>Ga0335072_10000403_pt1 | contig 87792 bp, 68 predicted proteins | sample Lox_Sample_21_FD_206725 | JGI IMG/M metagenome (GOLD analysis project Ga0335072, IMG submission 206725) | Soil microbial communities from Loxahatchee National Wildlife Refuge, Florida, United States - Lox_Sample_2.1 | ecosystem: Environmental > Terrestrial > Soil > Wetlands | place: USA... | reverse complement strand
CAAAAGTCCATAATCCTTTCGCCGGCACTCGATCCCTGGCCGTACCTCTTCTCGACCCCGATCTTGCTTATGGAGATCGGAGTGGAGGCTTTGCAAAATTCCAATCCTTCCCAGTCGACCACGGCTATGAAGTCTTCCCATTCTCCTGCAGCAAGGATGGCATTACAAAACCGCTCCCTCTTATCCCCTTTCTACAATCCTGGCTCTATTTTGGACTACTCGCTGAGGCCTTCGGCAAGCCTCGTACTCACTTCGATGTCCACGACTTTATTCGCAAAGACTCGGAGGGAAATGCTTTTATAACGTCAGTGGAGCTCCAGAAATATGCGTGGTACTTGAATGCTATGCATTGGGCCGATGAATCCCGATTATCCACCCCTGACGGCAGTGGTTGGCTGATAGACGTCGCCGACGAATGGCTCGTCGATCTGGATAAGTGCTTGCAGCTCGCAGCTGCGACTGTCAACAGCCTTGCGGACTTCCTAAACCCACGGCAAGGTATCAATGAATTCGATACCAACTTGGGCACCGCTGTGCTGCTCTCGATAGCTGTCCTAGCTGAGTACATCCACAGCTTACGCCAGAACATCTTCATGTTCAAGCCACCTGCAAAGCTAACATTTAGCCTTACGATCCTGGACCAGGAATTGTTGCGAGCTGGCTGGTGTGAGGGAGAGATATCAAGTTTCATGTCAGATTGTAATCTAACTTGTCGATATCTTCTTAGCCACATCGACCGACACGTCCTGCGGAAAGATCACTCGCGATGCAACAAGACCAACCGATGCCAGGCCCATCAGATTCAGGACTATGATAGCTATAGACCTGCCCATGCTCTTGAGTGTGGTGGACAGCAGACTTGTGAAGAGATCGGACCATCCATACAAGATATCATCAACATACTCAAGCGTGGCGGCATCCCCGCTATCATTGCATTACCAAACGACGCTCAATCAGTAGTTCAGATCCGTATCGTCCAGACACAAGACGTTTCATCGTACGTCGCAATTTCTCACGTCTGGTCCGACGGCCTCGGCAACCCCAAAGGCAACCGACTTAACCGCTGCCAACTCCTCAGCATTCAATCCCGTGTCAATGCCCTATATCCCACCGTCCAAACTGCCGTCCCATTCTGGATGGACACCCTTTGCGTCCCAATCACCGATGTATACCCGGACTACCACGCCCTGGCACTCGACCGCATGGCTGAGACGTATCAGTCCGCGGACAAAGTACTAGTCCTGGACAACTCTCTCATCCAATGCAATCCCGACATCTCCACGGTCGAGATCGGAATGCGCCTGCGGTATAGTCCATGGATGGGCCGGCTCTGGACACTGCTGGAGGGTCGACTGGCTGATAAACTGTTCTTTCAATTCGATGGCAGAGCCATTGATGGTGACATCCTACAAGATATCCACACGATTACTAAGAACATCTCAAGTGTTGATGAATCGCTCGATGGGATGGTAGAGAAATATGGCCTAGAGGCGGTATTACAAAACTCTAACTCATACAAATTAATTCGGGCACTTGCCTCCCACCACCACTACAGTGGGCACGATCTTGGCATGCCAAATGAGTCAGATAAAGAGAGCGATCGATCTGATGCCCCTGTCGAGCATTCAATCGCGCAGAAATGGATCGACGTCTTGCGCAAGATGGGGTTCAACGACTCCGATTTCTCGGATGGAGACGAGCATTACTTTGAAGCTCTCCGTACCCAGGTATTCGACTCCGTCACAAGACACAGCCTCTTTGCGATACAGAGGGTCAGAGGTGCAGGCTGTCAAGCCCTTCTCTGTGCCCATCGCGACGCTGCTCCAGGTTCGTCGGAGTGGAGCGGAAGTGCAGCGGATTCGTTCTCGGATGTGGTGCGTGGCTTTCGTGGACGGACTACGAGTCGATTGGAAGACGAGACAATCTGTCTGGGAATATTGACGGGGGTTGATTTAGGTCTGCTGGGGAATGCGAAGTGTCTGGATTGGAGCATTAAAGATGTGCTGAAGGAGCTTCTGACGAGGGACGGGCTTGAAAGTGCTAGTATGTTTCGGGAAGCGGGAAGCGTTCTGAAGAAGAGAGTCGAGGATAGGCCTGGATTGCTGGACAACGTGGGGGATGAGCGGGTTAGAGACTTTGTGGCCGGCCTCGCTTCAGGTGTAGTCAGCTCTTGGGTTGTGGAGCCATGGGAGCTCCACGACTTCCTTAACGCTTGCCACGAGCAGCGCATGAAGACGCTGCTGGAAATCGTAGCAGCACCGCAACAATCCATCATATTCTGGAACGCGCCGCGGCTGCGCTTCGAAGGGTGGGGATGGGCTCCCTTCTCGATGTTGCATAACGACCTGGACTTCCCGTTGATAATGGGTAGGCGGGGGAAAATAAGGCCTGGTGTTGGAATTGAGGTGAGGTATCCTGGGTTTAGACTATGTAATTCGATACACGACGGTGCCATGGATCGGCGTGTGAGAAGGGAATCGAGCATAGACCCATTCGATACGGGGGGGCGCATCTGGGACGATGTCGAGCTTGTTATTCACACCGTTGAGGAGGGCCAGGAGGAGGAGGGTCACTGCCCGTGGCGTAGGAGCTGGCAGCATGTCAAGTTTAGCGATTCTACCCTTCACCCTTCACTCGATGCGCAGAGAAGTCACTTGTACCTGCGGTATAATAGGGACGGATGGGCTGATTTCGTGCAGTCGCAGAGGCTAAAGAGTATGGCGATCATCGTGAACAATGACCGGGCTATTCTCGTTGAGGAGTACCGAGAGCAGGGCGGTGCTGTGTATGCAAGGCATATTGACCTCGTCGAGCGAGTGGGATCATCTGATCGTGACAGGAACAAGGGGTTCGGGAGAGAGCGGGAAGGAATTCACGTCTGGGGAATATGGGTCCCTGACGGAATATGGTGTGTCGGATAGGCAAGTGATCTTTCCTTTACATCCCTAACTCTAGCTTTTTTTTCCCTGATACCTGGAACAGGGCCTAATACTGGTCCTAGATATGGCCACCCTTTACTTGTTGCCCAGATCCCACGAACGCATAGATCAGGCACGTGCAGAGGCTGCTCCCAGGGAATCCCATAGGACTTAATAGAACGTACTGCATTAAGTGCTACTTAAGACTAACTATCTCATCCTAGGTCATGTCTTTCGGCAATGGCCTATCTAGGAATCTTGGAAGTAAAGAATCATCCGAGCCACGAGGGCCTCGTTGAAGCCTACACCGCAACAGCCGTCGCAACCTGAGGTCACTGTCGCCGAAGGCACCACTGCCCAGGCTTTGCGACCGGAGATTGGAGAGAGGAAGGGCAGGCATTCGACCGCTAGCAGAGCTAGCGGATACAGGAGACACGAGGTTGGATTCGGGGTCACAGGCGAGCTGATTCAATAGCACAAGGAGAGAAGACAAAGACGCCGTCAGCACGTGGGCTTAAAAACGTATCTCCCACCTCTTCCATAGAGTACCGTATGATCAGACTAAGGAAGCAAAGTTGAGTCGGGAATTTCGAACTTGATCGAGAGGAACAGTCCTGTATCAATGAGACTAGTCCTGTCTAGAACCGAGGAAGCGGGAACGAATCGGAGTGACATGACCAGTCTTTTGCGTGGTCTAGTGAAGAGACTACCTAGTCTTGTGCGAAGGGACCACGCAAGTGCTCCGACTTTACCCCACCGATTGTCTCGTGATCTTGAGCTCCCACCATCCTTGGACACGGAAGGTTACACTCGAAATACACTGTCTAACAGGCCCGATTGCAAGCGTGCATTAGCTAGGAACCGACGAATCGTTCAACGACGTTTGCTCATTGACTCATCCGATCAGTACCTGAATCAGCTAGTATGTGGCGTTTAGAAAGTTGACGCTTGCAATCGGGCGAGTTGGACAGTGTACTCTCTCCCCACCACCCCCGGAACGACAACACGTGGTTAGATGAAATTCCAGCAGCCCGGTTCTGGCACTGCTATCTCTTCCCATGTAAGCCTGCTGCCTTTTTCCCCACCATCAAGTTATAGACTGTAGGCGACTCGCTGCGGAGCTCTTGGGCTGCCCCGTCATCATAATCAGGGAGATCCGGCTCGTACTCGGGTGATATGGTCGCGGCGCAGAGGGAAAGGAGAGAATGATTTTCGCATGATAGTAATAGTGTTGCTACTATGCGATGGTACAGTCGTCGAGGTCTTTGGAATCGGCGCGACGTTTGAGGCTTCGGAAAATTGGTACGATTGGGTAGCCACTTGACTTGTAGAGGCTTAGCAACGTTGGCTAGGAACTAGTGTCAGGTACCGGGTGCGGAGGCTACTACGGCACTGGGATGAATTTCGATAACTTTTGGCTAAGCCAGGGGGTGTCGAACCCTATTAATTTCTATGTGTCACCCTTTTACAGCAGTCACTTCCGGAGGTATTTATGCCTTCTCATGCTAGCCCAAACTTACAAATTTCACCCCCGATACCAGGAAACCTGTCTCTCACTTCACCTGGAGTCCAGTCTCACTCCTGGAGCCTAGTCTCGCCATCTTAGACTAGTCTCTTCACACAAGCTAGGTTCAACACGCACTTCAATTGCCGAACGGATACAACCTTGCGTAATCATTGACTTATCACAGTGTAGGCTTGGTCCATGATGTGAATGGCTACGTGGGGGGTCGTGGATCGATGTTTCTTTGGAAAATGTAAGACCAACCTTGGAGAGTCTGTTTGCGCAGCACAGAATGACGGACAAGGCTGACGCCTAGGTCAAGCGCTGAATGTGCAAGAAAACCCGCAAAGGGGTGATGCTGATCTTCATGTAAATTAGTATCGCTTGTCCCGGTGAAAAGTGATTCAGCCTTTCCGAATGAATCTCGGTGTGTTAAACCTTGAAAGCGCAACTGGTTTAGCTTTGATCTGGGAACCCCAGGCTATCCGAAATAAACTTGTCCTACAATGGTCAGAGTCCGTCTTGCGGAGAAGATCCCTCAGGCACTGGGTTTCCATGAGAAAGACGGTGGTCATATCACTAGGTACTCAAGTCTACCTAGGTATGCTCCAAAGGATTGTCGTGGAAAGAACAGCAGGCCCCAGTTGGTGCTTATTTACTCCCTTCACCAGCCTCGCACTCACCACATACTCTTAGTTAGAAGCTGAGTAGCGAGGAACCTTCTTCTCGACATCTCTAGAGGCAGTCAACACAATCAGATCCGCCATGTTGGATGCAATGACCGAGATGGCACTAACTACTAAGGGCATGACACGAAAGGTAGTTACATAGATCTGCAGTAGACTAGGATCTACTGTAAGCCGGAAAGACGTTAAGGACAAGCTCTGCATTTCTAGCTGCTGGAATTCAGATGAAACGCCTAAATTCACTAACGGTGGTCATGAGATGTGATCAGATATGCAAGAAATGGAAAAGATCGACAGACTGTCTGTCCCTGAATCTTGACACTTGAATAACCAGCGCTGGCCAGAGTTAGTGGGTTATACTATCACTGACAGTGATTCCAAAGGTTAATCTCTCGGGCCTTCGAGTAGAAGTAGCATAGCGTCTTCCCGATTAAGTAGATGCTAATCGTTTAGGAGAGGTGATTCGCCTGCACTGTGTAGTGTTCATTCATTGCTTGCAGCGTCTTTCTCACGCATATGGCAATATATCTTCTGGCGACCAATCCGGCATCGACTAATTACCTTCCATCCTCCTCCTTCCTCAGTTCCTGATAGGGAAAAGCATATTGAACGAATCATCATCAACAAGCTCCATCCCTACGCCCTTGATCATCTATCTTGTCTCGCTATGGCTACCCAGTGCAAGCGAGTCTTTAGCGCCGCGAGAAGGACCCTGACACCGGGAAAGAATGCCTTCGGATTGAAGATCTTTGAGGCTTGTGAGTGTCTACAGTGGTGGTAGGGAAATTGGGTGTCACGGGAACAGTGGCAGCGTGTCCTAGAGTTCAGATCGAAGCCCAGCTTGTTACTGTCTTACTGGGTGACGCCGGAGTAGTCGAGAAAGATGTAGACTAGCCCATATCCTATTCCCCTGAAACCGTTTGGACCTTCCCGATTAAGCAGTTCCAGCATCTCCGGTAGCAGTGATTCACTAACGGTGGTGGCGGTGGTAAGGCAGGAAAGGCAGTCTTAGCCGCCCCACACTATTGCCAGCGCTGCTGTATCACGGGGTGACACGAGGATTCCATGGCGAAAAGGTTGCAAATGAGTACAACACCTCATTCCAACTTCGTCTTGACTTTTGCCTACATAAACAGCGTGTCTCCCTCCAAAATTGGCTCTCATCTTCATCGACCTTGCCCAGTTACAAGCCAGCCTTCGAATTGCAGACTTCAGGGCACACTCCTTTGATATCAGTCTTCTGGAAAATACCAACTTCACTGTCAGAATGCGTTTCGACATCGCTACCATCGTGGTCTCGGCTCTTGCCTCCATTGTTGCTGCTGTTCCCAATCCTCATGCTGATTCTCATGCTGTTGCTCCAAGAGCCGATATGTGTAAGTGTCACGTCCAGTCCAGTGCTTCTTTTCGGTGTCAGCTAGCTAACGGCATTTCTTAAATCCTCAGCCGTCACTTCCTACAACGACCTACTCGCCTCCGCTGCTGCGAATACTAGCTGTAATTTGTTCGATTGTTTGGTTCCGATCGTCACGTTAGGCTGCGTCGCGCTCAACATCGAAGCAAAGAACGAAGCGGGAGCTACCGGATGTGTCATAGGAGGCGCGCAAGCGGTATGTTCTCATTCAACTTTACTTTCAGTGATAGGAACTGATGGAAGCAGGTTTGTGCATGTCTCGATTGTATCCCTGTTGCGGGCGATTGGTTGCAAAGCCATGGTTACTGTCCGTCTTGAATGGCCGAAGGTGGCCTAAGGCATGAATGGAAGGGTCTTCTCTCTTTAGAGACCTAGTTGGAAGAGAGGATGTCCAGGGCGCTTCGGGGCAAGCAACATCCGCAAGCACATTGGACCCACAGGCAACTTCGGATAGGTAGATAGAAAATTGTATGGGCACACGTCCAACGGTAAAACATGTAGTTGGCCTTCCTGCCACTTCGACGAATCCATTCCTAATGGTATGATCAAGGCACCGGTGGACCACATCGCGTACGTTTCTATCCTAGCAATTCGATTGATGTCCCTCCCCAAGATTGTCTGCATCCCTGGTTCAAAGCCGTGGTCCATCAGTGGCATGACTGGTGACTTGTAGACCGAACGTTACCGCATTTTGTTTCGGCTACCGTGGCAACAGAAAAATACAATCATCTAACCTGGAAGCGAAGGGGGGAATGATATCCATCCCCATGATGGACGCAAGCAAAGTTATGTCTTGAAACGGAACAAGGCCACGGTCTAGATTTGTTCGGGTTTAGCGGGTTTCATGGCACGCCTGATCCTTGTAAACGATTCAGCTCGTCTTACAGGGCACACAATATGTGTTCAATTGAGACTTTGAGGTCTTCCAAATAAATTCAACCTATATTCTGTTGTTCCAATTCAGCCTATAAATGGTCATGGAATCGAGGTCTGATAGAGGCTTGCAGATTGGCATAGTAGGCGCTGGACTTGCCGGGCTCAGCGCGGCCATTGCCCTGAGAAGAGCCGGTCACGATGTTGAGGTCAGACTGATCCACCACATATCCGATAACTAGATTGTGTAGCTGTCACAAATTCAAACGCTGACCGGTCGTCATTCTAGGTCTTTGAGCGGTCTTCCTTCAGGAATGAAGCGGGTGCGGCAATCTCACTCACGCCGAATGGCGCTCGTTTGCTAGAGCGTTGGGGATTCGATCCGGAGAAAGCACGTGGCATAGAGAACATTCAGGTAAGTCAATTGGGAGAGGGGGGTGAAAACCGCGCCCAGTATTTCCGATTCCGTGGTACTCAACCCTTGGATACCGCTATGGAGCCTACTTGGTCTGATGTTTCTTTGCTTGTCTTTATAGGTGCGCAGGCCAAAAGGCGATACCCTAGAAGAAATGGGAAAGCCACTGTTCTTCCGGGATGTGCAACAGAAATATGGGACGAAGTGGAACTTCTATCATCGTGTAGATGCACACAACAGCTTGAAAGAGCTTGCGACAGACCCTACTCTGCCGGGCAAACCTGCAACAATTAGGCTGGCCTCTCAAGTTGTTGATGTCGATTGCGAATCCGGGATCCTGACACTGAAGGACGGCACAATGTTCCAGAAAGACCTTATCGTCGTTGCGGACGGACAGCATGTAAGAGCATCGCCTTCTGCGGAACATGTGCCGCTGCAACGGTATAGCTGACCGTAACAGGATCGATTCAACAAGAATGTCACTGGGAAAGATGTGCCAATGATGAGGAGTGGTCAGACCGCATACCGATGCCTTATCCCGTTTGAAGAGATCATGAAGGACGAAATCACCAGGCCGTTGTTTGAGAACAAGGAGCCCGGTTTCTGGGCACCGTCACTGCCTGCGAAAGGCGTCATGTGCGTCACATACCCCTGCAGAAAGTAAGCTTCCATCAGCCCGATTCAGGAGAGGCCATATGATAACAATACACCCCCGTCCGTCAGGGGAGAGATCCTGAATTGTATCGTCCTGCACCGACGGCTTGACTCGCATCTGACCAAGGACGACGACACAATGATTGAAGGTGAGTTTCATCCTGGCACACGAAGTAGTCAAGTTTCTTACAATCTTCCCTCCGTCCAGATTGGAACTTTCCCGCATCGCACAAGGATCTTGCCGACATCCTTCAGGGCTTTCACCCAAGCGTCCAGGCTCTAATGATGTAAGAGTTTCGATAAGGCTCTTCTGCCGGCTCTGTCCGTCCGCGTCAACGCTGACTTTACGATTAGGAAGAGTCCCGAGGTGAAAATGTATACACAGATGAAACGGAACCCGCTTGACCGCCTGACGAAAGGAAAGGTCGTCCTCATTGGCGATGCTTGTCATCCTATGCTTCTAAGTAAGGCCCAGCCGCTTCTGCACTATCCAGCTTCTTCCCAAACTGTCTATGCCAAGCTCCTCCCTGCTCCCGTACTAAAAGTGTCTCTCCACCAGCCCATGCCCAAGGAGTATCCTCCTCAATCGAAGACGCTGCCGCTCTTGAGATCCTACTCGCCGACCTCCCTCCTTCTGAATCTCCCTCCAGTCCACCATCGGAGACTCTGTTAAAACGCCTACAGATATTCCAGTCTCTCCGCCTACCACGAGTGTCCGCCACACAGATTCTGACTGATCCCGTTCCCCCCGGCCCAGGAGCTGGTCCCGCCCAGGATAAAAAGGTAGAAGAGATTCGCAAATATTATCAGGGCCCGCTGCCGCCGAAAGACGCTTTTCCGCACTCAGAACCAATTTGCCAGTTCTTTTTTGGCTATGATGTGAGGGCGGAGGCCGAAAAAGCGCTAAAGGAAGCTGAGGTGATAGCATGATCGCTGAACAGAGAATAGGAAATGTGCAGTGCAAAATGCTTTATTGAATATGCCATGCCCACTTCTAAAAGAATGGGGCTGAGGCCAACTCTTCTCATGAAGCAACGAACTTCTGAAGTCGAGTGTGCCTACCGTTCCCTTCACCAATTCACAGCCCTCGTCTTAACTATCCTCAGAACTCTCTCCTCAAAAGGATCCATCTTATTCCGCATATCATGGCATCCACAAGTGCCACCATTTCCCATGCCGAGATCTGCTTACAAGGATACGTGTTCTTCCAGAAAAAGGCCATCCACGCCTGATCGACAATCCGTACCAGTATGAACCGCTACCAAAAGCACGTCGGCTGATAACGGATTCTGCTTTTTGTCCAATCTGTGCCACTGCTAAGCCACCTCCCTCTGTTAATGAACCATGCTCAGGAAGTTAACTTCCAAAATTGCCTCACGTGACCTGATCATCAGGAATGTCCAAAGCAGAATAAGCTTTCAACAGGTCAAGGGCATTGAAATCAATGATTGCGAGAAGTGGAGCGACTCTATTGAGCTGCGTGAATCCATTCTCCTAGAGTTCGCCACAACTCCAGTCGCTATTGCTGTAGGGCGGATCAGGAGGCGATGCAAACATTTTCGATCTGAATTTGCTGCCACATGCTATCCCAAGAGTCTAGTAGACCCAAACAGCAATGCTGAGCTCCTAGAGCATTTAGTACTCCCGCCAAGTCGGTTGGACACAAAGCAACATTGACGAGGATAGCGCCAAGAATTATGGAGATGACTTTCCAGATGACGTAGTCAGGTTACTTCACCAACGACGCGTTTCTTCGAGTCGCGTAAATCTCATGCTTAACGCAACCAAGCTTGATTCCATAATTATGGGAGTGAGATAGCTCTAGGTGCAGCATGCGAGAGATAAGACATATCGAAAATGCAAGTCTAATAAGTACGCGACAGTCGACGCCCACCAAGAACCTTTTTCCGCAGGCTCGCACTAAGGCGGCTGAGCTTTGCCTAGCTTGCAGGGTCGTGCGATTGGGGCAGGTCAAGCGACCCCAGAAACCACCCGCCAGACACTCGCACTCAAGCTGCGCTATTCAGCTTTTCATGCTGTGTTGAACACTCACGGACCTCCGCACTCAAAGCATTCGGCGTCGCTGTATCCGATCCGCCACAGCCGAGTGCTTTATTTCTCTGTTGCCAACATGGCATACTCTCCCTCGCCTACCTCGGCCGCGGGTGCCAACAGTATGCACCCGGGGCGTCGTTCACCGTCCCCACCAGCTATGCCCATTTCAAAAAGGGACAAGAAGCGAAACCAGCATATCCAACTTCAGCATGATATTGTCGAGGATTTTACACTGAATCGCGATACCTGTTACAAACAACAACTCATCGCTCTTCAGTATGACATGAGCCTCATTACCCAGGCCGACCCCTACAATCCAGAACCTATGGACGATTCGCCAGATGAGATCGCGAGAGCGGTTGAAGAAGCGGCTGCGGGTACACCATACCAAGCAGAGATGTCGAAAATGGCTGGGAGGTGGTACTCGGAATTTGTCCACGAGGTCAACGAAGCAAAGGAAGCGAAAGAGATTGAACTTACACAATTAGTGGTGAGCAACTGTCAATCGTTGCCTTGGGCCTTTTTTGGAGCCCTGCACTGGAGACGAAAAATTATATTGCAACAGTTTGGCTGCTAACGTGGCTTGCAGAGCGACCATGACGCTAGACTTGCCAGACTCAAGTACGAATGCGACTACAGGCTCCACCTTGCGGCCGAAGAGTGCGAGCAGCTCACCTCGACCCTCCGAGAGCGACTTGTACAATCACTATCGCACAAAAAGCAACGACTGGTGAAGGAAAAAGAGCATCTCGACATTGCAGACACAAACACCCTCTTACTCCACCCAAGCCAATTCAGCATCACGAATCCTTCAAGTCCGGGAGGGCCCCAAAATGGGGGTCGCAAAACTCGCTATACAAGACACCGAGTAGATCCGGAAGAGTTGGGCAATGGACTTGCTCCAGACGGAACAAGTAAGCGGAAAAGAAAGTTGGTTGAGGACGACCAGCGCTCGCCGAGTCGAGATGGCATTTCAACACCTGCCGAACGTGCCAAAGCCAAGATAACTGCCCACCAAACCGCTCCATTGTATTCTATCAATTCACTGTTTACCGACAAGGAGCTCACGTTCCAAACACACCAAGCTCATATTGCCACACGACATTTCTTCTCCATATCCCGCAGGGAAGGCAACACCAACGGTACACGCAAACGCAGTCGAGACAGCGACGCCGAGAATACAGCCGACTCAGGCGAAGATTCAGGGCAAGACGAGGACGGCGCGCTCGAAGCGCCTGAGATGGACCGCACAGCTAGCCAGACCTTCCATGTTACTCGCTCCACCCGAAACACAGGTGCCTTGGCTGGACTCAACATACTGAGTGATCTGGCTGAGAAGGCAGTGACTCGGCCAGTGTTGCCATACGCGACGCTATACAGCCACCAGCCGAAGACAGGCACGTTCCTGCCGTCACCAAGTAGGCTGATGCCCGAGGAGATGGATGACGATTTCATAAGGGTGAACGAAGCGATGTCCCAGCCGCCGGGATACGTTGACCGGAAAGCCATGGAAGAGGCGCGGAAGCCTGTTTCAGAGAGCCGGAGCACGCTTGCCCCTGACTGGCCGCTGTACCTGGATGTGCACCTGGTGGATGTCAATAAACCAGTCAGCTTTGCTAGAGGATAAGGGGCGGCTACAAAACGATGGATGATAGATGGTAAATTAGACGATATTCAAACTTCATACAGTCATGCCGCGTGGTTTTGATTTTGATACAAATTTCCCCATATTTCCCCTGGGAAAGGCTACTTGTTCCTTACTTCCCGTCCGCAGGATTCAACGTCCCTCAATGCCGCTGCATCGCCCTCCCTATGCCTCATCAAAGGCGCGGTGTCCCAATACGGCCATGCCTCCCTCATCTGCAATCAATCAATCCCCTGCGCGTCCCCTTTCCTCCTCCGGTTCAGGGCCGGTGTTGCCTTTCACCCAAATCTCGCGGATCCAGCGCACGTGCAACGCCGACATGCTGTCGCCGAGCGCGACTTCGGTGCAGTGGTAGAACGGGTGGGCCGTGCGCTCGAAGCGCGCGAAGAGGTCGCATACTGGCGGACAAGGGGGGCCAGATGGCCCGTGGGATCAGTCATTAGTGAGTTAGGCTAGAGTGTAATAGACGTTTAAGGGATGGAGCGTAGGAGGTGCATGTACGTGTATATGCTTTTTCCGTGAGTGATATTATTGGGGGGTGGATGATTCGCAAAACAACTCAAAGTCCAGAAACGTCAAACGCAGAGCAGATTCTGCGGGGGAAGGCGAACTCCAGTCCCACATTTGCGCGGGGCTGTGGTAGGCGGCGCCATTGGTGTTGTGGAAGACGACAGTTTTATTTTTGGGAGGGGGGAAGTAGTAGAGGGTGCTGAAGCCGGATGTTTTGAAGGCCTAGGCTTCGACAACGAGGCGATAGGCTTTCGAAGAACTTTCAGACGCGGGTCGCGGGGTAGATGGTGGGCGTGGAGATGGATGTTAGGGTTGCTGGTGCCATTGTGGCGATGGGAAGGAAGGAGGAGCGGGGTTCTCTTTTGGAGACTGGGTGGTTAGGAGGGAACGGGGCCGAGTCAGGGAGATCAAGTGGTGAAAGATAGGAAATTGAAGGGAGTGGAAGAAAGGGACTTTGTAGGTGCATGGCTTGAGGTCGTCGAGGTGGCGTTAAGGTTGCGAAGGATGTAGACAAGGGAAGGACTGGTTTATGGAGCAGCTCGCTTGTTGTTTCAGTAATGTGATAAAACTCTTGGCGTTGTTGCAGGGAAGTTAATAGGGCTGAGGTTTGGAGATGCAAGAACAACCAGTCCTTGTCATCTACATGCAATGGACTCGGTCTTCAAATCAAGCACATGTCTGGGTGCGAACATGATCTCGATGCCAAAACGTGGTCCATCAAGCTCGTTACTGAAGATCGCAATAGGGCCTAGGCCTTTCAGCTGAAAAGCTTACTGGACCGCTAAAAAGTCTTTTTGCTAGCGCTGCCTCCAAGGAACTCAGCCACTGCAGCTGTAAAATGAGGGCAAACAAGTTATTCCCCCGAGCTTACTGACCGCATGGCAATCCTTCATCCCTTCCCAATGCGGCCTAAATCGTACACGTCCTCTCGCTATTGGCTGTGCTCGTGTCACTGTCTCGGCCGTCCGTTCTACAACAAATTTCCTTTTCGCTGTGCTTGAACCTTGGGTTCCACCCTGGGCATCCTTCTTTCTAGCCCTCTTGTGAGTTGCAAAGCCTGTTGACCGTGAAGCATTTAAAGAGGCGTGCAGCTCTTGTCAAAATGACACGGGCTCTTACTCGCAACGAATCCGCACCTAGTGTGGACTGTTTTTCCTCAACTCGGCCGTCAACTTCTCTCCAATATGTATCCAAAACTTATCCTGCTTTTCGCCGCTGCAGTTGTAGCGTCACCTGGCCACTTCAAACTTGATATCCGCAGAGAGTATACCAGTGCTTCCAGTCTTCGACAAAGAGAGCTAGATGAGCCGTTGAAATTAGCCATTGGTGGAACTGTAAGTGGACAAGTCTCCAAGTCCGAGCCAGACAACGAATCAGTGGAGATGCATGCAAAATCCAGCTGACTTCTCACTAGGCCTATTGGATAGACATCTCAATTGGCACGCCGCCTCAATCCTTCTCCCTACAGCTGGACACCGGCAGTAGCGATCTGTGGGTACCTGCTTTCAACGCCAGCGCTTGCCAGACTCAGTCAAATGGATGCCCAGGAGGATCTTTCGATTTGACGAAATCTTCAACCTTTGACCTGATTGCCGCCGATGTATTTAACATCACCTACGGCGACGGCACTTCCGACACCGGTGACTACTTTACTGATGTAGTTAGGCTGGGCCAAGTCACCATCGATGCAGGTAGATTGACGATGGGCCTTGCAACTTACACGGCCAATGGACCACAGGTCGCAAATGACGGGCACGGGCTTTTAGGTGTGGGTTATGAAATCGGCGAGTCCATCGTGCAGGCTGCAGGCGCTCAATCTGAAACTCCGGCCATTTACGATATTTTGGTGAAACTTGGCGTTATCAACAGGGCCGCGTACAGTCTGTACCTTAACGATGACAAGTCTGGCAAAGGAGAAGTTCTTTTCGGCGCAATCGACACAACCAAATATTCTGGAGACCTTGTCAGCTTGCCCGTGCAGCCCATGTGGGACGGCGTGACAAACTACACCGAATTCTTGGTAGCGCTCACTGCAATTTCAGTCACTGATGACTCTGGCACCCGACTACTCACCGATAGCACTTTTGCTTATCCCGCCCTTCTGGACAGTGGGACAGTGAGCCAAGATCTCCCCGCCGGGGTTGCCGATGAGATATTGAAAGGCTTCGGCGCCATTCAGGGTGCACTCCCCTGTGAATACAGAAACTCAAACGCGAGTCTTACTTACACCTTTGGAGGAGATGGAGGGCCGAGCATTAACGTTCCTCTGTCCGCACTGATCGTCGACGCCGGAAACGCAACTTTGCCAGATGGACGTGCTGAATGCCAAATTCTGGTCACTTCCGAGAACGGCAACGGTGTTATCCTCGGGGACAGCTTCCTCCGTTCCGCCTACGTGGTCTACGACCTTGAGAACAACGAGATCGCAATCGCGCAGGCCGTTCTCGATGCTACTTCCACTTCCAACATTCTGACCATACCGTCTGGAACTGGCCTTCCGGGCGTAAGCTCCACTGCCACGCTAATCCTCTCGGACAACGGCGCCTCTGCCACGGCTCCCCCAGCCGGTGCGACCACGGCCATCCCAACTGAAACCACCCTACCGTCCCCGACCTTCAATCTCGGCTCAGCAGCCACAGCATCCGCATCATCAACTAGTGGTTCTTCGTCCTCGCGAGCGAGTTTGACATTCGTGCCTGGTCTGTTGGTGATGGCTTTACTCCTAGGTTCTACACCTTTGTTGGTGGCATGCATCTTGTGATGACAAGTTTGGGGCGGATTGGAAAATTGTTGGCCAAGTGGCGATTCAGGAGCCCCGTTGTTGTAATATGTGATTGAAATCGATTCTACTTGATCTATTCGCATGGGCAACCATCCTTGTAAATGACTTTGTGTTAGGAGGCCAGTTTAGAGCGTGTCGTAGGGGTGTCATTAAACTAGGACATCAAATCTAAAGAAGGAAGATGAAGCAGGGCCACTAGGTACAGTACAAAAGACAACCCCTTGCGTGTGCCAAGGCCGCACCGCCAAGACATGCGTCGCGCCTGCACAACTTTGTTCGCGGCAGGTGAAGGCCAGGGAGTACATTTTACTTGTATCGTATCATTGGAGAGCCAATCAAACTACGGTCAAATTTTCTTGAAGGAGCAGAGATTTCCGATACCTTACGAAGTTGTCTTCCAGACTCCTCGCTCTCTAAAATTGGTTGTCTGGGTGACTGCCGAGACCCTGCACAGTGGCATAAGGGCTGTGATGTCATTGTTGAGACTCTCGTGTTACCTTTGCTTGCAAGTCCCTTTCACTTGTGTCTACTTATGTACCTCCTGCATTCTGTCCCGCTTCTTGCTAGTAAAGCAGCCATCGCCAACTGCCTGTTCCTTTACCTCCATGCCTCGTCATGTTGCTATCTACTCTCCTAGCTGTTTCTTTCGTGTTGTGCTTGACCTCGGCTCTGGCCCAAACATCCATTTCCTCTTCGCCCTTCGCAGAGGTCACTCTGACTGCCGAGAACATTACTGCAAAGTTCATCCCTTATGGAGCTCGCCTGACCTCCCTCCTCGTGCCTGATCGATCTGGAAATGTCCAAGATATTGTCTTGGGCTACGACAACACTACTCAGTATCTTACCGATACTGAAACAAACCACACATATTTCGGACCTATAGTGGGTAGATACGCAAATCGTATCAGGAACGGCACCTTTGCTATCAATGGCAACACCTACCATATCCCGGAAAACGAGCATGGTGGTCTCGACACTCTCCATGGTGGAGAAGTGGGCTACGACCAGCGCAATTGGACAGTCACAGCTCAATCAAATGACAGTGTGACATTTAGCTTCCAGGATGTTGGCTTGCAAGGGTTCCCGGGCACTGTCTATACGCAAGCTACGTACACTGTCAGTTTCGTTGCGAGCGGTCTGAATGGCAAGCTACATCCAAGGTTAACTTCCAGGATAACATCGCTGGCCCTTGATATCCCTACGCCTATTATGCTAGCCAACCATATTTACTGGGACCTGAATGCCTTCACTGAAGCCAACATTCTGAATGATACTACACTGTGGATGCCGTACTGCGATCGCTACATCGACGTTGACAACATCAAGGTGCCCAACGGCACTATTGGCACGGTGGCCTCCTACCCTCCTCTGGATTTCACCTCGCCCAAGCTTATTGGACGGGACATTATGAATGCTCACCTAGCTGGGTTCGACTCCACCGGCTACGACAATGCCTTCATCATCGATCGTCCCATAAACACAGGCCTAGAGGCATCCAACTTCCCAGTCTTATCACTGTGGTCTTCAGCGACCGGCATCCGAATGGATCTCTCCACCAACCGGCAAGGACTGCAGATCTATAGCTGCATTGGCCAGAACGGGACAATACCTGTCAAGCCAAGCCAAGTACAGCGCAACAATGGTATTGCGGGAGGCGGTACCAAGTTCGTGAACCAGTACGGCTGCATAGTGATTGAGACGCAAGACTGGATCGACGGCATCAACCATCCCGAGTGGGGAAGAAATGACTGGCAGATCTTCTCTGCGGAAACTGGGCCGGCGGTTAACTATGCTACGTACGATTTTTCGACGTTTTGAGAAATCTATTTGTTGACTTCCTTATCTTGACAATTGACCAGACGCACAGGAAGTCGGACTTTTCGAAAGGTTTAAAAATCCTCTAGAAAGAAAGAGAAGAAATTATAAAGGGTTGGGAAAGCTGAGAAATGAAGAAAGAGAAATCTGAGCGAGAGAGAAGAAGGTAAGGAGAAGGAGGAGTCTAAAAATGAGTACCACTCTATCACTAGGGAGGTGGAGTCCTCAATAAGGTCAAGGACATTCGCGATGAGCTCAACATCATATGAAGGGTGCTTGATGACCAGAAATATGTTTTCATTGCCTCATTTCTATTTGCAAGACAGCGGGCAAACCACAGGAAGCGACTAGGCCACAGAACAACACAGATAGGGATGAGACCTTGAAAGAGCAAGCGGCCCAAACATAGGAACATATGAATTACTACCGAGAGCGGAGTGGACTGGATGTTCAGGTTTGAGAAATTAAATCAATGGATAAGGAAGTGCGTAGAACCTGAATCTGTGAGAAGCTCTCAAATCCAAAGTCATGATCGCCTCGTATTCCGACGAGGGGTGCCAAGACGAGCTAGTCGTGGCAAGATCTGACCTAGGCCCAATCTGGGCTTGCCAGTAAACAAAACTTTGAACTTGAAGGAATTGACGACAGAACGAGTAGCAGTCATCGCGACCATCGGCCACCGAAATACAAAACACGACATACCGGATATAACCTAATAGCAGGTCGCAAGTTAGCCCAGCAAAACCGATGATTGTCTCCCTTCTTTCTGTGCATTCCAATCAAACGTTGAAGCAAACCGCAAACCATGACCCGGCCCTCTTCGCCTAACTTGCAAGGCTATCTTGATTCAAGTTCTTTAGACCCTCTTGCGACATCACTCGGCGATGGGAATGTTGATCCTCAAGCTTTTGATCAAAGCCCACCTACCAGACTACCTCGATCATCTCCACAGAGAGCAATGCGCATAGTGGAAGACATTTCCCTCTCCTCGCCATACAGTTTGAAGCGAAGAACGTCACAGCCACTAAGCTCTGCGCCAAAGAAGGCCTCCTACCAAAATTTGAGCCCGTGGAAGATCAGGGTGACAGTGGAAGCTGAGTCAGAAGAGATGAGAATTTCGAACAGCCGAACTACTGCCAGAACGGTGAAGGTGCCATTGAGGGAAGACTCACCAGATACGGGGTTCGTCAGAGGCAGAGGGCGAGGATCTGGAGTAGGGTCATCTGGGACAAAGAGGCGCAGTACTCCGGTTCGTGGAGCAAGAAGTACCAGCAGGAGCAGGAGGCAAAGCGTAACGAATCTGGACATAACGGTGCTGGGAGACGAAGATGATCTCAATGAGTGGTCCCCACGGAAATCGAAGAAGAGAGGGCGACCACGAGGCAAAAAGAACAAGCAAGAGCAGGAACAGAAAGCTGTGCCAGAGATTACATCCGAGAGCCAGGTGAACAACGGCGCAGCTGCTGAAAATGGCCGCGATATTTCTGAGGATCCTGGGTTCGAAATCATGCCTGACTCTGACGCTGGGGACGATGCCCTAATACCTGCGGAGGTAGAGGAGGATTCGCCCCAGTTACGGAAGATTGACCTCAACAGGGTTTCGGTTCGTTCTAGGAGTGGTCCTCCAAAGGGCCACAAAAGTCGCTATCAGAAGGACAGCGCGGGTACCTGCTCAGCAGCCGTTCAGCCACCGGATTTAACGCTCGAGTCAGAACATGTACTCTCAAGGTTCATGGCCAATAGCTATCCCACTCCCACCCCTTCGCTACAAGGTGGCTCCGATGACGTACAAAATGTGACGAGCGATCTCTCAGAACACCGTGAAGGTTTTGATACGATTCTAGAAAGTGAGGGTTTCACTATGATCGACCTTGAATCTATTCCGTCTACGAGGAATTTCGTGAGTCCGCCTAGTGAGCAGGACCGCGAGAAGGCTGGACAAATCGAAATACTGGCACACAATTCAAACAATGATATCCCACCCTCTGAACCGCCTCCACCGACAAATCTGTCAGCAGTCTCTTCAGCCGTACCACAAAACGAGCCAAAACCACAGCCTACAGCAATCCCATCTTCCCTGACCCTTGCCGAAGGAGACTCAGACCTCTCATCAACAGTACCCTCGTCTCCACCTGTGCTTGCCCAGAGTCCACAGATAGGGTTAACGCCTCAGCCATATTCTTCACCACGTCTACCTTCACCGCGAGCTTCTGCAGTACCAAACCGTCTACAAGTTGCTCGAACACAGACATCGACACCACCCAAAGTTGCACGTGTTGTGCGAGCTGGTATTGCATTACAAGGCGTGTTGTCTCCAAGGCCTGCTTCCAGTAAATCTGAAGCCAAAGGTCCTGCAATTGCTCGAGGAACCCCAAAGCAACGACTGGACGATCTTTTCGAAGGCTTCGACTCTGGAACAAGACGGGAACTGAGAGCAGGCCTAAGGTTTGGAGAAGAACTTGCCAAAAGACAGAAGTCGAGCTCCCCAGCAGAGCTTCAGAAGGCGCCGGCAAAAGCTTCTTCTGGTACACAAGTCTGGAGAGGGGAGACGATTGTACAGCACACGCCGATCACCCTGCCGTCCAACGTAACCGACATGGTTGAGAAGCATGCTTGTCCAACCGCCACAACAACTTTGGTAGAAACGAAGCGGCTCAAAGGTGTGGAAAACCCTTCACATGCTGGCCTTACAACACCTCTCCAAGACAGAAATCAAGCAAGTACTTCGGCTTATCTGAACACACAAGCCAAGGAGCGAGAGTGGCAACTTGAAAGAGAGGCTGTGTCTAGGCAGATTGAGAATGCGAGCTCGAGTCAAGTGATAGTCATTGATAGCGACGATATTGAAGCAAACACAGATCCGTCGGCTGACGACAACCAGCTTTCTTCATCCACTGGATCGGATAATGAGAAAGATAGAGATGTGGATGAAACAGATGGAGACATCTGGCTTGCCGAAGCGGAAGCTCATAACTTATCACAACACCAGACCGACGGACCAGTCCTAGATTTGTTCCCAGCTTCAGAGCAAGAGCGACAAAGAGAAAGAGCTAGAGAGGTGGTCAATAGGCCAAGAAGAGGTTTGATACCAAGTCCGTGGAAGAGGGGTGAAGATATTGATGGTGCGAGCACAATCATGAGTAACGGCGATGTCAGCGGCTTGCTTTGGAAGCAGCCAAGCAGTAGCGCCAGATTCGGTGCGGGTGTGATCAAGAGGCAGATGCAAAGAAAGAGCGATGCGTTTGGCAGTGCAAGCTCGAAGCCGGACACACCTTTAAGACTCCGGCAAGATACCGACGACGCAAATTCGGTGCTTAACTCGAATGAGAGAGATTTCTCTTCTGTTACTCATGAAACTGTTGAAGAACACGAGAGAGATGACGACGTGAGGCTTCATGAGACGCCTGCAAAGCAAGAAGAGCGTAATGATGAAAATGATGCGACACAGAGCTTGGTTGACGAAAGCGCTTGTGAAAGTAGTGAAGACGAACCCGATGTGAGAGAGGACTCGCGCGGAGAGACTACTTCAGGCCAGGACGCTTCCCCTCTGCCACCTCGGGCAATCAAGATTCCTGTCAAGTTCAACGACTCAACGACGTCAGTACCGGCTCTCGCGCCGTCTTTCCTGTCCAACAATCCTCAATCTTCTCGTCCAAGCACACCACGATCAGCACTGAAAGGCTCCCGACTTAGCCGCGGCCTCGAGGATGACGATGAGCGGAAAGTGGTCTTCTCATCACACTCGTTCTGTGTTGACGAAAGCGGCCAGAAGTCGAATGCACGGATCAAAAGTCTGAGCCCGACGCCTCCGCCTTCAACTATCCCTGGTGTGATAGAGTGCTTGCAACCAGCTCTACCCCCGCCAACGCTGAGCAGAGGAAAGCTAGACACTGAGCCCGTGCCCCAGCCAGAGCCAGCACCGAAACCATGGTTCGGCTGGTTCTTTGGCGGCAGCAAAACTTCTTCGCCAACTCCTACCCCTCCACCTACTCTAGTGGTAGTAGCAGACGGTACAGGTATCGCTGCTGTAGATGGAATTAGTGACAATGTAAATGCTGATCCTGGCTGGGTCGCCACCAAGTCAAGCATTGTTTCCTGTAGGAGGAACAGTCTGAAAGGGAAAAGAGGCCTGCCATCCTTCCTCCGTCCGCCGTCATACCCAAGCGACCCTACCCGTGACGTCTCTGTCCCGCTCGCAACCTCGGGAGAATTTACGGACGTCCACTTCCGTACCCTACATATCATCTACCGCAAGAGTTTACGTCGCAGCTTTCATGCACCGAATGCGATCAGGCCTGGTTTGCAAAAGACCGTCGGCGCCAAATTCGACTGCGATGAAGGAGAGTATGGGTATTTCGCATGGGAGGTGGACCATGATGCGGTAGTCGTGTTGGAAAGGTTCATGCAGGAGGTTGAGCTTGGTTGGGAGGGAAAGAGAAATGTGAAGTGGGACTGGAGTGAGAAAGAGCTTTGCGGGCGACTGTTCAGGATCATTGTCGGTGAGGAGGTCAGGAGGGAGCAAAGTTGGAGAAGAGAGCAGGATAGGGAGGAGAAGGAGGAGAAGAAGTCGGCTATCAGGCCAACAGCTTGAGCTTGGGATGAAGTAGGCTATTGAATGTGCTAAAGATCGTGACTTGTCATGGCGAGATTTGAAAGCTATTTGGCTACATTGGATCCTATGTTTGGCTAAGATCTGGTGATGGAGCTGGTTGGGCGGTAGGACCACGAGAGTCATCACTCTTTGTCGGTTTAATGATTTTGTGAACTCGGCGTCGCCTCTTAGGATGTGAGGAGATACCTCTCCAGTACGCATCTGGCGTGATGACTAGATAAGTAAACACGATGAAATGAATTTTTACATCCAATACTAAATCCGTGGGAATCTGACAGGGCATTTCACTGTCAGACGCGACGCCAGCAGGTGTAACTCGTAGATCACGAGACTTCAAGCGGATTATGCTGCTAGCTTGAGAAAATCGCTTGAATTCAGAGGTAGCTTTTCCAAACTGCTACCAAGAAATATTCTCTGGTCGAGTTTCGTGGTATTGGGACAGATGAGATGGCTGGTATCCTAATCCTAATCAAAATCCTCTGCCAAATCTCTTGACTATCGGTTTCTTCACCACACCGTCCGTGCCCATCTTCTTGACAAGTGGACCCTTCTTAACAGCGCCTGCTTGGACAATACTGGCCTCTTCCTGTGCCAACCTCTTCTCTTCCCTTTCTTTGTCTTCGCGCATCTTGGCCTCAATCTCCATTTTTCGATTGAATTCCATCTCCGTGACGCGCTTGTCGCGGCCAGAATAATTCTTTGATTTCAACGAGTAAAAGACCCCGCCCAGATCGGCCAGCCAGTGTGGATCCACAGCTGTCACTGTGGACATGTACTCCTTGCTTGTCAAGATCAATTCGTGATAGATGACGTAGTCTGGCAGGTAGCCCAAGCCGTAGAGTGAGCTCGTGGGATGAAGCTGTACTGTGACACTCGTTCGAAGGTTGATATACTCGCCAATGCCTTTGACTTTGGCAGCCTGATGATAGTAGCCCGAGCATATGCATTTTCGGATGATATCCCAGTCAGTGCCGCAGCTTACGAGTTCCATTTTCTGCATGACCATGATGTCATGTATCTGCTCTCGGATCTCTTTCGCCCTACGCAGGGCCTTGGGGTGGAGGAAGTGTCGAATGCACCAGCTGTCCGAGTAGCCATTGCTTCGCCACTGGCTGTACACGTGCAATAAGGTGAGATGGTCGGATTCTGGGACGAAGAATTTCTCCCGTGCTGCGTCAGACTCTTCTTGGCGCTCTTTCGGACGATAGAAGACGCTAGGTACAGAGAGCATACTGACGATTGTGAGGATCTCTTCGGAGCACCCATAGAGTTCTGAGGAGGTAATCAAGAGCTTTGCGAGCGATGGGTCCATGGGAAACGCTGTCATACGACGGCCCATCGGTGTCAGATCGCCGATGTTGTCGAGAGCCCCTAGCGACCATAGGTCGAATAGAGAGGTGGTGATGGTGTCTTGTGGAGGAGGATCCATGAAGTCGAAATCGAGGAGATCCTTGACACCCAGGGATTTGAGAAGAAGGACTGTGTTGGCTAGGTTTGTGCGTTGGATTTCGGGGATTGTTTGGATGTAAAACTCGTTCCTGAACGCCAATTCTGTGTAGAGATGGTACGATTTGCCGGGGCCAGTGCGACCTGCGCGCCCGGACCGCTGTTTTGCATTGGCCTGTGAGATAGGCGTGATCTGAAGCGTGTCCATTCCCATTCGAGGATTGTAGACTTTGAGTTTCGAGAATCCTGCGTCAACCACGTACATAATGCCGTCGACCGTCAGAGATGTCTCGGCAATGTTCGTTGCTACGATTAATTTCCGTACACCCGGTGGCGCTTTGTCAAAGATCTTGGCCTGAAGATCTGCCGGCATTTGTGAGTATATAGGCAGAATGGAGAGCTTTTTCGGGTCGTTCAGGAGCTTTAGTCTCTCTTCTACTAGCTCGCACGTAATCTCGATGTCTTCCTGGCCAGTCATGAAGCACAAGATATCACCGGCAGGTTGAGAAACATGTATGGCAAGGATTTGCCTTACTGCGCTGTCGACGTAGTCCTCACAAGGCGAGCGGTGGTATTGGACATCGACAGGGAAGGTTCGGCCTGGAATGACAAACTGTGGTGCGCCACCATAAAATTGAGAGAACCGTTCAGAGTTCATGGTAGCGGATGTGACAATCAGCTTAAGGTCTCTCCGGCGTGCGATGACCTTCTTGATCAGGCCCATGAGAACGTCGGTATTGAGAGCACGTTCATGGGCTTCGTCTGTGGAATATTTAGTATTGGTACAGTAGACGTAATGAGCAGGAGGGAGACATACCCATAATAATGCATGAATACTTGTCAAGATCTCGTTGCACGAGTGATTCTCGGAGAAGTACACCGTCTGTCATGTCTGTGAAGGGTTCAGCGTTACTGATCTTGTGTTCAGAAGGCAGACTTACATTTGATGGCCGTCTCATCGCTCGTACAGTCCTCAAATCTGATGGCATAACCAACAAGCCCGCCCAGCTTAACCTCCATCTCTTCGCTGACACGTTTGGCCACACTCATTGCCGCAACTCTGCGAGGTTGCGTACACCCAATCATTCCGAATTTTGCATATCCTTCCTCGTAGAGGAATTGTGTTAGTTGTGTTGTCTTTCCCGAGCCAGTCTCTCCAACAACAATGATGACTTGGTTATCCCTAATGACCTGCATGAGCCCTTCCCGGACTGCGAATGCAGGAAGAAACTCTCTTTGCTCTTTAAGTGTTTTGCTCTTACTGAAGTCGCTGGCACCATCGCTCTTCTTCAAATGCTCTGCAAATTTGCTTCCGCTCTGATAACCCTTCTCCCCGGGTACAGCAGCTGCACTATCCCCCTCATCATCTTTAATGCCCATCAGATTGCCGAGAGTACTGCCTGCAATATTCGTAGCTTCCTGAGCCTGCTTTTGCCGTTCCTTTTGTTGCCGCTTCTCTTTGACGACCCTGCTGCCCTTGCGGCTGAAAACAGCCATATCACTCTGGGGATCTCGAACCGCTGATATAGGATCGACTTGTTTGGTAAACACGGTCCGGCCATCGAGGAAAGGAGGTCTAATGTCGTGGGTTTGCAAATGTACTCTCGTTGATTCATCGTCCTCGTCGAAATCCACATCGTGATCCCGGCGTTGCGCGACGCCTGATGTGAGCATTCGGTTTGCCTCCCAAGCATCATTATCTCTCTGTTTCTGTGCAGCTCGAGCTGTCACACGCTTTCCATTCTTCCGCTCAGCGAGAGCAGCTTCTCTCTGCTGGTCCGCCCAGGTATTATCGGCGCCACCGAAGGGATTGTGCAACTCATCACCGAATGTGTGGCCAAACTCGTCTCCGGCGTACCAGTCTCTGTCAAGAGCATAGCTTTCTTCCTCTGCAATGAAAGGCTCCGGGCCATCGAATTCGGTCTGATGAGGTGTAGAATCATGGCGGTTGCCTCGCGGCGTAGATGAACGTGAGTGACCATTGACTTTTTCTGTTCGTAGTCGAGCGTTCTTCGAAAAGAGGGTAGACTTCAGCGACGGTCCTAAGCCATCAGGTTGTGGAGTAGAATACCTATCGTCGTCTATCTTCCGCCGCTTAGGGCTGCTCTCTCGATCCATAGACATGATCTAGACGTTAGCATATGTGCAAATATAGTTGTGCAGGAAGGAAGTGATATTTGGGAAATATTGGAGCTGGTCATGACAAAAATGCTCCCCGCGCGAAATGAAAATGTCGCCCCCAAAACTGCGTCACATTTGTCCTTCACCACCCAAATCTCTACGAGACATTGGTTATGGCTTCACAACAAGCCAGCATCAAAAAACAGCAAGGTAAGAGGTACTTATAGATTGTCTCAGCAGCCCACTTACGGTGAAGTCAGACCTGCAAACGCAATACACCAACTACAAGAATACGCTTCAGTCGCTTGCCCAGAAAATTGGTGAGATAGAGCAGGACATTGACGAGCATAGGTATGGCTGCAAGCAGAAATCCATAGTTAACCTTTCCATTCATGTGAAGCACTTAGCCTATAGCCGTCGAGGTTGCTTTGTTTGCTGCGCTCAGACTACGTTGAGAAGCTTGTGGGGCCTACAGTTACGATCAAACTGATCACGCATGTGGCAGACTCGTCGCAGAGACGCTTGTTCCGCTCCCTAAAGATCGTAAATGCTTCCGCCTGACGAATGGAGTCTTGGTTGAGAGGACTGTGGAAGATGTGTTGCCGGCATTGAAGACAAATTCCGACGGCCTTAAGCAGGTCCTCGAAGAATTGTTGAAACAGTATAAGTCAAAGCAAGATGAGATGGATAGATGGAAGGTACGTTCATGACTCCCATGCAGATGCCCAGTGAGCGTTGATTGCGTCAAGTCGAGACCGCAGCTAACCACCTACTGTTACAGAAGAAAAACAATGTCCAGGTTGTTCAGAATTAATGATGACCACCCGCAATCCTTCCTCAAAGTGGCATGAGGAGCTTTTCCATGACTGGATGAGTATCTTTCATGCGAGGGTTCTCTGGAGGCTTGATGCGGGTTGCTGAAGGACTATTTGAAGACATATGAGTTAGAGTCCGCCCTCTGCTATCGGCGCCGCGAGTGAGGAAGTCTAAGTGGCCCACCGTCCCGGACGTAACAGTTTCAGTCAAAAGCTTTCGCGTGTGCATCTGCGTTGCTGCCCAATCTCTGCGCGAGGCCCTTCCCCGGTCGAACTTGCTTCTGTTGCAGCATATCGAACGGCTGCTAGGGGGCTAAATAGTTGGTTGAGGTGAGCTCGGTAACTCTTGGGAGCATTCGGCATTCCTCCGAGTTCAAACATGCATAGCCACAGGGAGAAGATAGAGGAGAGAAGTATGTCAACTAGGATCAAGTAGGGCGCGTTGGCCGACTGGGGAAGTGGATAGCAGATAGCCAGGTCAATATGTAGTTCAATCCAGCGGTAATCAATCCATTGACGTAAGATGCTCCAGTTACTTCACACCTAGGAGCACTTCACAACGATGGATAGAAAATATGTCCTGCCCGCTACGCTGCTTCTCTCCTATTTCATGGATTTTCAACTCGCTGCTCTACCAGACTACGACGAAGCCCTTTCGTTAGCCAATCCATAAACCGTCTCAAGCCTTGACGCCTCCGTAGCATCTGCTAGAGTTGATCTCGAGTCAGAACTAGGGCAGGAGTTGGTGGCACCATACGCCAATGTCTGTTATTCAGACAACCTCTGATGGACTTGATTCGGAGTCTTCGGCGGCTCTTCCAATCCTGTTCGTCTTGCGACTAGTCACCCGTCAACTTGCGAAGGGCAATGTCGGGTTCGTGGTCAAGTTGTCCACCGAGCTCATGAAAGATAACAAAGCACTCTTCTGCCAAATTGTTGGCCTAACAGCAGCACATGTTCAGCTCTAAAATACTGTTCCCGGACAGCTCCTGACTGCTGCTTAAAAGGATCGCTCTGCCGACTTAGTTGCTGCAAGGCCGTTGACGTGCCCCACCAAACCTTCGCGCTAAGGATCCACAACATCGGATCGCGCCTTCCAGTTTGAGGGCAAGCGCAGAGCGACAGGAGAAAAATGGTTTGAGACCTTTACAAGAGATGTGTCCTACCTAGCTTCTGCAAAACTGCTAAAGTTTCAAGGAGCATCTCAAGGGAGTTTCTGTGCTCATTTTATTGGACTCGATGGAGACCTAACGTCTTACTGCAGAACTCGTGGCGGTTGAGGGGAGAATCGTCCCTGTTGACTCCGATCACGACAACGTCTTCTGCAACCTCGAACCTTTCAGCAGTGGTGGTGGGAGGGGCAGCGTGACTTCTTAACCGCAATCCGGATTTTGAACCCTCCTGCCTGCCATTACATGCGATACTACTTTACCCCTTCTTTGGGAGGAATCACGTTGGTCGGTAAGTTGCTCTCTTACATTTGAAACATGTCGTACGCGCAAAGCCAAAGAACGGGGGGAGATGGCTCACGGATGACGGAAAGCATATGAGAGCAAGTTGGCATGTCGTCCTGCAAAGGAAAGATTCTAGACTGCAAATGAATAAGACAACCTCCCTGGTCGGGACCTTTTCTTGCCACAGCTGGGTCAACGTGCCTACTAGCTTGAAAGATGAATCCCGAATACGGGAAGAATATGAGATATGCTGAAGGATAGTGCTGACATCAATGATTGTGATAGAGGCACAAGTCCTCCTGACCAATCACTCTGTTAGGGCTAAAGGACTAGCTCGACAAGGTACGCAAGCAAGAGCATTCACTTGCTCACGAAGACCATCAGAACAAAGCTTCGTCTGGACAACGTCTCGCGGCAATACGTGACATCACCGATCTCTGTACCGACATCTCGAGCTTTGCTGAACACCTGACGCTGCCAGATCGGCCAGATTCCGTGACGATTTCGAGTGTTCAGGCGAGGGTCCGTCACTGAACGTTTTCAAAAGTGCGGGGCTGGGCGACAAGACAATGTTCCCGTGCACCAAAGGACTTTTAAGAGCATGTGAGAGTACTGGAGTAACAGCAGGACTACCCTCTTCGATGGCCATATTCCCGACCAAATCAGTAATCCCTCAGCCGATCGAAACCCAACGCCCACTTTTGTCGACCATCGTCTCGATCGAAAATGACACCAATGCTGTAGAACATTTATAAGGAATTGGCGCGTAGGAAAAGATTTTGTAGTGCTGAAGGAAAATCGTGATAGAGCTACCACGAGTCAAGACCGGGGCTTCTTGAACAGTGTAAGTCATGCGTCTCGATTCCGGAAGCCCAACCCTTTTTGCCAAACATCGCGACACCACCACCAACCATTCCCTCCCCAAGCCCTTCGATCTATTTCCCCTTTTGATCTTTTCCACAACCACATCAGCATTGTCACCACCCACCACTGCTAGCAACCATGGAACCCTCCGAGGGACCACCACCAGGTATTCGGTGGCCTTTCGAGTCTGATTCCCCATCGCCTTTCTCACTCTCCTCCAGGCACACATGACAAAGCTGACGTCACGCTCGTGTTAGCAGGGACTCGCCGTCGAGCAGAAGCAGAAACAACGTACCAGATCCCTCCACACAAACCTACCTTGCAGGCCTATCAGACGAAGAAGGCGACAACTCATCCTCGAACAGCTCTCCTAACTACCCTGTCGAAGGCGAAAGCGTCTATCTTGCTTTCGTCGGCCAGCACCCCAACCTAATCCTCCAAGCTGGTGAGCTTCCAGCAAACACTTCCGGTCCCAGATCTGCTTCTCCGCAAGTAGTAGCCGCACCCCCTGTCACAAGCCAAGAGCAGTCCGTACAGCCCGAATTTGCCACAGTTGAAGAGCCGCCGCGTCCTCCAACTCACCGAGCGTCACTTGTGCTCCCAAGAGTTTCTGTCAAATCGCGCATTGCTGCCTTCGAGAATCGAAGTCCGATAGCGAAACCATTCGGTTCTTCTCCGCCCCGACTAGGAAAGGTTACTTCTGTCAACCATAGTTTCCCTCTCAGTCCCGAGAAGCGAGAAAAGACCACTGGGCTTGTCGACTTGACAAGTAATCTCGATCTTTCAGAAAGCTCAGCCGGTGCTAGTTACGCCTATCATCAACATTGCGGTGCGGACGCCGATCATCCGAACCTTTCAAGCTTCAGCTTCTCTTTCGATACCACTACAAGCAAATATCCAGACACTTTCAGAGAGGCTCAGCACAAGCTTGAGCGCAACTCCAAGCCCACACTCCTCCCTCCACCCTTCTCGCGTCTAGGATACGACAATCCACCAAGCACTCCTGAACTTCCAGACTCAGAAGCCCGCACCTTCGAGTTCTCCGTCCCGACACTCGAAGTAGCTTCGGTTTTTGATTTTAAGAGACCCAGCCGGCTACGAGCAGCTATCTCGCAATCACACACCCGACACCTGTTGTCTTTTGGACCCTACACCGAGCCGTTCTCTTTAGGGCCACCCCACCAGCTGCACTCTTTCAGAGCCATATTATTTGAAGACGGTAACATCCTACCTCTCGAGAGTGAAATCAAGCTTCTTCGGCATCAGCGAGAACAAGCGCAGAAAAAGACAGAGCGTAGCAATTTCTGGAGAGCTTCTCTCGACCAGTACCTTTCGGCAGACTCTCCACCAGATTCTCCACCCGAGTCGACTGAGACCCCCACACGAGGTGCACTGAAGACTGGAGCACAACACTTGGAAGTGTCAGTCCCACAAGAGCCAGAAGAGCTCACACCTCGCATCACACGAAGTCTAATCCAGCACCGTCTCCGTCCGTCGGACTCCGAAAGCGAATCAGGTTCTGACGCGATGGATCGTCTCCGCCCCGAATCGGCGCTAGCAGTAAGCCAACATCGCAGAGAGGCTATCCGTTTGGCGAAGGCACAGGAGACGAGTGTCATCGAGAAGTGTAGGAGGAGTGGTGCTTCGATACCAGAATATGCTTTCGACGAGCTTATCGGTAAAGGTTCCTTTGGCCGGGTATACAAGTGGTAAGACCTTTTTGGCTGTACCATTCTCTTGAAGCTGACTTTTGGTTCACCTGCAGCCGTAACACGAAAACTAGAATGGTTGTTGCAGTCAAAGTCATTGATATTGATGAATCTGACTACCGTGCTCACGGCGAGGAGAAGGATGAGCAGATACGTGCATTTCAGAAGGAGATCAAAATCCTTCGACAAGCACAAGAATCTGGAGCTCCAAATCTGAATCAGATGATCGAGGCGTTACCTGTTCATTCTCAACTTTGGCTCGTGTGTGAATATTGCCCAGGAGGAAGTATCAAGACCCTAGTAAGTTGATTGCTTTCTTCGATTCTTACGCTTGCTTCTCGCTCGTTCTTTTTGTGATATATTTGCTCTTCTGTTTTCTTGGGAAGGTCCTTTCCTCCCTTTGAGAGCGTTAAACTGCTTGCATCCATGTAGAGTTCAGTACAACGGGAGGAGAAGTTGGTCCGGGTTCAGAATCGCCTCAGTTTGCTCAATGCCACGAATAGCATCAATATGTTGCAAGTCAGAGGTCACCTTGATCGGAAAGAGTTGGATGAGATCTAGTGTGCTCATCCAATGATGGTTCTCCTAGCTCTTGCGGCTGAGTGTCTGATCTTCGTGCTTGTGACGGAGATTGGTTAAGAATTTGAGGTATATGAGGAGGTATTTTCTTTGAGGTGAAGGTTTATTCGCAGAGTAGGATGATGGCGTCAGTGTTTGCGTTGTGAAGGAGGACTTCCCGCTGATTCAGCGATCTCGTTTGCCATCTAAGGAGCGTTCACTTGCCTGTTAAGTGGTATGACCTGGTGACCGCACGAATTCCTGATCCATCCGCGCGTCTAACGTGCGCCTAAAGCCGGGGATATGGAGAGGCGCGCCGGCCAGCGCCGGTCATGTTTGGCTATGCTTCTTGTTTCTTGCTTCTTTTTCTCTTTCGGAACAGTGTCAAACGAAAATATTTTCTGAGGCTAACTGCCTTAATCTAGATGCGTGCCACCAACGACAAGCTCGTTGAGAGATATATCGTTGTTATTGCGAGAGAACTCGCAAAGGCTTTGACAGGACTTCATGCCGCAGGGATCCTCCACCGGGATATCAAAGGTATGTTCTCTTTGAAGCAGTCAATGCCGAAAGCACAAGGTGAATGAAGTGCTGACAAACTCCTTTGAATCTAGCTGCAAATGTGTTGATTCACGAAGAAGGTCGATTACAGCTTTGCGACTTTGGCGTTGCCACTGTTATGGAGACCAAACTCGACAAGCGTCGGACTTTCATTGGCACACTGCACTGGATGCCGCCCGAGTTGTGGGACCAGAAGCCTGAGTATTCGGATGAGGTGAGTCCTGACAGCGCTCCCTTTTTCCATTCATACAGAGCACTTTTGAGTCTAACTCCAGGCAGGTCGATGTTTGGGCTTTTGGGTGCACAATCTATGAGTGCGCCATGGGCAAACCGCCGAATTCTGATCTGCGAGAACCTCAGCAGCTAAAAAGCCGCATGCGCCGTCTAAACAAGTCCATCGAACTCCCGGAAAACGAAGATTTTCCTGAAGCTTTACGCTCTCTAGTATCCTACACTCTCACTCCCGATGCAAAGAATCGGCCATCAATGCGAGATGTTCTTGGTCACGAATATCTTACTGACACAGAAGAGTCTCATCCAACTAGTATTCTGACGGAGCTTGTCAACGTCTACTATACCTGGCTTCATGGTGGAGGTCAACGAGCGTCTCTATTTATCAAAGGGGGAGCAGCTGTTAGTGATTCGCCTGGGGCACTAAGTACAGCCGATGATGAATGGAATTTCAGCACTACCATCGATTTTGAGAAGCGCATCTCCTCCATCCTCGATATCGACATCGACATACCTGAGCTCAATGAACCTTCGGATCTTCAGAGCCATGGAGGGGAAGCTACGCCAAAAGTCATCAAAGACTCTACACCAGAACCACAAGGCCAAGAAATGACAGAAGCTCAGAAGGCCAACTTCGAAGCACGAGTCAGAAGAGGCGCCGATCTATCCAACGTCTTCGATCTCAACAGGCCAAATTACGAATACAAGACCAAAACCGACTTTCGCCCAATCCAAGAACGTCGGGTCTCTGACTTGCCACTTCGAGTTATGGCGGAAGATCGACCGCCTTCAATAGCTTCAAACGAAATCGACCTAGGCGACTTTGATTCGTCAAACTACGCCACCGTTGCACCTCTTACCAAGCTCGTCGATGCGTCTACCATTCGTGCAAAACGAGGCGATTTGAAGCTCTCCAGAGAAAGTTCTTCCACCAGAGCTACCCAAAATAACAACGTCTCTACAGGAGAAGATGACTACCCTACACAACAGGGAGTGAATGATCGTCCAGCTACCCAAGACTTCTCCTTCCCACCGAAGGAATGGAAGCATGACCAAGACAAGGGTTTAATGACCAACTTACCTGGCGCTGATGATACTAGCACAAAGACCTCCGTTCGAAAAACGATGGACTGGTCATTCGACACGGCGATGTCCGAGACAGAGCCAGAAGAGCTAGAGCTAGAGCCAGCTACTGTTGAAGAAGGTAGAGCAAAGAAGCATGATACCATGCAATGGTCGTTTGGACAGGCTATGGCCGAAGCCGGCGCAAGTAGTACCACATCCGTAACAACCGCACGACCTGCACCTCTACTACGAACTACCACCATGCCGGTAACTTCCTCCGAGGTTGACGAAGCTGAGGCTGATGTGCCAAGACCGTCTACCGCCATGTCCGAAGCAGCGTCTGAGGCAAGTCTAGTTAGCTCCGAAGCTGATCCTTTTGGTCTCGACCAAGGTTCACCAGGCTATCCAGTACCTAGCGCACTCGACAAACGCGGTATCTCTTCATACTACTATAGTGAAGGGGATGTGTTGTCCCCAGAACACACAGTCCCATATAATACCACAATCGCAGGTCCAGCGCCCTATCCTATGGGCCCACCGGCAAGAATAGGCGAGGAAGGCTTTCCAGGGCCATCGACTAGCGGTACAGCAAATACTACACTCACCCAGACTGGCAAGAAACAGAAGAAGCGCCGTCGATTCACAAGGGGAAAGAAGGAGCAGACTCTCATAACCGACCAGGAAACGCCAGTGACATCGAGCAGCCCAGAATCGGCTTCGCCAGGTACACCAGGAGTACGCCGGACAATCACGATGCCGGAAATTAACCCACCAAGCGCAGAAGCCCTGGATGTACGCGCATCGCCAGAGCAGCTGGAAAGGGAGCTTGGTAACATGTTGGGGAGCTTTGGGGCCGTTTTGACTGCTGCTGGACGAGTCATGGGGATTAACAGGAGATCCAGAAGAGGCTCTAAGAGGAGCAGCAGCGAGTGGGAGAGTGAGGAATGAGGGAGGGGCAGACATCTAGGCTTCGTGCGGGCCAAAATTGGCAATTGGTTGTGACTGTTTTGAGCATTTTGGAGCAACGAAACCGGCTTTGGCCATGAATTGGAGCTTCGGCAATGATGACAAGCTAGGAGCCCCTGAGCTGGTATGATACTCGAATGACAAAAGTTGCGAAAGGTGAACTTCCGATACAATTGATGTGAAATCCCCAAGTCTCTCATTTGGTAAAGGCATATATTTGGGCAGACGCTGACATGCCATCCTACCAAGGGACGAGTATGATGAACAAGAGACCGAGTAGATGCTGGTATTCCATCTCGTTAGAGGACAGGGTAGTATGAATATCGACATGGGAAGGACGTTGAAAATATCGTCTACGTTGGCGGACTTGTAGTACGGCTACTCGGTCAGCCGGGCGCTAGAATAATATGCCTCCTTAGCCACGAGTGGCATCAGTATTCAGGTAGGAGGACATTGAGATGTCACATCTTCAGGAAATAGATGCTGCGAGTGTTGGTTTGAAAGCGTACTGTGGCTTTACAATCCGCAGAAGCCATATCCAGTAATCTTGCGAGGCCATCGTAATCTCCTTCTTTGGCTCACCATGAGCTGATATCTCCGATACTTGGTGATAGTGTGTCTTGCAAGCGGCCGCGTTTGCTCGTGACGCTGCTAGATAAGCAAACGGGTAACGTCTGACCTGTAGCCTACATAAAGTGGGTTCCCTGGTCGACGAACCCCCTTTGATGATCTTTCCTCACTACCCCTTTTTAAGACTTGCCCGCTTCGTTTGAAAATCTACGCTCAAGAAACACACTAATGTGCGTCATCGAAACTAGGTGGGCGTGCGGGAACGTGGTGCAGCAACAGGTCTTTCCGACGAAATTTTGTGACTGTGACGACGTGGTTGCTGAAGAGTATGACGTGGATGAGGATTGTGGGTACTGTAGCGAGTGCGAAAGAAGGAAGGAGGATGGTGTGAGGGACGTAGATTCCGGAGGTGAGGAGGATGAGATGGTTAGCGAGACTTGGAGCGAGTTTGGGGGTGGAGATGAGTGGGGAGATGAACTGGGACCAGAAGAGGGAGAGGGAGAGGGAGAAGAAGAAGAAGAAGAAGAAGAAGAAGAAGAAGAAGGGAGCGGAGATGAAGGTTATGGGTTTCCCTGGCGATGAGATGTGGGTTGGCATTTTTGGGAATTGCATGTCCGTGCCCAAGGCACAGATTTGCAAATAGGCATGCTCGGAAAGAGCAAGTGATATCTCACACAGCCACAATCTTGCTGCTGCGACTGTGATGAGATGGGCAAGGTCGTTGCATACTATTACCAAGGAGGTGTGCCGCTTTTAACCACTCAAGTCACTGTGCCCGTGAAAAGGCGGCAGAAAGCGGCGGTTTTGGGCGACAGTCCAGGGCTTTTGGGCCTCCACTTCAAATCGAATTGTCGGAATACGCATGCCATGCTGCTAATGCGTTAGCCACCGATTTGCTGCCGCACGGAAGCCATGACTTACTTATTCCTATCCATTATCAAGATCCTTTGCCAAACGCGACCAAATATCGTTCCAGGCCCTTGTTCTCTTTCCATCTTCGTAGTTCGAATTTGTATGGGTCAGGGAGGATTTCCTCATTCAGGTGCACCAGAAACGCCGACTCGGATATAGGTGTCTAGAACGATATCAGCTTTGGCTGCATGAAGATCAGGATAAGCAGGCCAGCAGCCATCGAGTCCGTCCGAGAGCAGTATCAATCCATTCCAACAAAGTCTCTCAAGTAGCATCCCGGCGGCGAGTCCAAGGTGTGAAATGAGGCAGCTCGTGCGCTAAAGCCCGTTTTGGCCTAGCACGGCGCGTCGCGTGGGCGTCCCCAATGCTTCAGCTAATAGGTGCTACAAGTACGACACCCATCGACAAAGATCACCGCTGTGAGATCCTCAATATGGCAGCCACAACACGGAAGCGCAAGAGGGAAGCGGAGTACTATGAATTCGAGGATGGTGATGGGTTGGACACTGAACCTCTCGTTGAGGCTAGTAATGAGTACTTTGGCCACGAGCTCCAAGCATTGGTAGAGTACTGACCGAATTCTAGGCTGTTCTATGATGAGGAATACTCTGACCTTACTGTTTGCTGTCGCAACCTGACATTGAAAGTCCACCGTGCGATCCTGGCACCCAGATGCCCTTTTTTCAAGGCGTGCTGCAAATCCGGGTTTTCGGTGAGTGTCTTTCGCAGAACAACTTCAACGCTGCGTACATTGGCGAATACGTCCTTCTCAGCCGCCCTAATGAGCTAATGGAGAGTTCGCCTTGGGACGTCGCTGGCTTACTAGAGAAGCGCATGGTGGCCAACGTCCAGATGCTCGTTTCAGAACTCTCATAGACTGATGCAGTTACAGGAATCAAAAACTGGCCAAGTCGACATGAGTGATGACGATCCGGATCTCCTGAGGCCCTTCATCCACTATCTCTATTCATTGGACTATCCAGATGGCTACTACGAGAGGCATATCCGCGAGGTTGAGGAACAGTTTCTTAGTGGTCGGGAGAACTTGAAGTACTCCGAGACCGAGGTGTCCCCCGAAGTTCTCGTCGAAGCTTGGACTTGGGATCTTGACATATGGAAGCTGGCGGACAAGTATAATGTGCCTAGGCTAATGGCTCTTGCTCGGAACGAGTTGTTGGGGAAAGGCCTTCGTGGAGTCATTTGGCCGGCCCTTGAGGAATTACCCGGGTTTGTCGCCATGATTAGACGCCTCTACACCTGTGGGTCCTCAGTCGCAGCAAACAGACTGCGCCGAGACGTACTCCAAAAGTATCACTGTGTTGCCCCACATCTGGGAGAGGAACCGCTACTGCGGCAACTGCTTGCAGACGTTCCTGACTTTGCCTACGAGTTTCCCCAAGCCATCAATGAGAAACTGGAAGAGATGCAAAGAAAGAATAAGAAGATGGCTAGAATATTACCCAAGACTGCAACTGAGCGACGAATCTTTGCGCAACATCTAGACGAATGGAGCGACAGCGAAGATGATTCTTGACACCATTGCCTGAATAGGATCCTCGGCATCAATCGGTCAGACTGAATTGTTCATACTTCCAAATTGCGAGACTGTGGATACAACTCTCCGGAATTCGCACGAAGAACTGTTTGTTGCGGGGAGTGGCGACGTCGGATAGATTGTCCGCCACTCTGATCAATAGCTAAGCCACCTGCGAGCTTCACCATAAAACAACGAAGAGCCAACTTTCGGAAGAATCATGACAGTCTCCTTCGTATATCTGAAGACGATTCCGGGGTGACGGCTTGTTGTTAAGGAATATAGCATCTACCACAGAAGGTCGCAGAGTGCTTTTTGGAATAGATGAGGACCTTTGGGAAAAAGCAGATCCTGTCAATTCCTCCATGTTCTTGAAACCGACTTTCTTGGTTCCATCCTTCTTCGAGCTGGTTAGGCACTTCATCATTTACCACAATCTGGTATTCATGCTGCCGTATGTCTGACCAAATAGCTTCGGCTTTCGTGAAAATGGAAGACAGGTCATCATAAAAGAGGTCATGCTCCTCTTGGGGAATAAATTTCTCGAACGACGCAGCGGATTCCATTACAGCCCTAAACACGCTGAACTTAACATGTTCGCTGTTGCCCAGAGGTTGGCTATCACTTGCTGCAGACACATTACCAACAATAGGCAGGGGTAGTTCTGGTTTGTGCAGCTGTCGCCAATTGAAAAGATACCTCGCGATTGCAGCGCTGGCTTCTCGAGCTTTTGCCTTTGGGTTCTAATTAACCTGTTAGATACTTCAATGTATAAATCAGGAAGATTTAGACAAAAGACAACTTACCTCAATGGAATCCCCGGCACAAGTCTTGATGTATGTGCTCGGTACTTGGTATAGATGTTGGCTTAGGTCTTCAAGCCCGTCAGTCCTAGTGTCATCACACATTAGCCCCTTGTCTATCCTCGGATTCATATAACGAGGGGACGTCCGTGTTGTAGAATTTACATACCATCCTGCCAATTTTGTGGTGTGCCACTCGATATCATTCTGCAAGCCCTGGTAACTCTTCCGCAAGCTGTCATATTCTTCCTGCAACTCGCCGAGTCCCTTGTTCAAGCTGTCATATTCTTTCTGCAACTTGCGGAGTCCCTTGTTTGCCTCATTTTTTTGATGCCGCTCCTCACACGTGGCTCTTTGGTGAAGGTCGCCGTAAGATTTCCACCTCTCTTTCTCTCCCTTGAGCTCCTCGATTTCCTTTCGGTCTTTCTCTTCCTCTTCCTTGAGCTCCTCGATTTCCCTTTGGTCTTTCTCTTTCTCTCCCTTGAGCTCCTCGATTTCCCTTTGGTCTTTCTCTTTCTCTCCCTTGAGCTCCTCGATTTCCCTTTGGTCTTTCTCTTTCTCGTCCTTGAGCTCCTTGATTTCCTTTTGGTCTTTCTCTTTCTCTTCCTTGAGGTCCTTGATTTCCTTTTGGTCTTTCTCTTTCTCTTCCTTGAGCTCCTCGATTTCCCTTTGGTCTTTCTCTTTCTCTTCCTTGAGCTCCTCGATTTCCTTTTGGTCTTTCTCTTTCTCGTTCTTGAGCCTCTCGATTTCCTTTTGGTCTTTCTTTCGTTCTGCCTTCAAGGCCTTAAGTTCATCAGCCTTTGCATCCAATTTCTTCAATTCGTCCTCTTCCACCCAAATCAATCTATCTTTCCGAGCCATCCCCCCGCAATGTCGATACTGCCGCTAAAAGGGTCTTGTACCCGATGTTCAGTGGAATCGGCAAAGAATGGAGTGAAAGGAGGTGTAGTATTCCATGCAGGCTTTACGTGTACTTGGGCCAGCTGGAGAGAGTGTTTCGGTCTCAGCCCAAGTGGCGAAAGCGCTCAGGCATATTTGTTAGCCTCGAGTCTTTGACGATGACATCGAATTGTGGAAGAAATGAGATGACCTGACGCCCGATTACTGGAAAATGCGGGGAAAGTCTTGGCCCTATGTGTGATGGGGCTGGGTAGACTTAGAGTGACAGTTCTTCGTTGTTTCTAGACAAACCCTGCAAATGAAGTGCAGACTAGTCATTCAGTCAGAGCGACCGAAGGGTTTAAAGGCCGAACCAAAGATCACCGAGAATCAAAGACAAGCCTCAGCCTCACTGTTTGGCCATTTGCTTTTGCCTGCGGAACAGCACGAAACAGATACAAGGGACTGGTCCAGCAGATGATCGTGATTTGCTCACCTCAGAAGCCCCCCGGGGGTCTTGTTGATGACTGATTACATAGTCGTCCTGTAGCTTGGCACATAATAATTGGTCATTTATCAGGCGAGGCAAAGGTGCACTATCGTTTAGTAGTGAATTCAAAGCGCGCACAGGTCATGATAGAGGTGCAAATGGTATGCATGACGCATTGATGCCCAAAAACATTTGATTGGCACAAGGCATGCAAGAATCCCAAATGGTCGAATTCTTACCTTGCAAAAAGGTCAGCGATTTGACGCCTCAAAATTTAGCCCTCAGAGGGTATCGGTAGGCTCTCATGTTATGAGAACCACTCAGGAGGCAAGGCCCACCAATCCTGGGACCAAAGAGGCCAATGCCGTAGTACTCAAGCGATGGTTCCGTAGAAAACAACGCAATGGAAATTGCAGATACAAACAACTACAAGGAGGTTTCAAAGGCCAGATCTGATATCTGGAGAATATTGTGAGTCGCCGAAGCTGACCTTTGTAGTGGATGTCAATTGTCCGCATCACAATTCAATCATACAGGTCCTTGGCGCTGATCGCTTGGATTACGGCACATGTCAGACGAGGCTATGGTACACCTGAAGATGGTCGATGCTCGTTGGTATGCTGTTGTCTCAAGCCAGTTCTAGAATAATCTAGCCGACTTTTAGTATCAGATACAGCCAATTCCGGGCGTCGTGGTGGTTCAGTCTTCTAATTACAGAATATATTTAGGCATGTAGTAAGGTAACAGCGCAGACTCAGTTCATCCCTTGTCAGCCCACGCGTGCTCATAGCTTGAATGACGCATGAGCATCATTTTTCTGTGTGCTGCCGGTCACCCTTGTTACTAGCCGGGCCTTGTACGGTCGTGGAGCTAGATATTTGGGCCTCCCTTATGTAGCCTTGCAGCGGGTTGAGTCAACGAGCATAGCCTTGACGTCTTTCAGGTCATATTTGAAACTTGCAGGACCTGCTCCTCAGCGCTCTCAACACGCCAGCCGAAAACCCTGGCCTGATAGGCTTGTCAGGCCGGCCGAGACCTTTGGCCTGCCTGGATAGCCTCTGTGGCGTACCCCTAGGCCAAAGATAGTGTAGAAGCTGCCAAAAATGGTATAGATCATGGCTCTCTCCCGAATTCCCCCAAACTTTGACGGCGTCCGCAAAGAGTCCCATTTCTAAGGCGCTACTTCCGCGCCTAACATCTGTTGGTGCCTTTGATATCTGGCCTGCTGGGTAACTTGCCTTACGCAGTGTAAAACGATTGACCATACCAGATCGGAAATGCCCTCAGCGACGACCTTATCGAGGCACTGGATTGCGGAAAAGTGTGGTAAGACAATAGACTAGTCCAAAGACACTGAAAGATAACATGTGCATCAGATGTCTATCCCCTAGACTGATTCATCTTATCCTCCGCAACCCAATTAGGGAGGCGCTATACCCGTTAGTGCAGGCCGGTCAAGCCTATACCTTCAAGCTGGCCGGGCTGGCGTGTTGAGAGCGCTGGACTGCTCCTTGCAATTCATGACAAGACGACAAATTTCCTGGCCTGCACTCTTCACTAATTGCTTATCAGCCGTCCCCCCTTCCCCATACTCCCAACTCTATCTGCTCTTCTGATAGAACTTCGATCTGTACGGAAACACAACCTTGACCGTAAGAAGAGACTCCAGTCATCCTCTCGATGACTAGCCATAGCCCTCCCTTGTCCGGCATTTGCATATCTGGTCCCAGGTCAACTTCGTCAAGCCGAACACCAGCCTTGATTTCGGCAAAGTCGTCGTGGTCAGAGGCAGAAGATGCGAGGATTGTCTTGTAAGGTCCTTGTCCCTGCTCGAGTGACATCTTCAACAGCAAAGAAGCGCTTGGTTTGGCGGGTACATTCACCGATGATGATGCTTCTCTTGCGATGAATGTTGTACGTGTGAGTCGGGGAACTTTCACTGGAGCTAATAATCTGGTTGTATCAGGTGAGAAAATGGCTGGTCCTGATATGATGCTGAGCTTGCCACCTCCCTCGGGCGGCAATGGCTTCAAAGCAGGCGCAGGTTCAATCGATGTATGCAAGGACAATGCGAATCTGGCATATTGATCCCTCTCAAAGGTAGAGCAGATGATAGTGTAGTAGCCCTTTTCGAGCGTGGTTTCGATTGCGGCGCTACCCCTCCGATAATCTTTCGAGTCGGCAACGATCTCTCTTGTACGCAACTTCGTCACGCGGCGGCCATCCGTGAATACCACCAGCATCTTGACATGAATGTCTGCTTGAGGTGGCTGTGGTGCATTGTCTAAGCTAAGTGTTAGAGCAATGGCAGATGGTACTGCCAGTTGAAAGCTGTACTGCGGATTCGTCAGGTATGTCGGCGAGTCAGAGTTACCGCCCGCCATTGATCGTGTCCATGCTCCATGTTGCATTCTCACGCTAGTATATTTTGCCCTAGCGTGTGCAAGCTGCACAGGTGCATTGGAGAAAGCAGACAGGGTAAAGTTGTGTTTCGTGAGAGGAAGATTTTGTGAAGCAACGACGGCTGTCCATGTCGTTTTAGCTGGCATGCTGAACTTGAGCAATGTGTTCGGCGAGTCAACGTATGGTCCTCTTAGCTTGGCACCATCGCTAAGCAGCACGCGATTTCCGCCGGCATGGAATAGGTAGAGGCTTATGAAACCATTGGTATGTCTGTCAGAGGTCATGTAATCTCCCGTTCGGAAATGCCTGTTCAATAAGAGCCAAGCGTCAGTGGGGGCTGAAGAAGTAATAGAAAACTGTAAGTGGTTCTCGAAAAGCCCAGGGCTCAGGTTCGCCGAGGTTATGTCCCATGTAAAATGGAGGTCTTCTCGGCACTTGAAGAGGCCGGGATGCCAGTTCAGGTAGAGATTTTCGAAATGCTGGAAAATGCTGCCAAAACCCATCCAAAATGTTCCAGGAGGCATCTCGATAGATGGCTTTTGAGACGACGGGCGCCTGTCTTTAGCCTCCGGGTCAACTTCTTCCTGCCCTGGACTAGGCTGTTGTCGCGCAGCCCCTCTCCATACATCTCCATTTGACCAAGGGTTCTTGATAAGCAATTCCCGAACACCGCCAGTATCTTTCATTTCGAGAACCGCATAATCATGCTTCGCAGCTAGGCCAAGATACTTCTGTTCCCGTCGTGGCAATTGGCCGGTACCAATAGTAAGAAGCACTCCACCGGAATGGAAGCCGTTGTATACCCGCGTCCAAAGCTCTTCGGGCATGACGTCCTCATCGTGTAGGAAGATCTGTTCTGGAATCCAGCCTGTGAAGACGGCTATATCGGTGCCTGAGTTGCTTCCAGGAAAGTCGTAGCCGCCTCGTACCTTGAGATAGGCCTTTTCTAACAGCGCAGGCCACAAGCAGCCAGGGTTCGACCGATCGAGAACATGTAATACGCGCGAGCTGCTGGACGCTGGTAAGAAGTCATCAATCTCGACTTTTCGATAACATCCGTTGAAATAAAGTCGGAGTATATAACGCCCAGAAGGCGACATTTCCGGAGACTCCTTCTCCGGATCGTAAGGACGCATAATAGAAGCCAGAATCTGTTGGAATCATAAGCAGTTCCTTTTTCGCTAGATGCCGTGACTCACCTTTGGATGGCCTCTCTCTGCTCTGGCGGTGCCTGCGCAGAGGCTTGCCACCACTGAACAGTCGGAAGTCATGTCCTGCACCAGATCAACCTTTTTCAATTGAGCCATGGTTGGTGTGTTTGGAAGTTTCTCCCCATTCCGCACTATCTCGATGCCTGCGAGAGCTTCTCTCGGTCGCTTCCAACCAGCAAAGGACTCGAGTTGTAGCGGTGACAATCGCAAGCGAGGTGAATCCTCAAATTGTGCTTCTCCATCCTTGAGCTCAAATTCTGCAGGATCAGGTTCACGTTCCCAGATGGGAAACTTGAAGCCATTGAGCTTTGTGCCTTCTACGAGGATGATCTTTTCTCTAGTAGTCAAAGCGCGCTTCGAGGCTGGATGCTCCGGGTCAATTGGTTGGGAGCAGTCGCCTCTAAGCTGCTCACTTCGACTGAGCAACTCCTTACACTTAGCGCTGAGCCTTGCTCTATCTGTACGGTTGTTAGCCAGTTGCATGGCCTGCATATATAGCTCAGCAGCCTCGACGGCGGCATCAAATGCCGCTTTCCCGGATGAACCATCCCAGGTAGCCCGCTCAGCATCACGAGCTTTCGCCTCGATAGCGGCAGACATGACCAGCTGGTTCGAGGCAGATGCCTCTGGCCGGCTTCACGGTCCGCTTCTTATGTGCTCTTTCTCGTGGCTCGGGGGCGAAAACGCGCGATTAGCGATGCGAGATACGTACTTGGGGCTGGACCGCTTGGACGGCTAAGGATTTCCCGCTAGCCGCTCGGCCCTCGGCCACAACGTCATTGTGGCTGACCTTGAAGTTTCCATTACCGAGGTCTTCGAACTCCCGTCTTCGCCCGCCGGCGAAGAATAATTGGAAAAGCACGAGCTTTTCCAATGCTCACACGTGTACTGAGCCACACATCGATCTTCCCCTTTCATTCATCTCTACATCCCTCTCTACAGATCCCTTGACGCTGTTTTTGAACAAACGGAGCTTTCGCCTCACCCATATTGGTTACCTAGCAGCCCAACCACCTTACCGTCTTGGATTGGCATAGACTGCGTCAGAAAGAGAAGACACGAGGCATTGTGCCTCTGACAACCAGATGGCTCCTTCTACGAAAGCCGCTCCGCTGCCGCCATGGGGAAGCGCAATAGCTGGTGCTACCGGCGCAGTTCTTGCAAACGCAATGGTGTATCCTCTTGACATGTTCGTTGCTCGCCTCAGTACACTTCTAGTTGCACCCGCTAACTGTTTTGCATACAGAGTTAAGACTCGACTGCAAGTGCAGATAAAACACAAATCAACGGACCAGAACCTGTTGACAACAAACCCTGACCATTACCACTCCACGCTCGATGCCATATCTAAGATCGTTGCGGACGAAGGAATCACGGGATTATACTCCGGGATATACGGCTCGTTGATCGGTGTAGCCTCGACCAACTTCGCATATTTCTATTGGTACTCTGTTATAAGAACACTTTACATGTCGACGCAAGCTCTTCCGAAACCACCTAGTACTGCGATAGAGCTCTCACTTGGCGCAGCGGCTGGGGCTGTAGCTCAAGTCTTTACCATTCCGGTAGCAGTCATCACAACGAGACAACAAACACAGGCTAAGGGAGAGCGAAAAGGCTTGATTGAGACCGGCAGAGAGGTTGTGGATAGTGAAGATGGATGGAGCGGTCTCTGGAGGGGACTCAAAGCAAGCTTGGTGCTTGTCATCAACCCTGCCATCACATACGGAGCCTATCAAAGGCTAAGAGCATTGATATTCCCTGGCCGGACCACATTGAGACCACATGAAGCTTTCCGTATGTCTGTCCATCTCTGAAGCGCAGTTGCAAAATGCTAATTTTGAAAATAGTCCTTGGGGCCATGTCCAAAGCCCTAGCCACAATTGCAACACAACCACTTATCGTGGCCAAGGTTGGCCTTCAGTCTCGACCCCCACCAGCCCGACAAGGAAAGAAATTCAGGAGCTTTCTAGAGGTCATGGAGTACATCATCGAGCATGAAGGGCCTCTGGGGCTGTTCAAGGGTATAGCTCCACAAATCGTGAAAGGGATTCTGGTACAAGGACTGCTCATGATGACTAAAGAGAGGATGGAGCTACTCTTTGTTGTCTTATTCGCCTACATGCGACAAGTACGGGCCAAGCAACTGCAAAAGGCAGCAGACTTGGCTAAGTCAGGGGCTGAAGCAGTGGCCGACAAGGCGAAAACAGTCCTACCGGTGACAGTGAAATGAGGGGATCTTGGGTTTGGCGTGGCTGTTGTCTTAATATACTTGAGGCGTCTCTGGGATACAGTTGGTCACATTTTGTGTTAGGCTACCCGTACAGTACATGCCAGCCTATATGTGCTGACAATTTTTCAAAAGCCCTTTACAATCAAGCTAGATGAGAGAGACTTTGCTAGAAAGAGAAGCGAAGTCCAAAAGGCCTCCAGATCAAAGCTGTTACCGGAGCAATGCTGGGACCAGAGCAGTGCTGACGCCAGAGCAGTGCTGACACAAAGAAATGCTCACCCTAGAGAAATGTTGGCACCAGAAGCAGCAGATGTACAAAGTCAAAACTTCAACCCTCTCCCGTCACCATTACTGTGCCCACTCTTACTCTCCCGTCACTTACTCTCCCGTCACATTTTCTCTCCCGTTTCTGTCGCTCTCTTGTCATTATTGCTCTCTCGTCATTTTTACTCTTCCATCACCAGTACTCTCTTGCCACCCTTCCCTCCCATCGCTCCTTCTCTCGTGTGCCTGAGTGGACAATCATAAGCTAGTCGATATAATGGCGAGCATCACCAGGGGTGCAGGAGGAAGCATGCAAGACGGTCGACTCTCGATTCCAATGACGCAAGTAGCGCACATCGAGGTTCATTCGGGCCTCGTGAGGGAGACGGTTCCTCCAAGAAAAAGGCATGCACTCCGGCAATCCGTTGGCCGTTCATCGGTCTCCAGCAGTAGGATAGTAAAAATATCGCTTTCAAGGACGGACATGCGATGGAACTTTGTAGATCCCGTGCCGCATAGTTGGGCTAAACAAGTCCAAGAGAGTGTATTGGACCATTACCGAATCTGCGACCGCTCCTGAGTGCCAACTTGTCCAACAGGGGTCGAATGGTAAGAAGTTCAACCGCAGGAAGATCCTCCAAGATTTCGATTGCCAAGTAACTACGCAGAAAGAGAGTAGATTATTGAACGAATCAGGAATGACATACCCATTGTTGTAAATCCACAGTACTAAACCAAAAGAACCAAAGGCGCATTGAAGTCATCACCACAGTCCCTTCTACCCATCATACATATCATCCATCTCCATGTCCTCCCATGCTTCATCTGGTTCCTCTAGCTCAGCAACACTCCTAAACCTTGGCAGCGTATCATCTACATCCAGCAGCACGATGGGGAAATCGAAACTTTGCTCTTTGAATCCTCCTTCTCCTCCTACCCTCTCCTCCCCCTCAGCACTTTCTTCCTCACTTCCTAACAGTCCCCATGCCCCCGTCTTAAGCAAACCCCACTTCCCTAATCCTGCCGACGCTGGAGAAATATCTTTTTGCTTGCGCTTCTTCTTCTTCTCCTTCTTGCCCGCCACCTCAGCAACCCCCATCAGGTCGCCCCACACGCCCGCTACGCCATCCTCCTTCCCCTCGTCCCGCCACAATCGGTAGAACGGCAGTCCCATTTGCTTGTACGTTTCTGCAGTAACGGGTGTCTCAGGAGGATCGAGTCCAGTTACCAGTCTGAAAGTCGTCGAGTCGATGATCTGCACGTTGAGAATTTTGGAGCTCGCCACGTCCCAAATGCGTGGGTTGTTCTCATCCCGCTCGATGTGCTGCACGATGCTCCCGCCTGCACCAACGCCGAGCTGGGTGGGACGGCTATCGGAGGTGACTATGAGATCCAGAATTTTTTCACCATAGTGATTCGCGCTCTCGTCTGTAAAGTGACTGTCAGCCACATAATCAGGGACAAGAGCCCCCGGGGACAGGGGGGAGGTCCTGAAAGCGAGAGTCAAATGGAAGACTCCATGACGGAGGCAAGCTTACTATCGTCGAGGACTTCGCCGTCGTATGTGAGGATCTGGCGAATCAGCGGAATACCAAGGGTAGATGAGAGAGAGGTTTTGATCATGCCGATATTCTCATTTCCCCGTAGATAAACCACTTCCGTCCGACCCTGGTACCTGACTTTCACCGAACAGCCACCTCCGCGAAGGCGAAGAACCAAGTGGAGAGTCGATCCCTAATAGGCCGTTTCTTAACAACACCGTGCTTTTGGACCATGAGGTTATAGTGCTTACCTTTTGGACATTATAGTCGCTCAATGTATGATCTGGGAGAGTCAGAAAACTGGAGTACAAGAGCTTTTGAAGGTTGGCCATACCGTTTTTCAGTTCTTTCCCAACCTCTGCTAATATAAGGCGCTGTTGGTCCGGGGGTATACCTTCTTTGCCCTGTATCATGCTTTTGACATTATCGATTGTGTCCGACAATTCGCAATTGATATCGAGAACCTTCCCGGTCAACGTCCTGACAAATATCCACATTCCCACTCGCTTGTCTTTCGCCGGGTTATACCGCAAAAAGAAAGTAGGTAAGCGCTCGTTGAAGCGATCTGCACCTTGGCCAAAGACCACTGCGCTATCGGCTAGGCCACGAATGGAATGGAGCGAGCCAAGAAAGTACTGCTCTGTAGATAGACCAGTGATCTTTTCTATCTCCTTTCGTAAGTCGAGTATTGTGCTGTCCCGACTCAGGGCGACGACTAACGGTTTCTCGTCTCTATAGAAGCTAGTTTCATTAACCATGTTGACGCGATAGATGTTCTGAGAGTCACGGGTATTCAGGGGTATCTAATCAGTTAGTTTATATTTATACACTCAATTATACTTTCCAACAGGACCCACGGGATCCGTAGAGGTGAAAGCACACTCACCCAAACAAAGTCCATATGTTTGTGTCTGAAATGAGGATCCAGAATAGACGTAGGTTCTCTAATTTCGCTGAAGTAGTGATAGTCACCCCAGTTCTGGACTGGGAATAGGTAATCTGGTGCATTATTGACAATGCCAGGCACATGGAGTACACCGCTGAGTCCCTTTAGTTTATCCTGAATGACGGCGACAATGCCATCAAATTCGTCGTCCTCTTTAAACTGCATTGTATTTTGGTCAGCCAATCAATAATTATCGGGTTTGTTACGCCATATATACCTGGAGGGAGATTTCCGGCTCTGGCGCACCAGGATGATGGACGTTGAATGTCAGCTCACGAGCCTCACGAGAGTAGATTTCCAGTTCAATGACATCTAGTGCGGTCAAACTTATCGATGTCTCAGCCAGAAGGTCTCCCACGACCTTTTCGCGGTTCTCGCGTCGAGTTTTCATGTCCTTAATATGGATGACATCGCCAACCTGCAGGCCTTCCTCTTTAGGAGTCTTCAAGATGTCGAAATTGCGCGAACCACTACCATTTCGATAACGATATGATGTCATATCGTAGTCGCCGTCAGTTTCGCAGATATCCTTCATCGAGCCTGCATGCATGCCTCTTACATCGAACGATGGAATTATCTGCAGCTGGACACCACCAACCGTGTCTTGTCCAGTAACTTGCCATTCAACACTTGCTCCAATCTGGGCGTCCTCGTCGTCCTCATTTTCGGGTACGCGAGAGCCATTTCCATCAGACTTGGCTTTCTTTTTGGACTTTTGGTTGGTCGCGCGACGTGGTGGCGCCATATTGGTGGCGACGAATTGCTTGACTATGCCCGGGCTAGTTGCAATGCCATCAAGCCATTTCTGGACGGGAAGCACAATATAGTCCTGCTTTAGCGTCAATGAGTTCATTCGACGAAGCAAGGAAGCCATGTCTCCCGTTGACGCTTCGCCTGAGATGCCATTTACGCCTCCAAGGAACGGCCTGATAGCGGATTTCTTGTTGTTCATGGATTCGAAGTTAATCCACATGGCTTCCATCTCTGGAGATCGAGGTTAGTTGGGGTACGGGGATATGCCGCTCGATAGGGTTGGCGACTTACGATACATTGGGAAAAACAGGCCGCCTTGTGTAACCATGGAAGGCGGCAAACTCGAGCTGAATGGCCGAATATCAAACATAGGAAAGCTACCAAGTCCAGGAGGGAGATCATAGGTTTTGTAGTCTTCAGGCACACGGACCGTCCTCATGAAAGATATGAGAAGGTCCAGATCCTCTCCCTTTCCCACACCGATGCAAGCTGCTGAGACCTTCGCAAACGGCGTCGAATCGTCATCTCCTGAGAAACGGTGAAGCTTTGCCTCAATAGGATGTGGGAAAACTTTGCCGATGAATGAGGCTATGGATTGTCGCTGGTTGATTTTCAGACCTCCTCTCGACTGGTCATAGCAAGGTCTCCCAGAAGTCACTTCGACAGGAGTTGTAAACACATCCCTCCAAGTGGTTTGTATCGCAGTGCCAGATCCTGAGAATTTGAACGATTGCCAGTATTTGAGGTCTAGATTCCAAATTTCATTCATTACTTATTGATTAAGCTTAATTGTAGAGTTGGCTTACTAGGCTGTTCTTTGAGCAGATGGCTGCCCAATTGCTTCACGAGAGTGTCTGATGGAACACGAAGAACTTGTGAGAAGGTAGGATGCCCATAAGTCTTCGGGCTGATCTTGTTCCTAAGGCCACTGATCCGAATGGTGATTGTCTCTACGTTTGGCTGCGGGTTTGTCGAAGGGCTGAGAATTCGCTCATATGGCGTTTGAGAGATAGATCCTAGACTGGGGGTCCGAGAATGGGAGCTGGACTGCGTGGAAATAGATGAAGTATTTCGTGCTGAGAGAGAAGTTTTTGGCGAGCTCCTCGAACTACTCAATACGTTTGATGAGTCCGCCTATTGTGTGCTCAGTACCTAATCGAGAAATCAATGAAATTACTATACTGACCGAAGAGACGCTTCTCTGGAAGCCAGCTCGGATTCGCAACGAGATGGCGCTAGTACTTGCTACGGTTGGTACGATGTCTACCGCCTTCTTTGCAGTGCTGGCTAGGATCTCGGCCGTATCACCTGCGTAGAAGAATGACTGGTGTTAGCCAGAGGGAACAATGTCGCGCTAGCTACTGCCTTCAGTGTTGCTTACTTGACTTAGCGGACTTCCCAGAGACAATTTCTTTGATGGCTGCTTCGACCAGAATGTAATTCTGACTTTTTTCACTCGGATATCGACACATGCCGCGATGATGAGCATTGAGAGGTAGAATTATCTCGTTCGGCAGACCCAACACCGCAGAATACTCGGGAACCACCTAGCCATCGTTAGCATCGAATACTGCATGCCGTCTATATAGCATCGAGACGAGGTAATGGATTTACCAATGTAGTCAACGGGCGCTCAATCTGCTGTTCGATAAAGGTCATGATCTTCAGGGGAGTGGTACGATGAATGAATTGGCGTGATATACCCATCAGCAGGTTGGATTCTGTCTTGAGGTTGCGCAAGAGATCCTTTCTGATCCCTTGTCCAATACTGGCAACGTTGATAAGGTTGGAAAGGAGTGTGGTCCAAGGTATAAGCTCTGAGCCTCTGTGGGGAGTCCCCATGAAAACAATGCCCGCTGTTGACTTGAGAATGCTTCCATAGAAATCTTGAGCATCGTTGGCAAGAATAAGCGCCTGGTGCGGTCAGCATGGGCTTTAAACGAATAGCCCAAGAAATGCTACCTGCTTGACCACTATGCCGCCAAGGCTGTGAGCAATGAAAACGAGGGGCCGGTCCTTAGCCTGCGTCTCTTATCAGTAAAGATTGACCTGTCAAGTTAAATTGAGAGAGTATACTTCATGACTACTTCGAACCAGCCTCAAGCGGTTGAGCAAATCTCTGGCAAAGTTCTCTACTCCAGCCTTGGACCTGCTAAATGCCAAACCGGAATCGTAGCCAAAGGTCATGATCCTAGAATTGGGAAGCGCCTCAGGGAGGAAGTCTTCTAGCCAGAACTTCCCAGAGTCTTTGTCTGTCCATGTCTTTCTTGCTGTCCCATTCAGTCCGTGGACAGCGACGATACTATATGCTCAGTTAGCTATGGCCCCCATAATGCCGTTACGGCCGTGGCATTGAATTTAGCATACTCGACTTGGAGCTTTGAAGAATCACTGGGGAGTTCAGGCGGTGGATGAAGAACAAACAAGCCGTGGGGCTCGAGCTCGAAGTCGTGAGGCCGGCTTGAATGACTTTCGGCGTCCGTTTCCTCAGAGGGAAGACGGCGGAACGGTTGGTAGGCTTGGCTCTCACTCGACTGTGTAGCCTTCCATCATTAGAAGTAACACGGATTGTCTAATCGATCGATAGCACTGTACCTGAGCACCACTCTGACTAGTCTCACCGCGCTTCTTCCACTTCAACCAAGGTGCCATAGTCGCGATCTAATGTATGACGATGATAGCTACATAATCCACCAGACTCCAACCTTCTAGCACCGGATCCAAATTGAGAGTCGTAGGAGAAATGAGGCTGGGGACTGTGAGAATTTAAAGGCACCATTCTCTCTAACCTAGTGCCCGCCCGCCTTTCGGGGCGGTGCAATGCATGGTTGGGGAATCCCAGCCTGGAGAGATATCTACCTAATCTCCGCGTGGGGCGCCAGCCTTTTTGTTGCGCAAGTTGATGTTTAGGGACTGCCGCGATTTTTAACTGGGCGGGGAACTTTGTTTGGGGGCTGTTCCTCCCTGCAGCAGGTTCCGGGATGGTAAGCGGCCTGATGATGAAAAGAGCAAACTACAGGCGCGACATACGACAGGGTATGGGTGACTTTTGGGGCTTTTGCCTGGACAGATTCTGAGCACCTCGTAATTAGTACTGCTAATGGGAAGCAAAAGTGTATATCACGTGCTTGGGCTCTACAGAATCCTTCCTGGGTGCTACTAGGTGCCTAATCTTGCTACAGAAGCTCTATAGATTTTGTTGGCGCCTCCCTCACTCGCCCATACCCTCGAATGAGGATTCCTCGTCCTGTTCCTTCTGCTTTCGGGTACGTATGATGCGGTTGACCTGCTTGGTAGGCTCCTTCCTAGTTAGTTGCTTTGGGGCCCGCGGAGGGGTACTGATCTCAGAGGAGGCCGCGCGTGGACGTTTTGGCAGTGTAGTCACTACAGGCGTGGTTGTCAGGGGCGTCGATGGTAGAGAGGGTATAGAGGTTCTTGAGGCTCCTCCTTAATCTCCTGCTTGACCAAGACCTCCTTCCTCACACTCTTCCTCCTGGAGATAGGCGTAAGCACCTCCGGTGTTGCTGTGGGCCTCGACCTAAGTGTAGGTGCCTTGGGTAGCCAGCATAACCAAAGATTATACTGCTTTCGGCGGTCAAGGATCTTCTTATAGCCAAAGATTCCTCTCAATCACACTGCTTAGATGCTGAGGTTCATCCCAAGTATCGATATCTGGGGGGACCAGTGCGTTGCGTATGACAAGACTTTCCCGTCGCATTCTTTTTCCCATGATAGGCCAGATGAGTGAAACCAGGAGGATGGATGGAAATGCAAGGTCATGAGTTGTTGGGTCAACAGTGGTGATGGCGGGATGGAGCGAGCTCCTGGCTGTTCAGAATGGATCCGTGAAGTTGATCGAGCAAGCGTGATGTTCGGGAAGCGACTCAATATTGCACATCAAAATCGACAATGGATGATTGATGCTGGGTTTGATGATGTTTCTGAGATGATTCGGAAGGTATGAGTTTCTGCAGTCCCTTGGCAGTAAGCGGCTGACAAAATCACAGGTGCTAATTGGGGAGGAAGCCAGGTGATAATCCCTGATAATACTGATCCTAGGAATGTGTTGTTGAGATAATTGTTAATGGCGACATTTGAGTGAAGGAACTCTTCTAGGAAGAGTATTGCATGTTGAATGAGCTCTTGCAAGCCCACCCAGCGAACTAAAGATAGGCTAGAGAAGAGTAGTTAGCGTTTGAGTGGCCGCTCCTGGCTGGTATTATGCCACTTTGAGATGATTGGAACTCTCGCCTAGTAGGTCTCTCCGACGCCTTATCCCGGCTCATTATGAACACTTGAATTCGGCAAAGCATATCGGCTTTCTTCGTTGCCAATCCAATGGTGCCACTACACCCCTCCCCACGCCAGCCGTCTCGCGGAACGCGGAGTAATTGCTAGCCCGTGTCCACCTCGATGCAGGCAATCCATAAAGGATCCTTCTACTGATGTTTGGTATTGAGAGCTTGATGCTCAACCCTCTGATTCTCTCCCAGGTAAGAATCGATCTTCCTCGTGACCACTCAAGCGATCTAGCTGCTAAATGGCGGTCTCTTCGTTTCTCTCACATCCCTTCGTAACTGCTGGTTTCACATATGTTTTCTACCTATTAGGCCTGGTTATCTATCGCCTCTATTTCCACCCGTTAGCTAAATTCCCAGGACCCAAATATGCAGCGATCAGCCGCTGGCATGAATTCTACTATGAGGTTGTGAAAAAGGGAAAATTCACCTTCAAGGTCCAGGAACTGCACAAGCAATATGGTTTGTCTCCTCCCCGACCCATGCATCCCTCGGCCGCGAGCGACGTCGGGAGTCGTTGACCACTGTCTTATCAGGCCCTATCGTCCGCATCGTCCCTGACGAGCTACACATCCAAGACTCCCAATTCTATGAAACCCTCTATACCAAAGCTGGGCGCGTCGACAAATATGACTGGATGTCCGGACGTTTTGGGTGCGACACCTCCGTGTTTACCACAGCGCCAGATGATCTCCATCGCCTTCGCCGTGGCGCACTAAACCCGCTCTTCTCACGAGCACGCATTCTAGACTTACAGGTTATTATTCGTGAGAAGATTGGCATCTTGACCGAGCGGATTCGCGAGTTCCAGGAGAACAGCAAGGTCTTACCGCTCAACCGGGCGTTCATGGCTCTGACAGGGGATGTGGTCATGCAGTACTGCTTCAGCATCAGTTATGATCATTTGAAACTGCCGAATTTCGAGAAGACCCTGCATGAGCCATTCATGGCTGCGAGTATCTCAGGCCATCTCTCGCTGCAGTGTCCTTGGGTGCCGAAGATTCTGTTCGCGCTTCCCGAGTCCATTCTCGTGAAGATTGAACCACTTTATGCCTTGGTCTTTAGGATGCAAGCTGTGCGCATAGGCCCTTGAAGACTGAAACTAGGGCTGACTTCGTGATAGGACTTCCGCAAGCAAATCACCGCGATGAAGGAAGGCAAAATGGACAATATAATCAAAAATTCCAGCCATCCCACCGTCTTCCAAGAACTGATTTCTGGCAGCCTGCCTGCCTCTGAGAAAGAAACCCGCCGACTCCAAGATGAGGCGCAACTCGTCGTCGCTGCGGGCGTGACGACCACCGGCTGGGCTCTTTCGACTGCCGCGTTCCACATTATCGACAATCCTCCCATTTTCGAGAAGCTGAGGAAAGAACTTGAGTCCGCGATCCCGGACCCCTCTGCGCCACTGAATTGGACTGAGCTGGAGAAACTCCCCTACCTAACCGGCTGTGTGCGAGAAAGTGTCCGAATGTCTTATGCTGTGACGACGCGGAACCCGCGGCTTTTCTCAAAATCGATGGCATATAAAGCCTGGGAAATCCCAGCCCGGACACCGATAAGCATGACGATTGTGGACGTTAATGACGACGAGGAAATTTTCCCTCAGGCCAGAAAGTTTAAGCCAGAAAGGTGGATCGGAAACCCCAAGGCGCCAGACGGGAGTAGTTTGGAGAGATATTTTGTGAGCTTCGGAAAGGGGACAAGAAGTTGTTTGGGCATTAAGTAAGTACCAACACAATTATCGGGTTGTTGAAAGGAACTTCCTTTCACCTATATCCACTACCTGCCTCTGCCTAATCCTTAACCATGTTATACTGACAACGATGATAGCCTTGCCCACGCCGAACTATATATGGCCCTCGCAGCTGTGTTCCGTAATTTCTCATTCGAACTCTTCCAGACGGACTTGAGTGACGTCGAACTTGCGCATGATTTCTTCCTGCCTAGTCCGAGGTTGGATTCGAAGGGAGTGAGGGTTATGGTAAAGACCGAATAGAGAGAGAGGATGAGGATAAGGAGAAGATGGGGGCCAGGAACAGGCGAAATGGAATGTAAACAGGGATAGCGAAGTGTAGAGGAGAGATTTCCATGGGTGATTGAACAGCCAGCGGATGGAAAGAAGATTGAAAGGAGAATAGGTGACGGGCGGAGTTCGCGAGTGTTTGAGTTTTTTGATGCCCAAAGTATGAGGATGGATTTGGTGACGCCAATTGTGCTTCCGAATAGCTTCTAGTAGGCGCAAAATTGTCAGCCCGACGTCTCTACCCAACCGCTTATTTACCCTTGATCAATAGATACATCGTCCGTTCTCCAATGCCGCAAGCGCCGCCATGCTTCTCTTGTGTTGTCCAAGAACTGCAAAATCTGCCCCGGGCTCACCCTGCTCCGGTCCTAGGGCGCCGCCGCCCTGAGCCCACACGACCTTTGTTGAATCGACTGCTCGTTCTTCTCTGAGATCTCAATATTTCACGCATGAGCCCATTGTATTCGACCTGTCGCCATAAGCAGCGTCATATCCTACCAGCCGCCCACCAGAATGGACGGCCACCACGGCAAGTCCATCGCTCCTCGCAACTTATCAAGCTCGCCTCTTTGCAAATCGATTTCCAAGTGACTCGGCGCGAAACCACCCGGTAGATGACGTGACCAGACGCTTGGACGGAAAGGCGGTTATATCACACTCAGATGGCCCTTGTCGCCAAGGGTACTTAATGTCGAACTATGCTACAAATCAAAGCCTAAAGGAGCTGGATACATTTGCAGACTGGACGATGAGCTCCCTTCGCTCACGGGTATCCTTTCTCGCGCTCGGCTGGTGGCTTCGCGGGTGGCACCTCAGGTGATCGATCTTACAATCGACGCCTCTGATGTGAGCTAGTTGCACAAGTTACTCGGTATTTGGACGCTAACAGTGTTCGCTTGCAGGCCCAATGCCCACCATCTCTCCCTATCCAAACATCTCCAACCCGCAACCTGCCAAGTCCGGGCATTGAAATTTCGAGCCTACCCGCAGTCCACGATACTCCAGTGGCAACACCTCCGTGAAAAGTCCCTTTCAAGAATCGCTCGTCTTAGGCAATTCGTACCCGACGGGCGTTCCCCAAGCACAGCCCACAGATCGTACATCTCTCGAAGACGACCGGGTTCACGACTCAATGGGCGGCAATGAGTCAGCCCATAGCCTCAAAAACAATGGTGAGTGATGGATGATGTTTAATCACACATAGACCATCTTTCTAATGCTTTTCCAGCATCCTCTGTGGCTCCGACGGAAAACCAGGAAGATACTCGGCCGACCGGGCCTGGCAATATCTCGCCATCTCACTGCCGGTATCGAAAGCAGTCAACAGAACGCCAAAGCCAGATTAGGATGAGGGGAAAGACCGCATAAGAAGAATGCAGTGGGAACAAGTTTTGGATCCACATGGGTTCTATATCCAGAATGGAGCCAATTAGCCAAGTGGAGTAGCATACGATGAAGCACTGGATCTGCGGTCACCTTTGAGGGGAACTTTCAACCTTGGTTGTCGAGAACAGTTACCTGAGCATATTTGTATATCTCCCAGTCCTTCGGAAACGATTGATCGCTAAAATTTGCTGCAGGATGCAGTCTAGGTATCTCAATATCGCCACCAGATGTGCTTGCACTCTGTTTGCAATTGGGGCGAGACACAATGTGAATGAACCGAGGCCGATTAGTGACTCAGTTGAGTCATTTCGATTTGCAACAGATCAGTGTGATCAAATCTGAACGATCCCGTGAAGAAAAGTAAGGGAACGGTTCTAGTAAGTAAAGTGGTTGAGGTTGAAACGAAGAAGCCATATGGTTGATATCTATACTACCCATCCACAAGCGAATTCTTCCACCGAGCATTCGACCCGATCGGTATATGGCTAGATACTAAGACAAGTACTACGAATATTTCTACAACAACCTCACCCGACAATTCTGGAGGATCCCAGAGCCGCTTGCAATCAACCACGAAAATGGACGGCTCTGTTGTGGTCATTACTGGTGCTTCCCCCGGCCTCGGTCTGGAGACGGCGAACAAACATTGATCCGAGCGACACCACGCATGCTCATCAACTCCCACACGACATCATACAGTCATGAGCTGAGGGGTTCAAATGGAGAGGAGACCAAGGCTCCTCTTCCGAGAGCTGTCGGAGCCACCTGTCAAGAGCGGCACTTAGAATCTGTTTGACATGCATTGTTAGTCGGCATCGTTGGAGGTTCGGACTCAGCCGCACAGCTCTGTTGAGCCACCACCAGGCTCACCATCCTGTCTTGTTCGGATGCTAAGAGAGTCGCTTACCTCTTGTCTCTCTTCCATCATCCGTTTCGAATCGCTGCTACTGGCACCGGTCTCTTCCGATGAGTGCTTATCCGTTGACTTGTATTCTGGGAGTGTGAGGCCAGGCTTCCCTTCTGGGCCTGACAGATCTCCACCTGCAAAAAGGCCAGATATCAGAAGCTGGATACAACAGATTTCTTGAGCTTACCGCACAGCTGGTCTATACGAAGACCCATTATGGCTTGTCAAGAGGAAAGAACTTGTTTTGAGTTCGAGAAGATGGGAGTTTGTCACTCTTGCTGTCTGGAATCGTGTACCTTCCATACTCATATGTAAAAATATGCTTGGTAAGACGGCGGGGATACTATGTTGCCCGGCAGTCCTTTCTCTGAGAAGCTAGGTGATGCTTTCTCGAAACTAACTTCAATCGGCCTGGACTTCCTTCGTAAGGACTCACAAAGGACGCTGGAAGGACGCCCAAGTACTAGAGCGTACTTTCAGCGTCCTTTTCCTCCATCTAGCACTATTAGCCCTGCAGAAGCCAGAAGCCCACACCTAGCTCTCCAACAGACTAATGTGCACCGCGTACCTATCATAGATAATCGAACCCTTGCCCATCAAACGATCTCAAACGACCCAAGTGCATTCTTTTGAACTCGCCCGTGTCTGGAAGTCTGATCTTCCCCACTTACCGGCTTAGATAGCAAGCCGTGCATCATTCTCGTCCGTATTGTCCAGCATTCGTTGCTCGGTCCTTGAGATCATAAATGTGGAATGATAATTGTGTGTAGCATGTTAAATGAATGCCCTGAGCAAACTGGACTGAAAGAGAGTACTGGTATTTGAGATCAGCATACTGGGGTGAGGGTTCAGTTAGGGCTTATACGAGATTGAAAACTTCACGGTATGCTAACGGCGCCACACTGGGGCACCTCAGCTTTCTCTTCCCCGGAATTATATGACAAGAGCAATATTATCCGGAAGGTGCTGCACAAACCGGCTCCCATTTATCTGTGGATCTACTTCATGAAAAGTACTCTGCGTTCATACTAGACTAAATTGAGCTTTGTCGTGGGGCTGGCCGGGAAGAAGCCCACAGGCGAGCCTCATTCTCTGGGTGCCCGCAGTTTTGATCAGCAGTCACTCGTTCTGCACCGCAGCGGTCCTGCAATCAACGCAAAAGATTCCACATTGCTCAAAACACAGGTAGATGATCATGAATCGGGTCGTCTGAGCTCCGGTAACCCGTTGGGGGTAAAAATCGGTCCATTTTTCGTCCAGGATGAATCATGCAGCTCAGGCTGCTTCCCCGTCGGGCGCGCCGCCCTTGGAGAAAGATCCTCAACTGCCGCTTCCGGCGGACTGGGACCGCATGAAGGACGTCATCCACTCGCTTTACATTGGAAAAAGGCTTCCATTGAAGGAGGTTAGGGCAAAAATGGAACGAGATCATTCCTTTAAGGCAACGTAGGCATGCCCTCGTCGTACAAGCGGGTAATATGCTAAGATCTTTCGAAGCGAGCGCATGTTCAAAACCAGACTGCAACAGTGGGGCTTCCTGAAAAAGATGAGAGACATTGATTGGCAAGCTGTTGCAGTACTACGTCAACAACGGCAGAAATTAGGGCGAAAGACTTCCGCGTTCAAGGTGCACGGCAGAAAAATCAAGCAGGCAGACCTGAGGAAATACTTGAAAGATCGGGGCATATCTGAGGAAGATCTTCTGGCTGAAGCTGCAGCAAATGATATCACCAGTCAGGATATCCCGGACTACATTGCTTGCTTCACTCCCACGGTTCCGTCCGATCCGGCCTCCCCAGGACATAGTTCTAGTCAAAATTCTAGCACAACTGATCAGTCCCCAACTAAAGGACTTCTGGGTACTAACATCAGTGGCTTTAATCCCCCAGCAATGTCTGAATCCGCTTTGTCCGACGCATTCTACATTGTGAACAGGCCTCAAAGCGCATCCTCAGACACGTCGAGTAGCCAGATGTCTTTCACAGGCCTACCAGCCCCTGATATGCGAAGCTCCGGTGAAGGAACAGCGGGAATAAGCTCTGCTGTTGTGTTACCTGATCTTATAACGTTGCAGAATGATGCAACATTCTGTGACCAAGTCCAGCAAGACCTTGGTCTCCTATTAGCCAGAGGCCTTACGCCAGACTCATTGGATTTATCCTCAGAAACAACCTTTATAGAGCCTTGGACGTTCCTGAATCCTCCAGATGACACGGGAAGTCCGGCAGTCGTGTGTCCAAAATGTCACGCGCAGATCAGCAACCACTTACCGTTTCCTTCGAATTTCATACTGGGAAAAGAGAGCTTCATGCCCCACTCGATGTTCTTCCACGATATGCACCTTGAGTCTCCGATTTCGCACGATGCAGACTTGGCCAGCGTATGGATGGCTTGCTGCTTCGGAGCTTGTATCTTTGTGCGGCGGCAAGACTTTGACTATGCGGCCAAAAGCCTGAGTCGAGCCGATTCAGCCTTTGAAGAAATGCTTCGCACGCAGAATTCTACCCTTCTGACCAGCCTTAATTCTACGCTTACGATCCTGAACGCGCACGACCAAAGCCAGATGGAGATGTCTGTGGTCAGGTCAGCACTACACGTTGCCCATAAGGTGCTTGGAACGGAGGACCCGATATCAGTCACTCTGGAGTGGATGACTGCATTGGCAGGGAGGAAACTTCCACAGTGCCGCGTAACTACGAAACATTTGACAGCGATATACAATCAATTCCACAGTCAGTATGGCCCCCAGCATCCTCACACACTCGCCATACTATATAATGTCGGTTTCAGCTTGCTCCGCGATAAGTTATACGAGGAAGCTGAATCACATCTCCGCAAAGTATACGAGGATTCTAAACTTGCGCTTGGCCCCTCTCATATGCAAACGATCACTGCACTAGCCACGCTCAGTAGAGCACTGTCGGATCAAAAGAAGTTCGAAGAGGCGGTTGAGCTTAGGAAGCAGGCAGTTGGTCTCGGCCAACGAACCCTTGGCCAGAACCACCCTCACACTCTTGAATCAATGAGACGACTAGCTCTTATCTACAAAAATCAGGGCAAAGACGACCTTATGGAACCTATCTATTGGGCTGTTCTTCGAGGCCGAATAAAGTCTTTGGGACCAAAACATGACTATACCGAGGGTGCAAGAGATGACTTGATTGAGCTTCTGAAGAAACTTAACAAGTGGGACGAACATGGCGAGATGGAACGAACCATTAAGAAGCTCTTTGAGAAGGCAGACGAAAACTTGTCAGATCACGAGGTTTTCTAAGACCTAGGGCGGACAGTCTCGCGCTCAATTAGCTCGAACCGCGCAGGAGAAGCAAAGGTCGACAAGGTGAATCTGGCACAAGCTGAAATTCTTCATAGACCTGCTCAGCTCGGCAGCTATCAAACGACACGCCAAAGCCCATGTAACGCTGTTGGAAGTTCTGGACAAGGCCACGACAGACACAAAAGTCTGCATGTCCAAAACCTGCTGGACATTCAGCGAAGAGTTTACCAAGACCGCAAGTCAATCTCGGAAACTTCCATGGCCGGGCTAGAGCTGTGGAGGCGAGCCCAACCTTCTCACTCCAGAAAGACAGTGCCCCAGTGGTTGAAGAGGACGCTGGAAAACTGTTGCGAATAGGCCGTTTCGGTTGTGATTCGCAGACCCGTACACCTCAGCTGAGCAGGGACCAGCTATATCGTACGAGACAGATACTCGACCGATAGGGCTCCCCTATATCCATAAGCATCAGCTCGCTACCCAGGTAGAATAGATAACAAGGAGTGCTTCCATAACCAATCCTACGTACACCTGACTGCTGCGCGCAACACAAACTACATGTTGCTGGTGAAGCTTGTCAATCCGGAACTGCTCGACTAGTGGATATTACAAGGCATTGGACAAACACTACCTCGGATGTCAAGGCTGAGCATATCTCCATGTGTTGTGGTTGATACCGATACTACAATTGGCACTGTCGGGCATATCTGGCGGCACACCCTTATCGACCGGGCCGAGCGAGTTGTGGCCGCCGTTGACTCAAACTCTGGGCCAGGCTTAGTGAGAGTTGACAATATTCTGGCAATCTCAAGCCCTGGTAGCTCGCCTCGGGTTCAATCTGGGAAGTCCCCACCCCCAAGCCCCCCTGGCGTAGTCAGATACCTGATGTGGTACACAGCCATCCACTAAAACGATCCCCGTGCAATGAATGAGGAGTTCTGTGAAGTTATCGGGCGGAAGGGAAGTGCATTACGCACGGAAATCTGTCCCCTTATCCTGTGGGCCGTACCAGCACTGCTGCACAACGATCCGCTTGTCCCGTTGAACTTGCTGGTTTGGGTGTCTCGATTGCCATGCAGACAATGACATGTTCCATCGAGCAGCAGAGCGCTCCGGAACTCACAAGTGATGAGAAGATGGCACTGGCGAATCTCCATTTCCCGTATCTAGTTCCATGTAGGCATTTATCCCTCAGGCGCTGGACAGATAGAGTGAAGTGTGGGGGCATGGGGGCGAAATGGGATCCGGGGATCCGGAAGATGATGTGACGTTCACGTGGGACCAAAAAAGAACTGATTAGAGTTTATATGCTCAATTCCTATATTGTGAGCGCCCTTCCGTAGCTAATACGCCCTGGCTTCGTTATAAGACGCGACTGTTGAGAAAATCTCGTGGGCTCTAGTGTAATCGCTGGCCCTGACTTATAACCTTTGCCTCCGGGAAGCCGAATGTAGAGATCGTTCCTTGAGAAAATATCGGCCTCGCACGGTTATCTACAAGGAGATGCGACCTTTAAGCAATCTCCCGTGTTGGCAGTGTAGACGTTAAAACTGAAGTCCATTATGCGCCAAATATGGAAGCGGACAACCTCGGGCCGTATGGGGAAGATCTTCCGACCCGGCTTAGGGACAGATCTAGTCAGATTTTTCTTTCTCCCAGTCGCAACTGTGCTGCTAATGTTGTGAATGTCTTTGACATTTCGATGCCTTCGACATTCGATGCCCTTTGACAAGGTCGTCGTGACAGTGTCTTCGTGACCAAGGGCCCCGGGAAAAATTGAGGCATCCTTTGGAAAGCTTAGAAGCTTGCTTTCCTCTCGCTCCTAGGCTTCTGATGAACCTCTGACTGAGGGTATATGCAGTTCGCGCCGGAGACTCAAGGTACGGTCGCTACGCCTTGAATGACAGCTCCGATGGTAGTGGACATGAAACGGCGGTCTCACGCGGAGCAATTCAATCCAATTTGGATTTTGCTGTTCCGGAGTAGTCGAAGCCTCTAACATGTCCAGGCCTCTTGCTCCATGTTTTGGCGCCTCGTCGTTCTGAGCTGCATGAGTTGGGAAGCTTGTGTTTTCATTGAGCCAAAGTAGTGCTCAGAGAAGCACGTCGCTGGCAATAGTAGAGCAGAGCCTCAGTCCTAATCTTTGTAAGGCGGGGTAGACCAGGGGGGCCACCTTGGAGAAGGACTGGCGGGCGCTATCGTATGACGGCCTAATGCTCGGTTGCTAGAATGGCTCGCCCTTCTTTCTGGGTTCCGATCTCTCCCATTTACCGCCTTCTCTCTAATATGCTCAGGATGGCTTCTCCGGTCTACAACAAGTATTTTGGCCAGATTACACAAAGCAGCGCACTTTGACAACTAACAGCTGATCTCGCTGCTAGGCTGTGGTTTGCGGAAGACGACTTCAACGAGCGAGGCCTTACCCTGCTTCCTACACCTGTCTATCAACGGGCCTGCACAACCTCTGAGGTGGCTTAGCCTTGATCTCTGTTAGTGACAATGAGCCGGAAAGAGCCTTCATCATTCTCCATTCCAGCTGAGGGTATCAGAGAAGATGTACTGCGTCAGAACCTGGGCCACGTATTCGGCCCCAATGCGACGTTCTCCGTTGAAACAACGAAGAAAGGAGCAAGTCTACCCCTCGAAGAACTGCGGTTCTTATTGACTTATTCGGAATAGGTGCAGACATACTCGATCAAAAAGGTCAGCAGTGATGTGGCTGCGCGGCTCCCAGTATGGATCTTCTCCCTCAATGCTAAGTGCCTGCTTGCTGATGGAGTTCGAAATATAGGCTATCGCACAGGCTATCGCACAGGCTCTAAGAGCCGCCTCTCGCAAGGCAGATGAAAATGAGAGCAATAAATCATACAAGAGTTCGTGGACGAGTCCACTAAAGGTTTCTCCGGCTGAGATAGCGCAGCACAAAGCAATACGCAGCCACCACAGCAGCCTGAACCACCTTCAGAAGCCAGATTCCCACCTCGTCACGATTCGTTGGTTACAGTCTCAGGACATAGACCTGACAAATCTTACCCATTACCAGCACATAGTCCTCGCCATACTGTTAATGCGTCAAATCTTGCATCACGGCATGATCCGCGGATAGAGGATCTCTCTCGAATGTCTATACACAAAGAATCCGACGAGACTGGAAGGCGCCGAGACGTGTCGATACTGTTCCCAAAATCAGACGCCGATGATTCACTTCAGCAATCATCCCAGGGGGTACGGCCGCCTCGCCATGACAGCCATCAGTTAATTTCCCAAGACTCCGAGACTGAAAGCCGAAGCGTCAAACCAAAGGTAGTTTCTTATTCCGTACAGGCTGATCCACAGCGCGAAGGCGTTGATGTACCGGCGCAGCAGATCTCTCGAGGTACTCCAATCCAGTACCAGTCAAAACCGGAATCTCAATATCGCTCCCCGCAACAAAGAGCAGATATGGAAGCTCGCCATATGCCCGAAATGCCTCCAGGACGACAACCTGACCGTATCTCACAGTCCCTTCAAAATCCACAGGTTGAGCGTGATCGAACTAGACTACCGCCTGTGGTTTCATATCCGTCTCCCTCGGCTTATCCTCCAAGCCAGCAAAAGCCGAATGGTGGTTTCAAGGAACCGAAGGATTCGCAGGAGTATTTGAAGCGTGGCGCCTACGATTACGACAGCAAACACTCTCTGCCATCCCAGCACGTCTCCGAGCAAGAAGGTTATGATTCACTTTCAGGTCGACAAATTGGGCAGTGGCAATGCCACATATGCGCGGCAGGTCCTCACAATTTTGCGACCACACCCAGCTGTACTGGTGTGCGTTCAGACTCCATTCAGTGCGGACACCAGGTGTGTCGTGCATGCAAGGTGGACACAGAAATTCCATCACCAATGAGCAGTGGCGCATTCCGTAGCCGTGAGAGTCGTCAGATTGCACCTCGCCAGCCGAGTCCAGATACGCATGGGCACCAACGTCAGCGCCAGTCGAGTTCAGATACGCATGGGAACCAACGTCCGCGCCAGCCGACTCCGGATACGCATGGGAACCAACGCCCGCACCAGCCAAGTCCAAATACGCATGGGAGCCAGCGTTCATCCGTCTCAAGTTCAGAATCACGAAAATATCATTATGCAAAGACAGATCGTGCTACGGAGCGCCGTCGACCTGACATTGAAGAGGCCCGCTCCAAATACCACCGGTGATGGTTGAAATAGCTTACGAGTTTTACCACTGCGTGGACATCGGTATCTGATCTACAATTCCCAGTGATAGGCAAGTGGTTATGCAATGCGTCAAACTACCTTTCTCACCACTATTGCACACTCGGAGATTTATGCTCGGAAGAGGCTCATGGTACTAAATTGTTAAGGTGAAACGCAATGATGGAAGAAGCATTCAATCACCACTAACAGATGCATCGACGTGTCAAAGCAAGCTCCTGACGCCGGCTCATGATATCTAAATGTTCTCCATGCAGAACTCGCCTCGTCATCAGCCCTACGAAACTCCATGAACATCAAGAATGTGTTCTATGTACCATTTCCCTCGCAATCACGAAATGTTTTCGGTACACTCTTTGGCTTCACCCGCGAGGACTTTGGATTGTTCATTGTTCGCGTGGACGGCGATTGAGTTGGTGCTGCCAATGGGTTTACGGCAGACCAGACAGACGACTGACACGACCTGGCCATGATTGGCACGACCTGACCATGATTGACACGACATGACCACGATTGACATGACATGACCACGATGGACAAGACACGATGCTCAGCAGATATTATGGAGCCAAGCGATATACAATTTGCACGACGTCTGCGTGGGGGAAGCGATTAGCGTCTGCAAGATTCGGTATGGAGCGCATTCCAGGGATGGGTGCTGTACAAAAAGCGGATTGTTAGAACCGTGCAGAATCCCTAGAGGGAAAACAAATGAAGGGAAGAAACAGGCGTGCGAAGATCACGTGTGAAGAGCTTCCTCAGAAGGGGCCGAAGATGATGTAATCGGCTCCTTGGAACCTCCCAAATTGCTGCAGCCGCTTGCCGACTGGCTTAGGTCGGAAACAGACAGTTGGACAGATGAAGAGTCAACAAGTATGGCATTTTTCATAAGCATATAACGATATTTCAACCTTGACGAGGAATCACGTAGCAGTCATCACTTCCCACTGCGGTGTCAGCAAGAGACCGTCATGTACACGTGTCGGCGGCATGGTCTCTTTAAGTTTCATGGTCTTGTCTGATAATTCTTACCGGTGTGATCGAGATCTTCAGCTAGCGCATCGACAAGAGCTATGGAAGAAGTGGGACTGGCGGTAGGTTTATGTGACTCTGCATCTGTGAAGGCAGAAGGGACGTCGTAGGTTGTGCTGGGAGATTTGCCTTAGTCCAAAGGGTAACCAGAGCTCGCGTGAGATTGGCTACGGAGAAATTGTGCTTCGGCCTATTCACCACCAGACCCTCTGCAATGAGTGTTTTCCGGATCCACTAGTAACTATGAGCTTCGATCTGCCTCGTCCCTAGGGAAAAGCACTTACGTTGTAGACTTCACTCCTGTCTGCTTCATCTGTCGGTGTGCCCGTGAGATGGGTGAAGCCGGCAAAGAACCACTCAGCAAAGGCATTGACCGAATTAGCTGTGAGTCTTCTGCTCTCATCGATCTTGCTGTGGCTTGTGGTGATGTAAAACTGCAGAACCATTTACCGTTGCTAAGTCGGGAGCGTCCACCCTTTTGCAGACACAGTGCTGCCTGGTGCTAGTCTTATCGAGGATCGTGAGCGCTGGCTGGTCCATTTACATCACTAGGAGTGTCTCCCTGATTTAAGACATATCAGCATCGATCTTTTGCAACGGCTGTGAGATATTGATCCCTTACAGGACAGTGGTCCAACGCCGCGTTTTGGTTCTTCTCGGTTTTGTCAATGTGCCTCTTTTCGTCCTCAAGTACTGTCTTTCTCTCAGTAAGCCCCTCTCTAATAACCGTTAGATTCGGCTCGAGCGAGCAGCTCCTCATCCGTGGGTTTTCGTTTCGCCATAATGGTGGAGGCGCCGGTGGAAGAGGGAGAAGGAGGGAAAGGAAGCGGGAAAGCACGCGTAGTAATCAAACTGGTAGCATGGTGCAACGGGGTTCTATGGCCTTAAGTCTCTGTCTGTCGGATCCACAAGAGCGAGAACGAAGTGGTTGTGCAGGAAGCAGTCCAAACTAGCGTAAAGAAGGATGCCCATTTGGTGACCGAGGTGCGACTGTTAAAAGCGGCATGGTGCGGGAGAGGGTTGAAAGTGCTCCGCCAAGACCTTGCAATGCTCCACCTGGCCATTATTTGTTCCCCTGGTTGACCAAAGTAACGTGTGCTGCAGCGTCTGCGATGAGAAGCTGTTATCTCTCAAATACTCTGTGATTTACCCCCTTCGCCGTCATGGCCGCCGTCGCCACGGCCGACCCTTTGTTTAGCGGCACTACGAGCAAGAATACTAGGGGTTTACTGCGCATAACCATTCTGTGTACTATTGCCGCAGCTGCGGTCTCAGCTCGACTTTTCAGTGTCATACGTACGCTCTACGTTCTTCTATTTGTCCTCATCCTAGTGAACGAGCTTCCTACTGACATAACTTATTTGTAGGTTTTGAGAGTATCATTCACGAATGTTCGTACCTTCAACCACCCTCCAAACCATCTCAATCAGGGCAGCCCCGAGTTTTGAGGCAAAATCAATGTCACTGACACCTGAACCCAGTTGATCCTTGGTTCAATTTCCGAGCGACGAAGTACTTGGTCAAGCATGGATTTTACAGTTTCTGGGACTGGTTCGACGATCGTAAGGCGTCCCCTGGAAAATAAAGTACATGAACATCGGAAGCAGTCGTACTGATGGTGGAATTAATCCAGGAACATGGCATCCCCTTGGGCGTGTCACAGGAGGAACTCTGTACCCAGGCCTCATGGTCACGAGCGGCGTGATATATCATATCCTACGTCTACTTGGCCTCCCTGTCGACATCAGGAACATTTGCGTGCTCCTTGCTCCTGGCTTCTCTGGCCTGACTGCTTTAGCCATGTATTTGCTCACATCGGAAATGTCATCCTCGCCATCTGCGGGCCTGTTGGCTGCAGCATTCATGGGAATTACGCCCGGCTACATCTCGAGATCTGTTGCAGGCAGCTACGACAACGAAGCTATCGCCATTTTCCTCCTTGTCTTCACATTCTTTCTTTGGATCAAAGCCGTCAAAAATGGTTCGATAATGTGGGGAGCCCTGTCAGCTCTCTTCTACGGCTACATGGTTTCTGCTTGGGGAGGATACGTTTTCATCACGAATTTGATTCCGCTTCACATTTTCGTGCTCATCTGCATGGGACGCTACAGCTCAAGGCTCTACATTAGCTACACCACATGGTATGCGCTCGGTACCTTGGCTAGCATGCAGGTGCCTTTCGTTGGCTTCCTTCCAATTAGAAGCAGCGATCACATGTCAGCGCTTGGCATTTTCGGCCTGATCCAGCTTGTCGGCTTCATTCAGTTCCTGCGCGGGCAATTACCCAGCAAGCAGTTCCAAACACTGCTCGTCGGAACAGTCTTTGCCATCTTCGCTGTCTCATTTCTTGGACTTATTGCCCTCACAGTTTCTGGCGTCATTGCCCCGTGGAGCGGTCGATTTTATTCACTCTGGGATACCGGCTACGCAAAGATCCATATTCCTATCATCGCTTCAGTTTCCGAGCATCAGCCTACGGCATGGCCAGCTTTCTTCTTCGATTTGAATCTACTGATCTGGGCCTTCCCCGCTGGAGTATACATGTGTTTCCGAAATTTAAATGACGAGCATGTCTTCGTCGTCATCTATGCCGTCCTCGCCAGCTACTTCGCGGGGGTCATGGTCCGTCTTATGCTCACATTGACACCTATCGTTTGCGTTGCGGCTGCTCTAGCCATATCACATGTCCTCGACACCTATCTGCTTATTTCCTCGCCAGCTGAACCAACAACCCAGAATGGCTCCACAGAAGGTAACAATGTCAGCACCAAGCCCGCCAAAACGGGAGACTCCCTGCGCTCAATGCGAAATCCCCTCATCGGCATCTATTCAGTTGTCTCGAAATCGGTCGTCACAAGCATGACGACAACTTACCTCCTCCTTTTTGTCCTGCACTGCACATGGGTGACCAGCAATGCGTACTCCTCCCCATCTGTTGTCTTGGCATCCCGAATGCCAGATGGCTCCCAACATATCATCGATGACTACCGCGAAGCCTACTACTGGCTTCGTCAAAATACACCACAAGACGCGAAGGTCATGTCCTGGTGGGACTACGGGTATCAAATTGGTGGCATGGCTGACCGGCCCACTCTCGTCGATAACAACACCTGGAATAACACTCATATCGCCACTGTGGGCAAAGCAATGAGTTCGAGGGAAGAGGTGTCGTACCCCATTCTTCGACAGCACGACGTTGACTACGTCCTGGTCGTCTTCGGTGGCCTGCTCGGCTACAGCGGTGACGACATCAACAAGTTCCTATGGATGGTGCGGATCGCCGAAGGGATCTGGCCCGATGAGGTCAAGGAGCGAGACTTCTTCACAGCGAGGGGCGAGTACAAGGTTGACGACGAGGCGACGCCGACAATGCGGAATTCGCTCATGTGAGTTGCTACGCTGCCATTGCGTGAAAATTTCTTTGCTTATCCCAATGCTAGGTACAAAATGTCATACTACAATTACAACGCGCTCTTCCCCGCCGGCCAAGCCCAAGATCGCGTCCGCGGCGCTCGACTGCCGCAACAAGGCCCCGAGCTCAGCACACTGGAAGAGGCGTTCACCAGCGAAAACTGGATTATCCGGATCTACAAGGTTAAAGACCTCGACAACGTAGGGAGAGATCATACAAGTGCAGCCGCGTTTGACAAGGGACACAAGAAGAAGCGGAGCACCGGCGCCAAGCGAAGAGGACCTAGAGTGTTGAGGGAGGAATAAAGAATAGATTTCCGGTCTTGGGGGGAAACGGGAAAGGATCTGTAGCATACATAGCGTTGCGCTGGCTAGTTCTGCTTGGCTGGGATATTGGAAAAGGAAATGAGTTTCCCAAGATTGGTTCTCATTGAAACTTTGACCTTCTTGAAATGGTCTTGCTCGACGCTTGATCGTACATAATCTGCCTAGTAAAGTGATTTGCGCCTTCGCTATGCAACGAGACCCCTGGTGCACTTCTAGAAAGAACGGAAAAGCACCCCTTTGCCAGCAAAGTGCCGGGCCCATTGAAAAAGTAATATACACGGGGCAAACTGCCTAAGCCCGCTATGAACCCGCCGCAATCGGTGTATTCGTCGCCCCCCTCTTCCTCGGATCCAGGGTCTCAACCTTGACCGGCACCGGGGGAGCATTCAATCCGTTGATGGGCATGTCGACCACCCCAGCCTCCTGCTCCTGCTTCGCATCTTGCAGCTGCTCCAGCACAGCAGGTCTCCATTTCCTCAACACCTTCTCCGCCTGTGCCTTGGCCTCTTTAAACCGCTCGTCTCGCCACATCTGCTCAATCGTATCCAGCGCCAATCCTCTGACCGGCGGCCTCATCAAGATCAGGTACTGCATGCTCATCAAACACATGTTCACTCTCTCCGGGTCCATTGCTAGCATTTTGACCCGTTCTAGCACATCCGGGTTAATGGCCGGGATCTCGGAAAGAAAGCGTATGAGTAGTTTGTTGTCTCGCGCGTCAAGGAAGGTGATCATGTAATCGAGGATGCGGAGGAGTTGCGGGTAGTAGTTCGGTAGACTATTCGATGAATGGAAGTCCTTCGGGTTGGTGGTGTTCAGCTTGTCATTGTACCACTCTTCATTGAGCCAGGAAATAGCAACGTTGAGACGGGACTTGAAGTCCTGTGCGATGTGAGCGAAGAGACCGTCACGGATATCGTTGGCCAGTGATGCCTGGTTCATGGACGCAGTAGACTCTGGCTTCACAGCCCTTTCGCCCTCGCCGCCAATATTGTCGTCTGAGCTCACCAAGCTGTCAAGACGCGATGGGGCTCGTGTTGCTAGCCGAGCCACCAATGTCACCCACGCATCTCGATCATTGGCGCTTGCTGCCAAACGGTTTAGACCCAGCTTTTGTTTTGATGTTGCCTGTGGTTGCATAGAGAGGGCCTCGATGATGTCCATAAATCGATCACTGGTCTGCCTTGATAAGACTTTTACATCATCTTCGGTAAGTGGTGGCGGTTTGGGTAGCTCGAATGGACCGAGCGCGATGTCGGGTTGCATAAGCTCCTGTAAGGCTTGCGCCGTAACGACGGGGCTTGAAACAATCTTGTCGCCAGAATCATATTCGGGATCGTAATCATCTTCATCGTCTATCCCAGTAGGGCCAGCCATTGGGACTTCTGGGATAGGAGTTGGCTGTTGCATCTTCTGCAGGTGCGCGTAGCGTGCACGAATGACCGCAATGGCTTCATCCAATGCGTTCTGGTCCACATGTTTTAGGGTAAGGCTTGTAATAGTGTTGATCATATCTACCGGCAAGGCCTTGACGTCAAAAGAAGTTAAGCCCTTATCCTCGGTAAGTGTAAACAGTTGGGCGAAGGAATTTGGAGGCGGTGGCATATGCGGGTATTTCCTTGGTGTACCGCCAGTCAGTCTTATTCGCTTCGCATCGTCAAGCCTATCTGTGGGTTCGTTGGGCGCTGGGCGTTTTAGTGAGTGGGCCTCTGCGAATATGGACGAGTGTGATTGATTGAGTCTTATAAGGTATGCATCAATCTTGCTTGCCAACGGCCCACTAGGATTGTTCTTATTGATGTTCTTAAGCAGTACCCTTGTAGTCTTCTCCATCGACTTTACGATTACTCGTAGCCGGGGCGTCATCGGGGAGTTCGCCTGTTTGAGTGGGTTGAAGTTGAGGATAGCAGAGATGATCTTGTTGGCAACGGCGGGACGACTCCTGATAAGTACGGCCATACAGTTCATGGTCGCGTCGATGAGGATAGGGTCGCTATAACCAGTGAGTCTTTTCCTTGTCTTCAATCTTTGCGATTTCGCGTACCTTATATTCTGTTGAAAGACATCCAACAGTCGGTCCAGCAACCCCGATGCTTCTGCCTCCAATTGCGGCAAAGAAAGAAAAGCGTGGTTTCTTGGGACGAGCGAGATTGAGGTCTCATTTTGTTCAGGTCGCTGCATGCATGTCAGCACCTCTCCAGAGTTCGTAAGCAGATGGGAGCCAGTTTGTTCACTCACTCTCGGATCCGAGATCACTCCAGGCGTCTGCACTTGGACAATCCTTTGCAGAAGCTTGATGCAGCACACCCTTACACCAATAGGGGCGGTGTCCATGCGTTTCAGTATATTGGATTTGATAGCAACCATGTTCTGCCATGTTGCCGCTTCTTCAGGGCGTGATATACTGGACAGCGAGATATCAGAGCAGTTCAGCGTCAGATTGCAGACAACTGCGCGGCAATTGTACATGGCGTAGGTTCTGGGGGTCTACATAGATGGGCCATGGAGTTTGGTCACGTACCACTTCCTAAAGATCAGAGAGTATACACTCGCAACCGTCTGAACGACACTTTTCACGACCGCCGCATCCTCCCCAGGTATCTCCAGTAAGCCCCTCAGATTCGGCAGTACAACCGAGCTGAGCTCATCCTTCTGTGCGTTTCCCAGAGCTGGACTGGCGAAAGTCTCTGCAAGAAATTCGGCTCCCCATCTTCGCACTTCGAGCGGCGCGCCTGGTCCGATGATGGGGAGAATACCCGGGACGATTTGAGGGTAAAAATGGGCGTCTCCTAGCACGAGCTTACGGGCAGCCTCGAGCTGAGGAATCATCTCAGCGGGAGCTGCCATCGGTTGAGCCATGCTGGCGAAGGAGATGGCGCGACAAGTCAGACGTGATGGCAGTACGAGCACGTCGCGGATCTACAGCAGGTTGTTGCGAATGCGAAGGGAGGGGACTTGCATCAGGGCGCAGAGGGCGACCATTGACGGAGCTAAAAATGCCAGAAGAAGACACACCATCAGCAGAAATGTACTTTGGTGCAAAGAGAAGCCATGAGTCTACGTGTACATGTTCTGCGAGATGTGAAAATGAAGCAGTCGAGAAAGTAGTATTGCATGGTGCAAGGCGGCCTCCCGACCTACTAAACTTCGTTCCCGCTTCCCGCAGAGCCGCGCCCTCATTGACCCATAGGCCATTTGATTAATCTTTGAGATCGCCGAGGGACAAGCTCCTTGTCACCTCCCCCCATCACCTTCACAATGCATCCAACCAAGCTGCTGAGGATGCCAATGTAAGTTGAACTGGCTTCTGATATTGATTGATACGTAACTAAATGGTTGGCTGTAGCCTCAAGCGATCTTCCTATTACGACTCCGACTACCGACAGACTGCTGCATTAATTCGAGCTCGACGACCCTACATCTTCAAGAATATGGTGGTTGGATCTGCTATATTTGCCTTCGTTATTGGTGTCTGTACGTGTACTGTCCGGCAAACAGCTGTCGATGACGTGGACATCGCTAACAGCAAGCAGTTTCGTTCACGATCAGTGCTGTCGGGCAAGAAAAATTTGAAGATGTCATTGTCCCAGATACACCACGGCAGCCTCCAAAGACCCCCGATGTTGTATTGAACGGGAGCAGATGATATCCGGAATCAGGGGAGACAACCTTTGATGTTAGCTGGCTGGCTGTAGCCACATCATATAACTCTGAGTTTACGACGAAAGCATTCATGGCGTTTGGGTGCACATGCTCTTGTATGTGGACATATACTGGGTCCTCAAGCGGAGGCATCGGTCACTATCAATTCAAAAAGGGTCAGGTGTCTAATTCTTTTCGTCGGGAACTTTCCTGCGATCTGTACAGGCGAGGTGCTCTTTGCGATGTACACAAAGCTGCGTATTTCCTACCCGCGCAATGCATATATGCTCAAACGTACGACTTCGAAACGCGTACAATGCGCTCGTCTCAAATGCAAGAGGCATAAATTGCCAAGCTCGGAAAAATGGTAGGGTATCTTTTTTTTGGGGTTGTCCAACACCGTCAGTAAACCATTCGTAAGCGTCGAAAAATGCCTGGCCTCCCTCGTGATATCATGCAAGAATGCGCAAATAATGCTACCGTGCGCCAATGCCTCCAAGCCCAGGTCGAGCCGCCAGGCCGGTTTCTCTGACATGTTGATTGAAAAGCGGGGAGGCTGTTTGTCGTCGTGGCTCGTATTCTGTGCGTGGCATACTCGGTCGTGTGGGAGAACTAAACAGAGCCAGACGAGATGTCTGTGGTGACCCTTCGCGAGCATCGTTGCCGATTCTGGTATTGTTCAAGTTCGAGTTCGAGTGCAGAAGGGTTGACTTGCGAGCCTCGGAGGGAGAAGCAGACTCGCTTCTTGTATCATGACCAACCGGCCGATCCGCGCCATCCCGGGGCACATCGGGGGCATCTTCTGTTGCACGACCATCTGCTAGCGGCCTAACTGCATCCGTTCCATACGGTGTATTCAGAGCAGAAGACGCTGGTGCAGATGACCTTTCCGGTATGGTCGAAGCAGAACCAGCGCCTGCACTGCTGTCGATGTGCGCTTTCGGACCCACTGGCGTACCGACGGGCGCCTGGGGTCTTCTTGATTGAACAGAAGTAGGGTGGTTTGCGTGGCCGAGGTAGTGGACGGGATGCTGTGGGTTTGCCCATGGTGTTTGCTCAAGAAACTGCTCCTCTGCAGCTGGTCGAGATAAAGCAGCAGAGAAGCTGGATCTTGTATTGGAAGGCTGAACAGGTCTGGCAGCTCTCAGCGGATTTGAAGAAATCTAGTAGGGTGGCGGTCAGCTTCCGGACATTGCCTTCGGATTCAAGTCGTGGAACTCACCCCAATCTTCTCCATGTCTTCTTCACGCTCTCCCGTTCGAGCACTAGCAATATCTGGTGCGGCCGGAAACCCAACATACTTGGCGATACCGGAAAGGACTGACACTTCTTTGTTGTAAGCTGTTTGCTGAGTAATCTGCTGTGATCGCCGAGTCGGGAAAGGCACCGAATAGTTGGGTATGCTTTGGTCCGTCTTGAACCGATCGCGCTGAATGCGATAAAAATGTTCACTGGCTCTCTCAAGATGCCGCTCTCGTACATCTCTAATTGTTTGGAAATAGGCACTGTGTATCTGGCTTCTTTCGGCCATACTCTTCCTTTTCAAAGCTCCAATCTTAAAGACCAGTAGCTTCTGCTCAATATCGAATTTCTCGTCTCGATACTGTTGAACACAATGTACTTGCCGGAGGAGCTCAGGGTGGGTAGGGTTAGGGCCGGTCACTTGTGCCAGTTCGCTATTCAGGGCAGCAATACGTTCCTCGTACAATCTAAGGAGATTAGCCCACATCATGCATCATCCACAAACTTGCTTACCTGTCACGCAAGGTCGCAAATCGCTTTTCCAGGTCAAGCAAAGCTTCCATCGCAGCGCTCCTCTTAGCCTCTACACTTCTTGTCAGTTGCTGAACTTGAGGAGGTAGGTCACTTCCTTACGCTCTTCTTCACTTCTTGCAATAGCCTCTGCATCCTCGACCTCATCTGCTTCGACAAGGTCCTCCTCGTCACTTTCTTCTGGTCCTTCTCCTTGATCTTCCTCTTCTTGGACGACAATCCCTTCATCCGGATCTTCTTCTAGAGATTTTTGGGTCTTGGATGCTGTGATTTTCCCAACCTTACTCTCTGCTGGTCCGTGGTCGGTTCCAGCAAGTACAATCTCATCGCCTGTATCCACCGCGATGTCGTCATCCGGGTCTCCGTTTACATCCATTGGTTCTTGACTGCCTGCTCGACTTAGGTCGGTGTTCGAAGATGCATCGTCGTCACTGGTGGAAGGGTCACGCTCAGCTTCGCTCCTGATCGAACCTGTACGCTTGCGACGGGATCGGGCGTCCTGTTCTCCGTCTATGTCACTTCCATTGTCATGGCTTGTACGTTTGCGCTTTTGCCCCGCTGACGCCTGAGACGTTCTTGGGCCATCCAAGGCTCTGTTGCGAACGCCTGTAATATGGTCGGAAGCGGCATCGCTCAGCAACTCCTCGTCTGAAGACCCTGGCGAGGAAATTGCACTGTCGCTGAACCTCTCAGTCTCCAATTGACGGTGTATAGCAGATATTACGTCGGAACTTTCGGGCAAAGTTTGGCCTAGGGGCGCAAATTCCACCATCACCTGTTCCTCTTTCGCTGCTTTATTTGGTGATATCTCGAGGCGTTCTGTCTCTGCCTCAGAATCTCCATCTGTTACTGCCATCTTCTTTCTGACCGGTCCAGATACGGTATCAGGGTCTAGACCTTCATCGAGATCACTAAGGCTACTCGATCGGTCGTCGTCGGACTCTGGGCTAGTATCGGCGGAATAGTGTGGAGCATTCGCCATTGATGAGGAGAGAGGTTCGTAAATTTTCGATTTCTTCCAGTTGAACCTGCTGCGCCCCGCAGATTATACAATCCACACTCCAGGTCTCACCTTAGTGTCTCGCGTGCGGCGCCTTCAGATTGAATGGAGGTACGAGGGTAGGAGTGAGGGCCGTAGGTAAATGTGGATTCGGCGTTTCACGAAGCCTTTCTGTTCGCAGAGAAGGTCAATAATCAACAAATTGAGTAGCGACAGGTGGATCAAGAGTGCGAGAACTGCGGCGACACAGAATTGAGCGCTTTGCAATTTGAAGTCAAAGCGAGCAATTTCTAAACGGGTTTCCAGATTCATGTGCAACTTTGTCGCTTTTGTTGAAAGAACTTCGTCTCAGGATACTTACTGCTGCGCACAGCTGCGGAAAACAGTTTCCTAGAGGACTTCTATACCCCAATCCAAGTCCCAGAGTACTCGCAAAGCTGTTCTTGTATCACATATTTATTGTCTGAATTTGCCCCGATCGGAGGTTGTGTGGTAAGAACAAGTCTGGTGAGAGACGTTGGACCCTCGAGGGCTCGACAGGCTTGAGTGTCGTAAGGAGCGAGGAGAGAGGGTAGACAGGAGTCCGCTTGCAGATTTCGAAATGCGATACGTGACAACTCTGTTCTGACAGTGTTGGCAAATTGCGAATGATGTGATAGAGCCGCCTCGTTTGGAGATGTGTGCAAGAGACTTGAACCTGTCTGATCTGCGCGAAAGCTCCGGACAATCACGCAGCGAGTCGCCAAGAGCCATCGGCCGAATGACGCTTTTGTTAGCGCCCCTCTCTCTCCCCAAACATCCCTGCAACTAAATTTCAGTGCGCGGGCACTGCTCGAAAATCAATTCAGTTGGGGTTGTTTCCACATAATTGTGGCCTCCAACGACCAGCATTTGTGATGGGTCAAAAACGCAGCAACGCCGGTGTTGTTGCCAAATCCGCACCTCAACTTTCAAGAGTCCTCGCCGCATCTGATGGATCTTTTGATCCTGCTTTGGCTTCGTTGTTTGCTTCAAGCGTACGTTGTTAGTTCTTTATTCCGTGTTTTCTTCGCATACTGATGCTCTCATACCTAGTTAGGCCCCGTGAAGGTTTCGCAGCTCCCAGCTTCTAGCGCGACGAGGCACGCAGTTATCAAGGAAAGCAGCCAACCTACTCACACAACCGATGACGAACTTGAAGGTAAGAATGAAGATGGCTTAGTTCGGTCAGGTACCCAAGACAAGTCTGACTTTGAGGGAATTGGCAATGAAGTTGCGGCCGAGGATGACACATACGATGTTCAGAGGTCTCGCAAGCGAAGACGGATCCAGCAGACAGAGGATCTGGAAAGCTTTTATATGAAGCGCATTGCCCGTGAGGAAGCGAAAGAGGCCCGTCAACGTCAAGCAGTCCAAGAGGCACAAAATGGACGTCCTCGGCAGAATTCGAACGAGCAGGGTGGCGTTGAAGTGTCCAGGCAAGATGAGTTTTCGGCATTATCGGAGGACGAAGAATTGACTGTCCCAAAACATGAAGCTGTTGGTTTGGGTGCATCCGCGACGTTGAGCAAGGCTGCCCGGACAGTCTTCTTGGGCAACGTATCGACTCTTGCTATCAAATCCAAATCTGCCAGGAAAGTCCTGTTGAATCACCTCGCGTCTTTTATGCATGGCATGCAGAAGCATGATCCGTCCCCAAAGGTGGAATCCCTACGCTTCCGGTCCACGGCTTTTGCAAGTGGCGTTGGACCCAAAAAGGCCGCGTTTGCCAAGAAGGAGCTCATGGATGACACAACTTCAAGTACCAACGCATACGTGGTATACTCAAGCGAGGCGGCAGCGCGAGTAGCTGCCACCAAGCTCAATGGCACAGTTGTGCTTGACAGACACCTTCGTGCGGATTATGCGGCACACCCTGGTGTTGTTGACCACCGGCGGTGTATCTTTGTTGGCAACTTAAGCTTTGTCGACAAGGAGAATGTCGAGAATACCAACGAAGCAGAGGGTGGAAAGCCCAGAAGATCCAAAGCGAAAGAACCAGCAGATGCCGAAGAGGGTCTATGGAGGACCTTCAGCCGAGCTGGAGTCGTTGAAAGCGTGCGGGTGGTGCGAGACAAGGAGACGCGAGTTGGTAAGGGCTTTGCATATGTTCAATTCAAAGATGAGAACGGCGTGGAAGCGGCATTGTTGTACAACGATAAGAAATTCCCTCCGATGCTACCACGCAAGCTGAGAGTAATGCGGGCAAAGAGAACAAAGCAGGCAGCGGCCGGGCGCGGCTCTTATGCCGGCGGCATGGATTTCAAGGTGAAGGGCAGCATTGGTAAATTTGGCATTGCCGGGGGCAGAGCTTCGTTGAACGCAAGATCGTTAGGCGAAGGACGCCAAGCGGGCCCGAAAAAGTCGAATGGCTTTGTATTCGAAGGTCACCGTGCGAGTGGTTCTGGAGGCAGCAAATCTGGAAATCTCAAAATCAAGAAGAAGAGAACTGTCAAGCCCAGTACTCGTAGCAGTCGCCGCGGATCAGCGTTCAAAGCTGCAGGTGGGAAGCGGAAGCGAGACGGATGACAATGAACTTGTACCTGGTAGAGCGGATAAATGTCTTCACCTGTAGAATTACGGGTCCAACGTCCAAAGAGTGCTCCAGACGTGTTTACAAGGAATTGTATGCATCTGCTGAGAGCGATGAAGGGGTTTGAGAAAAGTGGCGGATCTCGACGTTAGAATCTGCCGCTGTAATTCGTTCACGTAGTAAGCAAAGCAAGCAGCTCGGTCTCCGTTAGTGCAATCCTCATTCCTTCATAGAACCCGAGGAGGTTATGTAGTATCGTGCCTCGAGGATCCATCACGAGCAATCATGTAGACCTTTAAACACTGCTCTTGCTTGCGAATTCTCGGTGTCCTCTAGAAGTAGACAGCCGTTGCCGACCTCGGGTAGTCTCTCGGGCCAAAGCCAAATTCCTTGCTCTACCATCGTTCTGCCGTTGCCTAATATCTCCGGAAACTCGCCAGAACCTTCATAATGGCTCGGCATCATAAGAGAAAACGTGAAGAAAGTCATAGACAACATTCTTCAAGTAGGAGGAGCCCGAGCTCGAGGGACGTTGGTATGGCTGAAACCTCATCGAGGACCAAGAGGCTAAGGCTCACTCCTGAACCCGCCGATTCGCCTACTTTGAGATCCCCACATGGCGATACTGAAGACGGTTCTGGTCGTCAGGGAGGACTATCTATCAATGACGACGACGACGACGACGACGGCTGGCAGGTTGTTGGGCCCAAGTCGCGCGAGAACAAGCGACGCGGCCCTGACAATGAAAAGGTCAAGTATCCAGAGCTGGTCTTTCATGGAAAGAATTCAGTACCTATCCGCATTGCCGATCTTCAAAACTTGGTGTTGTACACTCTTGCTGACGGTATTGCGCCCAACTGGGTAGCTTTCAAGCATGCACGTCACACTCGGAAGGTCGTCGTTCTCATGGTTCCTGGCTTTGAGAGAGGCATATTCGACGGCTCCATTGACCTAATTGGAGCTCAAGCAGACTCTACTTCAACGGCGGCAAATGGTAGTAACGGCCAGGCTCAAGGAAGACCAAGTGAAACCAACAGTCACTTCGAACTATGGAAGCAAGGTAAGCCAGAGAGGGAGCGTCAAACATGGCCAGGGAATCCCGTTGCCCTAGACAAAGAGATTCTGCCAACTTCCATACAACCAATAGCAGACATTTTCGATGATATCTGGCCAGTTAAAGCCCCTGGCGACTCGAAAATGGCCAAGATTCACTCTCCTCTTCAAGCAATGCTGATTTCTCCACTCCCTGCTTCCAAAGTCGACAAAGACCATAAAGGACCTCGCCCACCAGCCGAAGAGAAAACCTTCCACGCAATTCGTACACCCATCACCGCCTTCATTCATTCCTCAGACCAACTTCAAGAGGCTGAATATCCTATACACCCAGCGGCCTTCACGTCCACCGAAGACGCTGCCCTGGAGGCCGAACGCCGGCAACGCACAAATCAATCGACTACGCACGGCTGGGTCGACACTGCCGTCACAGACTCTTCCCCCAGTCTTCCGCCTCCATCTCAGATCCAAGCTGGTAGCATGACCTGCGGGCTGGATGTATACGCTCTTGATTGCGAGATGGTGCTCACTACCGACGACGTCTACTCGTTGGCGAGAATCTCGGTTTTGGACTGGTCTGGGACAGTAGTCCTTGACTCATTTGTCAAACCTTCTCTACCAGTCAAGAACTACTTCACCCAATACTCCGGCATCACGCCTGCCTTGCTCTCGAATGTCACGACTACACTGCCTGACATCCAGTCGAAGCTGCTCACTCTCCTTACACCAAGCGCCATACTACTTGGTCACAGCCTAGAATCTGACCTGAATGCCATGAAGCTGACACATCCATTTATCGTCGACACTGCCCTCATCTATCCACATCCGAGGGGCCCGCCGCTACGCTCGAGCTTGAAATTCCTGACTCAGAAATACTTGCGTCGTGAGATCCAAGTCTCAGGCGAGAAGGGTCACAATAGTGTGGAAGACGCGCTTGCCGTTCTCGACCTTGTCAAGCTAAAGTGCGAGAAAGGGCCGAAATGGGGCACCAGTGAGGCAAGTGGAGAACCGATTTTCAGAAGACTTTCGAGAACGCCGGGAAGAGAAAACAAGCCGAGGACGAATGCGATTGTGGACTACGGAACGCCAGAGAGGGGCTACGGAAGGGAGGCGACTGTTGCTATAGGGTGCAGTAGTGATGCTGAGGTTGTGGCAGGCGTGTGCAGGGCTGTCAATGGGGATCCAGATGGGAAGGTGGTCCCTGGTGGAGGAATGGAGTTCACTTGGGCGAGGTTGAGGGAGTTGGAGAGTTGGAAAGGGTGGTCGAACAACAACCGTGACTACGCTGTTGTTGATGCATTACATGGAACGACTGCCGCTGGCGAGGCCAATGGAGTGTCCGAGGACCAAGCTGACATCCAACCCAATCAACTGACTCTCGAATCCAAAGTCAGCGAGACCGTGAAGCACATCAAGGCCATCTACGATGCACTTCCACTCTGTACGCTCTTCATCGTGTACTCTGGCACCGGGGACCCACGCGAGGTCGGACGTCTACAGAAGATGCAGGCGCAGTACAAGAAGGAATTCAAGGTCAAGAAATGGGACGACCTGAGCATCAAGTGGACAGATGACGAGGAGCAGGCGCTCAGAAAGGCAGTCGAGAAGGCGAGGGACGGGTGTGGGTTCTTGTGTATCAAGTGAGGGCTATCTGCATGAACGCGAGTTTTGTTGGGAACCATGTCTGTGATCGATGTTGGATAATGGCGAGCTGTACTAATATCGGACTTGTCGTATCAAAACACGATGACCCAGTCCTTGGTACACTAGCTGTTGACAGGCAGCAAGCTTCAATAGCAAATGAATCTGAACGTGCTCTAACATACAGGCGCCAGTGTAAGGTAACAAATACCCAGAATACAAAGTCGGACTCTGTCAAACTCCTGTCACTAACAGTCCTCACTCCTACCATCCAGTCCTTCCCTGAAGCAAGCTCACACGCCAAGTTCTTCATACTTAAACACCCTACTCATTTGTCCCCCTTGCTACCTACCTGACTTAGTACTTCATGCAGAACGAGCATCCACAAACCAAGCAAGATAAGACACACGCTCTGGCACACTTTTCACCCTCTCGGAGTCTCAAACTTTCTAATGTTTGCTGGTTAGTAGTTTCTTGTGTACTGATGTCAATGTTGATACACACACTAGAGCACGTTCAACAATCATGACTGATTGGCTGAGCGAATCATAGCCTGACTGGTGACGGGCTGGTAGTAATGCAAGCTTCCACAACGAGAATGGTTATCGGTGGACTGTCACAGCGAACAGTTTCAGGGTCTTTTGCTAAATAAGAGAATACTTTGACGTCTATGTCTTCTGTAACATTGCAAAAACTGATTATTACTCGAATTTTTTGGTTTGTACAGCAGGTTACTGTACACTCAGCTCTCTTTCACCTCTTGGCCCCCTTTTGGCTCCGGTATGGTCATCTCCATAGTCGGTCCTGCTGCTCCCCTATTCCTAGGGCGTGTTGAAGCACATTCTCAGCGTCTGTACGGTTGATGCTGCGTCCATCCAAAGTTTTGGCCTTGTGCAAGCTTAGGAATGCTGCGAGTGATGGCTTTGAATGTGTCTCCTGTGCGGAAAGTTCCTCAGTCGGAATTCTCAAGATACGATGATCTTGGGGTTGTCCTTACCCTAGTTCCAAAATAGTAGTTATGGCGGTACGCTCGAGCTTCGTAGCTCTGATATGGTCGACCGCCACCGATTAACCGACCGCATGGAGCGATTAAAAATTCCTCCTCTTAACCCGGTGAGCCCATCACGGCATTTTACTCCAGTTACGACAACGGCCAAGGAATGTACGACAAAATTTTCCCGCTTCCGCTTTTACACTTTTGTGGCGCCAACTGCCTGCAAATTCATGATAGAGTCGCGCTTGGGGATGATCAAGAGGCTGGCTACCCATGCTCTTGTGTGGCCAAAGATTCATCCGACCAGGACTACAGATTACGTTGTTAGAAAGTTGATGTTGTGCCCTGAGGAATTCGACTTACGAGAAACCAGTGATCGGCAAGACGACGACGTCGCCCGCAGCTACCTTTCCAGTCGAATTTGTTGGATTGGCTCGACTGCTCAAAGAGTCCCACCTGAAACTGGGATCTTCCGATTCACAGAGCGTTTTGACGGCCTTTGTGAAGGCGGGTGGTCCCGTCAACTCGAGGATCTCGACTTCCTTTAGCCTTGTCGCATTTTGCATGATCTCGCCCGTGACTTGAGCAATGTAGTGGGACGCAATGGGATGCTGAGGAGCCATAGCCATTGCCCAGTTTGTCAACTGCAAGGCATACGAATAGCCCATCCGCCAGTAATCATCCCGATCGGCGTAGTTGTCGGATTCGATTCCCACGATGGCAGCAACGTCAACCGCACCGGGCTTATTCCGCAGGATAGCCTTCCTGTAGCCTGAGGAGATGCTATCAGCCCACGCATCTGCTGTTCCTGAAGGTCGAAGCCTTGAGTCTTGGGGAATCTGATTGGTCTTTACGCTCGGTTCGTGTAGGGTGTATTGGGCTCTGGACGTGGGATCTACCCAAGGGCGGATATCCTCGCTCTGGATCCATTGCGAGGGATGCTTGAGCGGCTTTGTGTCAACATCTGCATACTATCTTGTGTCAACGGAACGCGCGCGAAGACGACATCGGCAAACACTTACGACGCCACCGAACCACCTGAGCACCGCCACTCGGAAAACATCCGCCTTCTCCACTTTATAGGGCATCATGTCAATGGCACTCCAAGATGAGTTTTCATAGACCTTCATGAACTCCTCCACACCCTTGTCGTCCCACATTATATACGCTGTTGGGGGCGTGTCGGGGGCTTGCCCTCCCACGGCGACTTCCAACCACTCGTTCACACTAAGGCGCACGACGTCAGACCACGTGCTCGAGTCGAAGTTTTTCCATGTCTGATGAATGATGAGCGGTATCTTGGTGTTGGTGAGGAACCGATCCTTGCGCATGGCCAAGCCGAGTGCCAACGCGGCGGCTTCGGTAGGGGTTTGAGGGGCATCATCTATCGGAGCGTCGGTCTGGTCGGTCCAACTTGGCGGGATGTACCATCCTGCACTGTAGGTTAGTCTTGAACGGGGGCTGAGCGTGAAGTGGCATGGCTTACTCCCACCGCGGCCGGATCCATGGTCAATGTGCTTTCGAACCAAAGGTGCGAAGCTCTCGTCGTGTTGGGTCTCGCTGTGCAAAGGCTGGCGCCATGCCCCAAGCCACAAGAGCAGGACGAGGGCGGCCAACCAGCGAAGAACTTTTGGACAAGTCCGAATCTGGTAGAAAGCCTCGACGAACATCATTTGTGCGAGAAAAGATAGGCTAGACAAAGATTGAAGAAAACATAGAACAGATTCAAGGGGTATGTAACTATATACACAATAGGGCGAATTGAACACGGCGTGGTTGGATCCACGACGCGTGGTCCTAGGAAAAAAAGGTCCTTGTCCCGGTAAAACTCCAACGGGTAAGGGGCAAGGAGAAAAACTATAAAGACGAAAGGAACGGGAAGTGGGACGCGCGGCTGTCCCCCAACAAAAGGTCCCCACAATCTCAGCCTCAAGCCCCCAAAGTCACGGCGAACTAAATTTTGCCGCCAATCTGAACTCGAAATCTTCGGCAATTTCCCCTAAGCCAGATCACTAACTCTCTGCCCGTTGGCTGACCCCCCGCACATAGTCTTGGCGGCCCAACCTTTGAGGCTACTGAGATGATCAGATCAAAAGAATCGTCCAATCAAATGGGGGCAGTGACGCAAGTGGCCCTGTTCAGCCCGGTCCTCTGCAACCTCCAAATACACCCCATGTTCAATCAACCCGACCATTGCTATTTCGGCTGTGCGGTGCGAGAAGGCCAGCTGTGGTTATTCAAAATCGCGTCCAGCGCTACACACCTCTCCTTTGACTCCATGAACCTCAAAGATTGCTCTTGACCCGTGTTTTGTCGAAATCCTCGCCCTGGGCATCCAATAAAAGGTACTCGCTATTAGAAATGTGACCTGTTATCCTCTCACAAATTCACCCATCATCTCTTTTTAGGTAATGTCAAGTGTCCAGAGATCGCTATGGTCTGAGTCTGAAAAGGTGAGCCCGCAATTATATGCGAGCATTCATGGGGGATGATCTACAGACTGACAAGCTATGTCACCACAGATCGCTCTGCTTATGGAGATCTCCAAGGACGCTGAACAAGATCTTGTATTGTCGCTTGCGATGGCCTTGCCGTACAACGGTCCGGAGCCACGATGGGATGAGCTTTGCCTAACGGCTGGTTAAGGCCGGCCTTTGACGAGATCATACCTTTCCCAAGACTTGTCATTGCCACGGCCATGTGTCGAAGGCATTTGCTTATATGTGCAAGGCCGCACCCTAAAATCCTGCAAAGACGAATACGAAGATATCCGCTGGGCTTTCAATCAAGGTTGCCCGATTCAGCCGCTGCCTCCTTACTCGGCCCCATCGAAGCAGAATTTCCTCGCCTCGTCACATGCTGTCCATGCCTCTAAACGTGCTAGGGATAGCGATGATGCTGATGACCAGTATCAAAAAAGAAGGCGGCAGAACGCAAAACCTGCTCCGGATGCAGCTGATCCCCTTGTACGTCTCCTGGCGTGTCCTTATCAGAAGCATGATCCACGACGTTATTTTGAAGCGAACCTGGCTGAGAAGGAATATCGAGTATGTGCAAGCTGCTAGATCTTAGATCTAAGCCGATTGAAGTACGTCGATATAGACCATGGAGGGGCTCCGTCGCGTGTGAAACGCAACACTGACTTCTTCTCAGGCAACATCTGTATAGGGTACATAGCGGACCAAACCTTTACTGCGAGCGCTGCTACGGTGTCTTCGACAACGCCAACCTCAGCACAAGCTCACCAAAGGAAAAGCCCCCGCTTTGCCCCTCTCAGATTCCCTTCGTCGAGATAGACTACTCAATGAATCGCGAAGCCCAGTTGCAATGCCAAAGGACGCCTGCGTCGCTGCGGGAAAAGAGGCCATGCAATCACGAAGAGCAGTGCACTAAATCTGGCCTTGGAAGGCAAATGACCGTATCGCCTGTGGCCCGGAAACAAAAATGGAAGCATAGTACTTCACAGTGGAAGTGTGCCTAGAGGACCCTTTATGTCCGAACTATTTGGGACGACATTCCATGATACTGTCGATGAGCAAAATGGGCTGTGAAGAGGCCTCATGGCAGTGATGGAAGGATTTGCAACGCCTGGATGAGTTATGGGCGATTCAAAGGAGCAGATGTTGGTGGCGATGCCGCAGGCTGTTTCATGCCAACGCTGGGAGCGGAGGAATGTCTATAATCATCCAAGCTAGTCATCAGGCTAGTCATCCAGGTCTAATAAGTAAGTCTAGACGTAGGCACTATCACCAAGGTCTACTAACTGGTAGTTCCACCAACAACTTACTTGGGACTACTCTTTGGTCGTCTGTCACATCTATAAGGACGTAGGTTATCGGACGTCTCTTGCGAACCGCGCGATAAATTTGGCGCTTATCAGGTAGGGCTGTGGGATTATGTACGGTACTATGCTGAGCAGTGGAGACGTGTGGCTAGGTGGGTGTTGCAGGATGCCGGGGTAGTAATAACCGAATAGAGGCTTGGTTGAAGGAGATAAGGGGAGCACATGTGATACTTGTGGAAGGTTGATAAGACACCCTGTCTCATTCACTACGACAGTGTCATTGCAACATGTAAATCCGCTCTCCCTACAAACAGCCAAGCTTTCTCGGACAACTTCCCAATGAACCAGCGTTGGCTGCTAAATCCGCACAGGTTTAAGCAGTCTTGTCGCAGACATCCACTTACATCGGGGCCAATGGCTTTTGACCACTCGGCGATTTGAAGCTTTTGGGGAGCGCGTGTCGCCCAAATAATGGCATCCGTCTCCCTAGTAAAGCCACCATGTCCTCCAGGCGCGTCGGTTGTGTGAGATATTCTAGGCTTCAGCCGTGAAGTATCTAGAATCCATGGCCTTATGTCGGACCAATGGCGCTTCGAGTGGATTTTCCTTGCCAGGACAGCGTCAGCAACATGATCGTTCACTCGACAAAGGTATGTCTAGATGAACGATTGGTATTCCTTCACCGGAGAACCGATCCGGCCGCCCCTGGTTGGAAAGTGATTTCCATCAGCCGTGTTGTTCCTAGGAAAGAAGGGCATCCTATTTTCCGCGGAGTGATGCTCCATAATTCGCTTCGGATAAGCGACACCGCAGCCCCTCGGAGGAGTGGGCGGGTCTGGCCCGCCTCTCAACCTTTCGGTTAGGACAACAGCCCTTGCTCCCGTTAAGCTTGGGCGCTATGCACTGCAGCATGCTGATAGTCTGCTCCGCAATGCTTCGCAGAAAAGATCTGGTACTCGGAACAGTCCATGAGACGCGGAGGGCACTGGTCTAAGATATCAGAAGTAGCCATAGCTGATCCTAGTCTTTCATCCCCGTGGTGAAGAGGCAGATTTATTATGTCCAACATCCATGCGAGCTCGTTCTGTCTTACCCAATTGACACTTTTCTTCAGTATCATGAAAGGCCGTGTCCTTTTCGCGGGGTGCACTTTGGCTCTGACGGCCACGTGTTAGGAATCCATGCACAATCTGCAGCTTCCATTAGCTTGCCGGAAGTTGATCTTCCGCAAATGTTGCAGGTCCTTTTCGACCCGGGGACTTCCCAATCGAATCCGACCAGTCAAATAGTCTCAATGACAGACAAGACCGAAAGTCTCAAACCCCCAACTGCGGAAGTGAACCGGATTCCTTTAACCGTTGCAAATTCACACGTCATAAATCAGGAATTGGCGATCACTAAAGTAAAGCGCCGAGAGCCTACTTCCTTTTGCCAACTCCGATTACAAGCGCTGCTATAGCCAACAGCAACACTGGGAATTGCGACTTTCTGTCCACTTTAATAGCGAAAGCAGCTGGAGCGGGGTATGTGAAGGTTCAGGCTTGCTTGGCAAAAAGGGTGTAAGTCTCAAGAAATTCGTCCGCAGTCAATGGGAAACATGTTTCGCGCGGGAAAGCAGGATGAGTGTCATTCTCGAAACCATTGTTTGAAAGCTATTATGTACGTAGTAGTTTGTAAGATATCACCTGCATTCATCTCGGTTAGTGCCCATTGGCAACCTCAGCATCATCCAAAGGCTGGATGTCTGGGTAAGGCCCCTTAGGCAAAACCAGTTCCTCGTCTGGTTCGGTTCTTCCCTTAGATCTGAGGTATCCGTACTTGTACTGCAGAACAATCAGCTCTTGCCCAATTCGACTCTCCAAGGATTTCTAGATTGGCATACCAGTGTGAAGTAGGTCGTGTCCTTCCAGACATGCCCATTCAAGGTCTTACCCCCATCCCAGTACAAGTTCCTGAGCCACTGACTCAGCCTTGGATAATCATATCGGATCATCTTCAAGTTGCACATGAAGATGTTGACGTATGCAACGTCGAATCTGATCAGGGTTGTGTATAGCCGGACATCAGCCTCGGTAATGTACTTGCCAAAAAGATAGGGTGAATGTCCCGGCTCGCCCAAATGCCTCTCCAACCTATCCAGAAATTCGAACAATGGGTATAGGTTCGCCTCGTAGGCTACCTGTGTGGCTGCGAAGCCCGTCTTGTACACGCCATTGTTGACAGTATGGTAGACCCACTCGTTCATCCCGTCAATCTCCTTGCGCAGATG
>Ga0335072_10000402_pt1 | contig 87817 bp, 68 predicted proteins | sample Lox_Sample_21_FD_206725 | JGI IMG/M metagenome (GOLD analysis project Ga0335072, IMG submission 206725) | Soil microbial communities from Loxahatchee National Wildlife Refuge, Florida, United States - Lox_Sample_2.1 | ecosystem: Environmental > Terrestrial > Soil > Wetlands | place: USA... | reverse complement strand
TTACTCACCCGTGCGCCGCTTTACTCATGGATTGCTCCACTTTCTCGCTCGACTTGCATGTGTTAGGCACGCCGCCAGCGTTGATTCTGAGCCAGGATCAAACTCTCGTTTGAAACCTGATGATTCCTGCCGCAGGACGGAGGTCCGCGGAGGAATCGGCTTCATGGCGCTCGAAAAGGCCATGAAGCACTAACATTGTGAGAATGATCAAACCTGATCTTTCCGTATTCTCACGACTGGCATGTTCAACCTGATTGTCAAAGATCCTGACGGCACTCCGCCTGAGCGGACCGTTTTGGATCGAAGCCGCAACTGCCCCGGAGGGCACGCTGCGCGTCCTCGAACTTGTTGCGCTTCATTTTTGCGCGAACTTTTTGAGATTATCGAATCTCGACCACATGTGTCAAGTGGATGAATCCAACTGATCAACATGCCTGTTCGCTTCGCAAAAGCCGGCGGAAACCCTGTGTCGGGGCGGTGCCGATGAAGCGCCAAACTTAGAAAGACCAAGCCGCAAGCACAACCTGCGGGGGTGGCTGACCACCCTTGGGAACGTTGGAGGCAATAAAAGCCTCGAACTCCCTGTCCTGCAATGGATTGTCTGTCGGGCTACGGTGCGTTCTTAAACGCTGCGTCGGTCGAACAGAGCCGCTTCGCCTTCCAACATTGCCGGGGTTCTCAAAAACCCGCCTGGCGAAGCCCTTCCCACTGCTGCAATCGTTTCTTACTTTAGCATGTCCCGGTTGCCCTTGCAACCCGCAGCCGTTCAGAAGCGACTTGTTGATCCTACGGGAGACTTCGCCTGAGCGCAACCGTGGAAATCCCCGGAAATCCGTGGAAATTCATCGGAGACGGGCCAGCGCTATGATGGCCAGATCGACGCGCCTGAACCGGTAACCGTGATCCAGCGCAGCGATACCCACCTCTAAAAGGGAGTTTCCTACCCATGGCAGATGGTTTTCACCCTTCGCGTCGTCGCTTTTTGGAATACGGTTCCGCGGCCCTCGCCGCCGGCGCGCTGGGGCGGACGACAGACTCGCAAACCAGGGAAGAGGTCAGCGAGGCCGAGCACGACGCCAGCTCGAGCCTCATTCTGGGGCAGGATAATCCGGCTCTGCATGCGGAAAATCTCGACTCGGTGACGCCGCCGGCGACGGATCACGGGAACCTGAGTTCGTTCAAATACCCATTTTCCCTCGCACACTAACGAGTGCAGCCCGGCGGCTGGACGCGCCAGGTGACCGTAGCCGACCTGCACGTTTCAAAGGAGATCGCCGGCGTGCAGATGCGGCTGGTGGCGGGCGGCATCCGGGAACTGCACTGGCACAACGCATCGGAGTGGGCGCTGATGCTGGCAGGCGGAGCGCGGATCACCTGCATCGATCCGGACGGTCGCAGCTTCGTGGATGACGTGAAAGAAGGGGATATATGGAATTTCCCGTCGGGATATCCGCATTCCATCCAGGGGCTGCCGCCCGATGGCTGCGAATTCCTGCTGGTCTTTGACGACGGAAGCTTTGATGAGTACGAGACCGTCCTGCTGACGGACTGGATGGCGCACACGCCCCCGGAAGTCCTCGAGAAAAACTTCGGCGTGGCGGCTGCGGCGTTTCCTCCTCTTCCGCCGGAAGGACGGTACATCTTTCAGGGAACGATGCCGGGGCCGCTGGAGGCGGACCGGACGGCGGCCTACGGCAAGCTGGGCCCCTCGCGGCTTCCCTTTGATTTTCGGCTGATGGAGATGCAGCCCACCCACGCCACAAAAGGCGGAGAGGTGCGGATTGTGGACGGCAACAATTTCAAAGCGTCACCGCAGATCGCGGCGGCCCACGTAGTTCTGCATCCGGGAGGGCTGCGCGAGATGCACTGGCATCCGAACGCCGACGAGTGGCAATACTACGTGAAGGGAAAAGGGCGGATGACGGTTTTCGGCGCGGCCAGCCGGGCGCGGACGATGGATTTCCAGCGGGGCGACGTCGGCTACGTGCAGCGGAATTTCCCTCACTACATCGAGAACACCGGTGACACGGACCTCGTATTTCTGGAGATGTTCAGGGCAAGCTCCTACCAGGATGTGTCCCTGGCAAACTGGCTGGCGCACCTTCCGCCGCAACTGGTACTGGATCATCTGAAGGTCAGCCGCGAGACGCTCGATGCGTTCCCGCACGAGGAAAAGGTCGTGCAGCCCTGAAGCGGCTGTCGGCTCCTCAGTGACGTGCGATGAGGCCGAGATCCGTGAACCCGTTGACGAAGAACTGCATGGCCAGCGCAACAAGCAGCAATCCCATGATCCGGACCAGGATGCGGATGCCCGTCTCGCCAAGAAAAACGCGGATGCGCCCGGCTGCGCTGAGGACGAGGTAACTGAGAAACGCAGTCAGGGCAATCGAGCCGAGGATCGCCAGCATTTGCCAGTGGTCCGGCGCCTGCCCGACCAGCACCATCACGCTGGAGATTGCCCCGGGACCGGCGAGCATAGGGATGCCCAGCGGGACGATCCCCGCGTCCTCTTTCGACGCGGCCTCCTGCGTTTCGTCCTGCGATTCCTGGGTGGGCGAGCGCTTCGCCTCCATCATGTCGATGCCGATGAGCAGAAGGATGAGGCCGCCGGCGATTTCAAAGGCGGGCAGCTTGATGCCGAAGAGGCTAAAGATGAACTGCCCGGCTAAAGCAAACGAAATCAGAACGATAAAGCAGGTGAGCGCGGCCTTCCAGGCCATGCGGCGTCGCCGTGCCGGATCCACGCCTGAGGTAATGGCAATGAACGATGGGATCGCGGCGAATGGATCGACCAGAAAGAAGATGGAGCTGAGCGCAAGAAGCGAGAACTTCACATAGGTCGAGTTCAGCGCCTCTTTGGCTGCAAATTCCGGCGAGACCATCGCCGCGAGTTGGACCAAATGAACCATTTCGTGTGACTGTAAACCATTCTTTCGATGCCAGATCGGGGCCGAAGGTGCCACGGTGTTTCTGCCAGGGGCAAATCTTGCCCGCGCATATGGGTGGAAGTTTCGGGACGGGGATGGTTGCCAGACTCAAAATCTTTATTAACTAATTTAGATTGAGTAACTTGCTTGGCCTTCTGCGGCTTTGGCAGGGGTCGTGCTTTTTCCTCCAGCGCGTGTCGGCGAGGGCCTTCCTCGCCGGGGAGCTGGCTCTTTCCGGTTCCCGCAATCATCGCACGCGGCTTCCGAAGCGCTCCATCGGTTTTCGTCAGGCAGCAGGATTTGCCTTAACGGATGGAGGCGAACGGACGGGAAGCTCAACTCAACAGGCGGTTCATCACGCAAGAGGAGAAATCAAGCCCATGATGATGACCTTTGTGAACGATCGAAAAGGGCCCTTCAACCATGCTTCTATCCTTCTGGCCAGCGATTCGGACCGGCACGGAAATTCCATGCACGAATTGCTGAGGGAAGGCGGTTTTGCGGTCGATTATGCCGGCGGCTATTCGGGGATCGATACCCAATTGGAGCGGCGGGATTTCGACGTGGTGCTGCTGGAGGTAACCAGCGAGCATGCCGTGGAATCGGCCGTGGACGCAGCGCTGCGCGTGAAGCGCGCCAACGCAGGACAATTTGTCGGCTACCTGGCCGACGCGGACCTGGAAACCAGCGGGCTGGCTGGGGACGCTGTCTTCCCGCGCAACGCCGAGAAGCTGCGGAATGCGCTACGGCAATTCCTCGCCGACGGCGGCGCCAACTAGAGACGATTCCCCCGGCGGGCCGTCCTGCGCGGCCCTTCCCCTTCAGTCAAAATTCAGCAAGGCAGAGTACTCTGGCTGCGCTGTTTTTGCCGGGAGGAATGGGTGCGGATGAATCTTCAATCTAAGAAGGTATTGAGCCGTGGGATTGCGGCGGGATTGCTCCTTGCCGCGGCGTCCGTCGCTGCGCCGTTGCAGGCGCAGGACAGCAATGGTCCCTTCCACGTACAGGCGGAGTGGAAGATTGGCGGCGACGGTTTCTGGGACTATCTCGCGGTCGATCCCGCCTCGAAGCTGCTCTACATCACGCACGGCGACCACGTCCTCGTGGTCGATACGCACGAGGGAAAGCAGGTGGCCGACATCACCGGTCTCCACGGCACCCACGCCGTGGTGTTTTCTTCCGATGGCGTGCACGGATACATCACCGACGGCGGCGCCAACCAGGTGGCGGAGTTCAACCGGAAGACGAACACCATCGAGAAGACGATACCCGCCGGCACGGGTCCGGACGGAGCGGTCTTCGATCCCTCGACGAGAACTGTGTGGGCGTTCAACGGTCGCAGCCACAACGCAACCGTCATCGATACCGAGACGAACACGGTTGTCGCGACTGTGGCGCTGCCGGGCAAGCCGGAGTTCCCCGTCGCCGACGGCCGGGGCTATGTCTACGACAACATCGAGGACAAAAGCGAGATCGTGAAGATCAACGCGAAGACGCACACCGTGGAAGCGGCGTGGCCGATTCTGCCCTGCGAAGGGCCATCAGGACTGGCGATCGATCGAGCCCACCGCCGCCTGTTCGCTGTCTGCGACGGAAAGATGGCGGTGGTGGACGCGGACAGCGGCAAAGTGGTGGCGACGCCGACGATCGGCGACGGGCCCGATGCAGCGCGGTTCTCAGACGCGGATCAGTACGCGTTCAGCTCCAACGGCGAGGGCACGCTGACGGTGGTCCACGAAGACAGCCCCGACCGCTACACAGTGGTCCAGAATCTGCCCACGAAGCGCGGCGCGCGAACGATGGCGATGGATCCCGACGGGCAGCGGCTCTACGTGGTCACGGCGGAGTTCGGTCCTCGTCCGGCGCCGACAGCGGATCATCCGCACCCGCGGCCAACCATTGTGCCGGGCAGCTTCGAGGTGATCGCAATCGGGAAATAGCGAGTTCGCCGAGCAGGGACGACGGTCACGGCGATTCAACAGAGCCTCGCAGCATGCGGGGCTCTTCTTTTTTGCCGCGTCGCCGAACCCAGCCTGGTGGGGTGGCGATCACGAAGGCAAGCGGCGACGAGCGCATCCCCTACACTGGGGGAACACGAACGAGGGATGAGCGCCGCCATCGAGTTCCGCGAACTGAGCTTTACGCTGCCGCAGGGCCGGCCGCTGCTGGACCGGATTTCGCTCGCGGGCGATGAGGGCACGACGACGGTTGTGCTGGGACGAAGCGGGTCCGGCAAAACGACGCTGCTGCGCACCGTGAACCGCATGGTCGAGGCGACGAGCGGAACCGTGCTGGTGAACGGCAAGGATGTGCGCACCACAGACTTGATCACGCTTCGCCGCGGGATCGGCTACGTGATCCAGGAGACGGGGCTCTTCCCGCATATGACGGCGGAGCGAGATGTCGGTCTGGTCCTGGAAGCGGAAGGGCGGCCGAAGGAGAAGCGCCTCCGCCGAAGCCATGAGCTGCTCGAAGCGGTTGGACTCGATCCGGGGCGATTTGCGCGACGGTACCCGCATCAGCTTTCCGGAGGGCAGCGGCAGCGTGTGGGTCTGGCGCGGGCGCTGGCAGCCGATCCGCCGCTGTTGCTGATGGACGAGCCCTTCGGCGCGCTCGATCCGCTGACGCGCGCCGAGATGCAGGACATGCTGCGCGGCCTGCTGCGGCGTTTGCGCAAGACCGTGCTGCTGGTGACGCATGATCTCGACGAGGCTCTGCTGCTGGGCGATCGCATTGTGCTGCTGGAGGCGGGTCGTGTCGTCGCGCACCTCGAGCCGGACGCATTTCTGCAGTCTCAGGAGGCGGCTGTATCGCAGTATGTGCAGGCGTTTCATCGCGGCGAGCACAGGGCAGCGGAGGAACGGCGATGAGCGGCTTTCTTTCGCAATACGGCGGCGAGATCGGCATCCTCACGCTCGAGCACCTGTGGCTCACCGGCGCCGCGATGCTGTGGGCGACGGCGATTGCGGTGCCGGCGGGCGTGTGGCTCACGCGGCGGCCGCGCTGGGCGAAGCCCGTGATTGGAATCGCCAACGTGCTGCAGACAATTCCCTCCCTGGCCATGTTCGGCTTTCTGCTGCCGCTTCCGTGGCTGGGCGAGCGGGCGGCTCGCGTCGCGATCGTGGCTCTGACGGCCTATGCGCTATTGCCGATTCTGCGGAACACCTACGCCGGCATTCAGGGTATCGACCGGTCGCTGATCGAGGTGGCGCGGGCTCTGGGACTCACTGGCATGCAGCGCTTCTTCAAAGTGGAGCTGCCGCTGGCGGCGTCGTTTATCCTGGCCGGGCTGCGGACGGCAACGGTAACCTGCGTGGGCATTGCGACCATCGCCGCCGCTGTTGGCGCGGGCGGTCTGGGCGAGCTGATCTTTCGCGGCGTCGCATCCATCGACAATCGGCTCATCCTCGCCGGCGCGATTCCCGCGGCATTGCTCGCCCTGGCCGTCGATGGTGCCCTGGGGCTGCTGGAGCGATGGTTCCGCGTGCCGACCATCCAGGCGGCACCGTGAATCGGCGCGCATTTGTAACGGCGGCAGCGGCATTTTGCGCTGAGCTGGCCGGCTGTTCCCCGCCCCGGCCGAATCACCCTGTGATCGGGGCAAAGAATTTTACCGAGCAGGTCATTCTGGGCGAACTGCTGGCCCAGGAGATCGAGGCGAAGGCACATTTGCCGGTGGAACGGCGCTTCTACCTGGAGGGCAGCTACATCTGCAACCAGGCGCTGGTGGCGGGGCGCATCGACGCCTACGTGGAATACACGGGCACGGCTCTGACGGCGATCCTGAAACAACCACTCGATCGCGATCCGGCGCGGGTGCTGGCGACCGTGCAGCGGCTCTACGGGCAGAAAGACCTGGTCACCGTGGAACCGCCGCTGGGGTTTCAGAACACTTTTGCCATGGTGATCCGCGGCGACGACGCGCGGCGCCTGCACCTGACCACGCTGAGCCAGGCGGCAAAAGTCACACCCCAATGGCATCTCGGCGTCGGGTATGAATTCGAGCAGCGGCCCGACGGCCTGCCAGGCCTCGAGAAGGCATACGGGCTGAAATTTGCCGGGCCGCCGCGCACCATGGATCTGGGCCTCCTGTACCGCGCGCTCAACGATTATCAGGTGGACATGATCGCGGCCAACTCGACCGATGGGCAGATTCCGGAGTTTGGCCTGACCATGCTGGAGGACGACCGGCACTATTTCCCGCCGTACCAGGCCGTGCCGCTGGTGCGCGACGCTGCGCTGCGGCGATGGCCGGGAATCGGTGCCGCAACGGCGGCACTCGCCGGTAAGGTCAATGCCGAAGCGATGCGCGCGATGAACGAGGCCGTGGATGCACAGCATCGCGATCCCGCCGAAGTAGTGCGGGCATTTCGCGGCCACGAGGGACTGTAAGGGCTCCGCCAACAGCCGGGAAACTGCACCCCGGAAAACCGAAGGCCGCCCGAAGGCGGCCTTTGTCTTTTGCCCGCGACCGGGCCTTACGAGCCCGCCGTGATGGGCACGGTCTCCACCGGGTGGTTGCCATGCGGCACCGCGGTCACGCAGGTCGCATGTCCAACCGATTTATAAGGCGCGTTCTGGATTGTGGCGAGCACGCCGGTACTGGGATCGAGTCGCCCTGCCTGAATGTAGTCGCCGACGGTATCGGTGGTATACACGAATCGGCCGAAGGCGGGATCGACGACGACGCACGTGGGTCCGGCATCCTGCGTGCTGAACAGCGAGGTCGATAATCCGGAAGGCTGGCCGGTGGACTGCGAGATGGTGTACTCGCTGATGCTGGAGGCGTTGTAGTTGCTCACGTACAGGTATTCGTCCCGCGGGTCCACCGTAACGCCAACCGGAAATGTGCCGGTATTGAAGGGCCCGTTGATGAGGGGCGCGAGCGAACCGCCCTGGAGAATGCTGTAAACGATGAGCTGGTTCTGCACGCTGTCAGTCGTGTAAACGAAGCGGCTGGTCTGGTCGACAGCGATGCCGGTCGGCGTGGTTCCGGCGGCAAACGGGCTGCCCGCTACCTGCGACAGAGAGCCGGAGGAGGCGACAGCAAAGGCGGAGATGGTTCCCTGGGCGGGACAGGTGGCAGGCCGCGCGGGCGGGGTGCTGGTGGTCGGCGGCGAGGTGGTGACAATCACCGCGTTGGTATTGGAAACATATGCGTAGTTGCCGTCAGGCGTAAGCGCAACGCCGCCCGGGAAGCACTGCACGCCGCTGTAAGAGAGCCCGGCGCTTGCGACCGGCGTGCCCAGCGTGCCATCCGCGTTGATGGGATAGACCACCAGAGCTCCGGGGCCCGGCGTGCTGTCACTGAAGCCCGGCGCATAGTAATCGAGAACGAAGAGCAGCGTACCGGTGGAATTGATGGCGAGCGAGACAGGCTCGGTACCGGGTGTAGCGAAGGTCTTCCCCTGCGCGAGCTGGCCGTCGGTGCCGATGGTGTACATGGCAACGTTGCTGCTGTCGTGGTTGGCGACGTAGAGATACTGCTGGTTGGGAGAGGCCACCAGTGCGACGGGATTCGATCCCGAATCGGGGAAGGGAGAGCCGGCCACCAGGCTGAGGGCGCCGGATTCGGAATCCACGTGATACGAGGAGACCTCGCCATTCGTGGTGCCGACGGCATTGGAAGTCACAAAGACGTAATCGATTGTCTGGCTGGGGCTGCACGAGGTGACGCCGAGGCCCATGCCCAGACTCGCGGTAACGGCCAGCAGACCCTGGCCGATGGTTTTCCACTTCATGCTGTTCCTTCGTCCCTGATGGGAGCTGCTTTTACGGGATCGCTCCCGGTCATTCTAAATTCCGGAACGACATCTCCGGAGAAACTCACAGGTCCCGCCTAGAGGTTGTGGGCGTTGCCGCCGGCATGGGTGATGGCCGCGACGCAGGTCGGCTGTCCCGATGTGCCATAAGGCGAGTTCTTGTTGGTAATGAGTGTACCGTTGGCCGGATCGAGTTCCAATCCGCCGACAGCGCCGCCCGTGTAGTTGGCGGTGTAAAGATAGCGCAGAGTGCGCGGGTCCGCCAGAACGCACAATGGCCCGGAAGCGCCGGAAGTACTGGTAGCCACCAGGGAGGGCGCGCCGGAGGCCAGCGAATAGATGCTGAGTGACCCGCCCAGGTAGTCGGTGACGTAGAGATAGTTGGCGCTGTTCGCGCCGGGCACGATGGTGCCGCCCATTGGCATGGCGCCGGTACCCGTGGTGGCTGAAAGAGAGAGCGAGCCGCCGGACTGGATCGCATAGGTATACAGCTGATTCAGTGAGCTGTCCGTTACGTAAAGGGCGCCGCTGCCGGGATCCGCGATCACGCCGGTAGGCGCGGACCCGGAACCGGTCGAAAACGGGCTGCCGCTCACTTCGGTCAGGCTGCTCACGCCTCCCGAAGATCCGGAAATGGCAAAGCCGGAAACGGTGCCCGAAGCCGGGCAGACGGCGGGGCGCGTCGGCACGGTCCCGGTAACCGGCGGAGAGGTCGTCACCACCACCGAGTTCGTGTTGGTCACGTATACGTAGTTGTTATCCGGCGTCACCGCAAGGTTCGTGGGGAAACACTGCACCGGCCAGAAATTGTCCGCACCAGTAGTGAGCGGCGCGCCCAGCTTTCCGGTGCTGGGGTCGACGATCGGATAAACGATCAGGGCTCCGGGGCCGGGATCAAGGTCGGTATACGACGGCTGCCCGGGAGCAACCGGAGCGTAGTAGTCGAGCACGAACAGAGCGGTCCCGGCCGCGTTTATGGCCAGAGCCACCGGCTCCGTGCCCGGCGTGGTGACCGTTTGCAGCGGATAGAGCTTGCCGTCGGTGCCGATGGCGAACCGGACGATCGTGTTGTCGTCGTGATTCGCAACGTAGAGAGACAGGCCGTTGGGCGCAGCCACCTCATAGACCGGATTGCGCCCGCCGGAGGGGTAGGGCGAATCGTGGATCTGAAAGAGCTCGCCCGATTCGGAATCAACCTCGTAGACGTTGATCTGGCCGGGATTGTCTTTGTTCGCCGTTACGTAGACGAAATCGATGGTGTTGCTGGCTCCGCAGGAGAGAATCCCCAGCGAGACACTCGCTACCGCTGCGGCGGCCAGCAACCGCCTTCCGAATTGCCTGAACTTCATGTGCTTCGTTCCTGCCGGCATCAGTCTGTGTTGGAGCTGTAAATGCACCAGGTCGGGGTTCCCACAGTGCCAAAGGTCGAGCCGTGGGAGAGAACGGTCAGGGTCCCGGAGTTCGGATCGAAGTGCGCGCCGGTAACCTGATTGCTCACGGATCCGACGGTATAGATGTACTGGTGCGACGGATCCTGGAAGATACACTGCGGGCCGGAACCGGTTGGGTAGGGATCTACGGCTCCCGCCGCGCTGGTGCTCCAGGTTGTCGGGGCCCCGGTACTCTGAATATTGAAGATCGAGATGGCGCTCGAGGTCTGGCCGAGGCCGGTCGACACGGTATTGGTGACGTACAGATATTTCTCGCTGTTGTCCGTGGTCAGAGCGGTCATGCCCGATACCCCGGCAAGGTTCGCCTGAGCGCCCTGCGAGACGGCCGAGAGCAGACCGTTGCCGCCCGAGGTGTACGTGTAGATCATGTTCGTGCCGTTGTCCAGGATGTAGATCCACTTGTTATCCTGGCTGCCGCCGATGACCGCCATATTGCTGGTGCCGACCGGCTGCGCGCCCCCCGGAACCTGAATCAGCTGACCACTCGTCGCCGTATTGTAGGCATACACCACCTGGGAGGTGCCGGTGGCCGGATCGCTGGCCTCCGCCGTATACAGATAGTTGCTGCCCAGATGAAAATCAATCGGGCCGCAGCCGAGCGGGAAGTAAGGCAGGTCGGACCCGACTGAATTCTGCTGCTGCTGGTTCTCCACCACGAACAGCCGCCCCGTGGACGGGTCGATGGAGAAGACCGTGATGTCGCCGGCCGGCCGATAGAGGCCCGAGGTCGAATCGTAGCAGGGGGTCGCGGTCGACTGGGTCGGAGAACCCGGCGTCACATCCGACGTTGTCCCCGGCTGGTACTGATCGAGCACGTACAGATAGGTCCCTGTAGAGCTCAGGGCCAGGCGAATGGGACCCATCCCCTCAGTGGGATAGGACAGCTGATACGACAGGGAACCGTCGCCGCCGATGCTGAAGAGCGAAATATTACTCTCGCCCGCGGCCCAGTGGATATTGCCCGCTGAATCTGTCGTCGGCTGGCCTTCATTCAGAACGTAGACGTAGCGGCCGCCAGGCAGCAGGACGGAACGAATCGGATTGACACCCTGCGAGGACGTAGGGGAGTGAGGCGCAATCGTAAGAACGCCGGTCTGATTCTGTTCACGGTAGGAGGCGACCTGGTTGTACTGCGACCCGGTCACGATGATGTAAGCCTCGGTGTAGTAGTAGCAGGATTGGGTCCCAAACCCGATGAAGAGGGATGCCGCCGTGGCCAGAGCTATCCGGCCGAGTTTCCTGAACTTCATGCGCTTCCTTCACGCCCGGCCGCCGGAGAGACGGCCTGGACAAGCTGTAGGGATAAACCTGGTTCATTGTAAATGGAACCGAGGCGTTGCGGGGGAGCCCAGGAGAACCGAAACCGGGGGAGAACCAGATTGTTCGGCTCTTCTGGTGCTTAGACGAAGACGGACCGGGGGGATCACCAGCCGGATTACCAAACCCGGCAGGCGTTTTCCGGCATCATCGGCTGCCCCGTATGGCAGCCAAAGGCTTTGCCAAACTCGTCAAAATTCTGCACTGTTCCGTTCGCCCGGAATCGTCCCGGCGAGTGGGGATCGGTTTTGGCGGCGACCCGCGCGTACGCGTCGCTGCGGTTTTCGCACCACACCTGAGCGAAGGAAATAAAGTAGCGCTGCGCCTCGGTGTAGCCGTCGATCTTGTCGTTGATGCTCTTGCCTTCCTGGGCGAGCGTGGCCAGAAGCGCCTGCCAGGCGATCCGGATGCCGCCGTTGTCGGCGGTATTTTCTCCCAGGGTGAGCTTGCCGTTGAGGTGCACGCCCGGGATCGGCTCGAAGCTCGAGTACTCCTTCACCTCGCAGTCGGTGCGCTGATCGAAGGCCGTGCGGTCGGCCGGCGTCCACCAGTTGCGGACGTTCCCGTGTCCGTCGTATTTGCTGCCCTGGTCATCGAACCCATGCGTCATCTCGTGGCCGATGACAACCCCGATCCCGCCGAAGTTCACGGCCGGGTCTTTGCTGAAGTCATAGAACGGCGGCTGCAGGATGCCGGCCGGGAAATTGATGTCGTTCATCGACGGGTTGTAGTAGGCGTTGACCGTCGGCGGCGTCATGCCCCATTCCTTCTCGTCCACCGGCTTGCCCATCTTGTTCAGGTCGTAATTGAACTCAAAGGCCGCGGAATGGTCGAGGTCCGTGACGAAATTGGTGCGCGTGACCTGGAGTTTGGAGTAGTCGCGCCACTTGTCCGGGTAGCCGATCTTCTGGCGGAAGTCGTCCAGCTTCTGCTCGGCCTGTTTTTTGGTCTCTTCCGTCATCCACGGCAGCGCCTGAATGTCTTCACCGAGAGCCTTTTTCAGCGCCGCGACGAGCTTCTCCATATTCGCTTTAGCCTGGGGCGGGAAGTTCTGCTTCACCCAGTCCTGCCCAACGGCCTCGCCCATGGCGCGGTCGGTAGCGGCGGTGCAGCGCTTCCAGCGGGCAGTTTGCTCGGCCTGCCCGCGCAGGGTGTGCTCGAAGAACTCGAAATTAGCCTCCGCAAACGGCTGCGACAGCCAGGGCGCCGCCGCATTGATGACCTGGAAGCGCAGATAGGCCTTCAGCGCATCGAGGCTCTGGTCGGCGATCAGCTGGCTCTCGGCATTGAAGAAGTCGGGCTGGGCAACGTTGAGGTCCGGGACCCGGGGGGCGTGGACCCCGGCAAGGTAAGCCGTCCAGTCGAAACTGGGATCGTCGCCGGAAAGCGCGGCCACCGTCTCGATGTGGTAGCGCTTGTCAGGATCGCGCAGCTCAACCCTCGGCAGCGACGCTTTGGCAAGAGCGGTCTCAATGTCCATCACCTCGCCGGCTTCGGTTTTGGCCCGATCCTCGGAATCGCCGGCCAGTTTGAAGACCGTGACGATGTAGTCGCGATACTGGTCGCGAATCGCCTGCATGCGCGGCGAGTCCTCGAGGTAGTAGTCGCGATCGGGCAGGGAGATGCCTCCCTGCGATACCGCTTCAATCTCCTTCGTCGAGTTCTTTTCGTCGGGCTGGATGCCGAAATGGAAAAAGCTGGAGGCATTGGTCTCGGCTTCGATGTAGGCGACCACGGCGGCCAGCTGCTTCTTGTCGTGAATGGCGGCCACGCGCGCCAGCGCCGGCTGGATCGGCTTGTCGCCCAGCTGGTCGGCCAGATCGGAATCCATACAGGCGGCAAAGAAGTCGCCGTACTTGCGCTGCAGCGGCGTTGCCGGGGAATCGGCGGCCTTCTTCAGATCGACATAAAGAAGATAGCGGTTACGCTCGGTGAGCTCGTTGAAGCGCCCCCAGCGCGCCTGATCGGCCGGGATCGGATTGTCCCGGCGCCAGTTCCCACAGGCGTACTGGTAGAAGTCCACGCAGGGATCGACGCTCTTGTCGATGGCGCTCAGATCGAAGCTGTGCGGCGCTTTGGGCTCGACCGGGGCCTGGGCTGTGTCGGAGGGGGAGAGAACCTGCTGGGCAAACAGTGTGCTGGCGCTGAGCAGCAGCGCCATGCACGCAGCGGAAACAACGCGCATAGACTCCTCGGCGGGCAGACAACGCAAAGGGCCCGCGATTGGTATGTGCCAAACCATACCACGCGGCCGCCGGGGAATGCGATGCGGGACCGCCTGCCCGGCCATCGCGCCGGTCAGAAGATCTTGACGTGGAACGTCAGGTACTTCTTCGGGTCTTTGCGGATGGCGATGACCAGATCGCTGCTGTCCGTCGTGAGCTTGTCGATGTGATCGTAGAGCTTGCGATCCCTGAGCAGAGCGCCCAGCGTTCCCTGACCGTTGTTGACCTGGGTCAGCATGTCATCCAGCTTGTTGATCGTGTCGGAGAGTTTCGCCGCCATCTTCGGATCTTTGGTGAGCATGCCCAGCGTCCCCTGCCCGGAATTGATGCTGGCGGTGATCTGATTCAGGTTGTGGGTCGTCTGCTTCAGCTCGTTGTAGAGGGTGTCGTCTTTCAGCAGCTTGCCGGCCGTGCCCTTGCCTTCATCCAGATCGGTGGTAATGGCGTCGGCTTTGGTCACCATGTCATTCAGCCGGTTGTACATGGTGTCGTCCTTCAGCAGCTTCCCGATCGATCCCTGCCCGTTGTTGATCTGATCGACGATGGTCGACAGCTCGTTCACGGTAGTCAGGGCCTTCTTATAAAGCGTCGGATCGTTGATGAGCAGCCCGATTGACCCGTTTTTGGAGTTCAGCGACGTCGCTATCTGATTCACCTGATCGAGGATCGTGTCGAGCCGCTGAATGGTGCCCTGGCTGGCCTGGATTACGTCCTGGATATCCGGAGTCTCGGTGGTCGGCAGCTCGGCATTGTTTCCGACCTCCGGACCCTTCGAGAATTTGCTCTCGATATTCACGACGGTGTCGCCCAGCACGCCGACGGTGGTCAGGCTGCATTTTGAGTCGGTGCGGATGCCCTCGGCGTATTTGCGGTTGACCTTCATCACCACTTCGACCGGCGTGGGCTCACGCGACGGCACCACGTGAATGCCGCTGACATTGCCGATGGTGACGCCTTCAAGATTGACCGGAGCGCCCACCTTCAGGCCGGCCGAATTCTCAAAGTAAGAGCGCAGCTGCAGATGCCCGGACCAGAATCCGCCCGTGCTCCCGGTCATGAGGAAGATCAGCGCGATCAGGGCGCACAGAGCGACGATCACCAGGACGCCCACTTTCAATTGTGACCATCGCACTTCCTGTTGACTCGGCACAGGGCTCCCCGGGAAGGATTTGCAAGAGTCGCTGCGCAGAGGATACCACCCCCGCCGCGGACTCAGAGGATTCGATGTCGCCCGCCACGATGGCGTTGCAGAAACGGCCCAGCCAGAATGAGTTCCGGAGCCGATTGGCTCCCGTCTGCCCCTCGGGACGCAGGCTGAACGAGAGGTTTAGTGCGCCGGATACTCCGCAGTCCTGCCTGTGCGGTCGTTGCGAACCGAGAAGCTGCCGTTTCGCGAGGCAACCACCTCGACTCCATACCCGGTATCGGGACCGTGCAGGTTGGCCAGGAACGGCTCCGGCGGATTGTCCGGCCCGGCTTCCTCGGAATAATGCAGCTGGTACTCGGCCTCGAGGCCGGGGATCTTGCGAATCGTCTCCACGGTCGGCTTGGAACCGCCCTTGGTCGCGCCATTGTCCATAATCGCAACCCGCGGAGTGATGGCATCCACCAGCGCCGGGCTGGAGCTGTGGAACCATCCGTGATGCGACACGATGAGCAGATCCACATGCCCGATGCGGTTATCGGGACACATAAAATCCATCTCCTTGTCCCAGGTCAGATCGCCCAGATCGAGGATGCGCAGCTTGCCGAAGGTGATCAGGCTGCCCACGGAACGGGCGTTCTCGGTCTGATCGAGCGGGCGCTTCTCTGAAACCTTGCAGTACGGATTGGGCTGCCCTGCCCCAGGCAGCGGATGCTGGATCAGGTTGCCGTCGGAGGTGAGCACCTTGACCGTCATGCCCTGGATGGGCAGAATCTCACCCACCTTCGCCGTGATGTGCCCGTATTTCCCGGTGGCCAGCACCTTCTGGTACGCGTCGTACGCATCGAGCGTCGGCTTGTCGCCCGGCTCGCGCAGCGGTCCATGGTCGATGAAGGTCCCGACCGGAATCCGCGCCACCAGCTGCGGCACGCCGCCCGTGTGATCGACGTGGTAGTGGGTCAGCAGCACATAGTCGATTTTGCTGATGCCGGCCTCTTTGGCTGCGGCGACGATGCGGTCGGCGTCGCGCCCATTGAAGTCGGGCCAACCGGTGTCGATGAGCAGCGACTGCTTGTCCGGCGTCACAAACAGCGTGGACTGGCCGCCTTCCACATCGATCACGAAGATGCGCAGCTTGCCGGAGTGGTCCTGCGCGTGCATCGAGCCCCCGGCAGCGAGGAGCCCGACGGCGATTAAAGCGGTGACAAACAGGCGGCCAGTCAGGCGGCGCAATGCAGAGGCTCTCATCAGCGAGGCTCCCGGAGAGGGGATTTCGAAACCAGCCCATGATAGACCGGCGACCGTCCGCGCTGGCGAGTTGCAGCGAGGTCTCAAGGTTTTCCCCGTGCTCTCCGTGTCCTCTGTGGTGAGTCGCGCTACCGAATCGTAAAACCAAGAGCCGCGGCCAGAACGCCCACCAGCCCGAAGGCCATGCCGATATACCAGTAGCTTCGCTGGCGTGTGAGCAGCGTGATGGCCGCGACGACCAGGCCAATCTCCAGCAGCGCCTCGCCCAGGTCAAAGCGATCGGCGCGCCGCTCAGCTTTGGCGACCTCTTCCTCCTGCTCCCGGGCGGTCTTCTCATCGTTGGCCAGATCCTGGCCCCATTTCTGCAGATGCGCCTTGTAGCTGCCCACCACCTTGTCGGCCGCTGCCTGATCGTGCACGGTCAGCGCGCCCATCAGATCCGCGGTCAGCTGCGTGTCGTACTGCCGGATCTTCTGCGCCTGGTAGAGATTCCACTGGTCGCTGGCGCGCGTCTGGGCAAGAACGGCCTCGGTGTGCGCGCGATGTCCGCAGACCGTGACGATGGCCACCAGCACCGCCAGCACGCTGATGGTGAAGCTGATCGGGTGCAGACTCTCATCGTGAGCGGCGTGCTCGTGATGCTCCTGGAGTTCCTGGGCTTCCGTGGGTTCCATAAGGGTGCTAACAAAATACATCAGCGCGGCGCGGATGCCCACCGGAGATTTTCCCGCAACCTGTCGCCGCTCGCCGGATCGGCAATCGCCCCTTCAGAAGTTGAAATACGCCCCCACCATCGGTTCGGCCGTGTGCGTGAACGTGTTCGTCGACGAGAAGAGCTGCGACACGTTGGGCGCCTGGTAAAGATTGCCGCGGTACTGGAAGCGCAGCCCGAGATGCGGCAGCAAGCCCCAGTCGAGCCCCGCCCCGTAAACGTACACAGCTTTGGTGGACGTGTTGGTTGGGCTCGTGGTGGTGGTAGTGGTTCCCGGCTGGCCAACAACGCAGTCCGGGCAGCTGTTATAGACGGTCGCCTGGCTTTCCGACGGCACATCGAGAAGCAGCCCGACGCCAAGCACTCCGAACGGCCGAAAATTCGCGACACCCAGAGACGGCACCCAGTCGGCGGTGATCTCGTGGGCGTTGGCGCGCACGGTTTCCAGCGGGCTGCTGCAGCCCGAAGAGGGGCAGGCGCCGGCAGGTTCGGCCGCTGGTTCGGTGCGGTAGGTTTGGTCTGCGCGGTTAAAGGAATAGGTCGCCTCAAAGCCAAAGATTGGGTTGGCGATGTGGCGGAGTTCAATCATGCCGCCGGCCTGATTGGCCGGGCTCTGCTGCGTACCGTTGCCCGTGGACGTGCCGCCGAACGCTCCGTAGCCGCTCAGGGCCACGGAAGTCTGGGCGAAGGCCGGGACCGAGAAAGGAACGAGTCCACCTATAAGGACAAGGGAAATCCACTGCTTGCTCATCGGTAAACCTCCCGAGAGATAAGGACCGGGCAAACGGAGACAGGAACAGGCCCGTTGCCCTCCGGGATTGGACGCCAAATCGAGAGATTTTGTTTTGGCTGGGAAAAAGATGGCGGTTGTCCCGTCAATAGAACCAACCGGGATTCAGGTCTATACTCGGTCGCATTCCAAAAAACCCATTTGAGGTGGACGCATGGCTTCTGTTTGGCAGGGTCGGTTCGCAACGCTCGCCGTAGCTGCGGCGACAATCTGCGCGATGACGGGCTTCGCGCAGGAGAGGGAACACGAACGGGGCGGCAGCGCCGCAACGGCGCAGGCTGCATCCGCAATGACGGTAGCCCCGCCGGACTCCGTCACCGAGGGCTCGGTTACGATCAACGGCCAGCCCATTGCTTACAAGGCGGTGGCCGGCACCATTACGGTTGGCGCCACAGACGCGCAGGACGCAACCCTGGCTTTTGACGGCAGCCTCATCCCCGGCTCGGGCGTGAAGCCCGCGGCCGACCCCGCAGAAGCTCCGCCCACCGCGCGCATGTTCTACGTCGCATATTTTCGCAGCGACGTGAGCGACACTGATCATCGCCCGGTCATGTTCCTCTACAACGGCGGCCCCGGCTCGGCGACGATGTGGCTGCACCTCGGCACCTTCGGGCCGAAGCGCATCGTCACCCCCGATACCGAGCACCAGGAAGGCGCGCCCTACTCGCTGGTCAACAATCAGGATTCGCTGCTCGACACCACGGACCTGGTCTACATCGACGCTCCCGGAACCGGCTTTAGCCGCACCTTCGGCCGCGACAAAGCCAGGGCCTTCTACGGAGTGGACGGCGACGCCGAAGCCTTCACCCGCTTCATCCACAAATTCCTCACCAAATACGAGCGCTGGAATTCGCCCAAGTACCTTTTCGGCGAGAGCTACGGAACGCCGCGCTCCGCAGTGTTGTCCGCCGATCTGCAGGGCGTGGACCTGAACGGTATCGTGCTGCTCTCTCAGATTCTCAGCTTCGACAACTCGGTCGACGATCCAACCCGCAACCCCGGCGTCGATCAACCCTATGCCCTGGCGCTGCCCACCTATGCGGCCACGGCGTGGTACTTCCACAAGCTGCCGAATCAGCCGCCGGCGCTCAAGCCCTTCCTCGATGAGGTGGAGAAGTACGCGCTCACTGACTATATGGAGGCGCTGCTCGCAGGCAGCGAGCTCCCCGACGCGCAAATGCATGCGGTCGCCGAGAAACTGCACGAATACACCGGCCTGCCCGTGGATTATCTGATTCACGCCAATCTCCGCGTCACCGGCGGCGAATTCTCCAAGGAGCTGAAGGTGGATGAAGGCACCACCATCGGCCGCCTCGACACGCGCTACCAGGGCCCCGATGTCGACCCGCTCAGCGAGAGCACAGAGTACGATCCGCAGAGCGACGCCATCACCTCAGCCTGGGTGGCCGCCATCAATGACTACCTCCGCAAGGACCTGAAATACGGCACCGAGGAGACGTACTTCCCCTCCGGGCGCTCCGGCGGCGACTTCAGCTGGAACATGGAGCATCGCATGCCCGGCCGCTTTGGACGCGGCGGAGGCGGCGGCCAGGAACAGGGCGCGAACGTCATGCCCGATCTCGCCTACCGGATGAAGATGAACCCGAAGATGAAGGTCTTCCTCGCCGGCGGCTACTTCGATCTGGCCACGCCGTTCTTCGAGGGCGAGTACGAGATGCACCACCTGCCCATACCGAACTCGCTGCAGTCCAACATCAGCTATCACTACTTCCAGGCCGGGCACATGGTCTATGTGAATCCGGACGTGCTGCGCCAGCTCCACGGCGAGCTCGAGGACTTCATCAAATCCACCGAGAGCGGCAAGTAACCGCTCTCGTTCCGCCAAAACAAAAAAGGGCAGGGATTCAATCCCTGCCCTTTCGCTTTGTTCCGGATTAATTGACCGTGAGGCTCACATTGGTCGAGGCGGTAATGCTCGCGGTGGTCGTGTCGGCCCCCGTCAGCGTCAGCGTGTAGGTGCCCTTCGCCACGTCGCTGCTGGTCGAACCGGTTGTGCTGCCCGTGGTGCTGGTGCTGGAGCCGCCCCCGCATCCTGAGGCAAGCCCCACCACCGCCATCAGCAGCAGGTAGCTCATCAGCATCCACGCATGCCGCCGCACTCTTCGGAAGCCGAGGAAGAGCAGCCCGGCAAAAGCAGCCGCGCCCAGCGGGATGCCCCGCCCGGGTCGCGGTGGATGCTGCGACGAAGCCTGCGTGCCTGCCGCCGCAAATCGATGCACCAGGGCCCCGCTGAGCGCATTGCACGCGCTGAGCGAGGTGTACATGGTCAGCGTCGCGGTCTTTCCAGCAGACAGCGGAGTGGGTGCGATCGTGTAGCAGAAGTCTTTTTGCAGTGCGGTGCTAGTCGTGCTGATCGTGAAAGCAACCGTGCCCGCATAATTGTTCTGCGAGTTGACCGTCACCGCCGATGTGACCGAACTCCCCTGGGCGACGGTGACGCTGTTGGGATTAGCCATCAACGTAAACGTTCCACCGGACGTGCTGCCGCCCACCGTGACCGTGGTCGACCCGGATGATCCGGCAAACGTGGAATCGCCGGAGTACGTCGCGAGGATGACGTGCGCTCCGGTTGTGGTGGACGAGAAGGTGTACGTCGCCGTGCCGCCTGAGAGCGTCAGGGTCGGCGTCTCCACGGTGCCATCCACGGTGATCGTGACCGTTCCCGTGGGCACACCGGTCACCGTGCTGGAACTCGGCGCAACCGTCACGGTGATGACGTCGCTCGCGCCCGATGCCGGCGTCGCGCTGGCCGCGGAGACCGTCGTCGTCGTGCCGTCGAGGGTGCTGCCCGTTCCGGCGGGCCAGGCCGTCAGCAGGTTGTAGAAATTCACTGAGCCCAGGCCGCTGGCTTCGTCATAGCCGGTCGTTGCCGCGTACGAGCCGGCCCCAGCCGTGGAGCAATAGGTCGTCCCGGCCGTGCATTTATTGCTCCCGCTGGTGATGTCGTGAAAGGCCGCGGCATAGGTGGTCGCGTTTGCCGCCAGCGTATACAACGTCGGGTTCACCAGGCCCAGGCCGGAGGCGTTTTCCTTCTGATTCACAATGGCCAGCAGCCCGGCAAAGATCGGCGTGGCGAAGCTGGTGCCGCCGCCGATCGTCAGGTCCTGCGTAGTGGAGTCGCGGAATCCGCTGTTGCAGCTTGCCTTTTGCCCGCTGCTCCACGACGAGGAATCGCTGGTGCAGTAAAGGTAGCCGGCGTTATCGGCCGATGCGTCCAGCGAGACATCCGGCACAAGGCGGAAGGTGCCCGAGGGAATGCCCGGAACGCCTTTCTGCCACGTCGGCCGGGTTGCGAAGACGCTGGCGCCGCCGCCGCCCGAAGAAAGCGCATACTGTGCGCCATACTGTTGGCCGATCGAGGCGCTGTCGTCGTTCCACACCTGTTCTGGAATATAGGAGAGGGCAGAGCTGACCACATCGCTGCCGCCGGACTGATTCCAGTAGGTGCTGTTCGACGCGGCCACATCCGAGGAGGGAAATTCCGTGCCGCCAATCCCGGTAACGTAGATGCTCGAGGCGGGAAAGTTAACCGCCAGCGCTTCCTGCTGCACCGTGGTCAGCGTGCTGGATCCTCCCGGATCGAAGCAGGCCGTCGATCCGGTGTCTCCGGAGGCGGCAAGGATGCTCTGCCCCTGGCTGGCGCCCTGCTCCAGGATCGTCTCCAGCGAGCTGAACTCGCTGCTGTTGAGCTCCGTTTCGCAGGTCCCGTAGCTCATGCTGATGACGCTGCCCAGCTTGTTGTCGATGGCGTACTGCAGCGAGTCGTACACGTTGTAGTTGCTGTTGCTCCCCGTGTAGACAAAGTCGATCGTCGCTCCGGGCGCGATGCCGCCCGCATACTCGATATCCAGATCCGATTCCGCCTCGTCTCCTGAAACCACGGTCGCCGTTCCGGAGCTGGGGACCAGAATCTGGGTTGGATCCTTGACCGTGAGCCCGGCCGCGCTCTGGAAGGCCTCGATGTCCGACTTCGTTATCTCCGACTGCCCGACGACGACAATCGTCTGCCCCGATCCGGTATAGCCGGAGCTGTATGCGGCATCAATGTTGTAAATCGTCGCTACATCTTTGGGCGTCAGGTTGTGCTGATTGCCGCTCTTCCCGGTGAACTGCGGGTTGGCGGTGGGAATGCGGATCTCCGGCCTGGGGCGGAAGTCGCTGAGATTGCCTACCGACTGGACGATGCCGCTGAGAGCCGCCGGAATCTGCAGATCCGACGCATTGGCGAAGTGCCTCTCGCCGTCGAGCTGATACCGATTCAGCTGGGTGCCAAAGGCCGCTTCCACCTCGCCCGCCGTCCCCGAAACCGTAATGCTGTTGTGGCTGTTCGCCACGCGGTCGATGTTGAACCCCTGCGAATTCAGCCATGACTCCACCTTGGCCAGATCGGCATCGCTCAGCCCGAATTGCGCCGCGTATTCCGCGGGCGTAATCCACGCGTGATAGAGCGGCGATCCCGGCGTCTGTTGTGCCTGAACCAGAGCATCCAGCTCGGCCTTCTGCTCCGCCGTCGGCTGAAAGAACAGGGTGATTCCGTTGATGGGCGTCGCCGGATCCAGCGGCCCCAGATTCGTCGCGCGCGCCAGCCGCGGGCTGACCGAATCATGCAGTGTCGCCACAGCGCTGGGGTCGATAGTTGTGGCGATCCGGGGTTGCTGGGCGAAGAGCGGCGTCGACACCAGGAGGACGGGAAGGAGGAGGCGGGGGAAGCGCGACATTTGAACCTCTTAGACGTTCGGGGAGGCGTTCTCGTTTACTCTGAGGCCCGATTTGGCGCCATGAATCACCGTATCCTGCCGCCCCGTCCGCGCGCGAGTCCCGGTGCCTGCCGCGACAACCCTCGTCGGCAGTGTCAGTTGGCAGCAACATCGCGAACCGGCCCGGGTCTGACGGAAATGAAGTTCGAACCCACTCGAACCGGATCGAAAATCCGGGGAAGGACTGAAATGAAGAAGCTACTGTGTCTGGCACTCGCTTTATTGCCGCTGGCGACGGGCTGCGCCCATCGGGAGGTCGTGGCCTACGCGCCCCCGCCGGCCTACAGCGAAGCAGCCCGTCAGGGATATGGAGACGGCGCCCGGGCGGCCCAGCATGATATTCGCAACGGCCTGCACCCGGATGTCGACCGTCACCCTCGCTTTCGCAATCCGCCCGTGCCGCCTCCCCTGCGGGATGACTACCGGCATGGCTTCCGTGACGGCTACGCGCAGGTGATGCACGGCGGCTCAGGCTACTGAGCCGGCGGGTCGATCCTGAATTCGATCGTGACGCGTTTTGCAGGGGACTGGTTTGCCCTGTACCCACCAGGGGCGGTAACGCCAGCCGTGAACCGCATGGCAGAGCCGGCGCCCAGACCGGCTCTGCCATATTCCCGGCGCGCGCGGGCTCTTAGTACGTTACAGCCGGCGTAAACAGCCAGGGAGCCGTGGACACGGCCGTTCCTGTCACCGAAGCGCAGTGGCCCGAGCCCGGTCCGGTCGGGCAGTTCCACCAGTTCTCCGTCGCGTCCACCGTTCCCGTGCCGATGTTGTCGATCCCTACCGAGTGCGGCAGATCGTTGAAATGCGCGTTCAACTGGCCTGACGGCACGTTATAGGCAATCGCGATCGCCTCGTTGTCGATGTCGTTGCCTGAAATCACCGTCCCGGTCACCGGCGCGGTGCTGAACAGGTTGATCCCGGTGGGCCCGGACGTCGCCGCATCCTCCGTATCGGCCGCGTTGCCGTGAATATGGTTCCCGATAATTTCGTTGTTGTTCATGTTCACGCCCGGCGCTGGCGCAGGCGCCGACGCGTGGTTGTGCATCGTCACGCCCGGCAGCCCGTTGTTGTACAGATCGTTGCCAACGACAACGTTGCCGGTATTCGTCGTCCCCGGGAACGGCGCAAAGATGCCCACCCCGGCGCCCGCCCCCGGCAGCTGTGTGCCGTTGTGGAACGAGGCATTGTGGCTGATCGTGTTGTTCCACACGCCGAAAGGCAGCGCGGCGCCGGTGACGGCGGCCGGTCCATGAGAAGCCAGCGTGATCCCGCAGTCGAACGGGTTGTCGTGCACGCTGTTCCCGGTGATCAGATTGTTCTGGTTCGGTCCGGTCTCGTCCGAGATCAGAATCCCGCCCGCGTTGTGATCGATCTCGCTTTCCCGCACGGTCGAGTGATCTGCAGCCATCAGGTGGATGCCCTCCCCGCAGTCGTCGCCTTCATTGGTCTCAAACGCCGGTTGCCCGGGACACATGCCGGCGCTGATATCCAGCGACACGTCGTTCCCGTGCACGTGATTGTCAGCCAGCGTGATGTTGCTGGCGTTCGCCACCAGAATGCCTTCGAAGTTCGCGTTTCTCACGTCGAACCCGGAGACCACGACATTCGCAACGCCGGGCATTGGGGCCGCGGCCGTCCCGTTGATGAAGATTCCGTTGCTGAGCCCCGTCGCGTCGATCACGGTGTGCGTGCCGGGCACCGCCACCAGCGAAACGGACTGCGTGATGGTCACCATCTCCTTGTAAACACCCGGCCACACGTAGATGACATCGCCTGGAGCCGCGGCTGCAACCGCCGCTCCGATCGTCTTTTGGCATCCGAAGTTGCCCTGCGGCTGGACGCACGCAGTGGCGGCTGAAGCGAGAGCTGGAACGGCGAGGGTGAGCGCAGCAGCCGCCAGAGACAAACACAGGCGGGTGTGGACAGGGCGATGTGCGGACATAGAGATCTCCTTGGACAGAATTGCCCAGGGTCGCGGCGGGGAGGACCTGAAAAGGGGCCGGGCTCGGGGTGGTGGCCGCCATCCTACTCCGGCTCCGAAGCCGGGAGCAATCGCGAAATCAAGAAAATTAACTGAGTTTTCGTCCGCCCAAAACAGCGCCCGCGGCCACGATTTCCGGGGAGTTTTGAACCTCCTTTTGCACCGATTACAGGGCAGCCGATGAGCCCTCTCCGCGTGGTAAAATAAGGATGGAATCGATCCCTGCAAATCCTCGTTTTTCCATGGTTTTTCGGCCCAAAAACGAGCCTCCTTGCCCCGCGCAAATCACCCCAGAGACGACCGGAGTTTCATGGCAACCAAAGAAGTAGCACCCACCGAGAACGCGATCCCCTCCGGGACCGAAACGAAAGGCGGCAAGACCGCCGCAAACGGGAACGGCAACGGCTCGTACACCGGCGAGAACATCAAGGTGCTGGAAGGCCTCGAGGCTGTCCGGCTCCGCCCTGCCATGTACATCGGATCGACGGGCGAGATGGGTCTGCACCACCTGGTCTACGAGGTCGTGGACAACTCCGTGGACGAAGCCCTGGCCGGCTACGCGGCCAAAATCGAAGTCACCATCCACGACGATAACTCGATCACCGTCGTCGACGACGGCCGCGGCATCCCCGTGGACGAGATGACCCTCGACAATGGCGAGAAGATGCCCGCGGTCCAGGTCGTCCTCACCAAACTCCACGCCGGCGGCAAGTTCGACACCTCCACCTACAAAGTCTCCGGCGGCCTGCACGGCGTCGGCGTCAGTTGCGTCAATGCGCTCGCCGAGCAGTTCGAGGTCGAGATCTGGCGCGATGGCAGCACGTTTGAGCAGAACTACGCCAAAGGCATCCCCACTTCAAAGCTGAAGAAGACGGGCACCAGCAAGCGGCTGGGCACGAAGATTCATTTCCTGCCCGACAAGACCATCTTCACCGTCGCCGAGTACAACTACGACACCCTGGCCCAGCGCCTGCGCGAGCTCGCCTTCCTGAACAAGGGCCTCGCCATCACTCTCACCGACGAGCGCGTCACCGATCCCAAGACCGGCGAAGCCAAGCGCGCGGAATTCAAATACGCCGGCGGCATCGCGGAATTCATCAGGCACCTGAACCGCGGTAAATCCGTTCTCCACGACAAGCCCATCGTCATGGAAGGCCTGCGCGACGGCGTCGACATGGAGATCGCGCTGCAGTACAACGACGCCTACTCTGAGACGGTCTTCTGCTTCGCCAACAACATCAACACAGTCGATGGCGGCACGCACCTCTCCGGCTTCCGCACCGCGCTGACCCGCACCATCAACGCGATCGGACAGTCCATGGGCCTCTTCAAGGACGTCAAGGAGAACCTCTCCGGTGACGACGTTCGCGAAGGCCTGGTCGCGGTCATCAGCGTCAAGTTGCCGCAGCCGCAGTTCGAAGGCCAGACCAAGGGCAAGCTCAACTCCGACATTGCCGGCACTGTCCAGGCACTGGTCAACGAGAAGCTGGGCGCATTCCTCGAGCAGAATCCGCCCGTAGCCAAGCGGATCATCAACAAGGCCATCGAAGCAGCCCGCGCGCGCGAAGCCGCCCGCAAGGCTCGCGACCTCACCCGGCGCAAAGGCGCGCTGGACGGCGGCGGCCTGCCCGGCAAGCTGGCGGACTGCTCCGAGCGCGATCCCGATCGCTGCGAGCTGTATCTGGTCGAGGGCGAATCGGCCGGCGGCACCGCGAAGCAGGGCCGCGATCGGAAGTTCCAGGCGATTCTGCCCCTCAAGGGCAAGATCCTCAACGTCGAAAAGGCGCGCTACGACAAGATGCTCGGCCACGAGGAAATCCGCGCCATGATCACCGCGGTCGGCACCGGCATCGGCAAAGACGACTTTGACGCGACCAAGCTGCGCTACGGCAAGATCATCCTCATGACCGACGCCGACGTCGACGGCTCGCACATCCGCACGCTGCTGCTCACATTCTTCTTCCGCCACATGCAGGAGCTGATCAAGCGCAACAACGTGTACATCGCGCAGCCGCCGCTCTACAAGATCAAGAAGGGCCGATTCGAGCAGTACATCAAAGACGACCGCGAGTTCGTGCGCGTCATGGTGAAGCGCGCCGCCGAAGGCATGATCATTCGCTACGGCGAGGGCGCGGCCAAAATCGAAGGCGCGGCCCTGACCAAATTCATGGGCTCGCTCAACGATTACCTCGGCTTCTTCGACAAGGTGAATAAGCGCCTGCGCAACGAAGAGGTCACCGGCCTGCTGGCACACGCCGAGCTGACCAAACGAGCCGACTTCGAGAACAAGACGAAGCTCGACGGTCTCTACAAGGAGCTGGAGAAGATCCAGAAGAAGTACCAGTTCAAGGCCCTCAACAAGCCGGTCCAGGATGAGGAGCACCAGACCTGGTCGCTGCACTTCTCTGACGCCCAGGGCGCCGATCGCACCATCGACTGGCTGCTGGCCTCCACGCCGGAATATCGCCAGATGATGTCCCGGCACGCGCAGATCAAAGAAATGCTCGAGCCGCCCTTCGTCATCGAGTACGGGAGCAAGGCTGAGAAAGCCGGCGTCGGCGTTCCCGATGCGGAAGAAGCGGGCACCGAAGCCGAGGTCGACTCCAAGGGCGAAGTGGAAGCGGGCAAGCCCGCTCCCAAGCGCACCGGCAAGGCGACGCTGGAACCGGTCGAAAAACAGACCCCGCGCGAGCTCTTCGAGTACGTCATCGAGCAGGGCCGCCGCGAGTATCAGGTCCAGCGCTACAAAGGCCTCGGCGAGATGACCGCGACGCAGCTCTGGGAGACGACCATGGACCCCGAGCGCCGCACCCTGCTCAGCGTCAAACTCGAGGACATCGCGGAGACCGAGACGATCTTCACTACCCTCATGGGCGAGGACGTCGAAGCCCGCCGCAAGTTCATCGAAGACAACGCCCTCGACGTAAAGAACCTCGACATCTGATCGAAGAACGAGGCTGATGACACAGAGGCGGGCGCCCTTCGGGGCGCCCGCCTCATTTAACCCTCGAATGAACTTTATAGGGCACTATAATTAGCATCAAAATGGTGCTATATTGAGCATATTAAGGACTGTTTCCATGCGAACAACCATCGCTCTGGACGACGAACTGATCCTCCAGGCGGAACACTACACCGGGATCAAAGAAAAGGCTGCGCTGGTGAGAGAGGCGCTCACGCGCCTCGTCCGCAATGAAGCGGCCCGGCGTCTTGCAGCTCTCGGTGGCAGCGATCCGGCAGCGGAAGCCGCGCCGCGGCATCGGGAAGATCGTGATTCTCGTTGATACTCCGGTCTGGATCGACCATCTCCGGCACACGGAGGTCAGGCTGCAGGATCTGCTCCAAAACGACGAGGTTGCAACCCACCCGTTCGTGCGCCTGGAACTGGCGCTCGGTTCGATTGCCGACAGAGAGACGGTCCTCAACGACCTGTCTTTGCTGGTTCAGGCGCCGCTCGTGAACACGGAGGAGCTGTTCGCCCTCGTCGAGCTGCGGAGACCGTACCGAAGAGGCATCGGCATCACCGATCTTCATCTTCTCGCCTCTGCGCTCCTGGACCGGTCCATCCTCATCTGGACCCGCGACCGGCGGTTGGGCGATATTGCAGATGAACTCGGAGTCCGAGCCGCAATCCCCTGAAAGGCCTTGCCGATGCGATTTGCGCACACAGACGCGGCGCAGTGGCCTGGGAGATACTTCTAGCGCCGGCCCGAGAGATGCCCCGGCACGTGCGACGTGATCCCGCGCAGCACAAATTCACGCAGCAGGTTCGTTCCTGCCATGCCGCCAATCTCAATCAGCCCGTTCGTGAAGATCAGCGTGGCGCCTTCGTTCGCCTCAGGGTAGTAGAGGTTCGACATGCTGCCCGCCGCAAAATCCCCGATGATGTGCGAGAAGTCGAACTCCGCCTTGCCGTTATCCCCGCGGCAAATGAACGCCGACCGGATGGCATACCAGGCCCGCTCCCGCGTCGTCCCCGTCCCTTTGTAAAAGTAGCGCGGATCCTGATGGAACAGCGACGGCAGCACCGCGCTCCCGATCATGCGGCTGTCAAAGTCGTTCGCGTACTGCGCGGCAAACCGCTTGCCAAATCCGCCGGCCTCCTGCCCGTAGCCCTGATAAATCCTCCTGTACTGCTCCGCGCCGGCAATGGCCGCCGCCCCCACAAACGTCACTGGATCGATCTCCGAGCGAAACGCCAGCTGGGACTTTTGTTTCGCATCCATCGGCGCCGCGTGCCAGTCAAAGGCGCTGTAGAAGTTCGGGATCACCCCCAGCACCCGCTGATCATGCACCTGCTCGGTGGCCAGCTGCTCCTGGCTCGCATACACGCGCACTTCCTGGACGCCCCCGCTCAGCGGCAAAACCACTCTTTTCACAAACCGCATCTCGCCGGCGTGAATCTCCAGCTCCGGCGAGACGTAGGTCCCATCCCCTCGCGCGAAACCGTCAGGTGATACGCATTCGGCGGCAGACCGGTGAATGTGAACTGGCCGTCTTCGCCGGAGGTGAGCACGCGATAGGTCTGCCCCGTCGCGGACAGCACGACCTGCGCCCCCTCGATCACGTCGCCGTTGCTATCGAGTACCGTCCCGGCAATCGTCGCGGGATCGGCCGCACCCGGCGTCTGCGCCCCATTCTGCGCCACACCCGTCATCCCTGGCGCGTCGGGCAGGTTCTCACCAGAAACCGGTCCCGCCTGCTGCGCTCGAACAGAAAGACACCCTGTCACAAGTGCGGCGAGCGCCACGGCCGAGGCAAAACGCAGCCTGCACGCGCGAACCGGCGAACCGTGGACGGGAATCGACACTCGTCTCCTCAGATGCTTCCGGAACCTCGCTCCGGCAGAAAAATGCTGCGTGAAAGGAATGCGTTCTGCTGGATGGAACGCGAAATCTCTGGACCATACGACGCCAGCGGAGCATCCCCCGTCAACGTCGCCGGCGAGTTCTGACGATTTCTTCATCACGACTTTTTCAATTTTTGCCTCACCCAAACTTCCCCATGCCGGCCGGCCCGGCTTGATTCCTCGGGCCTTGCTTTCGCTCCCCTTGACATTCGACAAGACTCCCGAGTATCTATGTTCTATCGCTCTTGTCGAACGTCGAGGAAAGAGGTCCTGTGCCGCCTCCCGCTGATCTCCTCCAGGGAACCCTGGACATGCTCGTCCTGAAAGCCGTCGCGCTCGAGCCCCAGCACGGCTGGGCTATCGCCCAGCGCATCCAGCAGACCTCCGAAAACGTCCTCCAGATCGGCCAGGGCTCGCTTTACCCGGCTCTCCACCGCCTCGAATACAAGGGCTGGATCCGCGCCCAGTGGGGCGCATCGGAAAACAATCGCCGCGCGCGCTTCTATTCGCTCACTGCCGCCGGGCGCAAACAACTCGAAGCCGAACTGGCCAACTGGGACCGTCTGGCCGGCGCCATCAACCTGGTCCTGGCCCGCATTTAGGAGCCGCTATGTTGCACGAATTCTTCACCCGCCTGCGCTTCTTCTTCACCGGCAAAAGCCGCGCCACCATCGATGAGGAACTCCAGTTCCACATCGAGCGCGCCACCGAGGCCAACCTCGCCGCCGGCCTCTCTCCCGACGAAGCCCGCCGCCGCGCCCTGGTCTCCTTCGGCGGACGCGAGCGCGCCCGCGAGCAGTGCCGCCAACAACGTCCTTCCTGGAGTCTTGAAATGTTTCTGCGCGATCTTCGCTACGGCTTCCGCGGTCTCCTGCACAACCCCGGCTTCACCACTGTCGCGGTACTCACGCTGGCGCTCGCCATCGGCGCCAACACCACCATCTTCAGCCTCATCGACCAGGCGCTGCTGCGCACGCTGCCGGTCCGCGATCCGGGCCGCCTCGTCGTCCTCAGCTTTTCCGGAGAGCAGGCGGGCCACGTCCACTCCGATGGCGGCGACACCAAAGGCCATGAGCACGAATTCAGCTATCTCATGGTCCGCGATCTCAACGAGAAGAATGATGTCTTCAGCGGAGTGATCGCCTCGGCCAGTCACGATGTCGGCGTCACCTGGAACAATCGCGCCGAAAGCGTCGGAGCCGAACTCGTCACCGGCAACTACTTTCAGACGCTCGGCGTTCGGCCCGCCGTCGGCCGCCTCTTCGCCGCTTCCGACGAAACCGCTCCGGGCGCCAACCCCGTCGCCGTCCTCAACTTTGACTACTGGCGCTCCCACCTGGCCGAGGCGCCCGTTGTCGGCAAAACCCTCCTCGTCAACGGCACTCCCTTTACCATCCTCGGCGTCGCCGCGCCCGGCTTTCACAGCATGGTCTGGGGACGCCTGCCCGATGTCTATGTCCCCATCACCGAACAAAGCGTCGTTCTCCCCGACTGGTCCATGCTCAGCGATCACCAGTCCTACTGGCTCAACGCCGTCGCGCGGCTGCGCGACGGTGTCACTCCGGCCCAGGCATCGGCCAGCCTGAATCCCCTCTTCTATTCTTTGCGCGCCGCCGAGTTTACCTCTCTCCGCGATCAGTCCGCGCACGAGCGTCAGGCGTACATCGCCGAATCCCACATCAATCTCGAATCCGGAGCCCAGGGCTTCTCGCCCACCCGTCAGGACCTCCGCACGCCTCTCACCATCATCATGGCCATGGTGCTGCTGGTCATCGGGATGGCGATCGTCAATGTCGCCAGCCTTCTGCTCGTCCGCGCCGCCGGCCGAGCCCGCGAATTCTCTGTCCGCTACGCCCTCGGCGCCACCGGTACCCAGGTCGTGCGCCAGCTTCTCGCTGAAGGGCTCATCCTTGGCCTCGCAGGCGCCGCCATCGGCCTCGCCTTCGCACCGGAAGCCCTGCGCCTGCTCATTCACTGGACCTCCGCCGGCACCGGCGATACTCCACCTTTCACCCCCACGCTGAACTGGCAGGTCCTCGTCTTTTCCTTCGCGATCACGCTGCTGGCCAGCCTCCTCTTTTCGCTTGCCCCGGCCATGCAGTTCTGGAATCCACGCCTCGTCGAAGCCCTCAAGCAGCAATCGAATACCGGCCTCGGCGCCTCGCTGAAGTTCCGCCGCACCTGCGTCGCTCTGCAAATCGGATTTAGCCTGCTGCTCATCGTCGCCGCCGGGTTCTTTGTCCGCACCATCCAGAACCTGCGCCACGTCGATCCCGGGTTCGCCACCGACCATCTCCTCGCCTTCGACGTCGCCCCCGAGCTCGCCGGCTATCCGGCCGCCGACATCGCCCCGGTCGAGCAGCGCGTCCTCGACGCCGTTGCCGGCCTCCCCGGGGTTCGTTCCGTGGGCGCCACCAACGATCCCGATCTGCAGGGCGACGGCACCGGCGGCAACGTCGCGGTCAGCGGTTACACCCCGCCCCCCAACGAAGACTTCGATGTCGAGTTGCCGGCCGTCAGCACCGGCTATCTCCAGACCCTCGGCATTCCGCTTCTCGCCGGGCGCTACTTCAATGCCGGCGATACAGCTACCTCGCAAAAGGTCGCCGTGGTCAATGAGCTGTTCGCAAAACACTACTTCGGAAGCGTGAGCGAGGCGCTCGGCCACCACGTCAGCCGTCCGCACCAGCCCCTCACCGATGCCCTCATCGTCGGCGTTGTCGCCAACGCCAGACACAACTCGGTGCGCGACCCGGCCACCGTCACTTCTTACATTCCCTTTGTTCAGTCGGTGCGCCACTCCGGGCTCACTTACTATGTCCGCACCTGGCAGCCGCCTGACGCCGCCGTCAACTCCATCCGCGCCGCCGTGGTCAACATCGACGCGAAGCTGATCGTCAGCAATGTGCGCACCCTGACCGCGCAGATTGACGACGACATCCAGTCCGAACGCATTGTCGCCCTGCTGGCCGCCATCTTCGGCCTCCTCGCCGCGGTACTCGCCGGCATCGGCCTCTATGGCATCCTGGCCTACTCCACCGCCCAGCGCACCCGCGAGATCGGCATCCGCATGGCTCTCGGCGCGCGCCGCGGCACCGTCGTCGGCCTCATCGTCCGCGAGGTCCTCGTGCTCGCCGGCGGCACCATCCTCGGCACACTGCCGCTCGCCGTGCTGTTCGCCCGCGCCGTGCGCAGCCAGCTCTTCGGCGTCTCCATGATCGATCCGCGTGTCTACGGAGCCGCCATCCTGCTGCTCGTTGCCGTCGCCGCGTTCGCCGCTTTCATTCCCGCCCGCCGCGCCGCCACCATCGACCCCGCCCGCGCCCTCCGCACCGACTAGAACCGCCATCCCGGCCGAACCGCCGGGTGCCCCATCCTTGTCGCCTCGCGCCGTTTGAGGCGACAGGGTGGGAAGCCTCATCTCTCTGCCTGCCGCTCCTGTTCTGCCCCTCGCCCAAAAATGTTGAAGTTGTCATCCCGAGCGGAGCGCTTTGGGGCCCCGTTTGCGCCCGCAAGGCGCGAATCGGGTAGGCGGAGCCGAGGGACCTGCTTCTTCACCTCCGCCCAGAACCAGACCCTGCGCCCTGGTCCCTCCTGACCCGTAAACCGTACCCCGTAAACCCTGCCCCACCTGTTACCCTGGCCCTCTATGGAAAATCACGCGTCCCACTACCAGAGCCCGCAGGACCGCGCTTACACCAAAACCCTCATCGACGCCGCCCCTCAGGAAGCCAAAGCCTTCCTGAACCTGAAACGAACGGCCGAGCGTGCCGATGGGGCTATCCCAGTGAAATATCGGGAGCTGATGTCCATCGCTGTCGCCCTCACCACCCAGTGCGCGTATTGCATCGAGGCGCACATCCAGAACGCGGTCAAAGCCGGCGCCACCCGCGAAGAAATAGCGGAGACGGTCTTCATCGCGGCCTCCCTGCGCGCAGGCGGCGCCGTCGGCAATGGCCTCCTCGCCATGCGCCTTTTCGACGAAGTCCGCGAGACAAGCCCTGCAGGTTGACCTCTCCACAACGCGAAGAGCACAACATCCAGCGCCCCGCCAGGTGCGGCGACTAAAATAATCGAGCGTCGAACCAGCAGCCTTATCGCTGTGCCTAACAGGGGCGCCGCGCCGGGCGGCGGGGGCTCAATTGATGAAGCTGCAGCGTCGCATCGCGGTTGGGTTTCTGATGGCTTCCTGGGCCGCTCTCGGCACTGCCCAGAATGTCGACGTTCTGAATCCCGCCGAACAAAAGCCTCAGCCGCTGCAGCAGCCTGGGGGACTGCCCTCAGTCGCCGATCAGGCCTCCGCCTCCGAAGCCGGCGCTTACCGCGAAATGGACCTGCTGCGTCGCGACGGGTTCGCCGGCGCGCAGGCCGCAAGCGTGATGGTGCGAGTCTTCGACAAAAAAGGCGAGACCGCGGAAGGCCTGGAATCCTCCGATTTCGAACTCACCGTCAACGGAACGCGCCGCTCGTTTCGTCTGCACCCGCCAGGACCGGGAACCGTGCGCGTCCCCCCAATCGTGCTGCTCATCTTTCCGCCCAATCAGCCCCTCGTCCACCATCTGGGCGCGCAGCAGGCCATCCGTTATTTTTCGGAGCTCCCCACAGAACAGCTCTCGTGGAAGGTGGGCACCTTCGACGCGGACAAAAAATTCACACCCTTCACTGACTCGCGCACCCAGCTGCTGGCCACTTTGCAGGCCATCGATCAGGCGAAGGAGCCCTTCGAGTTTACGCAGCCCGGTCTGCCCCAGGGCCAACGCTGGGCCAGCGGCTGGCTGATGCTCGCGAATGAGGCCATCGGTGTTATGGAAAGATACCCAGGCCCGAAAGTCGTTCTGGCCATGAACCCAGCCGCGGACTGGTCCTTTGGCGAAAACGATCCCATGATCGCCCAGGATGGCCCGGAAACCCTCATCGGCGCAGCCGCTCAGGTCGGCGCGCACATTTACGTCGACGACGCCTCGGGGCCAACCGTTATCGTTCCCGGAGGCGATGCGTCGGCGCAGTCCTCGCGGTGGGGCGTCAAACCCTCCTCGACCCTGCAGATGGATCCGGCCCAGGTCGCCGCCCTCAATAATTATGCCTATCGCTCGTCGCAGATGATGCAGAGCGCCGCGAATACCCAGGGAGGATTCGCCAACTCCCTGAATGAGCTCGCCGGTCAGATTCATCGCAACCTCGACGGAAACTATTGGCTCGATTTCGATCTGAATGCGGCGGATCGCGACATCGGGTTTCCCTCCGTAGCGGTGAAGCTCGCGCGTCCCGATCTCCGCGTCGCCATCGAGGGTGTGGTCCCCATCGGCCTCGAAAGCACGGCGGCAGCAGCCGGGGTGGCGGATAAACTCGCCCAGCTGCTTACCGCCGCAACCGCTGCCCGCGCGCACTCCCCGGATTTTCGTCTCTTCCTGCGTGCCGATTCGTTTCCGCTGCGCGGCGGAACCAGCCCCGATCTGCCTCTCAGTGGTGCCGTGCAGTGGACCGGCAAAGGCGCGGCGCCCGACGCTGTGCACGTCATCGTCACGGTGGAGGATGCGACCTTTTCAAAGCTCGTCCTGGAGCGCGACTTCGCCGTGAAGTGGAGCGGCCGCCACTTCACATGGGAACATGACGGCCACCTGGGTCCGGGAAAATATCTCTGGCGTGCCGGCGTCTATGACCAGGAAGATCGCATGCTGGCGGTGTCCGAGCGTTCGCTCATCGTCCCCTTCCCGCATGAAACCGACTTTGCCGCGAGCAGCCTGGTCATGGGGCCGGGCTGCGAAACCAACTCCACAACAAGTGGCCTGCTGCGCCGCGGCGACCAGCTCCGGCACGGCGAAAACGGCATGGACACACCGACCATCGATCCCATGCGCGCCGAGAGCTGCCGGGTCCACCTCGACGCCACCGATCGCTTCCGGTCTACCGACACTCTGCGAGCTTTCGTGCGCATCTATCCAGCCGGCCGGCTTGTGAACCGTCCGCCGGAGGACTGGACCGCGGCTTATGCCTTGCGCACCCAGGATGGCAGGGTCGAACAGCAAAATGACCTCCGCTTCACGCTGGACTCCGGCTCCGGGTATGTGGCTCTCGTGCAGTGGCCTCTGGATGCCGCCTCCATCCAGCCAGGAGACCATACCCTGGAAGTCGTGATTCGCGGCCCAGGCATTCACGGCGATCTGAAGCTGAAGCGCCAGTTTTCTGTCGTCGCCCAGTGACCCCCCACCTGCCGCCCAAAGTCTTCTGCGCCGATTCGTCGCGCAGCGGAACCAGCGGTTCCACCGGTCCAGGCAAAGAATCCCGAGCACGCAGGGTCAGACAGGCGTCGTACAGGCTCTCTCGACCGATTCCGGCAAGGTCGCAGGTCGCGCCCAGACCTTACCCGGGCCCCTTTATCGCAATTCCGGCCTTCATGTGGAAATCCTGTCAACCCCCTCACGTCAAAACGAAAGTAACAACGTCTGATACAAAAGGGCTTGCACGCCAAAATACCTCTCAAAATCTGGCAGTAAATCCGTCTGAACTTGGTATTCTGAACTTATAGAGTAAAAAAAGAAAAAAGCCCGCCTCGCGCGGGCTTTTCTGTTGGTCGTGGAAAGACATGAATAGCAACGAAACCCAATCCGGTCTGCGATTCCCGCCTCGAGTCTCAAGGCCTCCAGGCCGCGGTTCAGAGCCTCTGCAATTTACCCTCCTTCCACATACATACGTCTCAAAGCCTCTGAAGACTTCAGTGCTGCTTACTGGCAAACAAAGTACTTCCCCTCAAAATCGGTCAAACGCCCTTTTTCAACCTTTTCCAGGCACCGGCAATCGACAATTCCGCCCAGCCACCGGCTGCGTGCTATCCGCCAGCTACCGGCTCCAGCGCTTCACCCTTGCCGGTTCCACCGCCTCACGCCACGCTGGTTCTGCATATACAACCCAGATGGGCCTCTTCATCGAGGATTCAATCGCCAGAAAAGAAGACACTTCACAAAACGCAAAAAACAAAATTTCTGCGAAGCCCGGAATGGAGCCGCGAATGGGCTGCCGTCTCCCAGCCCATTTGCTCCCACCCCTCGCCCGTCCATACAATCGAACTCGGACTTGCCTCCCTCTATGACCGATCAGGTACCCTCGAATCTGCCTCTGGAGCCGGTTCCTCCGGCCTGGGCTAAAACCCAGCTGGCGCGTCACCCGCAACGCCCCGACCCTCTCGCTTTTATGGAGCGCATCTTTACCGATTTCAGCGAGATTCACGGCGACCGTGCCTTTGGCGACGATCCGGCGATTACCTGCGGCATGGCTCGCTTTGAGGGCGAGGAAGTCATGGTGATCGCCAACCTCAAAGGACGGACCACCAAAGAGAAGATCCACCGCCGCTTCGGCATGCCCGACCCCGAGGGCTACCGCAAAGCTCTGCGCGCCATGAAGCTGGCCGAGAAGTTCAGTCGCCCCGTCATCACTCTGATCGATCTGATGGGCGCGAACCCGGGCCTCGGCGCCGAAGAGCGCGGCCAGGCCGAAGCCATCGCCCGCAACCTTCGCGAGATGTCCCGCCTGCGCGTTCCCACCATCGCCGTCATTACCGGCGAGGGCGGATCGGGCGGAGCGCTCGGTCTCGCCGTGGCCGACCGCGTCCTTATCCTCGAGAAGGCAATCTATTCGGTCATCTCGCCCGAGGCCGGCGCCTCCATCATGTGGCGCGATGCGGCCAAGCGGGCCGAGGCCGCCGTCGCCCTGAAAGCCACCGCCGATGACGCCCGCAGCTTTGGCTGCGTCGACGACATCGTTCCCGAACCCGAGGAAGGCGCGCACACCGATCCGCCCAAAGCCGCCGAGCTTCTCGCCGAAAAGCTGCGCTGGCATCTGAATGAGTTGAAAGCGATTCCTATCGACGAGCTCCTGCGGCGCCGCTACGAGAAATTCCGCAACATGGCCCAGTTCTTCACCGTCTGAACCGGCAGGCATCGAACCAACCTGATGAACGTGATCCCGCCCGCATCGCCGTCTTCCGGAGCAGCCGCGTGACCTTTATCGAGCGTCTCAGCGCGCTGGGCTGGTTCCTCATCGCATCCGCCTGGTTTCTCTCGGCCGACCTGATCGCCAGCCGCGCGGCCGCCGGCCTGACCGACGGCAACTTCCAGGATCCGCTCTACCGGATCTTCCTGGCGTTCCTGCTCGGCCTCGGCTACTGGGCGATGAGCCGCCTCGGCCAGCGCAGGCTCAATCCTGCCCGCGCCACCGCGCTCGTCATTCGCCCTGGGTGGTTCCGGGAGTTCGGCCTCGGCGCGGCAATCGCCTGGGCCGGCGTGATCGCCTGCGTCCTGCCCGCGGCGCTCATCGGCGGCCTCGTCATCACCGCCTTTACCAACGCGCACCAGTTCTTGACGGCTTTCCTCGACCTGGTCTCGATGGCCTTTGGAACGCTCGCCATTGAGATGGCGTTCCGCGGCTATCCCTTCCAGCGGCTCTCTGAAGCGATGGGCTCGGGCCTCGGCACCCTGTTCATGGCCGTGATCTACGCCATCTGGCGCACGCACGGCGCCGAAGCCACGACTGCCTCCGCGCTGGTCTCCTTCTTCCTCGGATGGGTCCTCGCGCTGGCCGTCCTGCGGACACGCGCGCTCTGGGTGGGCTGGGGATTCCACTTTGCCTGGGTTGCTGTGATGGGCGTTCTCTTCGGCCTGCCCATTGCCGGTTCCATGAGCGGGAACGCCTCGCCGGTCCTCATTACCAACGCGATCGGTCCGGCCTGGATCAGCGGCGGCAATCAGGGGCCTGAAGCCTCAGCCTTTGCCGTCCTTGTGTCCATCGTGCTGCTCTTTGTGATCGTCCACTACACGGCCGATCTCAAGCACAAGTACGGCTTTCCTGAGATTGTCCCCGGCGGCGTTCCGGTGGACATCGACGCCGCTGCCCGCGCCCAGCACGAAGCCGCGATGGCCGAGCAGGAGCCTCCGCCGCAACCGCTGGTGCAGATCCTGCCCGCGCAGCCTGTCGGTCCGATGAGCGTGCCGGATGAGAAGGAACCCGTCCCTCCGCAAGACGAGTTGCCGCCGGACCCGCGTTAGCGGATCCGATAGCGGACGCCAACGCTCACGCTGAGATTGGTCTGGGAACCATAAGTGAATCCAGGCCAGTACTGGTACTCGGCGTCAAAGAGACGGACGCGGATGCGTGAGTTCAGCCAGTAGTCCATGCCGCCGCCGGGAGCGATGACGAAGTAGCTGCCGTGGGCATAGTTGTACGGGAAGTTGAACTCGCCGTCGCCGGCCAGAAACTTCACATAGGGACGAAGCCGGTTGTTGTGGAAAGCATCCAGCTGGTACCGCGGTCCGACCAGGTAGGTTGTTGCATGGGTATTGGAGAGCTGGTGCAGAACGGCCCAGTTGGCCTCGCCTTCCACGCCGAACCGCCAGTTGAAATTGCCGTCAACGAAGAAGCCGCCGCCCTCCAGCCAGTGCTGGCCGTACTGCAGACGCGTGGCACTGAAGGTGCCGCCGACCGAGAGCGAGGACCAGTCGCCGGTGGCTGATTCGGGCGACTGCGCGCGGGCCGGAACCGCACCGAGCAGCAGTCCGGCGAGCAACAGAGAGCAGAGAAGTCCAGCAGTTTTCTTCATGGTTCCAGCTCCGCTCACTGCGTGACCTGAACGGTCAGATTGGCGACGTGAGTGACGCCGGTCTGCGTGCCCGTGGCCGTAATCTGAATGACGTAGTTGCCGGCCTTCGCGCTGTTCAGGGTGAAGCCGCCGCAACCGGTCATCAGGAAGGTCGTGCCGGCGAGCATGGCGATGACGACCAGAGCCTTCAGGGCTCCCGCATTCTTGCGGAAGCGCCAGAAGGAGAATCCAAAGAGCGCGGCACCGGGGAAGATAAAGGCGGCCAGCATTCCGCCATTTCCACCGGGCAGCTCATTCTTCGACTGCTGCGTTCCGGAGGCCAGCGGCGAATTCGTATCCACGGTCAGCTGAACTGAGGCCGTCCCGTTGGCGCCCAAAGAAACGTCGTTGTTGGCGAAGCTGCAGGTGACCGAATAGGGCAGCGAGTCGCAGCCGAGCGCCATGGTGTCTTTGAACCCGTTCTGCGAGGCCAGGTTGATGGTGATGACTTTCGACTGCGTCGTGGGAATCGAGACCGAGGTCGGGTTCAGAGCGATCGTGAACTCCGTCGCCTGGCTCACGTTCACGGTAATCGCATTGGAGACCGAGGGAGCGTTAACGGCGTCGCCGCTGTAATGCGCGGTGATGGTGTAGGTGCCGCTGTCGGGATTGATCGTCAGCGTCGCCGTTCCGTTGGCGCCGACGGTGGCCGTGCCCAGGGTCGCGCTTCCGTTCATGAAGGTGATGGTGCCGGTTACGGCGCCTCCGTTGGTCGAGACGGTTGTGGTGAGCAGAGTCAACGGCTGGTCGGTTGTGACGCTGCTCGCCGATGTCGCCAGGTTGGTCTGCGTGGCGTAGGCGGTGACGGTCTCGACCAGAACCGCTGAGGTGACGGCGCTGTCTTTCGCATCGCCGGAATAAACCGCCGTGATGTTGTGCTGCCCAAGCGCCAGCGAGGACGTGGTGTATGCGGCGACGCCGCTTCCATTCAGGACTACCGAGCCGAGCGTGTTGACGCCGTCCTTAAATGTGACGCTGCCAGTGGGTGTGGCTCCGTTGCCGGTGACCGTAGCCGTGAAGGTGACGGGATTGGTCACCACGACCGAGGGCCGGTTGGAGACCAACTGCACCGCCGTGGTTGCGTCAATCACGCTGACGGGGAGCGCGGCGGAGGTACTGGCTGAATCGTTGGCCGTTCCCTGATAGGCGGCCGTGATCGAATAGGCGCCGACCGCGAGGCCGGCGGTCGAGTAGCTGGCCACGCCGGCGCCGTTGAGGGTACCGCTGCCCAGCAGCGTCGCCCCGCTATAGAAGTTGACGGTTCCAGTGGCGGTTCCGCTGTTGGCCGTGACCGTGGCAGTGAAGGTGACCGTCTTGCCCGCGATCGCCGGATTGGCGCTGGCTCCCAGGGCGGTTGTGGTCGAAGCAATGTTGACCGTCTGGGTAAGCCCTGCCGATGTGCTGCTGAAGTTATCCGCGTCGCCCGCGTAGGAAACGCTGATGACATGCGTTCCGGCAGAGAGCGTGGAGGTCCGGAAGGCAGCCACCGCCGTTGCGGTTCCCGCGGCTGTGAGCGTGCCGGTGCCAATTTGCGTGGCGCCGTCGAAGAAGGAGACTGTTCCTGTCGGCGTGACGGAACCGCTGGCCACCACGGTTGCAGTAAAGGTTACGGGCGAACCGAAGAGCGACGGGTTGACGCTCGAGACCAGGGAGCTTGTGGTTTGCTGCTCTACCGTCTGAGTGAGCGGCGACGAAGTGCCGGTTACGTTGTTCACGTCGGTGAAGCTAGCCGTGATGGGATTGGCGCCGACCGGCAGCGAGGCTGTGCTGAAGGTAGCAACGCCCCCTCCGCTCAGAGTGCCGCTGCCCAGATATGCGCCGCCGTTATAGAAGGAGACGTTTCCGGTCGGGGTAATCCCGCCGGAGACGGCGACGTTCGCGGTGAAGATCACCGTGGCGCCGAATGTGGACGTGTCGTTCGGGCTGGAGCTGGAGAGGGTGACCGTCACCTGCTCCTGAACGACCTGAGAGACCGGGTTCGAGGAGGACGCGTTGTAGTAGGTGTTGCCGCCGTAGCTCGCGGTGATGACGTGCGTGCCTACTGCCAGATTCGTCAGCTGCAGGCTGGCGTTGCCGTTGGCGTCGAGAGTCTGCGTAGTTCCCAACGGGTTAGTCGCGCCCCCGAAGGTATCGCTAAAGGTCACGGTGCCCGTGGGAATGCCCTGCTTCGAATTGGGATCCTGCTTGACCGAGACGTTCAGGGTGACTGTCTGGCCGTAGTTAGAGGGGTTCGGCGTCGAGGAGAGCGTGACGTTCGCGTCGTTCAGACCCAGCGCCTGGCCGACTGCCTGGATGTTCAGCGGAGAGTCAGCAGGGTTGCCGGTGAGATTCACGTTGCCAACCAGCGGATTGGGCAGAGGGTTCGCCGTGCTGGTGGGAGCAAATTCGACGCCCACGGCGCAGGCCGTATCGACAGCGACGCTGGAGGTGCAGGTGGTGCTGGCGGAATCGACGGCGGCGTTGGCGTCGGGGCTGATTGTTGAGAAGGCCATCGCCTGATTCCCGTCATTCTCGATGTTCTGGGGGTGGGGCGAGCTGACCTGGTTCTGCCACAGCTCCGGCGAGAAGAACAGGATGGCGGAGTTCGCGTAAACCTCGCGCACAAGGTGATCGAAATACTCGGCGATGAGCAGGTTGCCGGCGGCATCGACGGCTACGCCATAGGGCGCGTAGATGCCAGCTCCGATTGCAATGCCGTTTCCGGAGAAGCGCTCGCCGGACTGTCCATTGCCGTAGGTGAACCCGGCTTTCCCATCACCATAGGTGCTCTGGGTGTTGCTGCCGGCGACGGTCGAGATATCGCCGGTGAGGGCGTTCACTTTGCGGACAACATAGTTGCGAGCGTCGGCGATGTAGACGTTGCCGGCCGGATCGCAGGCCACGCCGAGGGGCGAATACAGCTCTGCCGCTGTTGCGAGGCCGCCATCGCCAAGGTAGGCGGGCGTTCCGTTGCCGGCAAAGGTGCTGATGTGGCCGGTTGTGTCCACTTTGCGGACGCGATTGTTGCCGGAGTCAGGAATGTACAGGTTGCCGGCGGAGTCGAGCGCCACGCTGTAGGGCGCATTGAGCTCGGCCGCCGTTGCCAGGCCGCCATCACCCGAGAAGCCCGACGCGCCGGTGGGGGATCCGGCGATGGTCGTGATGACGCCGGTCGAGGCATTTACTTCGCGGACGGCGTTGTTGCCTGTGTCGGCGATGTAGAGATTGCCGGCAGGATCGACGGTGATGCCCTGCGGCGAGTTCAGCTCGGCGGAGGTGGCCGGACCGCTGTCGCCCGTGAAGCCTGGCGTGCTGGTGCCGGCGACGGTGCGGATGCTGCCGGTGGTAAGGTTCACCTGGCGGACGACGTTGTTATTCGTGTCCGCAATATAGAGGTTTCCGGCGCCGTCGATGGCCACGCCGCCTGGGACGTTGAGCGAGGTGGTTGTCGCGACGGTGGCGGTGCTGTCGTAACCGGCGGTGCCGTCGCCAGCGACGGTCGTGATTTTGCCGGCGTTCGGGCCGGTTGCGTAGACTTCGCGAACGCGGTTGTGGTGGGAGTCGGCAATGAAGATGTCTCCAGCTCCATCAACCGTGACCCCGGTGGGCAGATAGAGGTCCGCCTGCGTCGCCAGCTGGCCGTCATTGAGGGTGGTCCACTCGCCGTTTTGTCCGGCGATGGTGCCGATGGCTCCGGGAACCATGACGCCGAGCGATCCCAGGCCGACGCCGCTCAGGTACTCGGTTCCGAGAATATTGTTGCTCGCGTCGAGCAGAACCACGGCGCCGTTACGCGCTCCGGGGAACATCGGCGCGAAGGCCACCGTGACGGTGCAACCTCCGGAGCTGATACCCGCGCAGGTGTCCGATCCGGACTCGGTGAAGTCGAGGTTGGGGACGCCCATCGTCAGCACAGCGACTCTGCTGACGGTTCCGGCGGTTTGCAGGTTCACCGTGACGGATTGCGTGGCCGGCGTCGTCGTACCCACCGCCGTTGCAGGAAACGAGGCGAAATTCTGCGCGCGCACGAGGGGCGCGCTAAGCAGCAGGGCAGCCGCCAGGAATGAGCCCAATCGCATCGCGTGCGAAGAGTGGCGAGGGGAGCGAGGGAGAGAGAGGCAGAAAGAAGACGGAGCAGTCATAACAGTCCTCAAAAGGAGTTCTCTGCAACCCGTGCCGGGGAACTCACGTTGTCGGAAGGCCCTGGGGCGAACTCCTGACCATGTCCCCGCGACGGCGTTCGCCGGGTTGGATCGGTCAGTCCCTGTACCGGTATGCGCCAACAGTAACAGGGTTAGTAACTGCGCAAAATTACCCAAGTAAGTCATCCGTGGTACTTTTGTGGGATTCGTGGGGGGTCGGGTCCCGGAAAGGTACGGCCGGAGTACTTTGGCGTCTTTTACGTGGGGAAAGAACTTGTGCGGGATTGACTTTCTGGTGTCGGCGGAAGGAGAAATCCAAGAACCGGATTCCAGCGACCGGACACCAATCAGCCGGAAAGCAGAAAGGCCACAGCCCGGTGGCTGTGGCCTTTCGATCTCGGCGCGTTCGGCCTATTTTTCCAGGCTGCGCATGTAAGCGACGACTTCCTTAATCTGGGCATCGGTCAGCTTGCCCTTGTACGAGGGCATCTTGGCCTTGCCGTTGGTCGTGTCGGCAATCATCTCGGACTCGGACAGCTTTTTGAAGTCCGGAGACTTGACGGAGGGAATGTTCATCATTTTGCCCATCCCACCGCTGGCGAGGCCATCCGCTCCGTGACACATTGCGCATTTTGCCTTAAAGGTGGATTCGCCGCTCTGGGCGAGCACGGGAGCCGCTACCGCGGTGGCCAGCAGAGCCACCATGCAGAGTCTTGCCTGTCGTTTCACCATGGTCCTCTCTCCTTGTTCGGTCATGGGGCCTGTGCGGTTCCTGCTGGAAGGAACTGCGATCCCGGATCGCGAGGAACCGCTGAAGATTGCGGACCGAGAACGTAAGCATGATACCCGGAACTGTTGATTACAGGTGAATCCACCCTTTAAGAATCAACAACAGGGACGCGGTTCCAACCACAACCCACAACAGAACGCCCTGGAGCAGCGGCCGCGCGCCGACTTTGCGGAGGCTGTCGCGGGTGATGCTGGTACCGATGAGGAATAGGGTTACGCCCAGGCCGAGTTTGCCGAGCCGGGCCAGCTGCACATATTCAGGATGCAGCCATTGCACGACGCTGTTGGCGACCGCGGCCAGACAGAAGAACAGGATGAACCATGGAAGATGGATTTTGGCGCGGCTGCGGCGCACCAGCGCCGTGCCGACAGACATGGGGACGATCCAGAGGGCGCGCGCCAGCTTGACCGTGGTGGCAATGGCGAGCGCCACCGATCCGTAGCGCGCCGCGGCGCCGACCACGGAACTGGTGTCGTGGATGGCCAGCGCGGACCAGAGACCGAACTGCGATTGGGAGAGATGGAGCGCGTGTCCAATGGCGGGAAAAATGAACAGCGCGATGGAGTTCAGGACAAATACCGTTCCCATGGATACGGCCATGGCTTCGTCGCTGGCCTGGGTGACAGGGGCCAGCGCGGCGATGGCGCTTCCGCCGCAGATGGCGGTTCCGGCAGAGATGAGGAAGCCCTGGACTTTGCCGACGCGCAGCATCAGCGCGAGACCGATGCCAATGAGCATGGCAAATGTGATACCGAACGCGGTGTAAAGGAATCCGGAACGCCCGACCCGGATGACCTCGCCCAGGTTCATGCCGAATCCCAGGCAAACGACCGATGCCTGGAGGAGGAACTTCGAAAGACGGCGCGCCTCAACGTGGTACTCGTGCGCAGTCAGCAATCCATAGGCAAGGCCGGCGGCCAGCGCAAAGGGCGGAGAGAGCACGCCGCTTGCAGCCAGGATGATGCCCAGGAAGAAGAGGTTCTTCACCATAGATTCAGGGTGAAGGCTGTGGCGGTGACGGGTCCAGACGGAAGATCGGATGGGTGATAAGGAAGACTTATCGGAGCTTCCCGGAGCCGGACGCCTGCGCCAGGGCCAGACGCTCGAATGCGCCGGCCGGCCCTTCCGGCGTGGGACCGAAACGGCGAATCAGGGTCAGGTCGCGGTGCATCTCGAGGCCTTCCACCGGAATGACGCGGACGGTACCCAGGCGGAGCTCCTTTCGAATGGCCCACTCGGACACGAAGCCGGCGCCCAGCCCGGCTTCGACCGCGGAGATGATGGCGACGATGGAGTCCAGATCCATGGCGATGTGAAGGTCTTTGAGGCGCAGGCCGACGCGGCGGAGCGCCAGTTCCACGACACGGCGCGATCCGGAGCCGCGCTCGCGCATCAGCAGCGGGACCTCGGTGAGGTCCTGCAAAGAGGCCGTCGCTTTCGGCGGCCATGGAGAACGGCGGCCGACGATCAGCACCAGACGGTCCTGGAGAATGCTGCGGCGAAAGACCTCGCGGCTGGAGGCCGGGCCTTCAATGATGCCGAGATCGATGTCGCTGCGGCCGAGAGCAGCGAGAATAGCTTCGGTATTCCCACTGGTGACAGCGAGTTCCACACGGGGATGGAGCTTGCGAAACGCGCCCAGCATGCGGGGAAGGATGTATTGAGCGACGGTAAGCGAGGCGCCGATGCGCAGAGTACCGGTGGTTTCGCCGCGCGCCAGGTCCAGCGCCGCCAGCGCCGCCTCAGCCAGGCGCGCACCCTTGCGCGCATAGGGAAGCAGTGCAGCGCCGGCATCCGTCAGCCGCACCCGGCCCTTGCCGCGATCGAAAAGGGCCACGCCCAGTTCGGCTTCGAGCGCCTGGATCTGCTGGCTGACCGCAGGCTGGCTCAGGTGCAGGCGTTCCGCGGCGCGACGAAAGCTGGCTTCGTCGGCAACCGTGCGGAAAACCCTTAACCGAAAATTCTCCATGAGCGCGCGCTCTTACTGTACCTGGTTCGTGGGGGTCGATGCATCGATCGTGGCAGGGTGAAACGGTTTTGCCGACCCCTATAATCGTGCTTTGGACACCCAGGATAATCAGCAAAAGCCGAAGAACACCAAGTCAGGAGGCCACGCTGCGGCCGTGGCGGCGGGGATTCTGCTCAGCCGCCTGGTCGGCCTGGTGCGCGAGCGCGTCTTCGCCCACTACTTCGGCACCTCCGACGCCGCCGGCGCCTTTCGCGCCGCCTTTCGCATCCCGAACATCCTGCAGAACCTCTTCGGCGAGGGAGTCCTGTCGGCGTCGTTTATCCCCGTGTATGCGCGGCTAAACGCTGAAAACCGGCACGAGGAAGCGTCGCAGCTGGCCGAAGCGGTTTTCGCGCTGCTGCTTCTGGTGACGGCGGTGCTCGTCGCAGCCGGCGTGTTCGCCACTCCGCTGCTGATTGAGCTCATTGCTCCGGGATTCCATGGTGCGACGCGCGAGCTGACCATCCGCATCGTGCAGATCCTCTTTCCGGGCGCGGCTGTGCTGGTGTTGTCCGCCTGGTGCCTGGGCATTCTGAACAGCCACCGTAAATTCTTTCTGTCGTACGCCGCACCGGTGTTCTGGAACATCGCGCTGATTGCCACGCTGGTGTGGGGCGGCCGGCACCATACTGAGTCGCGTCTCGCGATCCTGCTGGCCATCGGGTCAGTGATCGGCAGCGTGCTGCAGTTTGGCGTGCAATTGCCCACGGTGCTGCGATTCCTGTGGCCGCTGCGGATGCACCTGGGAATTGCAAGCGAGCACGTCCGGACCGTGGTGCGCAATTTCTTTCCCGTCTTCGTGAGCCGGGGCGTGGTGCAGATCAGCGCGTACGTGGATTCGTGGCTGGGCAGCTTTCTCGGTGCTTCCGCGGTCGCTGCGCTGGCCTATGCGCAGACGCTGTACACGCTGCCGGTGAGCCTGTTTGGCATGGCCGTTTCAGCAGCAGAGCTGCCGGCAATGTCGAGCGAGCTGGGCACAACCGAGGAGATCGCGGCCAGCCTGCGGCGACGGCTGCACTATGGCCTGCAGCAAATCGCATTCTTCGTGATCCCATCGGCGGCGGCCTTCGCGATTCTGGGCGATGTGGTGGTCGCGACCATCTACCGGTCGGGTCACTTCCAGCACAGCGACGTGATTTTTGTGTGGGCCGTGCTCACGGGATCGGCGGTGGGGCTGCTGGCTTCGACGTCGGGGAGGCTCTTTTCGTCGGCCTTTTATGCCCTGCGCGACACGCGGACGCCGCTGCGCTTCGCCGTGATTCGCGTCACGCTGACGTTCGCTCTGGGGTATGTGTGTGCGCTGCCGCTGCCGCGCATGCTGGGACTCGATCAGCGATGGGGGACGGCGGGGTTGACGTTCTCCGCTGGTGTGGCAGGGTGGCTGGAATACACACTGCTGCGGAGAGCCATGAATCGGCGGATCGGAACAGTACCCTCAGGCCTGTCGCGGAACGCGAAGCTCTGGGCGGTGGCGTTGCTGGCGGCGGCGGTGGGCTTCGAGATCAAGCGGGTGCTGCCGATTCCGCTTACCTACCCGCACCGGGCACTGCTGGTGGGACCCTGCGTGCTGATTCCTTACGTGGCGATCTACCTGGGCCTGACGCAGATGATGGGCATTGCGAGTATGGGGCCGATTCAGCGCCTGTTGCGGCGCGGACGATCGTAAAACGCAACAGGCTCCGGTGAGTCTTCCCGCTGTTGCCTATGCAACCCAAGAGGACTGCGGAGCCTGTTTGTGGTGGATCCTAGACCTGCGCGACCGCCGGCTGAGCGGCGTTAGCGTTGGCCGAGGCCTTCGATTCGGAAGCCTTTTCGTTGGCGCCGGGCTTGCGGATGTCGATGCCGCCTTTGAAGAAGGCGCCATCTTCGATGGAGATGCGCTGGGCGGTGACGTCGCCGGTCAGCGAGCCCTCGCTGCGAATATCCACACGATCGCTGGCGGTGACATTGCCGCGCACTTTACCGAGCACGACAATTTCGCGCGCGGTGATATTGGCTGACACCTGGCCGTTGCGGCCGACCGTGACGCGGTTGCCGGGGAGGCTGATTGCGCCCTCCACCTTGCCGTCAATGTAAAGCGACTCGGAGCCGGAAACCTCGCCTTTGATGACGAGGCTCTTGCCGATTGTGGCCTGTTCGCCCGTGGAAGCGTTTTGCGCCGAGGGCGCGGGGGCCGGACGCGAAGAAGATTCAAAGCTGGGAGAGGTGGGTGTGGCCGGACGCGCGGGTTCAGGAGTTTGGGGTCCGGGGCCGCCGGGCTGATTGGGTTTCCACATTGTTTAAACGTCCTTCCTTTTCGGAGTTATTCAGCTTGGTTCTTGAATGGCCGCCCTGCAACTGGCCTTTCCGGGTCGTTGCCCGGGCCCATGCAGAACTGGTGCAGCGCCGACCCTCTTGCCTCTGGAGCTTTCGTTCTCCCTCCGCGCAATCGCCGCTGTTACCTGCATCTTAAACACCTTCAGGCGAATTTGGCATCCCTTTGTGACCTTCCCCGCTGTGGAATCTGCCTGTGGTAACCGATTTCCACCGCATCCGCGCGGCCCGTGGCGCATCTGCTTGAGACAGCGCGGTTTTCTCAGCAACCAGCATCAACAGGAGGAGAAGCAATGGTGAAGTATGCGCTTTACGGCATGTTGAAGGCGAAACCCGGGAAAGAAGCCGAGGTGGAGGCTTTTCTGAAGCAGGGAGCGGAGATGGCGAGGAAAGAATCCGGCACCGTGACCTGGTACGCCATTAAAGAGGACGATGGTCGGTACGGCATCTTCGACACGTTTAACGATGAAGCCGCCCGCGATGCCCACCTGAACGGCGAAATCGCGAAGGCGCTGATGGCGAAGGCGGGCGAGCTGCTGAGCGAGCCGCCGCAAATTCATAAGATCGCCATCCTGGCGACGAAGTGATTCCTGGATTTGAGCCCGCGGGGAACTGCCGCACGCAGTGCCTCGCGTACTATCCAACTTGAGATGAACGACCGGGATTTGCTGCGCCACATCGAGCGGCTGCCAGGCGGCCGCGCCGGGTTCAAGCAGCTGGTGCGGGAGCTGCGCCTGGGGGGCGGCCAGGAGCGGCGGGATCTTCGGCAGCAGCTGGGGCGCCTGACCGGGACCCGGCAGCTGCGGCAAATTGATGGGGAGCACTGGATGCTGCCGCGGCCCGACGCTGCCGGCGCAGACGCGCCCCGGGTCGAAAAACCGGCACGCAGCGAGGGTCGCCGGCCGGGCGTGCGCAGCGAGAACCTGGTGGCGGGGCGGCTGGACCTGCACCGGGACGGCTACGGCTTTGTCCGGCCGAATCCCGCGGCGGCGGGGGCTCCGGCGCCGGTGGACCAGGACGTCTTCATCCCGCGCGGCGAAATGGGCGGCGCAATGCAGGGCGACCAGGTGCTGGTGGAGCTGGCTGCTCCTCGTTTTGGCCAGCATGATCCGCGGCGCTCCGGACGCATTGTGCGGGTGCTCACGCGGCGAAATCCGACGGTGGTGGGCGTTTTTCACTACGCTCGCGGCGGACGGGAAGGAGAACGCGCCGGGCATTTCGTCGTTCCCTTTGACGAACGGATGAGGCAGCCGGTTGTGATCCCTTTCGGCGCGGAGATTCCCTCGTCAGCCGAGACCGGCACGCCGCATCGCGTGCTGGGGCGGGAAGCGCAGGCGGCCCAGGTTGCGGGCCATGACGACATCGAAGGCCTCGTCGTCGACGTGGAGATCACCGACTGGCCGACGCCTACACGAGGGGCGCGTGGGCGGGTGCTGGAAGTGTTGGGTCACGAAGACGACTTCGGCGTGGACGTCGAGATGGTGATCCGCAAGCACCAGCTGCCGCGGATTTTCCCTGACGCGGTTCTGGCCGAGGCGCGCGAGGTGGCGCGTCTGGATCCGGCGATTGTCGGGCAGCGGCGGGATTTTCGCGATCTGCCCATCGTGACCATCGACGGCGAAACCGCGCGGGACTTCGACGATGCCGTGCTGGTGAGGCGCGACGCCGGCGGCGCCTGGGAACTGCAGGTCCATATCGCCGATGTGGCGCAGTACGTTCTCCCCGGCTCGGCGCTCGATCTGGAGGCGCGGCTGCGCGGCACGTCGGTCTACTTTCCCGACCGGGCCATTCCCATGCTGCCGCAGGAGCTGTCCACCGACATCTGCAGCCTGCGACCCAATGAAGACCGGCTCGTGCTCTCCTGCCTGATGCGCATCGATCCTCAGGGCGAGATTCTCGGCTACGAGGTCACGGAAGGCGTGATCCGGTCGGCGCGGCGGATGACCTATACGCAGGTGCACGGCATACTGGACGGCGATGAGACGCTGCGGAAGGAATTCGCGCTTCTCCTGCCGGAGTTCGAACGGATGCAGGAGCTGGCGCAGATTCTCAACCGAAAGCGCGAGCGGCGCGGCTCGATTGATTTCGACCTGCCCGAGCCGATCATTGAGTTCGACGAATTTGGCGCGATGAAGGCCGTCACCCGCGCGGAGCGGAACTGGGCGCACCGGCTCATCGAGGAGTTCATGCTGTCGGCCAACGAGTGCGTGGCCAGCTGGCTCGCGAACCTGGGCGTGCCCTCGCTCTATCGCATCCACGAGAAGCCGGAACCGCGGCGTGTCGTCGAGTTCGAGGAGATTGCGGCGGCGTTTGGGTATTCGCTGGGCATCGGCAGCCTGCCGGTGCGAACGTTCCGCATGAAGAGCGAGCGCCGCGAGCAGCGGACACGTCAGGAGCGCGGACGAGAGAGCCGCTCGCCGCGCAGCTACGAGGTCCCGGAAGACATTCCCATCACGCCGCGCATGTACCAGAAGCTGACCGAGAAGATTGCCGGCAAGCCCGAGGAGCGAATCCTCTCCTACCTGATGCTGCGCTCGCTCCGCCAGGCGCGCTACAGCGAGAAGAACGAAAGCCACTTTGCGCTGGCGGCTCCGTGCTACACGCACTTCACCTCTCCCATCCGGCGCTATCCCGACCTTATCGTGCACCGCATTACAAAGGCGCTGCTGGATGCGGGCGCGGACCGGCACGGAGTGCTGGCGATAGGACAGCTGGCCGCTACGGAAAGGCACGCCGGGCGACGAAATCCGTGGGAGCCCATCTCCGAAGGTGAATTGACCGCCATCGCCCAGGAGTCCAGCGAGAACGAGCGCCGCGCCGCCGATGCCGAGCGCGAGCTGGTGGACTGGAAGAAGATCAAGTTCATGCGCGATCGCGTAGGCGAGGACTTCACCGGCATGATCCTCAATACCACGAAATACGGGCTCTTCGTCGAGCTGGCCGATCTGTTCGTCGAAGGGCTCGTGCCGGTCCAGAGCCTCGGCGCGCTCGATGGCGACCGCTACACGTACCGGGAAAACACCCGGCAGATCATCGGCGACCGCTGGGGACGCAAGTTCTCGGTGGGCGACCTCGTGCGGGTTGTGCTGGATCGTGTCGATGCCGTGGAGAAGCGGCTCCAGTTCTCCATCCTTGAAGACGAGGGTCCGCTGGCTGCGCGCAGGCAGGACGGAAGCGCCCCGAAAGGCAAGCAGGCACGCCGCGAGGAGAAGCGCGCCAAGGTCGCTCGCAAGGAAACCGCGGCGCAGGCGACGAAGAGCGCCAAACGCGGGAAATATCGCGTGCCTAAGGCGAGCCGCCTGCCGAAGAAGAAGCGGAAGTGAACCGGAAGGTCAGCGCCGGAAGGTGATGCGGCCCTGGCTCACCGTCAGCCGTACGCGCCCCTGGAACTCCCACCCGTCGAAGGGCGTGTTCTTTGATTTCGACTTTGAATCAGCGGCGCGGAAGGTCCACTTCTCTTCCGGATCGAACACGACGACATCGGCGGATGATCCCGCTGCGAGGCTTCCACAGTTCTTCAAACCCAGCGCCTGAGCCGGCCGGTTGATCAAAAGAGCCAGAACCTTTGCCAGCGGCATTCTGTGCTCGCGATGCAGGATGCGGATGGCCAGGCCCAGAGCCGTCTCGAGCCCGGTGATGCCGTTCGGGGCACGATCGAACTCCTGCTCCTTTTCGTGCGCGGCATGCGGAGCGTGATCGGTAGCGATGGCATCGAGCGTCCCGTCAAGCAGCCCTTCGATCATCGCCGCCCGGTCGGCTTCGGCGCGGAGCGGCGGATTCATCTTCGCGTTCGTGTCGTAATGCCCGATGCGCTCTTCCGTCAGCGCGAAGTGGTGCGGCGTCACTTCGCAGGTTACGCGCAAGCCCTGCTTGCGGGCCGCGCGCACGGCATTGAGCGCCTTCGCCGTCGAGAGGTGGGCGACATGCAGGTGTGCGTTCGGCACTTTCCTGACCAGAGCAATGTCGCGCTCGACCAGACCGGACTCCGCTTCAATCGGCATGCCCCGCAGCCCCATCCTGAACGCCAGCGGACCGGCGTTCATCGAGCAGCCGCCGGTCAGCCGCGTGTCTTCCGCATGCTGGATCACCGGCAGCCCCAGCTTTGCCGCCGCCTGCAACGCCGCGAGCATGATGGCGTCGCCAAGGATGGGCTTGCCGTCGTCAGTGACGGCGACCGCGCCAGCATCCTGCAGCACGGCATAATCGGTCAGCGTCTCGCCCATGGATCCGCGCGTGGCGGCGCCAATGGGCAGAACGCGCGCCGAGGCGCCCCGCTGTGGCGCCTGCATCCAGCGCGTCGTCTCCGGCGAGTCATTCACCGGCACCGTGTTGGGCATCGCGCAGACGGTCGTAAATCCTCCGGCAGCGGCAGCCGCCGTCCCGGTGGCGATCGTCTCCTTGTAACCGTGGCCCGGCTCGCGAAGATGCACGTGAATGTCGATGAGCCCGGGTGCGACGATGAGCCCCTTCGCCTCGATGACCTCGGCGCCCTGGGCGCGGATCTTTCCTGCGGGTTCGATAGCCGCGACCTTGCCATCACGCAGCAGCACATCGCGCAAGGCATCGAGATTTGACCCTGGGTCGATCACGCGTCCGCCACGAAGAAGAATCGGTTTCATCGCTGTCCGCCTTTCCCGCGGCCAAGCGCGCGCGCCACAAGCGCCATGCGAATCGGCACCCCGTTGTGTACCTGCTGGGCAATGGCGGATTGCGGCCCGTCAGCCACCTCGCTGGTGATCTCCATTCCGCGGATGATCGGGCCCGGATGCATCACGAGCGCTTTCGGCGCGTGGGCGGCGATGCGCTCGCCGATGGCCTGATAGCGGCGGCGATAATCGTCCAGATCGATTTGCAGACCGGCCAGCCGCTCCGCCTGGATGCGCAGCATCATCACGATCTGCGACTTGCGCAGCGCCGTTTCAAGATCGCGCTCGATGACGACGCCCGGGCCCATCTGCGCAGCAATCTCCGGCAGCAGAGCCGGCGGCCCGCAGAAGATCACCTTCGCCCCCAGCCGAGGCAGCAGCAGCGCATTCGACCGCGCCACGCGGCTGTGAAGAATGTCGCCGACGATGCTCACCGTCACTCCGCGCAGCGTCTGTTCGTTGACAGAGGAGGACCGGATCCCGAGGAACTGCAGCATCGTGCGCAAATCGAGCAACGCCTGCGACGGATGTTCTGCCATGCCATCGCCGGCATTCAGCACCGGCAGGCCGGTGGCACGCGCCAGCAGATAGGGCGCGCCGGAATAGGGGCTGCGCAGGATGATGCATTCCGGACCGAGGGCCTTGAGCGTGATCCCGGTGTCCTTGAGCGACTCGCCCTTTTCGATGCTGGAGGAGAGCGAGCTGACCAGCGTGGTGTCGGCGCCGAGAGCCTTCGCGGCCAGTTCAAAGGAGGTCCGGGTGCGCGTGCTCGACTCGTAGAAGAGAAGAGCGACGCGGCGCTTGGCGAACCGGCGCGCCCGTCGCAGCGGATCTTCTTTCTCCAGCGCATCCGCCGATTCCAGAATGCGCCGCACCTCGGCAACGGAAAAATCGCCGGCAGAGATGGCCGAGCCCGAATGAATGGGTTGCTGAAAAAAAGTGGGTTGAACCGATTGCGGAGGAGTCTTGCGAGAGGATTTCCTGGTCTGCGCCATCTCCTTCTTCTTTCGACTGCCTTGCGCAGTCCGCTACACACGCTCGACGAGCAGGACCTGCTCATCGTTGTCCACTTCGCGCAGCTTCACTTCGATAATCTCTCGCTGCGAGGTGGGAACGGTTCTCCCGACAAACGTCGCTTCGATCGGCAACTCGCGATGGCCTCGGTCGATCAGGACCAGCAGCTGCACCCGGCGTGGCCGTCCGTGGTCGAAGAGCGCGTCCAGAGCGGCGCGAATCGTGCGTCCGGTATAAAGCACGTCGTCGATCAGGATCACATCGCGGCCATTTACGTCGAAGCCGAGGGAGCCCGGCGCGACTACGGGACGCACATCGCGCGTGGAAAGATCGTCGCGATAAAAGCTGATATCGAGCACGCCGGTGTCGACCGCGCGCTTTTCGATCCCGCCGATGAGCGTTGCCAGCCGCTCGGCAATGGGGACGCCGCGCCGGCGGATGCCGACCAGGCCAAGATTCTCGGCGCCGTTGTTTTTTTCGATGATCTGGTGGGCGAGGCGAACCAGCGTCCGTTCAATCTCGGAGGCGGACATGATCCGGCCCTTTTCGCGCAGTTTTGGCGTGGAAGCGGTCTGCAAATCAGACATAGGCGTAAAGGCGATGATACGGGCAGCGGCGCGGTGCCGCAAGACGGATTCCCCGTCGGAAGCGCTGTGCATTTCCCCATGACGGCGGCCGGCTGCCGCATTCACATCGTGCGCTGCGTTCCGGGCCGTGGCGCCAGCACTCGACCCGCAATGGCGCCTCCCGTCGCGGCAAACAAAACCATGCCCAGCGACACGATGGTCGCGGTGAGCAGCTGAATCGCGGCATGGCCATTTCCCGAAAGCCAGAAACTCGCCCATGCGTGGACCAGTTGCGGAGCCTGCTGCATCGCTTCGGTATTGGTCTTCAGAGCCTGGTCGGCCATCTGCTGGGCAACGCTCTGGAACTGCGCATCGATTTCCGCGGCGTGGTGCAGAGCGTAGCGCTCGACCAGCAACTGCACGGCGTCAGCGGCGGTGGCGATGGTCGCGGCCGCCATGCCCAGGATCGCGCCCAGCCGCCAGCCCATGCGGCCATCCGTCATCCCGTTTGTGCGCCGGCGATAGAGCAGAATCGTGCCAAATCCCCCGGCAATCACCAGAATGGAACTCATGCCGCCGCTGAGTGCGGACAGCAGACCTACGGGAATCGCCAGCAGAACAGCAGAGGTGATCCCGATACGCCACTGGATCCGTCCCGCATCGCCGCCCAGCCGCTGTGGCGGAGCCTGCGGACCGATCGGCTCCGATGTGTCCACCATCAGCTGGGGCGCGCCGCAGTGAGAGCAGAAGCTCTCCCCGTCATGCAGGGGATTTCCGCAGCGATGGCACAAAGGCTCCATACTTTGACCCTATCGCACGGGGAAGCCCGGCGCAACGGAATCTCATTTGCGGCGCAGAATGACCGGATACCGTGCGCTTCTCGGCTAGTCGCTGGTTTTGGAAGAATTGGGGCGCGCCGCAGTGAGAGCAGAAGCTCTCCCCGTCATGCAGGGGATTTCCGCAGCGATGGCACAAAGGCTCCATACTTTGACCCTATCGCACGGGGAAGCCCGGCGCAACGGAATCTCATTTGCGGCGCAGAATGACCGGATACCGTGCGCTTCTCGGCTAGTCGCTGGTTTTGGAAGAATTGTCGGTCAGACCCGAAGGCAGCTGTAGTTCGATCAGGGCAAATCGCGTGCCCTCGTCGCTGCTCTTCAGGGCGAAGATATGCTGGTGACGCCGGGAACCCGCACGCAGCGTGAACCCGTTGTCGTCGTCCATGCCGTTCACGTGCACGTTCCCTCGATTTTCCTCATTGCAGCTGAGGCCTTCGCTGGTTATGGCGAGCTTGCCTACGGGACGATTTCCCTGGCACTCGATGACGTCGCCGAACCGGCCGAGCGCATTCTTGTAGAAATCCACGACTTTGTCTTTGGCGTCCGGCGTGTTGTAGCTGACCACCTGCACCCGCAGCTGCCACTGACCGAAGCCGAGATGGACGTCGGCGGACTTATCGCCGTCGCTGTCTGGCGTGACATGGGACCCGGGATAGATCGGCAGCCCAAGGTCGGTCGCCGACGTCTGGTCGGAGCGCACATGCAGGCCGCCCAGCGGGGTGTCGATCCGGACGGTCTTGTCCTCGCCGTTTTTCCCCTTATCTACCTGGACGTGACATCCGACAGCCGACAGCAAGCTGCCCAGAATTATCGCCGGCACCAGGACGCGCACGCGCATACGCAATCTCCTGCAAAAACGATACGCGCCGGAAACGGTTTCGGTTCCCTGTTTTCAGCGGGCCAAAAGGTGGCTCAGTGTCTGAAATCGGGCCGGCACCCGAAAAACCGGCCATCTTCCGAGGTAAGGTCCCGCATCCCCGTCAGATGTGAGCGTTCGGCGGCGGCCCTCGGGCGCAATCGAGGCTCCCTGCGGAGCTTTCGCGAGGCAACGCAGACCGCACCACGGCGGGGGCGCAGGTTTTCGCGATTTCCTCTGCTTGCTCTCACCGCAGGAGAATCGCGCCAGGTGAGGGACCCTGCCGGTTTTGCTGCCAATGAGGATCCGCAACCGGAATCGGGTTGGTTTCCTGCATTTCTTTGTGCGGATTTGAATGGTCGGGACGGGCAGATTTGAACTGCCGACCCCTCGCACCCCAAGCGAGTGCTCTACCAGGCTGAGCCACGTCCCGACAACAGCAGAGGTCTGCTCGCAAGTTTATCATCTCTCAGGGATCCGACACTCCCAGGCTCTCCGGGCTTGCACGCCCTGCCCTGCACTCTCCCGCACGCTATTTCCAGTACCATCCGTAAAAGGAACGACCGGAGGATTGTTTTGACGCGTTCGAAGGTTTTGCCTGCTCTTCTGCTCGCCGCCTGCGCCCTTGCTGCGGTACCGACCCTCGAAGCCGCCGATGCGGCTCCGACGCGCGCCACCCTGCCCAACGGGATGCGCGTGGTGATCATCCGCAATACTCTGGCGCCCGTCGTGACCGTCGAAACCAACTTCATGGTTGGCGGCAACGAAACGCCGGAAGGATTTCCGGGCATGGCACACGCGCAGGAGCATATGGCTTTCCGCGGGTGCAGCGGCATGAATGCCGACCAGACCGCGGCCATCTACGCCCTGCTGGGGGGCGACGACAACGCGGACACGCAGCAGAACATCACGCAGTACTTCGCCACCCTGCCCGCCGCCGATCTGGATGTCGCGCTCCAGGCGCAGGCCGCCTGCATGCGCGGCATCGACGATTCCCAGGCGCAGTGGGATCAGGAGCGCGGCGCTATCGAGCAGGAGGTCGCCCGCGATCTTTCCAATCCCACCCAGAAGTTCATCGATCGGCTCAATGTCGATATCTTTGCCGGCACTCCCTACGCGCACGATCCGCTCGGCACCCGCCCGTCGTTCGACAAGACGACCGGAGCCATGCTGAAGGCATTTGCCGACAAGTGGTATACGCCCTCGAATGCCATCCTCATCGTCGTGGGCGATGTGGACCCGGCGACTACGCTGGCCAAAATCCGCAGCCTGTTCTCCGATATGAAGAGTCATCCGATGCCGCAGCGGACGAATATCGAGCTGCAGCCGGTTAAGCCCGAGACCTTCACCCTCGACAGCAATCTGCCGTACGTCCTCGCCTTCATCGCCTGGCGCATGCCCGGCAGCGACTCTCCCGATTACGCTGCGATGCAGATCCTCGCGGACGTTCTGGCCAGCCAGCGCGCAGATATCTACGGCATGGTTCCGGCCGGCAAAGCTCTCGGGGCCGAGTTTGGACTGGTGGAGACCTACAGGAAAGCCAGCGTGGGCTATGGGGCCGTCGCCCTGCCGGCCGGGCAGGATTCAGCACAAGCCCTGGAAGAGCTGCGGCAGATCGTGATCCGCTACGCGACCAACGGCGTGCCTGAGGATCTGGTCGCCGCGGCGAAGAAGGCGGAGCTGGCACAGGCGGAGTTCCAGCGTAACTCGATCCCGGGCCTGGCCCAGGTCTGGTCTCAGGCCCTCGCCTCCGAAGGCCGCACCTCGCCCGAAGAGGACATCGATGCCATCCGCAAAGTCACTTTGGCTGACGTGAATCGCGTCGCCAAACAGTATCTGCTGAATGCTCCTACCATCACGGCGACGCTGAAGCCGGTGCCCACGGGACAGCCGGTGGCCGCGAAAGGCTTTGGCGGCGGAGAGAAAGTGACGTCGGCGCCAACCAAAGCTGTACAGCTGCCGGAGTGGGCATCCGGGCCGCTGGAGAAGCTTCAGGTTCCGTCGACCTTCATTCCTGTTTCGGACACAAAGCTGCCCAATGGGATCCGCCTGATCGTCCGCACCGACACGACCAGCCCTACTGTCACGGTCGTCGGCCAGGTGAAGCACAATGGCGACCTGCAGACGCCAAAGGACCAGGAGGGTGTGGGCGACGTTCTGGACGGCCTCTATTCCTACGGAACGACCAGTCTCGATCGCATTGCCTTCCAGAAGGCGCTTGACGACATCGCCGCCAATGAGAGCGCCGGGTTTGAATTCTCGCTGCAGGTCCTGAAGGAGTACTTCTCCCGCGGCATGCAGCTGCTCGCCGACAACGAGCTTCACCCTGCGCTTCCGGAAAGGGCCTTTATGATTACCCGGCAGCAGACAGCGCAATTCGTTGCCGGCAATCTGCAGAGCCCCGGTTACCGCACATCGCGCGCGCTCGACATGGCTTTATTGCCTGTGGGCGATCCGGTGCTGCGCGAGGCAACGCCGGCCACGGTCTCGAAGCTCACCCTCGAGGACGTGAAGCAGTATCACGACGCGACCCTGCGTCCGGACCTGACCACCATCGTGGTGATCGGCGACGTCACGCCGGAAGAGGCCAGGACGGTCGTTGAAAAGTGGTTTGGCGACTGGAAGGCCGTTGGGCCGAAACCCAACACGACGTTGCCGCCGGTTTCGGAGAATAAGCCCTCCGCCGCGAATGTGGCCGATTCCGAGGCCGTGCAGGATTCTGTCACTCTGGCGGAACAAATTAAGGTGAACCGGTTCGACCCCGATTACTATCCGCTGCAGCTCGGCGATCACGTTCTGGGCGGTGGTTTCTACGCGACCCGGCTGTACCACGATCTGCGCCAGGTGTCCGGCCTGGTCTACGGCGTGGATGTGAGCTTCGACGCATCGAAAACACGGGGCAGCTATTCGGTGGACTACGGATGCGATCCGCCCAATGTCTCGAAGGCGCGCGCGCTCATCGTTCGCGATCTGAACCAGATGCGCACCGAAGATGTTTCCGACGCGGAACTGCGCCAGGCCAAGGCCCTGCTTCTGCGGCAGATTCCCCGGAGCGAATCGAGCGAAGAGGCGGTCGCCGGCGGGCTCCTGGGACGAGCGATTGTCGGCCTGCCCCTCGATGAGCCGATCCTTGCGGCGAAAAAGTACTCGGCGCTCACCGCGGCGGACGTGAAGGCGGCCTTTGCGAGGGACATCGATCCAAATCGCCTGGTACAGATTGTGCGCGGGCCGACTCCTCAGTAGGGCGCCTTTATTCTCCGCGGCCAAAATGGTGCCGCCGCGTCTGATACAGGAACAGCGCCAGCAGAAAGCTCCCGTAGGTCCGGTGGTGGCAGTAGCGGCACCGGACCGGATACTGCAGAACCGCAAGGTGTTCCAGGTCGCCCAGGCGAAGGCCGGACAGCCGGAACTCGGTTCCCTGACAGTGGTCGCACACCATGGTGGCCCCACAATACGGGGAAGCTATCGCCAAGTCCAGACCCCTCCGACTCCCCTGGAAGGGGCAGTGTCCGCCCTCCGGGTTCGGTGTACCGTAGAGTTACTCACCGGCAAAAGGAGAACCCCCATGGTCTGGGATGTTGCGTTCACCTGTGACATTTGCGGCAAGAAGAAGGGCACGTCCAGTCACTGGTGGATGCTGATGCTGGGCGACGTTCCCTGCTTCGATCAGGGGCAGCCGGGCCAGCGGTTCACGCTGCTGCCATGGAACTTCGCCGAGAGCCGCAACCCCGACATGCTGCACCTCTGCGGCCAGGGGTGCGCCATGCAGGCGATGGAACGATTTATGACGAATCGCACCATCGAACGCGAAGCCAGCCAGGTCGCCTGACACTGAGTTCCTGTCGTTCCCCGGAAAGTAAGTCGTCTAAGATCGTATCTACTAAGTTAACTCCAAGTTATCGACCTGATTATCCTCACAAATCCCTTGCGAGGTCAGGCCCTGCTCATCGTAAGATGGTTGCCAAAATGTTTCGGTCCATCTTACGTTTTGTGGGGAACGTCATCTCCGGATCCTCCCCGGAAGCCGACCCTTATCCTTCCGTGATTCTGCTGCTGGATTCTCCTCGAGAGATCAGCCGCGAACGGGCTGTGGAGCTGGCGAATCAGGCGTGGGGCTCAGAAGAGATCCAGCCTGTCGTCGTTCCGGGACAACACAAAGGCTCCTGGACCATCCGGGTCGAGAACGCGCCGTTCGGGCTGCGCGTGGGCCGTCACCGCATGCATCCGCCAGGCCGCGAAACCAATCGCACGCGCCAGCGCTCCTGGGATTTGCACCGGGCCTGGATCGCCGTCGACTACCCGCAGGGACCCGACATTCCGGAGACGGAGTGGCCGGCCTGCTTCAAGCTGATCTTTCTGATGGTGCACCAGCTCTGGGATGAGCACTGCGTGGGCCTGTACATTCCCACTGAGGCCGTCACCGTCCCGAATATGGGCGATCTGATCGCCAGCCTTCGCTGGGCGGCGAATAACGGTACGCCGCTGCCTTTCCTGCACCAGGCGGAAGAGCGCGGGGCTTAGCCGCAACTAACGCAGCAGATCCTCGAGCTCGAGACTGAGCTCCGTCTTTTCGTCGCGGTACTTCACGATCACCGGCGTGTAGACGCTCAGCTTCCACTCCTGGCCTTTGCCCTTCGTGACGGCGCGCGCTCCGGGAACGACGACGGCCCAGGGGGGAATCACGAGGGGCGTTTCGGCCTCGGCGCGGAGAACCTGCCCGTGCACGACGTCGTAAACCGGCGTTCCGCGCGTGAGCACCGTTCCCGCAGCCAGCACCGCTCGCTCGCGCACCACGGTGCCCTCGTACACGCCGCAGTTGCCGCCGACGAGGACATCGTCTTCCAGAATCACCGGGCTGGCATTCACCGGCTCCAGCACGCCGCCCACCTGCGCGGCCGCGCTCAGGTGCACCCGCTTGCCGATCTGGGCGCAGCTGCCGACCAGAGCGTGAGAGTCGATCATGCTGCCTTCGTCGACATAGGCACCGACGTTGATATACATGGGCGGCATGGCGACAACGCCGCGCGCCACGAAGGCTCCTGCCCGGACCGATGAGCCGCCAGGCACGATGCGGATGCCCTGCTCCGGGACAAAACGCCGAAGCGGGAAGGTGTTCTTGTCCACAAACGAGAGCTCGCTGCCGCCCTTCTCCATCTGGCCCAGACGAAAGCCCAGGAGGATGCCGCGCTTCACCCAGGGATTCACGCGCCAGCCGGTGGGGCTGGCCGGGTCCGGCTCGGCCGCGCGGATTTCTCCCGCCTCCAGCGCCGCGCGCAGCTCGCGAAATGCCGCCATGGCTCCCGCATCGCCCACGGCCTCGCCTCCCATCGCGAAATACTCTTCGATCTTTTGCTCGATACTCATCGTTCAAGCGAAGTGTATCAATCAGCGGTCCTTGAAACAGGTATGCTGGCCTCGGCTCTCTCGAGCCGGCCATTGATGAAGCGCACCGGACTATCCAGAACGCCTGGCGAACTGGCACTCATCGAGGCGATTCGCCGGCAGGCGAGCCGCATTCGAGGGTCGGCGAGCGTCCGCCTGGGCATGGGCGACGACTGCGCGATCCTGCGCCCCCGGCCGGGGCACGAGATCTGTGTGACGACCGACTTTACGCTGGAAAACGTCCACTTCCGGCGCGATTGGCACCCGGCCGAATCGGTCGGCCATCGCTGCCTGGCTCGCGGTTTGAGCGATCTGGCTGCGATGGGCGCTCGGCCGATGGCCGTCTTCCTCTCCATTGCATTGCCTGGTCGGCTTCCTTCCGGCTGGCTCGACCGGTTCCTGCACGGCTTCCTGGATTTGGCCGCGCGGCACCGGGCTCCGCTGGCGGGAGGCGATACGGCCGCCTCGGCCACCGGGGCAATTGCGGCCGATATCGTCGCGGTTGGCGAAGTCCGTGCCGGGGCCGCTCTGCTGCGTTCCGGGGCGCGACCGGGGGATGCCCTCTACGTAACCGGCTCGCTGGGAGGAGCCGCTGCCGAGCTGCGCCAGCTTTCCCGGAACCCTCGCCGATTCAGGCGTGTAACTCAGGGCTTGTCGGGCCATCCGCATCTTTTTCCTGAGCCCCGTCTGGCAGTTGGACGCCGCCTGCGCCGGCTCGCCCACGCGGGCATCGACATCAGCGACGGCCTCTCCACCGACCTGAGCCATCTTTGCCAGGAATCCGGGGTGGCTGCGGTTCTGGAAGAGGATCGGCTGCCGATCGATCCGCTGGCCCGAGAGGATCCGGACGCGCTCGAACTTGCGCTCCATGGTGGCGAGGACTACGAGCTGCTGTTCACCGCCAGTCCCGACGCCCGAATCCCACGTTCTATTACCGGTGTGCCGATTCAGCGGATTGGGTTCATCCGTCGGCGGCGCACCGGGCAGCCGCTGATGACTCTGGTCACCGGCGCGGGCCGCGGCTTGCCGCTGAAGGCTGCCGGGTGGCAGCACTTCGAAGAGAAGAGTCGGGCACGGCGGCAAGCGGCCAAACTCTGACCGAGGAAGTGCATCGTAAGCCCATAGCGGTTGTGGGGCGGCCCAGGGCCGGCCTCAGGCCGGCTTTCCGACGATCGGGCCGTTCGTTCAACGCGCAACCTGTCAAAACCGGGCCACATGCACTGCTTGAGGAGAGTTCCCGTGACGGGCCCAGGCCGCACCCGCTCCATCCTTATCGTCGACGACGAGCCCGCGATCACCGAGACTCTCTCGATCATCTTTACCCGGCACGGCTACGAGGTGCGGAGCGCGCATTCGGCGGAAGAGGCGATCGAGACCATCGCCGCCTGGGAGCCGGATCTGGCTATCCTCGACGTGAACCTCCCTCGTATGAACGGGATTGACCTGGCCATTGTGCTGCAGGCGAATCGGCCGGCATGCCGGCTGGTCCTTTTCTCCGGACATCCGAGCACGCAGGCTCTGATGGAAGAGGCTGCGAAGCGGGGAAACGTCTTCGAGATCCTGTCCAAACCGGTGCATCCGCTGTTCATGCTGGACTACGTTTCCAGCCTGTTTGCCGAGCCGAAACTGCAGGGACCGATGCACAGTTGAAGGCCCCGGACCTCCTTTCGGAAGACCGGGGCCATCGGTGACCAGCAGACAGACCTGTAAGCCGGATTCTGTCGAGGACGGTCATTCCTCTTGGCGCCGCATTACTGCGGGCGCTCCAGCGACCTACCCGGAACTTGTGCCGCGCCGGGCCAGCGCGGGACCGGCATTGCTGCCGGGCTCGCTCCCTATTTGGTCTTGCTCCGCGTGGGGTTTACCCTGCCTCCGCCGTTACCGCCGGAGCGGTGCGCTCTTACCGCACCTTTTCACCCTTACCCTCGCTTGCGCGAAGGCGGTTTGTTTTCTGTGGCACTGGCCGTCCCTGAGCCTTGACGCTCAGGTCCCGGACGTTATCCGGCACACTGCCCTGCGGAGTCCGGACTTTCCTCTGCCTTGCGGCAGCGACCGTCCAGCCTGTCTGCTGGATTGATGATACAGGGAGGAGGGGGGAGGGAGGAGCCGGGAGGGAGGAGGCAGGAGGCGGGGAGGCAGGAGAACAGGCAACAGGCAACGGGGAGAAAGCCTGTGCGGCGTTTTGCCCGACTCTCATCCGGGATTCTTCGCGTTGCTCAGAATGACGATCTGCCAACCATGCGGGCCAGGGCTCTGCTTCCACGGAAGCCATTCGACTTAGCCTGCGCTCGCTCAGGTTTGGATTCTTCGCTTTGCTCAGAATGACGGCCGCGATCGGGCTTTGGGCTGTTACCGGAGGTTACCGGGCTTTACAACGAAATGGGGGGTGGGGTTTCGGGGATTCCGTATTAGTCTTGTGCGCGTATGCGCTCCGCTGCTGTGCTGTCTGCCCTGGCCCCGCTGTTTCTGTCCGTTTTGGGATCCGCTCAAACCGCTGCCCCGGCGTCTGCGCCGGCGGCTGCTCGGGCATCGGCTCCCGCCGGTGCGCCTTCGTCCGCACCAGCCAGTGACCTGAGCCGTTGGCAAAACGAATCAATGGTCTTCGAGCGATCGGAGACGGTTTACCGAATGAACGCCGATGGGACGGGCGAGCGGGAGATCCACGTTCTGCTGCGCGTGCAGTCCCAGGGAGCGGCGCAGCAGTTCGGGGTGCTGAGTTTCGGGTACGCTTCGGCGAACGAGACACCGCAGATCAGGCTGGTGCGGGTGCTTAAGGCGGACGGGAGCACGGTGGACACCCCGGCGACCGACGCGATGGAGATGCCTGCGGATGTGACCCGGCAGGCTCCGCTGTACAGCGACCTGAAGGAGCTGCACCTGCCGGTGCGGTCGCTGTCAGCCGGCGACACGCTGGAATACGACATCGTGGTCGCGATCCACAAACCGGAAGCGCCAGGAGAGTTCTGGGGTGCTTACCACTTCACGCCGCCGGGAACCGGGATCGTGCTGTCAGAGGTGCTGACGCTGGTGGTTCCGGCGGACAAGTACGTGCAGGTGTGGAGCCCGAATCACAAGGCGACGGTGACCGAAGCCAATGGAGTGCGGACGTACAGCTGGAATGTGGCGCAGCTGGTGCCGCCGCCGAAGGCCACGGGCGATGATACGGTGAAGCCTCCAAAGGATGTGGATGAGGACGACGACGGGCGCAAAGTGCCGTCGGTGGCGTGGACGACGTTCCACAACTGGGCGGAGGTGGGCGCGTGGTACCGCAGCCTGGCGGAATCGCAGCTACAGCCGAACGATGCCCTGAAAGCGCGAGCCGCGGAGATTGTGAAGGACGCGAAGACGCCGGAAGACCAGGTACGGGCGCTTTACGATTTCGTCTCGACGCGTACAAGGTATATCGGGATCGATTTCGGAGTGGGCCGTTATCAGCCGCACGCGGCGAGCGAGGTTCTGGCCAACCAATATGGCGACTGCAAGGACAAGGACACGCTGCTGGAGGCGCTGCTGAGGGCGCGAGGTTTCTCGACAGCGCCGGCGCTGATTGGGGCGGGGATCGCTCCGGTGCCGGAGGTGCCGTCACCGGCGGTCTTCAATCACGTGATCACGACGGTGAATCTGCCGCAGGGACGGATCTGGCTGGACAGCACGCCGGCGGTTGCGCCGTACCGGTATCTGAGCGCGGTGATCCGGGACCAGAAGGCGCTGGTGGTGCCGGACACGGGCGCGGCGGAGCTGGTGAGCACGCCGGCGACGGCGCCATATCCTTTTACGGCGCACTTTGAAGCCGATGCCACGCTGGATGCGAGCGGCAAGCTGACGAGCAAGATGAAGGCGACCTACCGCGACGATGATGAGATCGGCGTGCGCGCACTGGCAGTGGCGGTGGCGCCGGCAGAGTGGGACAAGGCGTCGCAGTATGTGTCGTATCGCACGGGGTTTGGGGGAACGACGAGCGACACGCAGTTCAAAAACGCGAGCGACTACGCGGTGCCGATCGAGATGACGTATGACTACACGCGCCATCCGTATGGAGACTGGGACAACCTGAAGATTGTGCCGCTGTTCCCGGCGCTGGATTTCTCGGCGCTGGACAGCGACACGACGGCGCCGGACGAGGACATCCAGCTGGGCGCGCCGCGGACGCTGGTGGCGATCAGCCGGATTCGCCTGCCGGAGGGATACCGGACGGATGTGCCGGATCCGGTGCACGTGAAGACGGACTTTGCCACGTTCGATAAGACGTATCGGTTTGACGGGCAGGAGCTGGTGGCGGAGCGGACGGTGGTGGTGCTGAAGAGCAAGCTGCCGAAGGCCGATTGGAAGGAATACGAAAAGTTCACGAAGGACATCGGGTTGTCGGGAGAAGCGTGGATTCAGCTGTTTTCGCCGGCGATGAAACCGGTCGTAACGGCGGAGAAAGGGACGCCGGCGGTTCCGGGTGCGGCCAAGGCGGGCTCCACGGGAGACAACGGGACGAAGACGGTGACAGTGACGTCAGCGCCGTCGAGTCCGGCTGCGCCGGCGGCGGGCGGCCCGGTGGCCGGAGATGCGTCAGTGACGGATCTGATGCAGTCGGCAGCCGAGCGGCTGCGCGCCGGGGACTGGGGCGGAGCAAAGGAATATCTGGACAAGGTGAAGGCGAAGAATCCATCGGAGCCGAACCTGTGGAGCGTGTACGGCTTTATTGCGGCGATGCAGCGGAACGACGATGAAGCGAAGGCGGATTTCACGAAGGAGCTGAACGCGCATCCGGATAATCCAATGGTGGTGGGATCGCTGGCGGGGCTGCAGGCGCGGGACGGAGACACGCTGGGCGCGCGGCAGACGGTGGAGGGGTATCTGCATCAGCATCCCGGAGACGCGCGGCTGTCGCTGTATCTGGCGTCGCTGGAAAACACAGCGGGCGATCATGCTGAGGCGCTGAAGACTCTGCAGGCAGCGGCGGAACAGAATCCAGACGACCGGCAGCTGGGGCTGCAGATCAGCACGACGCTGCTGACGCTGAAGAGGAACGATGAAGCGGCGGCGGCGGCGAAGAGCGTGCTGGCGGGAACGGATGATCCGGAGCTGCTGAACGACGCGGCCTACGAGCTGAGCGAGACGGGCGAGGACCTGGAAACGGCAGAGGCGGCGTCTCGGCGCAGCGTCACCAGCCAGGAAGAGAAGAGCGTGACGATGGTGGCGGCGGAGGCGAACAGCCGGGCGTTTGCGGAGGCCCAGCTGCTGGTGGCTTCGTGGGACACACTGGGGTGGATTCTTTATCGGGAAGGGAAGCCGGAGGAGGCGCGGCCGTGGCTGGCGGCGGCGTGGCGGGCATCGCTGCAGGCGGATGTGGCCGATCATCTGGGGCAGGTGGATGAGGCGCTGGCGCACAAGGACGCGGCGATCACCGACTATGCGTTTGCGCGGACGGCGCTGACATCGGGTGCGACACCGGAACTGCGGGGACACGTGACGGACAGCATCGCGCGACTGACCTCGGCGGGGGCAAAGATCGACGGGGCGACGGGAACCGACGCGTTGCAGGCGCTGCGCACGTACAAGCTGGGCAAGGCGGCGACGACGGGGTGGGGGAGCTTCCGTCTGGAGATCACGACGGCAGGGGTGGCGGATACGCAGCAGATGTCGGGCGACCGGAAGGCGCTGGCGCCGATGGACGCGGCGATCCGGGCGCTGAAGTTTTCTGAGCTGCTGCCGCCGGGGTCGAAGGCGCACCTGCTGCGGAGCGGCGTGGTGAGCTGCACGAAGGGCGGCAACTGCGAACTGGTGCTGGTGCCGGACGGCGGGCTGCAGACGGAGCAGTGAGCGGCGGGCACAAGTCTCTACCACAGAGAGCACGGAGAAAGCCGGGGACGGGCTGAAGTCTCTCGGCTATGCTGGTCTGCGATGAGCGAGTGGTGGAAATCCTTTTTTGATGCGGATTATGTGCGGCTGTGGGGCGCGGGGGAGATTGCCAGCGCCATCAGCCAGCACGCGGATGCGGTGTGGGAGCTGCTGGGGCTGCGCGAGGGGAGCCGGCTGCTGGATGCTCCGTGCGGGTACGGGCGCATGAGCGAACCGATGGCGCGGCGGGGAGCGATGGTGGTGGGCGTGGACCAGTCGGCGGAGTTGCTGGCGCAGGCGGAGCGAGACCGCGGCGATCTGCCGGTGGAGCGGCTGCGCTACGTGCGGCACGATCTGCGGGAGCCGCTGGCGGAGGGCGGCTTCGACGCGGCCATGAATCTGTTCACGTCCATTGGGTACGGCAGCGATGAGGACGACCTGGCGATCTTTCGGACGCTGAGGGGAGCTCTGCGGCCGGGAGGGCGGCTGGTGGTGGAGACGATGCATCGGGACGTGGCGGTGGCGCTGTTTTCTCGCGGGCTGCGTCCGGCGCAACGGCTGGCGGACGGGACGCTGGTGGTTGAGGAGCCGGTCTTCGATCCCATTGCGGGTCGGGTGAACACGGCGTGGTACTGGTCGGGTCCACTGGGATCGGGAAAGAAGGAAGCGTCGCTGCGGATCTATACGATCACGGAGCTGGTACGGATGCTGGAGACGGCGGGGCTGCGCTTCGTATCGGCGCACGGGGGATCGACGACGGAGGCGTTTCGAGCGGAAGGGCCGGAGATGGGGGGGCGGGTGATGGTGCTGGCTGAAGCCGGGTAACGCCACAGGCCACAGGCCACAGGCCACAGGCCACAGGCCACAGGCCACAGGCCACAGGCCACAGAAAGCTAACCTGATTTGTCCGGGGGGGGCACAAAGAAAACCCGGGCAGCGGCCTGAAACGCGGCTGCCCGGATCTCCTGTGTTTCCTGCTCTGCCTTATTGCAACTACTGCACCAGGGTGCCGCTGCCGGCGGAGGGGCTGACGGCTGTGACCTGCCATCCGTCGTTGCTCTTCACGAGAGTGGCGGTGGCGGTTTGCTGTCCGGAGGTGACGGTGACCAGCTTCGGGAAGGCCGTCTTCATCTCAGCGGAGTTGGCCCAGTCGGGAAGGCTCTTCACCGCGTCGTGATACGAGACGCTGTACTGCGCGGCGTCAGCGGTATCGGCGGGCGTGTAGCTGTCGATCGACGTCACCGAAGGATGGCCAACGCAGAAGTTGCCGTAGCCGGGCTGGCTGGAGTCGACGGTCCAGGTGGAGCGGCCTTTGTCAGAGAGGTCGTAGTCGTTGACCTGTTTGGAGCCGATGAGGAAGCGCTTCTTCTGCTCGGGGGTGCGGGTGAGCATGCCGGCGTCGGTGAGGGCGTCAAAGCCTTTGGTCTGGTCTTCGTTGTTGGTGTCGGCCTGAGCGGGAAATTTGACCGGGGCGGACCAGACGCAGACGGGGTGCGCGCTGTACCAGTTGTTGATGGCGGACTCGAAGGCGCCTTTGTCGACCGCGTTTTTGCGGCAGCCCGCGAACAGTGCGACAAAGCCAAGGCTGGCAAGAATGAGGTATTTGCGTGGTGACATTTGTGGGTCCTCTCTTCCCTGGGTGGGATGCGGGGAGCGGCGCAGGGACGGGAGGTTTATTCACCGGGGCGGATGGGTTGCCTGGACCTGCGGGAAGTGATGGTCCTGCGAGGCGGTGTACGCGCTGGAATGCAGGGGGGACGCTGCGAAGTTGGGAGCCTGCTGCCGGGGAGCGGGGTCTGCGGTTCGAAACTTCTTTAGTCGCCGTGGGGCGGAGCGGCGTAGACCTCCTGAATGGGAAACAGGTCGTGGATGCCGCTGTCGAAGACGAAGAGGTCTTCGTGCGGGTGCAGGTGCAGCCAGTCCTCGGCCGCGGCGATCTGGCTTGCCTGCTGGTCGGGGGTGAGGAGATCGCGGGTGCGGAGCAGATCAGCACGGACCTGCAGCATGTTGTCGGGGCCTCCCTGAGCGATGGCAATGTTGAACCAGAAGAAGGCTTCGGAGTTGCTTTGCGGCAGTCCGCCGCGGCCGTCGCGGGCGAGGATGCCGAGGGCGTCGGAGGCCTCCCAGGTGCCGGCTTCAGCGGCATGGCGCAGGGCGGCGACGGCTTCATCGGGATGCTTTGCAACGTCGGGGTGCTCGAGGAGGAGCAGGCCGAGGGCGTGCATGGCCGGCACGTAGCCGGCGCGGACGGAGTGGCGCAGGAAGTCGGCGGCACGGGCGAAGTCGTGTGGATGGCCGGACTCGACGGACCAGATGCGGCCCATGGCGTATTCGCCTTCGGGATTTTTTGCTTTTGCGGCGCGGGCAAACCACTTCTCGGCCTGGGCACGGTCAACGGGGACTCCGTCGCCGATCATGGACAGGATCCCGAGGTAGCACTCGGCGCGAGGATTGTTCTTTTCGGCAAGCTGGTTCAGCAGGTCGAGAGCGAAGGGAATATCCCGCTTCTGGCCGACGCCTTTGAGAGCCATGACGGCGAGATTCAGCTTGGCGGGCTGAGAGCCCGAGCCAGAGGCGCGCATGAACCATTTCGCTGCCTCGGCTTCATCGCGGTCGACTCCGATGCCCCAGGCGTAGAAGTAGCCGAGCTGATTCTGCGCGTTGGGGTCGCCCTGGTCGGCGGCTTTGCGATACCAGTAAGCGGCCTGGACGGGATCGCGCGCGAGGCCACGCCCAACCATATAGTCGCCGGCTAGGCGGATCTCGTCGGCGATGGTGCGGGCCAGCGGGTTGGTAGCGCCGGTCTCGCTGCCGAGGAGGGCGGAGGGTGCAGGTTGCGCGCAAAGGGATGGAGAAGTGAGGAACGGGGCGAGGAGTGCACCAGAAAGAACCAGGAGGGTCGAGCGACGCGACTGCATGGCGTCCTCCCGTGGCGCCGCAGACGGGTTGGATCCGCGTGCGCCCGGAGCTGACGCTTTGGGCCTGTGTGGGAGGCGAGCAAAGCGGGATTCGAGAGAGGATTTCGAATCCGACCTAGTTTGGGCGTGTTGGGAAGCAGCGGGATGTGATGATTTTCACCGGAGCCAGCGGAGACGCATCTCGAAAGTAATGGCTCGCGCAGAGATGGGACGGACGCCGGGACGAACTGCGGCCGGCGCGTGGAACGCGGAATCTCAAAGCGCTTATTTTTCTTCCATCAGCAGCAGATCCCAGGGCTGGATGGTGGCGGATTGGCCGGCGGCGAGGCTGCGGCCGGTGAGGAGATCGGTGCCAGAGGGTTCCTGCCACATGAAAGTGACCGGGGCCGCGGAGTAGTTGAAGTAGTAGTCGATGCGGGCGTTGTTGCGGTTGGTTCCGTGAACGGCGTGGATGGCGGCGGGGAGCTGCTGGTCGGGGCCGGTGAGTCCGATGCGGCGAAGGGTGTCAAGCAGGACGTCCTGCTGGAGGGCGTCGGACAGATACGTGCCTTCGTAGAGGAGGGTGCCGGAGCCGTATTGATTCTCCGTGATGGCCGGCCATTTTCCGAAGAAGGGGTGGTCGTAGTACGCGATGACTTTCGCGTGATCGGGCATGAGGAACTCGGCCCAGTACTGGACTTTGTTGTCTGCGCCGGCGTGGAAGGGATCGCTCTTGAGGGCGAGCGGGTGCTCGAGGTTGGAGAACTCCTGGTAGCTGAAGCCGGCGGCTTCGCGCAGGGGGCCGGGCGCGCGCTGCCAGCGGACGGCGGAGTTCTCGTTGGCGAAGCCGGACTTGAAGGTCATGACGACGTGGCCGCCGTTTTTCACGTAGTCTGCGATGCGCTGGAGAAGCGCGTCGTCGGAGATATAAAGCGCGGGGACGATGAGGAGCTTGTACTGGGAGAAGTCCTGGGTGGTGGGGAAGACGAAGTCGGTTCCGATGTTGAGGTGGTAGAGCGCGTTGTGGATCTGGCGGACGAGAGTGGCGTAGTCGGCGACGGGCTTGCCCTCAGACCACATGGGGCCGCTGGAGGTGAAGGGCATGAAGTCGATGGCGTTGAGCGAGTCGCGGCTGTAAAGGATGGCGACCTGGTTGTGCTGCTGGAGGCCGACGATTTCGGGGCTGACTTTTTTCAACTCATTGCCGGTGCGGCTGACTTCGCGGTAGGCGCGGTTGGGCTCGAAGTCGTGAGAGAGGACGCCTTTCCAGTACGTCTCCTGGTTGGCGGGGATCGAGGCCCAGTGCCAGTACTCGACCATATCAGCGCCGTTGGCGAGGTGGGTGTAGACGTCTTCGCGCATCTGGCCGTCGTAGGGCGGGTATTGATACGCGGAACTCCAGCCCAGGGTTTGGGCGTTGGTTTCGGTGACGAGGAAGTTGCTGTGGCGGAGGGAGCGGGTGAAGTCTTCCTGCAGGGACTGGGTGGTGCCGTCGTAGTGGTCCTGGGTGGCGTGGTAGACGTTGTCGGCGGGGATATCGAGGACGGCGGCGATGGCGTTCTCGTTGACGTCGGGCTTCATGACGCCGCCGAAATCGGTGGTGACGAACTGATGCGGGCCGCGGTATTCGCGGACGAGCGCGGCCTGCCAGGCAAGGAAGTCAGTAACGCGCATCTGCTGCCAGCGCGACCACTCGAGCTTGTAGCCCGTGCTCTGCGCGTCGTCGCGGGTGGGGACGTCTTCCCAGCTGTAGATGTCTTCGCCCCAGTAATTCATGAACCAGGCTTTGTTAAGGGCGTCGGTGGTGCCGAACTTCTGCTTTAAGTGATTGACGAAGCCAACGTAGACATCGTGATTGGAGGCGCCGTAGGACGAGGTTTCGTTGTCGATCTGCCAGCCGATGACGTCGGGGTTGTCCTTATAGTGGGCGACGAGATTGCGGATGAGGCGCTGGCAGTAGTAGCGGTAGGTGGGGCTCTCGATGTCCATGTTCTGGCGCGTGCCGTAGAAGGTTTCGCCGCCGCCGAGCTTGCGCACGAGGATCTCCGGATGCTCGTGGTAGAGCCAGGTGGGGATGGAGTAGGTGGGCGTGCCGAGGATGACCTTGATCCCGGCTTTGGACATGGCATCAACGACGCGATCCATCCATGCGTATTCGAAGTGGCCGTCTTCGGGCTCCCAGAGGCTCCACGTGGACTCTCCCATGCGCACGACGTTGAGGCCCGCGGCCTTCATCATGGCGATGTCCTGATCGAGGCGGTCGTAAGGCTCGTACTCGCTGTAATAGGCGGCGCCGTAGAGAACCTGCGGGATGTCGGGCATCTGGGTGGCGGGAGGCGTCGGCGCGTCAGTGGACTGCGCCATGGCGGTCAAGAGAAAGCAGGGCAGGAGAAGGGCGCAGAGGCGAGCGGAAGAAGAGCGGAGGAGCACGGTGAAGATCCTTTCGCGGAGCGCAGAGTGCGGGAGCGTGCGCGCCTCTCATGGTACTGCGGGGCGTGCGGCCGGAGACGAAGAAAGGCGTTCACCACAGAGAACACAGAGGACACAGAAAGCTCTCGGCAGCGGGGGAAACGGGACCACTCCTCGCGAGGGACATTTCCCGCGATGACGCCTGGGTGGGTCAGGCCTGGTACTGCTCGTCGGTGACTTTCTCGAGCCAGTCGGCGGTTTTGCCGTCGAGGCGTTCCTGGATGGCGATGTGGGTCATGGTCGTGTTGGGGGCGGCGCCGTGCCAGTGCTTCTCGCCGGGGGCAAACCAGATGACGTCGCCGGGGCGAATCTCTTCGATGGGGCCCCCCAAGCGCTGGGCGCGTCCAGAGCCGGAGGTGACGAGGAGCGTTTGGCCGAGGGGATGTGTGTGCCAGGCGGTACGAGCACCGGGCTGAAAGGTAACGGACGCGGCCACGACGCGAGCCGGATCGGGCGCGGTGAAGATCGGATCCACGCGAACCGCGCCGGTGAAGTATTCGGGGGATCCTGGGTTCGAAGGCTGGGAGCCGCTGCGGCGGATTTCCATCGGGGTTAGAACCTCACTTTGATTTTGCGGGGGCGGCGGATTTTTGTCTGCCTGCGGAGGGCCGGGGCTCGCGCGGGGTAATGCGAATGGTCGCGGAGCGCGGGCCGGCGGCGATCATGGGCTTGAGGTACGAGCTGCTGTGATACTTCGCTCGGTAGGCTTCGTCGATCTGATCGTTGATTGCCGCGTCGTGGACGGGTTCGAAGGCAACGTCGCGCGTGATGCCCGCGGCGGTGATGCGGCCGGCTTTCTGGCGCAGGGCCGCCTGGTACCAGCGGGATTTCTGCCCGTTGTACGCGCGGACGTAGAGGCTGCCGGCGACGACGACGGACCAGATCCAGGTGAGCGTGCCAACCGTGACGCCGTCGTCGCGCAGGGCGGCGATGTGCAGATCGTCAGTGGCGGCGATTCTGCTGAGTTCTTCTTTGGACCATACGGACATGGGTGCCTCCTAATCGCGTTGCCAGGCGACGCGCCAGTGCTCGGCGGGATTTGTGGAAGAGACGATGAGCTGGTTGCCGGAGAACTGGTAGCGGCGCGGGAGATCCTGACCGATGAGCGAGCGGACGAGCGCGCCTTCCAAGTGGAAGGTGAAGGTGTGAGCCTGGGGATCGACGACGTACGTTCCCCAGGACGCTTCGTATCCGCCCTGCGAATATTGGTTGGGGCTGGCCGCGGGAGCTTGCTGCGCGCTGCGGTCGATGACCTGGACGGAAAGGTGGCCGTCGGCGGTAAAGAGAAACTGGCCGCAGCAGGTGATGCGGTGGAGTTTTCCGTCGGGGCCCGGTTGTTCGAGCCAGGCCAGGTGCCAGGCTCCGACGAACGGCCGGTTGCTGGCAGGAGGGTGTGACTGCGCCGAGGCGGGCGCCGCTCCCGCGATCGCAACGAGGACGAGCGTAGCGATCAGCGGGAGCGAGGCCAGGCGTGTTGTGGTCATGACGGGAACCTCAGACTCGAGCGCCATCCTGTGCGCGCGACTCGACGCCGGTCATCTTCTCGAGTTGCTCGTTGTAGCGGTTGCCTTCGATGTGGATCTTCGCGGCGGCGGCATCGATGTCGCGAAGGTCTTCGGGGCTGAGCTGGACGTTGACTGCGCCGAGATTCTCGTCAAGACGCGAGAGCTTCGTGGTGCCGGGGATGGGCACGATCCACGGCTTTTGCGCGAGGAGCCAGGCGAGGGCGATCTGCGCGGGCGTGGCGCCTTTTTGTTTGGCGATGTTGGTGAGGAGATCGACTACGGCCTGGTTTGCTTTCCGGGCTTCCGTCGAGAATCGCGGAACGGTGCTGCGGAAATCGTTCGACTTGAATTCGGTTTTGTCGTCGATGGCGCCGGTGAGGAATCCTTTGCCGAGCGGGCTGTAGGGAACCAGACCGATGCCGAGTTCTTCGAGCGTCGGGATGACTTCGGCTTCGGGCTTGCGCCACCAAAGCGAGTACTCATTTTGCAGCGCGGCGACGGGCTGGACGGCGTGGGCGCGGCGGATGGTGCTGACGCTTGGCTCCGAGAGGCCGAAGTGCTTCACCTTGCCGGACTGGATGAGCTCTTTCACGGTGCCGGCGACGTCTTCGATGGGCACGTCGGGATCGACGCGATGCTGGTAGAAGAGGTCGATGCGGTCGGTGCGGAGCCGCCTGAGCGAGGCATCGGCGACCTGGCGAATGCGCTCGGGGCGGCTGTTCAGGCCTTGCCATCCAGGGCTGCCATCGGGGTTGAGATTGAAGCCGAACTTGGTGGCAATGACGACCTGATCGCGCACGGGCGCGAGGGCTTCGCCAACGAGCTCTTCGTTGGTGAAGGGGCCGTAGACTTCCGCGGTGTCGAAGAAGGTGACACCGCGATCGACGGCGGCGCGAAGGAGGGCGATCATCTCCGGCTTGTCTTTGGGCGGGCCGTAGCTGAAGCTCATGCCCATGCAGCCGAGGCCGAGGGCGGAGACTTCGAGACCGGATTTTCCGAGTTTGCGTTTCTGCATTGAGTCCTTCCTGTTGCGATGGGCACGAGGCCCGCGGTTATTCGGCCTTGAGAGAGGCCATATCGATGGAGAAGCGGTATTTGACGTCGGACTTGAGAAGGCGCTCGTACGCTTCGTTGACTTTCTGGATGGGAATGACCTCGACATCGGAGGTGATGTTGTGCTGGCCGCAGAAGTCGAGCATTTCCTGGGTTTCGGCGATGCCTCCGATGAGGGAGCCGGAGAAGCTTTTGCGGCCGATGAGCAGGCCGAAGACGGCGACGGGCAGCGGCTCGGGCGGCGCGCCAACCATGGTGAGAGTGCCGTCGCGACGGAGCATGCCGATGTAGGCGTTGAGGTCGTGTGGTGCGGCGACGGCATCGAGGATGAAGTCGAAGCTGCCGGCGTGCTTTGCCATTTCGTTGGCGCCGCGGGAGAGGACGACTTCGTCGGCGCCGAGGCGGAGGGCATCGTCTTTCTTGGAGAGCGAGGTGGTGAAGACGACGGTGTGCGCGCCGAGGTGGTGGGCGAACTTGACGGCCATGTGGCCGAGGCCGCCAAGACCGACGACGCCGACCTTTTTGCCTTTGGTGACGTTCCAGTGGCGCATGGGCGAGTACGTGGTGATGCCGGCGCAGAGGAGGGGCGCGGTTCCGGCGAGGTCAAGGCCCGCAGGGACGCGGATAACGAAGTGGTCGCGAACGACGATGCTCTCGGAGTATCCGCCGTAGGTGACCCTGCCGCTGTGCTTGTCAGGGGAGTTGTAGGTGAAGACGCCGTTGGGGCAGAACTGCTCGAGGTTGGCGCGGCACTCGGGGCAGGTCAGGTCGGAGTCGACCATGCAGCCGACAGCGGCGAGGTCGCCGGGCTTGAACTTCGTGACGGCAGAACCGACTTTCGTGACGCGGCCGACGATCTCGTGGCCGGGGACGAGGGGGTAGACGGTGGGCATGGCACCGACCCACTCATTGCGGGCCTGATGGAGATCGGAGTGGCAGATGCCGCAGAAGAGGATTTCAATCTGGACATCGTGCTCGCCGGGATCGCGGCGCTCGATGCTCGCGGAAACGAAGGGCGAGGTGGGGCTGGCCACGGAATACGCTTTTGCTTTGTACATGCAGTGTTCCTTTTGATGAGGGCTTGATGAAAGCTGGCAAGGATCGAAGACCCTGTGCGCCTGTATTGAGCGTAGAAAACGGGCGGAAATCGCGATACGCCAATCCTGCCTATCTTTTGCCTATTTCTGTCGTTTTGCAGATTTGCGCGCAAATATTCATGAACTTGGCGTTAGGCTGGCGGTGGAGGGATTGGGCTGTGGCGGCGGGACGTTTGACGGGACGGGATGATGCGGCATCGTCGGCGAAGGCGATGCGCGCGGCTCTGGCGAGCAAGATTGCGGCGCATCAGAAGGGCGAGGGATTGCGGGAGACGGCGATCCCGGGGCTGAGCCTGTACCGGCGGTCCGAGCCGACAGCGTGCGCATCCGCGGCGTACCACCCGCATTTGGTAGTGTTCGCGCAGGGGCAGAAGCGGATCAATCTGGGTAAGACGACTCTGCTGTGCGATGAGTCGACGTTTCTGCTGACCTCGATTGATTTGCCCGTGGTGAGCCAGGTGGTGCGGGCGACACCGGAGACACCGATGCTGAGCATGCTGCTGAAGCTGGAGATGCCGGAGGTGCGGCGGATCCTGAGCGAGGCGGAGTTCCCGCTGCCGGACGAGGCATCGGGCGCGCGAGGCATGGCGGCGGGAAAGACGTCCGTCGAGTTGCTCGACGCGTGCGGGCGGCTGCTGGATCTTCTCGACAAGCCGCAGGACATTCCGTTCCTGAGCGGATTGCTGCAGCGGGAGATTCTGTATCGGCTGCTGCGGAGCCCGCAGGGACCGCACCTGCGCGCGATTGCCACGTCGGGGGAGCAGAGCCATCGCACGGCGCGGGCGGTGGCGTGGCTGCGCGAGAACTACGCGAAGCCGCTGCGGGTGGAGGATCTGGCGGGCATCGCGCAGATGGGGTTGTCGACGCTGCACCATCATTTCAGGTCTCTGACGGCGATGAGCCCGCTGCAGTACCAGAAGCAGCTGCGGCTGCACGTGGCGCGGGAGCGGATGCTGCATGAGGATATGGACGCGACCAGCGCGGCATTTGAAGTGGGCTACGAGAGCATCAGCCAGTTCAATCGCGAGTACAGCCGTTTCTTCGGGCAGCCGCCGCGCCGGGATATTCAGGCGCTGCGGCTGGCGATGACAGAATCCACTGCGGCTGCCGGGCGGGCTGCTGCCCGGGCCTGAAGACGAGAAGGCGAGGGCGGCCGGCTTCGTTGCTCAGTTGCGAATGGCCCAGGCGAGCCCGTCGGGCTCGCCGCCGACGTCGAGACGGCCAGTAACCTTCAGCGTTCTCAAATCAACGACAACTATATAGTTATCCGGCGAGCAGGCGACGAAGGCTCTGTTGCCAACGGGGTCCATGAGTATGCCAGCGGCGCCGTGGCCGATGGGAATGCGGCGCACTTCCCTTCTCGATGCCGCGTCGTAGACGACGAGGTCGCCGTTGGCGAGGCTGGAGATGAAGACCTGTTTGCCGTCGGGCGTGAATTTCAGACGGTTGGCACCGTAGATTTTTGCGTCGAGCGTGTCGGTGACCTTGCGCTGGGCGATGTCGATGATCGAGAGCGTTCCGTCCTGGGCGTTGGCCGTCCACATCTCGCGGCCATCGGGCGAGACGTCGAAGCCTTCATCGCCTTTGCCGACGGCGACGACGGTTTCATTCCAGTCGAGGCGCGGCTGGCCTGCGCCGGGCGGCGGTGGCGGTGCGCCGGCGGGCGGATGCATGCCGGGAGGGGGTCCCATGGGCGGCAGCGTAACCTGCTCGATAAAGCTGACGGTGCCGGAGCTGACGTTGGTGGTGACGATGCGCTTCTGGTCGGGGAAGACGTGGAGCATGTGGGTGCGGTTCTGGCCGGTGCCCATGATCCAGTCGATTTTGTGCATGGCGGGATCGTAGCGAGCGATGGCCTTCGCGCCCTCCGCCGTGAACCAAAGCTTGCCGCCGACGAAGGCGAGGCCGTGCGGGCCGTTGAGGGCGCCGGTGTCGATATCGGGCAGCGCCTTTTGATCGACGAGGTTGAGGACGGAGATCGAATGGTAGCGGCCGCCGCCATAGATGGAGACGTACGCGGTGCGGCCATCGGCGGAGGCGATGACCTCATGCGGATCAGGACCGACGGGCAGACGCGCGAGAATCTTCAGCGTTGCGGGATCGACGATGGCCAGGGTGTGATTGCGCTTGGAGAGGGCGAGCAGGGCGCGGTCGGGCGTGGGCTGTGTGAACGCGATGGGCGCGGCGGCGAGGAACAGCGCAACGGCCGCGGTGAAGATCAGGGTGCGGCAGGAACGGAGCATGGGTCGTTCTCCTGTCAGGCGCGGTTGACTTTCCAGTAGACGGTATATCGTTCGTCGAAGACGCGGTAGAGCGGCTGCATCTGCATGATGGAGGAACCGCTGGTGGCTTCAAAGCGCGGCTCGTCGCCGGGAACGCGTCGGATGGCGTCGCTGGCCTGGCCCGAAGACGACGCCAACTCGGGCATCGGGTAGTTGCGGTGGTCGTCCTGGGGGCCGCCGGGTCCGTTGATCTTCTGGTCGGTGAGGCCCTCGCGGCCCATGCCTCCGGCGAGCACGAGCGGGCCGTACATGGCGGCCTGGACGGTGGAGTCGTCGGGGGCCGCGCAGGCGTGGAGGGACATGGGCAGGCGAACCTCGACCTTGTCGCCGTCGTGCCAGGTGCGGTCGAGCGTTGCGTAAGTCGAAGGCTCGGTGGAAATCGCGTGCGGGCGGCCGTTGATGCGAAAGGCAACGTCTTTCGTAGCCCAGTACGGGATGCGCACCTTCAGGCCGAGGCGCGTGGGTTTCTGCGCTTTGATGGTGAGCGTGGTGCCTTCTTCCACCGGGAAGTTTGTGTCCTGGATGACGGTGACGCCTTTCTCGGGCCAATCAACTTCGGAGCCGGCGAAGAGATTCACATAGAGGTTGTGGTTGTCGTGAAAATAGATGGAGTCGTTGACCTTGGAGTATTCCTCGACGCCGGTGCCGTAGCAGCACCAGAACGAATCGAAGGGCGTACCGAAGGTTTTCCAGTAGCCGGGCTTGAGCGAGACGTAGTACATGAGCATGCCCTTCGGGTTCTGTGTGCCGAGGCGCACGTTAAACATGAGGCGCTCGTAGTAGTCGAAGATGCGCGGGTCGCCGGTCCATCCATAGATGTGGCGGGCGAGCTTCATCATGTTGTAGCTGCAGCAGCACTCTTCCGCGTCGTGGCCGAGCTCGGAGGCGACACCGTTGGGAGCGTGCCAGAATTCGCCGTTGCTGGTGCCGCCCGTGCAGTAGATGTGGTGCTGGGTGACAATGCGGTAGAAATTGTCGGCGATCTGGCGGTAGCGCGGGTCGTTGGCGACTTCATAGCCGCGGGCGGCGCCAATGATTTTTGGGATGTTCGTGTTGGCGTGGTTGCCGTCGAGGTCGTCCACGTTGTCGGCGAGCGGGTCGAGCATTTTCTGGTGATAGAACCGGTAGCCGAGGTCGCGATATTTCTGCTTGCCGGTAACGGCATAAAGGTTGAAGGAGACTTCGGCCATGCCGCCCTGCTCGACGAGGAGCATGCGCTGCCACTGATCGTCGGGGATAGGTTTGGTGTAGTTAATGGCCCAGTCGGCCATGCGCTCGGCGGTGTGGAGGGCCTGCTCGTTGCCGGCATGCACGTACATGTCGAGATGGCCGGCCATGATCTTGTGGTAGGTGTAGAAGGGCGCCCAGACCTTCTCGAAGTTGCGGAGGCGGTCGTAGAAGCTGGTGGGATAGGCGCCAAGGTAGCCGTCAGCCTGCTGGCACCTGGCCAGCATGGCGACCAGCTCATTGCCCTTGTCGCGGATCTTGTCGTCGTCGGTGGAGGCGTGCATCAGCGCGCAGGCGGAGAGGTAGTGGCCGCCGGCGAAGTGTCCGCGCAGCTCGCAGTCGGGCCTCTCCCATCCACCGAGAGGCTCAGCAGTTGAGGGGACGTTTGCCGTGACGCGGAACATGTGGGCGAGGCGATCGTTGGGAAGCTGGAATAAGTAATCGCGATTGATCTCAAGGGCGGTTTTCAGCACGCCGTCGCGCATCCGGACCTGGGTCATGGGGAAATCTTTCCAGGTCCACTCAACTTTTTCGTAGCCGGAGTGGTTCGCGCTAACGGGGATGTCGGCGACGGCATCCTGGAGAGCGCGCAGGGAGCGAGGGGCAACGAGGAGGCCTCCGGCGGTGGCGGCGGACGAGGTGATGAAACGGCGGCGGGAGAGGGGGGAATGATTCATCGCGGACTCCTGAACGTGGGACGGACCAAATCGGGCGTCGATAGCATTATGACGCGGGCGCGCCGCGACGCGCCCGAACCGAATGCAACCGGCTATTCCGGCAGGTCGATCTGGCCGTCGATGTGGAAGTGGCCGGTCGCGCCGGGCGCTCCCGTGTCGGGCTGGCCGCCGCCGATGGTGAGGGTGTAGTCGCCCTGCGCAATGATGGGGGTGCCGAGATTCGTCACCATGCTGAGGTCGCGCTTCTTCAGATCGAAGTGGACCTTCTGGCTGGCGCCGGGTTCGAGGTGGATGCGCTGGAATCCGCGCAGTGCGATGTCGGGCGCGCCCGGCACCGGCGGGAATTTCAGGTAGAGCTCGACCACTTCGTCACCGGCGACCTTGCCGGTGTTGGTCACCGTGACATCGGCGCTGACGGGATCGCCGGCCTGGATCGGCTCCTGCGGCACGCTCAGATCGCTGTAGCTGAACGTGGTGTAGCTGAGGCCGTAGCCAAAGGGGTAGAGCGGCTTGCCCTTGAAGTAGCGGTAGGTGCGGTCCGCCATGGAGTAGTCTTCGAAGTTCGGGAGCTGGCTGATGTCCTTATAGAAGGTGACGGGCAGGCGGCCGGCTGGATTGTTCTTGCCGCTGAGCGTGTCGGCGATGGCAGCGCCGCCTTCTTCGCCAGAGTACCAGGCTTCGAGAACGGCGTTTGCGTGCTGGTTGATCCAGTTGACGGCCAGCGCGCTGCCGTTCATGAGGACTACAACGAGCGGTTTGCCGGACTGCGCGACCTCCTGCACCAGGGCTTCTTCGGGCTCAGGCAGGTTGATGCTGGTGCGATCGCCGCCGAGGAAACCGGGCTCGTTGACGGGCATCTCTTCGCCTTCGAGGCGGCTGGTGATGCCGACAACTGCGATGACGACGTCAGCGTTTTTCGCAGCGGTGAGAGCTTCGGGCGATGGAGCATTGTTGACTTTGGCCCAAATGAGCTGCGCTGTGGGCTCGCCTTCACCCATCTTCGTGTAGGTCACAGTGATCTGCGCCTTCTCGCCCTTCTCCAGGTGAACGCGACCCAGGTGGGATTCCACACCACGGGTTCGGAATTCCTGGGCGATCTCCTTGCCATCGATGGAGACGCGGCCGAAGCCGTTGACCCGAATGCCGACGAGATAGTCGCCGGATTCCTGCGGGGTCAAAAAGCCTTTCCACTCCACGGTTACGGACTTTGCGCCTGCCGCCTCGGAGGGCAGGTTGCTCGCGGTGAGATTGACGTTGGGTTCGACACGGCTGGTGAGGACCTCCCGTTTCGCGTCGGAGCCGAATGCCATGCCCTCACCCTTGCTGTACTCCGCCTCGAGTCCGGGCTTGCCGTCGGGCGTGGTCAACAGATCGTTGGGGACCGGATTACCGTCGTTGCGGAGGAACTGGGTTCCGGGCACGTAGGTGATCTTCGCGTCCGGGTACGCCGCTTTCAGGCCTTCCATGAAGGAGACGGTGTGGGTGGGGACGCCGTTGTAGTTACCGAGCAGGACGGCGGTCTGGTCGGCGAGTGGGCCGACGACGGCGATGCGTTTGATGCCGGGCTTGAGCGGCAGCGTGCCGTCATTCTTGAGCAGGACCATCGACTCGTCGGCAAGCTTGCGGGCCAGCTCGCGGTGCTCGGGGCTGTTGAGCTGGCTGGGATCGATCTTCGAGTACGGATCCATGCTGGGCGGATCAAAGAGGCCGAGCCGGATGCGCGCGGTGAAGAGGCGGACGAGCGCGGTGTCTATGGCGTTCTCGCTGAGGTAGCCCTGCTGAACGGCGTCGATGTAGGGCTTGTAGTCGTGATCGTCAGTGACCTTGGCGAAGAAGTCGGCGCACTCATTGTCCATGCCGCGCTCGAGGGAGATCGCGGAGGCCTGTGCCTGCGTGGGCCGATAGTGGTGGCCTTCGAAGATGTTGATCACGGCGCCGCAATCGGAGACGACGTAGCCCTGGAAGCCCCACTTCTGGCGGAGCTGGTCCTGGAGAAGGTACTGGTTGGCGCATGCGGGCTCGCCGTTGATGGCGTTGTAGGCGCACATCACCGATCCGGCTTTGCCCTGGACGACGGCGGCGCGGAAGGCGGGCTCGTAGGTGTCCATCTCGTCGTGCTTGCTCACGTCCACGTCAGCGATGTGACGCGTGGGCTCGGGACCGCTGTGCACGTCGAAGTGTTTCGGAGTGGAGATCACGCGGTAGTACTTCGGGTTGTCGCCCTGCATGCCGGTGACGAAGGCGACGCCCATGCGGCCGGTGAGGAACGGATCCTCGCCGTAGGTTTCCTGGCCGCGTCCCCAGCGCGGATCGCGGAAGATGTTGAGGTTGGGCGCCCAGAAATCGAGGCCGTGCATGATGGCCGAGGCGCCATCGTGCTCGTCGCGCGCGTGGATGACGCGGCCTTCGGTGCCGATGTCGATGGCCATTTCGTGGATGCCGGGCGCGTCGAAGGTGGCGCCGAGACCGATGGGCTCAGGAAACTCGGTGGTGCCGTCGACGGCGACGCCGTGCAGCGCTTCGCTCCACCAGTCGTAGGCGGGGACTTTGAGGCGAGGAATGGCGCGCGCCTGGTTGACGAGCTGCGAGGCCTTTTCATCGAGCGTCATGCGGCCGACGAGGTCTTTGGCGCGGACTTCGGGTGAGAGGTTTGGATTCAGATAGGGCGGATTGGCGGAATCCTGAGTGGAGGAATCCTGAGCGGCCTGGGCGCGCGCGGACGCCGCGGTCAACGTGACGAGGAAAATTGCGGTGCAGGCGGCAAGGCCCGTTCCAAGGCGTGTAGCGAATCCCTTCATGACATGTCTCCGGATCAGGAATGCGGCGAGGCCGGGGCGGCGATTCCACGCGAGGAGCGAGGGTTCCGCAGCGGGCCGAGAGTCGCGATGATTGGGCAGCGTCATTCAGCCAATCGATTTACCGCCGCTAAAGGTACCACGATCGCCGGGTCTGTGTCCGGCGTGAGCGAGGTGGCTGAGAATTCTCCCGGATCGGCGGTGGGGCAGAGGTTCGGGATTTGCGGCAGGGGAGTCGCGCATCTTACCTGGGATGGAGAACCATCCAGGGAGGATTCGATGAGCGCCAAACCCATGCCGTCTGGGAATCAGGGAATCGAGAAGTCCGACGAGGCGTGCTCGACGCCGATCGATCCGAAGGCGCCGGCGGGCGAGCCGGGATCGCTGGGGTCGAAGAGCGATTGCGGCGGGCGTCCGGCGACGGACGACTCGGTGGTGGAGGCGAAGGACGAGATGGGTCCGGGAGTGACGCCTCCGCCGTCGGGACAGGATTCGCGGCGGTAATTTTGGGCCGGAAATCGGGTCGCCGGGGTGGGGTAGGGGGTACCCCCCTCCTCGGGCAAATAGCATCTCATTGAAGAGACGGGAGATGGAAGGTAATACCCTGAGGGTATTACCTTGCCCTTAGCCTTTTGACGGCGTCAAATCGGGTATGGCGCGGCGGCTACGGCGCGGCGGTTGGTCCGCGCGAGAGTTTCGGCAGCAACTTGTCAAACAGCGAACGGCTTGAGACGACGATGGGGATTCATCCGCCTGGGCGGAGAATCCCCATCGTGTTTTAGGTTAGGAGGGTCGCGGGGTGGAAGCAAGGGAAATCGGGTGGACGCACGGTACGGAGGTACTGCGCGAGCGAGCCCGGGGCTTAAAGCCCGGATCTTTTGCGGACTCGGATTCCACGGCCTGAAGGCCGTGGCTTTCTCCGTCGCCTCGCTTTGCGAGGCCTGATGTGCTGCGGGAAATCGGGGGACGGTACGGAGGTACTGTGCGAGCGAGCCCGGGGCTGAAGCCCGGATCTTTTTGGGGACTCTACTTCCACGGCCTGAAGGCCGTGGCTTTCTCCGTCGCCTCGCTTTGCGAGGCCTGATGTGCCGCGGGGAATCGGGGGACGGTACGGAGGTACTGCGCGAGCGAGCCCGGGGCTAAAGCCCGGATCTTTTGCGGACTCGGATTCCACGGCCTGAAGGCCGTGGCTTTCTCCGTCGCCTCGCTTTGCGAGGCCTGATGTGCCGCGGGGAATCGGGGGACGGTACGGAGGTACTGCGCGAGCGAGCCCGGGGCTAAAGCCCGGATCTTTTGCGGACTCGGATTCCACGGCCTGAAGGCCGTGGCTTTCTCCGTCGCCTCGCTTTGCGAGGCCTGATGTGTAGCGAGCGAATATCGGGAAGTTGTCTTCGGCGGATCTGAAGCGAGTGTGGTTGGCTCCGTCGGCTCGCTTTGAGAGGCCTTATGTGCAGCCAGCAAAGAATCGGCTGGAAATGGCCGTCCGCGGGACTTGGAATGAAACTGTTTTCGACGGCGAGCGCGTTCACGCGCTTGATTCCTCGCGGGAGCGAGGAAGGCGGGGAAAGCGCCGGGTTTTAACCCGGCGAATTCTGCGCCTCTCTTTGAGAGGCCTTCAGGCCCGGAGATATGCGGTGACGGGATCGATCAGGTCTGAAATGCGCACGGAGGAGAAGGGGAATTCTTCACATCTGGCGCAGAGTCGCGCGCGGACGGGGTTCTCGTGGATGTAATTGCGGTGCGTGTCGAAGCTTTCGCGATCGGTCATGCGGAGCTTTTTGAAGCTGTCTTCCCAGACGGGCATTTTGGATTTGAGACGGAAGGAGAGTCCGCCTTTTATGAATTGCACCGCTTTCTCAATGGAGACGTTCGGCCCGGGCGTGAGGATCAGGTGGAGGTGGTCGGGCATGAGAACGAAGGCGTGGAGTTGGTAGCGTTGTTTCGCGCGGTCATCGCGGAAGAGTTGGAGGAGGAGGTTGGCGTTCGCGTCGGTTTGGAAGAGGCGGCGGCGGTTCGCGGTGACGGCCGTGATGAAATAGGTGCGGAGTTCGGGCGGGAAGAGTTCCACGAATGGAAGGTTAGCGGGTGGGGTTCGGCGGGGATCGATGATGATGGCGCGGGGTGGTGTCGTTGGTGATGGTTGGGTTCCGTTTTGGGAAAAGGCCCGGGGCTAAAGCCCGTGTTTCTGGGGGCTTTGATTCCACGGCCTAAAGGCCGTGGCTTTCTCCGTCGCCTCGCTTTGCGAGGCCTTATGTGCTCTTCAGCACGATCCAGCGACTGCCGCCGGCTTTATCAGGCTTCGTTCATTCAGCATCGTGACTTTCTCTGATGCCCTTCGCCTTCCCCTCGAAAAAAAAGAAGCTCCGCTTGTCGCGGAGCTTCCTGATTCCTTCTGGTCATCGGGCGAACCGTTTGTGCCCTTCGATTAGCTGCATCCGCTGGTGCTGCCGCAGCTCATGCATCTGTAGCAGCTGCCGTTTCTTACCATGATGGCGCCGCAGGTGTGGCAGCTGGGGGCGTCGCCCATGTCGTACATCGAGCGCATAGCGTCCGCTGCGTGGTGGATCCCTCGATCGGCCATCGCGTCAGGGGTTAGGGAATAGGGATTAGGGATTGACGAGCCTGGCTCGGGGGCGAGGCCGCCTTGCGGGGCTCCGTGGGCGCCCATGCCGCGGGTTGGCGTGTGCTGCTCGGGGGAAAGCAGGTCCCTCGACTGCGCGCCTTCCGGCCCTTCGCTCGGGATGACAACTGAAGTTGCCGGCGTTAGCCCTGCGAAGAGCGAGAGCTGCTGGCCCGAGAGGAAGCGGAGCTGGAGCCAGCGGAAGATGTAGTCCATGATCGATTTGGCGTAGCCGATGTGCTCGTTGCCGGTCCAGCCACTGGGCTCGAAGCGGGAGTGCGCGAACTTCTCGCAGAGCACCTTGAGCGGCACGCCGTGCTGCAGCGCCAGCGAGGCCGCCGTCGCGAACGAGTCCATGAGCCCGGAGACCGTGGAGCCTTCTTTCGCCATGCGGATGAAGATCTCGCCGGGCTGTCCGCTGGGGTAGAGGCCGACCGTGATGTAGCCTTCGTGGCCGGCAATGGAGAATTTGTGCGTGAGCGAGGCACGTTCTTCGGGCAGACGGTGCCTTACCGCACGAGGTGGCTCGCTGGTGGTGGAGGCGTCGGCTTCCATCCCGGCGGTGATCGACGCGAGCGCGGCGTTGAAGGCCTGGGTGGCGGAGACGATCGACTTCGAGGCGACCTCGACCTTCTCGGCAACCTTGGCTTCGAGGGATTTCAGATCCGCTTCGGCGGGCTTCTTCCCCGAAGCCATCGCGGCGAGGATGCGGTCGGCGGCGGCGGAGTGCTCGGTGGAGGTGCCTTTGATCTCCTTCGCCTTGGCGCCGTCGGAGACGTTGAGCGGCTGCGCGCCCTTCGATCCGTCGCGGTAGACGGCGACGGCTTTGAGGCCGAGACGCCAGGATTCGAGATAGGCCTCGGCGATGTCGTCGAGGGTGCAGTCGTGCGGCAGATTGACCGTTTTGGAAATGGCTCCCGAGAGGAACGGCTGGGTGGCGGCCATCATGCGAACGTGGCCCATGTAGTGGATGGAGCGAGTGCCCTTGGCGGGCTTGAAGGAGCAGTCGAAGACAGCGAGGTGCTCGGGCTTGATGCCGGGCGCGCCTTCGATGGTGCCGGTGGCGTCGATGTAGCTGACGATGGCGTCCACCTGATCGTTGTTGTAGCCGAGCTTAAAGAGCGCGGTGGGGACGGTATTGTTGACGATCTTGATCATGCCGCCGCCGACCAGCTTCTTGTACTTGACCAGGGCGAGGTCGGGCTCGATGCCGGTGGTGTCGCAGTCCATCATGAAGCCGATCGTTCCGGTGGGGGCGAGGACGGTGACCTGGGAGTTGCGGTAGCCGTGCTTTTCACCGTGGGCGAGGGCCTGGTCCCAGCAGTCTTTGCTGGCCTGGATGAGGGCGTCGAGATGCGGGACGGAGAACGGCTCGTCGGACGTTTTGGATTTGCCAATCTTGTTGACCTCGGCGCGGTGCATGCGTATGACGTCGAGGAAGGGCTCGCGGTTGACGTAGAAGCCGGGGCAGGCTCCGCCTTCGTGGGCGACGGAGGCGGTGAGCGGCGTGGCGGAAGCGAGGGGAGGGCAGGTTTCGGCGATGCGCGCGGACTGCAGGTAGGCCTCGCCGCACATGATGGCGGTAAGGGTTGCTGCAAAGTCGCGTCCCGCGTCGGAGTCGTAAGGCAGGCCGAAGGCCATGAGCAGCGCGCCGAGGTTGGCATAACCCAAACCCAGGGGCCGGTAGTCGTGGGAGTTCTTCGCGATGGCTTCGGTGGGGTAGCCGGAGTTGTCGACGAGGATCTCCATGGCCGTGATCATGATGTCGATGGCGGCGCGGTAGGAGGCGATGTCAAATGTGCCGGCGGCGGTGACGAACTTGAGCAGGTTGAAGCTGGCCAGGTTGCAGGCGGAGTTGTCGAGGAACATGTACTCCGAGCAGGGATTGGAGGCGTTGATGCGGGCGGTGTTCTTCGACGTGTGCCACCGGTTGATGGTGGAGTCGTACTGCATGCCGGGGTCGCCGCACTGCCAGGTGGCCTCGGCGATCTTCTTCATGATGTCGCGGGCCTTGTA
>Ga0335072_10000401_pt1 | contig 87848 bp, 82 predicted proteins | sample Lox_Sample_21_FD_206725 | JGI IMG/M metagenome (GOLD analysis project Ga0335072, IMG submission 206725) | Soil microbial communities from Loxahatchee National Wildlife Refuge, Florida, United States - Lox_Sample_2.1 | ecosystem: Environmental > Terrestrial > Soil > Wetlands | place: USA... | reverse complement strand
AGAACGGGGCGAACGTCAACGCGCAGGGAGGATCCTTCGGCACGGCGCTGCAGGCGGCTTCGTATGGGGGCCACGACCAGGTCGTGCAGCGGCTGCTCGAGAACGGGGTGGACGTCAACGCGCATGGAGGGCACTATGGCTCGGCGCTGCAGGCGGCTTCGGTGAAGGGCCACGACCAGATCGTGCACCGGCTGCTCGAGAGCAGGGCGGACGTCAACGCACAGGGAGGATTCTTCGGCACGGCGCTGCAGGCGGCTTCGTCTCGGGGCCACGACCAGGTCGTGCACCGGCTGCTCGAGAACGGGGCGGATGTCCACACGCAGGGAGAGCACTATGGCGCGGTGCTGCAGGCGGCTTCGTATGAGGGCCACGACCAGGTCGTGCACCGGCTGCTCGAGAATGGGGCGGACGTCCACGCGCAGGGAGGGCACTACGGCACGGCGCTACAGGCAGCGTCAGCTGGGGGCCACAACCGAGTCGTGCACCGGCTGCTCGAGAACGGGGCGGACGTCAACGCGCAGGGAGGGCACTACGGCACGGCGCTGCTGGCGGCTTCGATTCGAGGCCACTACCAGATCGTGCAGCGGCTGAAATCGGCCTTAAGATCTCAATAATCTAGCCTACCACCCCACCCACCACCAATATATTTGCGAACGTTTATCAGTTTCAGAAGTGTTAAGGAAAAGGGGAGAAAATGCTTAGAATCAGGTAGTAGTGGAGTGGAATGTTGATAGGAAGACTCTACTGCTAGTGATGTTGAAGAGGTAATGCTTCAACCCAGGCAGTTTCCTGAGCTTCAGCTAGTAGTGCTTCATGTGACTGTAGAATGTGCGCTTCTAGGCGTGATCTTTCCTCAACTGGCAAGGTATCTCTAGACTCAAGCAGGTTATGGGTTGATGCGATTAGGGTGCGACGCGGTGGGGATATTACAACAGCCTGTTGTTGCCCGTAAGGTTCCTAGTCTAGCAAGTAACTAGGCTCTGGGATAGCTGCAATTGCTCGCTCAAGGGCAGGGCGCAGGTGCACGGGCATAGATAGGAAGAGGTCGGCCATAGAGATAGTAACAGCAGGCGGAATTATCTGTACAAATTGGCGGCAGTGAGGTTGTTGATGATCTTGCACTGCAGACAGGCCACAGGCAGGGTTGGTGCTGTGGCGGTGTGCCGATCGAGAATGGTGCCCCTGCCCGGAACGCAGCCAAGCCGGCGCTGGTGCTCTAGCCCCCGCCCGTCTCGACATTATTCAGTGTCGTTATCGGAGTTGCAGGGCCAGGGAAACAATCGCACCGAACTGTATGGGACGCCAGACTATCGATTATCGATTGTCTATTGTTCAGCAATGAGGTCTGTGGCTGGCAGAGGCTTGAATTTGGTAGAGTATGTGACAGCTATCAACTTAACTGCCTTGCTCTACAGGCTTTGCGTTGCGAATATTCTGGTTGACTGTGGACAGTCATTCGACCGAGTTCCTGCGAGATGCGGTAAGGCAACGGCAAGCTACTCGATTGCTGTTCAGTGATCAGTTGCAAGCCTGGTCATCCATCGCAGCAACAGCCGTCAGGATCTTTTCCAGTGTGCCATTGATGTAAGAGGCAAGTGTAAGTACGGTGGTGAGTCTGGCTCTAGCAGTTGAAATCGCTCGGGTCAAGGATGAGACAGAGTACCCAGCAGTTGCTGAACAAGGGAATGTAGAGCAGCAGAGTACAATTACTCTGTACGTTCATCTAAGACTCTGATTTAGAGTCGATTAGGGAAATTCGCCGACTAGATAGCTTTTCGAGAAGGTTCATTGCGGATACCCGTTCGAACATTCTGTCAGCGTCTGGCTCTTTGTGTTGAATATCATCCTCTCGCTGGCGGCCCATTAAGATTTAATGAAAGGTGGATTTGGGCACGAGGAGAGCATTGCTTTCCTAATTCCGCCAGCAACCAGTCATCGCTGAAATCATCAGGTACCTGTAAATCGACACCTTCAAATCGACACCTTCACTATGACCCTATCAATTTCGACTTCTTCCTCTTGGCCTATTGTCCTTAGCGATAATAGTCCTTAGCATGAATTGGACTGGAGGACGCCTGCAACGATCCAAAGCCAACACCAATATCTTCGTCAAGATCCAGAAGCAGCATTTTGCGAAAGCAAGATTCCGCTTAGAGAATGGACGTTCCTCCCTAGCGCCATTTGCCTTCTACATCTTCCAAGGACCACATGGCCACAACATGGGGATGCCACACGACCTGTCCATTGATGGCTACCATCGACATCGCAAAAGATCTCCTTCGCAGGAAACCTTCCAGGAAGAGCATACGAATGGCTTCTACTCTCCAAGTTCCAGCCACCACCACAATTTGGGTGAGTCACGACTAAAGCGTCATTGCCCAGGGCGCCATCCTGAGAGCGGACGTGATGGCGTTCCAGCTACACCTTCTGAAGATAATCGACATGCGCAGAAGACAAAAAGGGAAACGAGCTCTGGCCAGGCCAGTATGGCTGATCGCAATCGTAAGTCCGCCACAGCCGAAGCCAATACCCTCCAGAACGCCAAACGCAGTCTTCTGAAGAAATCTGATTGGATGGGCCTTTCTGCAGCTCGCCCGTTGAAGATGGCATTCGCCACCATGCAAGAAATGGAAAGCATAGGCAAGAGGAGGAAAATAACAGAAGCTGGCGGACGAAGGAAGGCAGTCGCTCTACAAGATTCGAAATCCCACCCTGCCACTAATCGCCACCGCCGTATGAGCAAGAATAGGAGCCACACCTCTATCCCGCATGCAGAGGATGCCAGTATCAGGATTGGAGCTGATATTCACCGGACCCAGACAACGCCACTGTTGACCAATGGAAGACGTCCCACACCTGATAGCCCTGTGAGTGCATCTACAGAGTCTATGCTACTGGACAAGTTCGATTGGGCAGAATCATTTCTGGGCCAGCAACAATCAGCAGAATGCGCTTCGCCACTTACAAGCAACCAGCCAGAACATTCATCAAAGATATCTGTTCAAGATGAAGCTTGGCCTGCACTCCCTATTATGGTTCGGACAGACAAACATGAAGGCTCTCATTTCCTTTCTAACTGCGCTCTTGCCTCTTCCCCCAAAGGCGCTTCCAAAACCGACACCGAACGGATGCTTCCAGCTTTAGACCAATTGCGGGACAGCAAGAGCTTTGATGAAGTAAAAGCTAGATCTGCTTCGGGCTCATTGAAAGCACTGACTTTTCCTCTGTCCTTGTTCAGACCCACGCCACCAACAGATGTGACTCAGGGTGGCCATGGCGTCGATGACTCGAGCTCGACTGTGAAGGGTCGGCGTCTGCTTCGATCTTACGAGGACCTCGCTCAATCGACTACTAGAGACTGCGGCGCAGAGCAAAAGCTCTCAGATTGTGGGGAGTCCACAGGCAGCCAGGCAGCGCGGCATCATCTCAAGAAAGTATCAAGTGGACTACGGCCCGATAACCCCTCTGAGTCAACGTCACAGGCCAACCTCTGGCCGTCTGACCTGGGCCGTCCATATAATGTCAAAGGACAATCAAATTTATCCACAAAACTTGATATGTCTACTGGAAGGACAACAGCACATGAGACAGCAGCCGCTCATCATGAGCGTCTGAGGAAGTTTACTAAGGGATACGTTTGTCGGCCCGTATTTACCTTGGAACAACAAGCTTCGGGTGAAGCAATGATAAAGAGCCAGATGGGTGTATCTCAAAGTTCATCCTTTGATTTTCGCATGAATGAGGACAGCACCCCGACAACTTCCTCGACCATGACATCAAACCGGTCTTGGATTAGATCACTGGCAAGACCTAGTCAAGAGGGAGGTTTCCCGCATAATATGGAGCCTCTACACAACAGGCCGGCTGAACTTGCGGCATCCAGAACCCCAACCAGATTTGTCTCTAGATCCGGGAGCAAGAGCTTCGGAACCACCAGCGCTGAAAATAGGGGGTTTGATTTACTGAGTGGTGCGATGCAAACTCCCCGTCACACATCCTCCAAGGCAGTAAAGCACCAATCTGTCACGCCCAGTCGATTTCGGGCTACGACGTTCAATGGAGTACCCGGAACTCGTCGTGTTAGACCTGACAATAGCCACTCTGGTAACACGCCATGTCGCTTATCCTGGTGGAGGCCGAAAAGGAACCGAAGAGCAGATGAGAACGAGGTATCCATGCAGTCACTAACCCCATGCTTCGATGAACTGGAAAATAGATTCGAATTCGAGCCAATTCTTCAACAACGAAGACCGAACGGTGAAGCGTCAAGCCCACAGAACCCCCTAGAAGATGGAGAGAAGACTAGGTTGGATGGGTTCACTTGGAGACCACACTCGACTCGAGTTTTGCAGGACACTAGCCCCGCTAAAACCATTCACACTTCTGCCAACACTGTTCTGTATAGAGCAGAAGACCTGCAATCATCTCAGTCGATGGCCTTAACAGAACCTTCGGAGACTGATTTCCTTACTCAGATGAGTCCAATGGAAGGGAAGCTCGACGAGCGTCTAGTAGGCATCTCGGTCTATACCAATGCTGCCCGAAGTGTTCGAAGCTATATTCCGGCACCAAGTCTGAAAACGCGCTCACCACAGCTTTTCCAAAATGGTACAGATGTTGCACACGAGTACGTCTCAGGCTTGCACAATAGGCCTTTCGGATATGCAACTCATACCGCGTTCCCAGGAGTACACAACGCCGATGTGAGTGGCCAGGAATTAAGGTTTCCGAGACACAAATGCTTGCCCGGCTCAAGGTCGACGCACCGAGAGCCTCTGCAAGCTTGGACAGAGCTGCCGGTTATCTCTGCACACCCGTTCACCTGGACACCGCAAGCGAAGACTGGGGCTCTTCTATCTGGCAATTTTCCCTTATCGGGTATATCTCAACTATCTTCTCAAGCTACCAACGCAACGATGGAAACTTTGAAATACATACCCATTCGAGAAAGGCAGCAGGATTCAGAGTCAGATACTGAGAGAACAACAAGTGCGGACCACCGCAACTACTTCCCGGTCTTTTCAACGCAGAGGGCAAATGGCAGCTTATTTGAAGGTACGAAATGTGACCAGACCGCGCAAAGCTCTCCGGTGGAACATAAACCAGCGCTCCAGAATGGCCGAACTCCAACCACTCCACGAAGCCATGATTCCGAGACATGCGATGAGCATCCCTTCGCTGATGAAGAAGCTCTTCATCGGATGACGATTGATTCGTTGGGGACTTACAGTGGCTCATCAATCTCAGCTACGGCAACTGCAACACCTGGCCTTTTTCTTGACAACATCCATACGAGGACTAATCAGTCCTTCATCTTCGCGAAACCTAAACCTTTTGTGGGCATACAGGACACCCGAAGGCGCCGAGACGGTGACTAGATAATTGAAACGTACAACGAAGCGCAATTCTGTGGTTGGCAAGTTGAAGATGCCAGACGAACTAATTTTATTGGGAGACTCTGTTGCCGATGACATTGGGAGCGTGTCACACATGTAAATATGCTGAACTGATTTTGATGCCAACCACATGCAAATACGGTCTTTCAGACCAGGTTTTGATCATTCCTCTAAGTAAAGAGTCTCTTTGGCGTGCCGAAAGAGTTCAGTCCTACAGAGAATTATGACAATATCATTGCCTCTCCACCCGTAGGGCGAACTCTCGTCTCCACGTCATAGCTCCGGACGTGGACGGAAGGTTCAGAAAGCTCAGTCTTACTCAGTTGCCGGGGGCTGATCGGGTAGATCTCAGCAAGTGTCATACTCGTTATCTTTGCGAGGAATTGATCCGAGCTGGTAGCACCGTGGGGAAGAAGACAATGTCGGCCAGGGACTAGGCAACCAAAGTCCGAATACTTGCTTCTGATCAATTGACCAGTGATGTGAAAGGGGGGGTTCGACTAAAAAAAGACGAGATTGCATGGATCTCTTATCTACGCTATCATGTGCAAGCGATCTAAAAAGATCTGGGCTCGTCTCAGCCGCTCACTAAGCATTTTCATTGGCCTCGGCTTCGCTTGCCCCACCCGACTTTGAATCAAAAAGATATCCTCCCAACTTCATAACGATATCGCCTCGGCGAACCAGCACCCAGGACAAGTGGACAATTGCAAAGGTCTAGGACCCTTCATATCAAGCGGCAAAACAATTCTCTTTCCTTGCAGCCACGGCCGTCGAATGGACCCAGACTAGGACCTTGACAAATCCAAGACATCTCCCGGGCGGTAATTTTCCCGCGATTGGCTCATTGTCAGCTGCCAAAGGAAGCCAGACTCTGGCATTTTTCACTTCAATTCGTAGCTTCATTGCTGCCCTTCTCAGGACATGACTGACTCTCGATTATGACACCCGTGACAACATGGGTTCCAACCACGTAGGGAGCCAAGAAGCTCCGGTCCCGAGTTCTAGCAGCAAATCCAGTGGCAGCGGGCGCGATGAAATCCTTTCTGAAATGCGGAGCCATAAGGACGAACGACGGGATACAGTAGGAACTGCACTGGATAACCAAGGACCAGGTGCTCTAGATGACACACTTGCGCTCCACCGCTCGCATACACATCACTTGGGTCCCCTGCACTTTCGAGATCTCGACGATGATGATCCATCGTGAGTCCTTCACACCACTCCACAAACTTGAAGGCTAATGCCGGTGGCAGTGATTGGTGGTTTGCTTCAACCGCTATTCCTCTCATTGCAGCTACATTTGCGCCCATGGCCAATGTCCTATCCATTGCAGCGCTGGTGGTTTACTGGAGAGACAAAGTGACAACTCCCGGGATCACGGCAGATGACACCGCCATAGGCATCAAGGACCCCCACTGGTAAGGTTCCGAAGAATCTGCGTTTTGTTTGTGGGTGCGCTGACAAGTGTTATGAGGTGTACCGCACTCAACATCGCGTCCCTAGTCTGCGCCTTTGTCGGCAATCTATTTCTGCTTTTTAACTTCACGAAAAGAGTCCGGTACATCGTTGCCCTACCTGCCACCATCATACTCTTCTACTTCGCCTCTGGCATACTGATTGGCATAACTTCCTCTATGGCCATATACGTTCCACCTGGAAACGGTGAAGTCTACTCGCAAGGATTCTGGCACGCTGTCATAGCAGCATCTCTGTACCTGTTTTGCTCTATGATTCTGATGATCAACATGCTCGGGTACTTTCTGGGTCATTATCCGCAGCACTTCACCCTCACCGATGAACAGCGCAATTTGATCCTGCAAACCATGATGTTCTTCGTATGGCTAGCGGGTGGTGCTGCCATCTTTGCCAGGGTCGAGCACTGGAGCTACGTCGATGCGTTGTACTTCTGCGACGTGACGATCCTCACAATCGGCTTCGGCGACTTTTTCCCTACAAACAACGTTGGGCGAGGTCTCGTCCTTCCCTTCTGTGTCGGGGGCATCATTATCCTCGGTCTCATGGTCAGCAGTATTCACAGGTTTGCGGGTGAGCTGAGCAAAGACAACGTCATTAGGAAGCATATGGAGAACCGCCGGGTGGACACTATCAGCCGAGCCATCACACTTACTGATGAGGAGCAGCGGCGCGATGACCTCGAGAAGCGATTGGCAGAAAGACCTGGGTTCCGGCCCACTATCTCCTCGCCTTTGATGAACCTTGATCCTGACAACAGGCAAATTCGGTTTCCTAGCGACGTGGGGCAAGGCAGGAAAGACGAAGATAAACGAGCCGATAATCAGGAGCCTGCGCCTTCTCAGTTCATGAGCTCGAAGTCCCATAGGGGTACAATGCACCGCACCTTTGTGTTCATTACTGCACCAGTCAGGGTTATGACGAGAGTTACTTCGAGAAAACCTAAAGCCCTTATAATGAGAGAGGAGAGAGACCGTTTCAACGCGATGCGTGAGATCCAGACCGGCGCCGCCACATTCAAGAAATGGTACGCCTTGCTACTGTCCGTGACCGCTTTCGGCATTCTCTGGTGTGTCGGTGCTGTTGTCTTTTGGCAATGCGAGAAATACATACAAGGCATGACTTACTTCCAAGCTCTCTATATGTGCTACGTTTCTTTGCTCACCGTTGGATATGGAGACCTGTCACCAAAGTCAAATGCTGGAAAGCCCTTCTTCATCGTCTGGTCGCTTATTGCGGTACCGACGATGACGATTTTGATTTCGGACATGGGCGACACGGTAATTTCATCATTCAAAAGGGGCACTTTCAAGCTTGCAGACTTCACAGTGTTGCCAAAGGATGGATTATCCAGAGAGATAGTCGATGCACATCCACGATTGAGACAGTTTATAGAAAGACGTGCGGAACGGAAACGCATTAAGAAGGGCCTCGAACCTGAGCAAGATGTGCATCCTCCAACCATCGACGAACTGGCTGCGGAAGATTTATCTGAAGCCGAATTGACGAAGAGGCTTGCATTCGCAATCAGAAGAACTGCAGATGACATGAAGCACCATACAAAATCACGCTACAGTTATGAAGAATGGGTTGAATTTACACGCTTGATCCGGTTTACCAAGACTGGCTGTGGGGAGGACCTACAACATAATGAGGAAGTCGAGGGGATCGTAGACTGGGACTGGCTCGCCGAGAATAGCCCTATGCTTAGCGAACAAAGCGAAGCGGAGTGGGTACTTGACCGGCTCTGCGAGAGCTTGTTAAGGCTTCTCAAGAAGAACCGTCTGGCAACTATTGCGGACATCGATGTACCGCCTGACCCTGATGCACCTGCCACGCTGAAGATGTTTGGCTTCAACCCGTTTACTGGGAAGCCGCTTGACGAGGATCCTAAACAGAAAGATCCCAATCGACCTCTGACGGAACCACCGCTCAGTCCGTCGTCGGAAAGACGCCGGAGAGCTACAGGAGCAGATAAGATTTTGACCTTCTTCACAGGTGATCGCCGGGGACAGAATGCATATGTGCACAGAGAGCCAGTGTGGTCGGCCAGAGCGCTGGAAAGGATAAACGAAAGAAGGAGGAGTAGTGCCGGATTGGGTAATACTCGCAAGGGTCCTTTTAAGATGGTTAAAAGTCGGACTGGGGCTGTGGGTGGTGGAAGAGGAGGCGCCGGTGCCAGAACTCTGAAGGCTCGCGTAGCGCATGGAAGCGCATGACCGGGCCACTTTCTTAAGGTAGTCCATGGAGTTGAGGGATTGGGTTCTGGATATATTCTGGGACATGTATTATGCGATGGCGGATCGAGTGACTTGTCAGACTCTCTGGAATCTTTAGTGTGAGCGTATGACACCAAATATGCTTGTTCCGAAGTACTGGTAGTTTTATTTCCTGTACGCAGGACCATACCCCTGAACAGACGCAAAACTTCCTAGGTGAGTCTGCCCTCTGATATGTTCAGCTAGTCTTCATGCCACACCCAGCACGCAGGACTAGCCATGACATAAGACGCCGATGGTCGGCAATGCGGCACAATAAGTTGCACATGCTCCACACATGTAGAGTACTTTGATTGTCCGACCACGTCTGCGTGTCCTAGATTCATCATCCACGTAAGATGTATCGCATCTAATTTCGATCACTTCATTCGGCTCTACGTCTATTTCCTACCTCACACAGCCTGTCTTTCTGTCTACCAATCAGCCTACCTAGTCGCCATGAACTTCAATCTTAGCACAGAGGACCAAAAAGTGGCTCACGACTCGCAATTCTACTCAAACTCGAATCCCACCATTCCCAATGACTTTGCCGTGCTGCTCGAGGCTTACAGCAGCATCCCTCGTGGCTCCGCCCAGGTATCTCATGTCAAATCGCTGCGGGATGAAGCTTACAAAGTCCATCACTATCCCTGCCTTGGCCTCTACCGCTTCCTCAATCTCTCCCTCAGCACCCACCCCCTCTACAAGAGCTATGTCTTACCTCTCCTCAAATCTCCTCCAAAAGATGCATCAGACGTGGAATTCAGACCGATCTTCCTGGACTTCGGAACTTGCCTCGGGCAAGACCTCCGCAAACTCATCTACGACGGCGCCTCTCCCACTCTGCTCTACGGCTGCGACGTGCTCCCGGCATTCATAACGCTCGGTTACGACCTCTTCCGCGACCGAGAAACCTTCCCACCAACCCATTTTCTTGCCCCCGCCGATGCCTTCGACACGTCGTCGGACAATGCCCTTGCAACACTGGACGGCAGATGTGCCATCGTACACGTTAGCGCGGTATTCCATCTCTTCAACTACTCGGACCAAGTCTTACTTGCGAAGCGAATTGTCAAGCTACTTCAGCCGAGACCGGGAAGTCTAATTCTGGGCCACCAGAATGCAAATAAGAACTGCGGGGAGTATCCGAGTAGGCCAGGCCACCGCTCCGAGACTCTATTTAGGCATAATGAGGTTAGTTGGCAAAGACTGTGGGAACGAGTTGGAAGGGAAATTAGCCCGAAGGTCAGGTTTAGGGTGAAGAGTGTACTGTATCCGCATTCTATTCCGGAAGGGGTGGAGCGGCCTGATAGCGGGCAATGGCGGGATGAAGGGTTTAGTTGGATGAAGTGGGAGGTCTGGTGGGAATGATGATACACTTAGCCTCAAATTGAGAAGCGTGGCAAGTAGCAGGCTTTTGAATACCTCCAAGCCGACGTCTCATACCGCCAATGTTTGAGAAGTGACCTGAAGTGATCAGATGGCGAACGTGTGCCCTGGAGGAGTTCGTCCTTATGATTTCGCAACAAACCCCTAATCAGCGTTCATTCCGATTCATACTGCTGATGATCCTCGCATCCACAGAGCCTGTTTTAGAGGCAACTGCCTGTGCGCTCTGCAGTAGATTCTTCCAATCATCTTTTGCCGAGGTCGGCAAGCTTGGCCTCCACCTTCTAGAAGGAACTTTGTCTCTTTGCAGGTTGCCATGCAGGATGTTGGCCAATAGGGACAAATACAACTGCTTCTTTCGGGATTGGCCCGACCAAAGGCCAGGAAGCTCCGAATCAAGACACCAAACCGATCAACCTTTAACTCATCTCTAAAAGATCGATATAAGTCTTGGTTGAACGTGACTGTATCGGGGTATTGTTACAGCCTCTAGATCGGCTTTTGAGAATCCGACAGACCATAACTGACATGGGCGTGAGTGCAACGAGCCGATGCTATAGACTTTTGCGACTCTGGCATTTATGCGTGGGGGGTTTCTAGACCTAATAGGCTGGCTCGGAGATGGGATTGATCAGACCTCAACATATCCCTTCTGTTCGTCAACAGAGACCAAAATTCAGAGTCATTCTCCCAAAGCAGATGCGATGAGGCCTACACCATTAACAGTCACGTACAACGCTGGCGCAACCAACAGATTCGGCGACAAAGAAAATTACCAGTCGCAGAGGTTGGATCAAAGCGTCTCAACACTTCACTCTCGTTTACCAACAAAGACCAGCAATCAGAGTCGTTCTCTCGAAGCAAGAATGACAAAGCCGCGATGATAACAGTTATTCACAATGCTGCCTCAACCAACAAATTTGGCAACAGAAGTATGAGGGCTCTTCAGTCTACGGCCACAGCCACTGGGAACGTTGTGGCTTTGGACTGGCGGTCAAAGAAGGTCAGCAAGGAGACCGCACCATCGCCCAAGCATGTTTCATCAGCTAGAAGAGAGAGATCAAGGCCTAACAGATGGGCTGCACGTGAAGGTCGGGTTGACAGTTGTTGAGCCAAACCTCGGGCACTTGCCATGCGAGGAAGACTATCAAATCATGCCGGCAACGAAAGGTCATGTCACAAATGCTACAAGCCAATATGCAACGAGAGCGTCATCGACTGCCAATGCCTGATATCAGTCCCCTATAACTAGGTGCACGGCTGACGACTTCCTTGTTTGAGTATCGAACACCTGCGCTCGCCCTGCCCAACAATTCTCCAACCCAACCCAACTTCCGGTGCTGCACTAGGACAGATATGCCATCTCATCCCACCTAACTTTCTTACTGCAGCCGTGTCAGGATGTGCCGAGCGATACGCTGTCGTGCACCAACAAGCCACTTGCACGACAGATCCAGCAGCAGCTAATATTTGGTTCGCGCTACCGAGCGATTCAATTCGTGGTCTACACCCCAGACTGCGTTAGATTTAGGGAGAGCGCCGCTCGGAGGTGTCGGGGATCTTTCGAACAGGTTCATGGGCGTGAGCATAGACCGTGTTGGTTCCTTCCTTGGTGCTGACCTGTTGTTTTGCGTTGTTTTGCAATTTGGAAGCTGATCTATGTTTGTCTTCGTGGTTGTGGGAGGACTTGTGGAATCGATTGGGGAGAAGGCCTTGGCGGTGAAGGAAAGGGGATTGTTGGCTGGATAGATGGAGCGTCGTGGGAGACGGCCGTGAGAGGAGGGAAGCCAGAGCAATAAAGGTGAAAGATGCTATTGACTAATGAATTTGGTCTAGACTTGCAATCTCCTATTGTACAAATTGGCGACACTAATATACACAAAATTGCCATCAGAAGCTTTTTCAGAATTTGGCAAACCGTTGCAAGACATTTAAGGGTATCGTAAATTCCAATGAAGCAAAATCATGCTCCTGCCACATGGGCATTGTTCATTGCCATCCGGAAGCCAACTATTGCGCCAATGAGCGTAACTTGGCGCAACTCAACCCACGCACAATACTGTCGCGCTTCTCCTGCTCCGTAGTCTTGCAGAAAGCAAATGCGGGCGCGCCCCCTAAAAACCCCGAACAAAAGCGACAAAAAATCGAACTTGAAGCGGTCATGATAGTCGTCGGGTGTCTGTTAGGTACGCGAGACCATCTTGCAAATTACTCCCTAAAGAAATATTGCCGACAGTAGGCGCAGTGCTTGCCCTTGAAAGAGAGAAAGTCGCATTTGAAGGCCTCCTCACCGGTTCATTGGCGTTGGGCCGGTTGGCTCTCCGTGCAAATCTAGCCCTGGCCTCAAGGTAGTCCAGCTCATCCCGGTTTCGAAGCCTAGATATGGTGTTAAACGCTTCTATAAAACGTTCCTTGTCCAAAAGTGAGGAGAAGGTCAAAGCAAGGTACGTGATCCCTAATGATTTGACGTGCTCTTTGAATCGTGGGTGTCTCGGCATTCCGAGTACGGAAAGGTCCCATGGTCTGGGTGTGCTGGCGCTTTGGTTTTCGGAGAGGATGCTTAGTTTGAAAGAAGATCTGCTGGGTGGTCGATTCTCGATAACAACCTGGAGGCACGTATCTCGAGTATCTCGGCACTTGCAAGAATCAGGGTTGATCCTGATACCACTTTCCACTACAACCATTCGTTAGTAAGTGTTCTGGTCAACGGAAGAGGAGATTGCGACTCACGCTCCAATTGGAAGAAAGTACGTTGCCCCTCAAAGACTGTAAACATCACCAAGAGAGGCAAGGGCACTTTCTCTAAGATAATGTTTTCGCTTTCATTTCCGTTCTTGGCGGCTGAATTGCGTACGATAGAGAAGATGGCTGGATTGAGTCCTTCAGTCATAGACTCTGCCACGGTCTGGTTGGTCGAAGCCGAAAATCCACTGTTTGTTGATCTATCACTTGGCGAATTCGGCGATGGCTGCGATACATTCGTATTTGCTTGGGAAAGCGGCTTAAATTGCCAGATCTGGATCCGTGCTTCTCCGCCCTTTCCCCTTCTATTTAATGTCCAGCGGACGTTAATGCGATCATGAACAACCTTGAAGCCGGTGACCGCCCGCTGCAGTTCGTATACGTGGTTAATCTCCTTGAGGTCGTATAGCCTTGCACTTCTGACCTGACTTGACGATATTTTGACTTGATTGGTAGGTTCCGAAGACAATGGGCTTGCATAGACAGGCTCAAAGTGGTGAGAGTGGACGTTGATCTCAGATTCGCGGTCTCGAGGCGGCAAACCCGTACCTGAGCTGACAGTTGGCCGCACAAGTCGGAGCTCGGTGTCACTCATTCTGAAAACAGTCAAGGCTCCAGCCGCATCGCGCATTGGCAACTCGAGTATTTGTTCTTCGCTTCCAGGTCCGTCATCATCAATTGGGCCGGGATCGACCTCATCGGCGGTCCATATGGCGTAGGACGTGGCATTGACCAGCTCGAAGTCTGCCTCGGAATAGTGTGTGAGGTCTGAACGGCCTTTCTCGTCACATATTAATTGCTCCATCCTTAGGGTTGCCCGTTTGTAATAGAAGCTCTGCTCGAACTGTGTGCTGTTCTTGAGGACTTGTACCAACCATTGCGCTTTGGCAAGATTGATATATTGTTCTAGTGGTTGTGCGGAGCCCGGAGGACCGTGCGAGCGTACGGTGCTTTGAAAGAAGTGATAGGCCATCGCGTCAAAGCCTTCCCGTATGGGAAGCTGCCGTGGATCGGTGAAAGACTGAGGACGATGCGGTGCCATCAACGCCTCGTTGAAACGTTTGGCTAATGCCTCTGCTACAGGCGTTATGGTGGGCAGAGTCGGCTGCAGGGAGCCAGTAACCACTACGTTGTGTATGTCGGCCACATTGCGATCAATTCGGTCCAAAGTAACGGCCATGTTGCGCAGCAAGCCATCTTGCAGCTGCTCTGTGACCAGAGTGACTTTGGAGATGTGGAATTGTATTCGATTCACCAGCTTGTCAATCTTCTCTTGAATTCTGAATTCCCACAATACATTCTGTCGAAAGCTCGAAGGATTCCGTAGGTAGGAGGAGTGCTCTGCTAGAATGGCCTCGCATTGGCGGAGAGTGCTTTGGAAGTCGCCGACTAGATTCCTGCGTTCCGCTTCGAGCCCATTGTCCTTCGGGTCACACAGAGCTGTGCCCCATCTTTGATTCCGCTGTTCCTCATACTTCTCATCTGCATCCGACAGCTTGGCTTTCAGAAGCTCGAGAACACTTCTCAGGCCCCCGATTTCGATACCAAACTGGGCGTATCTAGCATCTTTGGAGAGAAAGGCGTTAGCATGTCTTGCACGAGCTGTAAACTGAGTGTTGTGTGGGTTTGTTGGGGGCGCACGCTTTCTCCCATTGCCGGCTAAACCAGTTCTGGGAGCTTCAGAACGTCTGGCACTCAAGGGAGAAAGCTTTTGACCTACCAGCTCGACGTTCCCGCTCAAAATGAACTTCACAAATCCTCTTGGCGAGAGCGATGCCTTGCAGAATGTCTTGTGGGCCAAAGCCGAATCCTGCCATCTCAAGCAACGACTATGGTAGCAGCAATGTCACGTCGGGAGCAGCGACTCCCATGTATTATCATGCTGAAAGCCTGGCGACCTGCCCTTTTGCCTCCATCAAAATTCAATGGCGCTTACAGTGAGTCACGTTCCTCTATGACAATATGCGGTGAACCTACTTGCTGCAAGCCCCTTCCCCTTTTCTGGTCAGTCGGGCGCGAGTTTTCCTTGTAGTGTTGCACAGCCTCACTGAGGCTTGCCCCTAGCGGGCGCCTCCTGGACGCTGGCACCGCTAATGTCGCTTCCGACTCGCCGCAAATGAGTTGGTCATACCTCTCATCTCCTGAGTCGAGCGCCCAGTACGAGTATGCCCAGATTTCTGCCTCGCGTGTGGAATTTCTTTTTCCTTGCGCCCTGCAAAAGACCGAGGCTCGGCATTTATAAACCTGTTCGCTACAAGTGTACTTGAATCCGCATATGAGCCTGTACACTGTTTCTTTGCACAAAGGGTATTATCTGAATCCCAACGAGTGCTGTGAACATGTCTTTTGATCAAGAAGATTATGCTCGTGCCGTGGAAGGGGTCCAGGATGGCCATGGCCGGGAAGAGTATGCACCAACCTCGGAACAGAAGCTTGGGCGGTTCACACTTGTCAGCCTCCCTCTGAACCGCACCATAGGTTCGGGGATCTTTATCACTCCTGCTCTCATTCTGAAAGGCACGGGCAGTGTCGGAGCGTCGCTGTTATTATGGACGGCGGGGGCCGTCATCGCCACTTCGGGCCTACTGGTATGGCTTGAACTCGGTCTGTCTGTCCCTCGTCAACGAGTTCGAGATGGCAGCAAGAAAAGTGTGCCAAGATCGGGTGGGGAGAAGAACTATGTGAGAGTGCTCATTGCTTGCGGGTTTAGGCAGATTACTTACATTTTACAGCTCGAATACGTGTTTCCGCATATCTTGACGACCTGTATGTACGGAGTTGTCTTCATAATCCTTGGAAACTTGTCAGGCAACGCGATTGCTTTCGGTCTTTATGTAATGTCGGCTGCTGGCTACGACGATCCATCTCGAGGCTCTGTGATTGGTGTGGCTATTGGAGCACTGACGCTTGTGTGTCTCGTGCATGTGGCTTCCAGGAGGGGCGGCATTGTGCTCAACAACTTCTTCGCTGTCTCGAAAGTCGCGATCCTGCTCATCATCATCATTCTCGGTTTCATCCGGTCCAGAGGCTATACCTTTGGTGGTCACGCGACTACCACTGATTATCCGACTCACAACTTTGACCTTAACAGTTCATTCAAAGGCGACGGGCAAAACGCTCCAAGTTTCGCAGACGCCCTACTCTTCATTGTGTATACTTACTCAGGCTTTGAGCAACCATTTTATGTGAGTTTTGAGACTAGTCACGATCTCTTAGGGCGACGGGTGGCTGACAACTGCAGGTTCTGAGCGAAGTCAAAACGCCCAGAAGGCGATTTCCAAAATACACGCTGATTGCCATGCTGATTGCCACACTGCTTTTCCTCCTAGTCAACATTGCTTATGTAAGTGAACCCACCGTTGAGAAATGGTGACGATGACCGAGATTGACTTTTGTTGTCAGCTATGCGCGGTACCAAAGGCAGAAGCTTTGGGCTCTCCCCTCGACCTAGCAACGCTTTTCTTCCACGACATCTTCGGAAAAGGTGCAGCACCTAAGGCGATGGCATCTCTGATCGCCTTCTGCATTTTCGGCAACCTCGTTGTGATGACGTTCACAGCAAGTCGCGGTATGGCGGCTTGCCTTTGAATTGCTCCTCTAAGGCCTACTCTGCTAACACAACTGAATAGTAAAGCAAGAAATAGCCAAAGAAGGCATCCTCCCCAAATCACTGTTCTTCGCCACAGGCAGGACTACCTTCGTGGCCCGAATGTGGGCCAGATGGCACAATCAGGCGGCCAAGCAGACTGCCACGGACCACCTTGAGCAGACGCCCATCCCAGCTCTTGGCCTACATTGGTTCTCGTCCATTTTCCTCATTGCAGTCACTTCCCCCTTGAAGCCGAAAACTGCATACAATGTCCTCACCTCACTCTATTCGTATGTTATCATCGTTCTTGTAGGATTTCTCGTCTCCGGAGGCCTTCTATTTCTCCACCTGAGCCCCCAACGTGACTGGTCGAAAAAAGCAAATTTCCGGCCATTTGGGAGATACCCAATCCACGCAGCCTTCTACTTCATGGTGTGCGGCTTTTTACTTTTCGCTGCTTTCGCTCCGCCCGACGCTACGTCAGCTTTCTCCAAGAAAAACTCTGGCGTACAGTGGTATATCGTCCCCGCTATTGGCATGTCGACCCTACTGTGGGGCGTGATATGGTGGTTTGGGATCCAGATCATGAGCTGGAAATGGCAACGACGACTCGTGGTAACGCGGATACCAAACATCATTGTGGACACGGATGATCCGAGCCAGCATATAATGGTGGCAGAGGTTGTGGATCATGCTTGGCTTGTTGCGAAACCTCCGTCGGAAACGTCGAGTGAGGAGGGTCTTCGAATGGCCAGGATTGGAACGGCCGGGGCATGATATTTCCAACAGTTGTCTGTAGTAAAACGTGGAGCAAGGAGCGGACGACAGGCCCATGGATGTCGAATAGAATCACCTTTCTTGCCTAAATTCATCGATGAAGTGCATATCAAGAACATTCGTCTAGATGATCAAAGTGCCGGCAGATCGGGCGACAAAGGGCTTTGCTGAGGCTGCTGCGCAGCACATAGTCGGTCGCAGCCTTCCCTTCTTGAGTCTGCCTAGATGCCATTGTAGATAAGCGCTGAAACATCAGATTGTGAATGTTGTATTCTATTGTAGAGCATCAACGGGTCCTCTCACAGGGCCGTCGAGGCCGTACAGTAGAAAGTTTCTACACCGAATTGCCGGGCATTTCTTACTTATACCAGCCTTCAACGACATCGCACACAGTGTCTTCCGTTCCAACGTTGCCGGGCCAGATGACGAGCGTGTTAGGCTTTGTAGGGTCCTCCTCATCACATCTCCATACTGGAACGCCCGCTGCGGCTTGGCCAACAATCATGGCTCGTTTCATGTTCAGCCAGTCAGTGGCCATATTTGAGCTCGTAATACCACCCTGGTTCGTTCAGTATATTATCCCTACAGCCGTGATCAACATCGTACGCACCTTCGCTATGACAAATCTCGGCCTGACTTTCAGCCCATTGGCGAACTCGAGAACGGCTTTCGAAACCGAGCTTCCAATTTGCAAGCTCTCTCTTTCGTCTCTGCCTTTCACCAAACCCCTACTAGTCATTACAAGAACATCTTCACCATTTTTTAAATGCTTTTCTGCCTCCAAGATGGCGCTGCCTATTGCTTTTTGGGCTGCAACAGTAGATTCCAGTAGTTCCTGTACCTGCAAAGTGACGGTGTGCAATTCTTGCCCCCTTCTTTCGATCAATTTCTCAATCTGCAACGTGGTTTTCGGGACATACGATCCGACGATGATGAGTCCACCAAGCGAATTCTTTGCTCGATCGATACCCAAGTCCTTGGCTGATAGTGGCGGTGTCGGCTCGATTCCAAGTCTGGTAGACACAAACGCCGCACCAGTCCTGAACAGAAACTTCTTTCCTTGAGCGGCTGCGTCAAGAATACCCAGCACAGCAACGTCCATGTCCTCTTCTGCGGCTGCATTGAGTACGACCACATCGCCCTTTCCGAATCTCATCAACTTTTCCGTCACAGCCTTTGGACCTCCGACACGAACGTCTTCGATCGTTATGGATTTGACTCGTTGTTTGGAGATGGTGCCGTTCGACTTCTCGACTACCCAGTCGCGCAGGTTCGAATTCCTGTATCCAAAAGTCGCATCCTGGGCAAATGGTGTCTGAGCAGCAGGGATCAAGTCATTACCTTCCTTCAAATAGTGAAGATCATCAATAGTATAGCGTCCTCCCTGGAAGAAAAAAGGAGCTAGGACCCACAAGTCCGACGGCCCCATAACCTCATCCACGACCTCTAGCTCGGCAGGAAAGTGGCCCCTCAATGTCGAGTCTGATCGTAGCTCAATCTCAAACTTGACACTAGCCTCCTTGGCTGCAGTCTGAAGGTTCCCACATATTTCAGAAATCAGCTTGCGGGCGTCTTCGGTATGCAGCGCTCGCGAGTTTGTCAGAATGAAGAAGCCACCTCCCGCATCTGTTGTCGAGAACTCTACAACCAATGTCGGAACATCCCAAACTGTCAGGACAATGACATTGTGGCATGTCTGAGTGCCCGTCGGGTCGTCATCAAGCGCGACAAGGAGAGGGAGTGGTGAACTTTGATCTCTCAGGCGAGATGCGATCTGCTTCCGAAGGTTTCCGCCATGCAAAGGCGGAAGACTGGAAAGCTTCGTCTCAGCGTTTACTCTCTGCGCCTCTTCGCTCATCTTCACTTGCGAGCACGATGGCTACTGTGGTACGAGCTCCATGACAAGTCATTACAGCCCTTCCCCACATTCTCAATCCGAATGAAAAGGGTACCGCAACCTGTTCCGGTTAAGCTCCGACTACGAGCCGCTTTTATTTTCCGGAGCCTGGCGAGAGGCCTCTGGTCTATACGTACTCGTTATGACCCACGCAGTCACCCAACATGCTAACACACCCTCTAAGTTGGATTATGGGACTCATTCACCTCACTCGGTTGTTCACTACTTACGTAGATGACACGAGTCACTGGTTGTGCTCGTGTGTTCGAGGAATCGAGCTCTTTAAGTAGCCTCGATCCCCACCAGATAGTTTCCAATACCACTCTTGCACATTCACACTTACAGCTTCCAACTCTCTACCCAGACAAAAAGTCCCCAGCCTCACGCCTCATGCTCATCAATTGTTGTAGCATCTCACCCCCATACCCGCCATCAATATCATCTCCAATATCGAAGAAACCTTCTGGCATGATGGCGAACGCTCGACCTAAGACTCGTCAAATCTCTCTATAGCTCGACCAGATATCTTCTTTGCGCGACTTACCGCTCACACTCCCATCACCAATGCAGCGCACCACAGCCTGCACCACAGTCTCTTCAGTAGCGAAAGTAATCCCGGCTCCCTCTTTGATACCCATTTGATCCATAACCTCGAGAATCGGCGCGGTCATAGGCGTCTTGACTGCCCACGGCGCGATCAAGTTACACCTCACGCCCATCTCGGCGGCCGCACGCGCGCGGATACTCCTCCAGAGCCCGCGCATCCCGAACTTCGACGTTGTGTACACAGAGTTGTGCGTATCATCAATATACCCCGCCAACGACGATATGAAGATCAATGATTTATCTTCTCCCTGGGGAGAGTCCTTCCCGCCTTTCGAAGGTAAGCGGAAGTAGTGTAGCGCTAGAGCGGTAGTATAAAGGGCGCCCTTGAGATTAACATCGAGCTCCGCAGTTCTCGGCGGGGTCGGATCGGCATCCATGTCCGTCGCGGCAATCTGATCAACCAGGTGTGTCCCCCTATCTACAGCAGCGAAGATGGCGACCACGTCCAACGTCCCTGTTGGTGAGAACGCAAGCGCAGCTTTGAATGCGCCGAGGAGGCTGTTCCAGTCAGATACATCACATAGAACTTCTTGGACATGGAAGCCGGATGTTTGGAGAGAGCGGAGAGTGTTTGTGTGGGTGGGAATGTTTGTGGCGATTGTCACATAGGCACCAACGGCGGCGACGGCGCGGACAGTGGCAAGGCCGAGCCCTGAAGCGCCACCTGTTATGAGTACGGACTTGTCGGACAGGTCAAGGGCTTGAGCCAAGGGTACACATGGAGTGGCGGTGAGGGGCATAGCGGTAAAGATGGCGGGAGAGGTAGAAGAGCCGATGAACAGGGGGGGAGGAGAGTACGACTACAATGTGGATTAATGGGAAGTTGTAGAAGAGAGATAAGTGGCTTATGCAAATGAAGAAACACTAGATTGACCGCACTTAAATACAACCTCGTGCGTTCTCCAGTGGTGGGCCTGAAAACGGGCAATCGGGCAGACACGTAAGCAGCGGCTGGACGGCGGAGAAGCGGCCCCAAGTTTTTCCGCGACAGGTGTTATGCCATCATTCATTTGAGGCCCGCACATGCACGGGTATAAGGAGCTCTATGCCTTTGCAGAGACGTCCATTTCAGCAAGCAACTAGTTCGTTCTCACAGCCATCATACCATGGCCAAGAGAGGATTGACATGTTGAGCCGTTTTCTATTCTTCGCTCTTAAGAATCGTTTAGCAGCTAAATGACCAGGCAAGCAACTTGATCGGTACCGAAGGACCGACCGCACTCTTCGCATTCGAAGACAGGCGCATGAGGCGGCGCTAGCTGAGCGTGTTGGCCCGATACAGCTGACCGGTTCCTTGAACAATTTAGCTTGCGGTTTTGTCTTGCCCGCCTTATGACTGGAGCGCAGGATTGCCATGGCTGGGCAGTCGAGATCGAGTCAGATGTTCCTCTGAACGAAACCGGAGAGGGCAATGAGTGAAATGGCATCTTTGGAGACGGGCTGTGGTCTCAATATAGGCGTGTGGTCCATGAGTTCGTTGCTGGACAGTGGAATTGTCAGACGTTTGTGGCGAGATGGAGGAATCCTGTCTCCTCTTCTGTCGTTTCTATCTACCTGAGAAGAAAACGTCTACATATGTACTTGTACACTGGGCCTACCTTGCTGTCTGAGGTCGCCTTGCCGCCTGGGACCTGCCCAGCTGAACCTTTACGAACCAGCGAGTGCAATCAGCATGTCTGACAGGAATCGAGAGAGTGTGCAGGGAAACTCAACCCCGCGAGACGAGCAGAGATTCAGAACTAGACCCCTGTCTAGCGCGAGGACAAAGGGAGCAGAAAAGCGGCAGCAAGATTCGGCGCCGATTTCGCCCAGATTTCTCCGTATTGTCAATCCGAGTGAAATGGGCGCCGAAACCTGATCCAGTTAAGCGCCGACCTCCGTCACCCGCCGCTTTTATTTTACGGAACCTGCCGTGCCTTTGGTCTATATATTCGTCACGTCCCAAGTCCTTGCTCACGTTGCTAATGCACCTCCCGCCGCAGGCTACCCTCGACATCCACCACGCCGCTTTGTCTCTTCCTCCTCGGCCGCTCCGACTGCGCCCCCCGGGTCAGCATTCCTAGCGTCCCCGGGTGCAACTGGTTTCACCTCGACCTGTATTGTCACGAACCTATTGGCCTACACCCCGTCAGTTGACCGGCCTGGCGCTGTGAACATGACGTCGGTGATCAACCGGTTTCCCAGGTGCGAGGTGTCTCCGTGCCGCGCGCATGAGGCTCGCCTAGGCTAACAGCGTCACCAGCACCGTTACGTTTATCCTACGCTCTTCGCTCTGACGCCGGCTGTGGATTCTTCGCTGGCCTGAAACCTCGCCATCCCCAATCGGAGAAACCTCGCAGCCATCGACAATACAAGTCCCACGACTCCTTCACCCTTGACCAGAGGGCCCCTGACCAGCTGAGAGTGAGACGGGGCATTGTATGCTCATTCGCCCACCCCTCAATCACACCTTCCTCGTCGGCGGCCTGGGCCCGACGATGACGTCGACGACATGCCTGATCATCCCCGTCGCCGACTGCCTGCTCGTGCATTAGTCCTGAAGTCGGCATTCGTGCCACATGTTAATATATAGTTTTTGTTCGCGTCTTCTAGGGTCAACGTCAAATCGTCCAGCGGTAGATTCGTGGAAAGCCATAACTCCAGTGTAGCTCTGATCGCAGCTTGAACAGCCTCGTTGCTGTCAGGTTTAGGTAGCCAGCGGCGGCGATGCGCGCGTATAGCGGTACTGTCTCCCTGATCTCCATCAAATTGAAGGTCGGACGGTCGAGGTTGTTCCTCTGGGGCGAGAGCAGAGGCGGCATGGGCTAATTCCTGGCACATCATTAGTGGTCAACAGCGAACACTGCGAGTCAGATGCATCTACAAACCTGGCTGAGCGGCCTCTGTCGGGTTTGTTCCTCACATTAGCCAACTTTACGAGTCTTAAAGGATTTATGGTCCCTGAGGTCATCAAGCCCCTAACGCTATGCAGGGCTCACGCATCGTCAAACGCATGCGCGTGCCTCCGGGAAGGTCTGCTACCGAATGCTTTTGGCATGTCGAGAGAGGTAGACACTCCCAATCGACCAAACTCAACGGCTAAATACTCGCGCAAGTCATATCCACATATAGCCAAGGCTGCAAACCATTCTTGTGTTTTTTCCGTGGACCTCGCATGGACTAGTGGCGTTGTTCCGGATGCGCTTCTCGCATGAGGATCACACCCAGCCGTGAGGAAAAGTGCTAGAAGAGCAACAAGGTCTTGGTCGCGGCGAGGGATCTGCGCGTAAAGATCAAGCGCTCCGCCCTGGGAGGGAAGATCTTTCCCCCAATGCGCAAAGGCATAGTGTAACACTGACATACCATCTGGTGTCCTGGATCGCACGTCTGCGCCATTGCACACCAAGGCATGAATCAAACCAAGATCCCCTCCAATGGTTGCTGCCAGTAGCCAGCTCCACCCACAATCCGTTACCGTCTCTACTGCGTTGATGTCAACACCAAGGTCTTTCAAGAAGCTGAACCAAACACGGGAGAACTCTATCTCGTGTTTCTTCAGGAAGCGCACATCAGGAACTTTAGATGCTCTATCTCCCCAGGCACTTAACGTCAATAATTCAGTTTCTGATATATAGCACTCAATATTTTCCAACAGTCGACATATTGCTATATATCGTGCGAACCCTTCCCAAAGCTCGTTGCCCGTTGAGCTGCTCAGTAGATTGAAAACGTAAGAGTGGGCCGCCAACAATAAGCTGAATATACAATCCGTTAGAAATAGCTCATTTCCGTTCAAGTTGATGACACTAAAAAATGGCAGAAGTGAATATCTCACCAGAAATTATCAACAGTCCCAACGCCCTCAGTGATCAAGAACTGGCACACTGCAACCTGACCTGTTTCTATCGCAAACTAAGACTCAAAAAGTCAGACCAAACTATTCGTTGCCCTATCGCTATAAGTCCGAAACTTACCTTTAACGGAGTCTGGCCAGTCTTTGTTTGATCAGAAGGATTCGCCAGACGTTCTCGAAATAGGTACCGGAGTCCGTCAAGATTGCCATCGGCGGCAAGTTTGAATACAGGCGAATCATCGGGTACTATGGCAAAAGCTTCGATACTTGGCGAAATAATGGGCTGTCCACGATAACCCATTTTCTGGAGATAAGCCACAGTGATCCCTCTTTTGAGGAGCGCCGGCAGGGGTTGAAAAGTAATACGAATTTCGAAGGAGATATTCCGCTTAGAGGAGGTGCTTTTGGTTGTCCATTTCGTGAACTGTATATGTAGTGACCCGAAGTCCCAATAGTATGTCTCTTTCTTGACCGATGGGAAAGGGCGTTTTGGAAACTGTCCTCTGATCCTTTTTTCCTTTGGTATCGAAGATCTGGTAAAGAAGAGGTCAGGCAATTTAGTCGGTGGATCCATGTCGTCCCTGTCTGCGAGGGTCATTCGTTGGTTCTCAAATCCCGTGCTGCTCCGCAAGGACTGCTCTTTAGATGGATTGTTGAAATCTAGAAACTCATCGGGAAAGTCGTCAGCAACTCCGGAAGGATTTTCATCGGCAAAGCGTTTTTCAGTCCTCTTGCAAAAGGCTTCGAGAGTGTCTGAAACTGTCGAGACTTGTCGTTCGAACCAGGCCTGATATTTCGGCTCCAGTTGAGATTGCAAGGTATGCATCGCCTCTGGAAGGACCCTTTCAATTTGTTCTCGAACTAGCTTGGCAATCTTCTCTGAGGTTTCGGCTTCGAAACGGGCAGAGGTGGTGAACAACCCCTCGTTGACAATGTAGGTAGGGTGGTTCTGTCCAATGTCAATTTGGACGGTAGGTCTTTGCCTGCCATCTGGAAGGTGTCCGGAACAAACGGTTCGTAAACTTTCAAGTTCTCGAAGCACTTCGGTAGTAGTATTCATTTGGGTTGTGCTTTGGTGAAAAACCAGAAGCTGCATGTTATTCTGCAGTCGAGTGAGGATTTTTGCAACTTTTTCATCGTATGAAAGGCTCCTCAGAGCTTGTAAGCGCCTTTGAAGGCCTCCGGATCCACTGGTGTGCTCACATTTGTCAAGCAGCGCCACCAGATTTCGAGTCTGCTCAAGACTGTTATCAACCACAGCCTTTAGTGACTCTACGATCACTTGTTTGATGCGTCCGGACCTCACTTGAGACTCTACATCTCGAAGTGTGTTAAGGAACAATGGTAATTGAACCCTGATAACACGGAACGTCTCTGGCAGTTCCCTAGTTTTCAATTTATATTCATTCAGTCGACGAACGACTGCCGTTCCAAATGTTATCAACTGGACAATGGAAGACAGTAAGCCAACAACTGCAACCGCCTCTGCCATACTCGAAATATGCAGGAGGCCAACGGAACTGGACTTTCAAAGGCAGAGTGGTGCGATCAGGGTCAAAAGTGGCTATCACTATGGCCCATCGACACGCCTATATGTATCGCCGTTTGGCACTGCCCCCGACACAGCCCCGTTCCGGGCGCTGTCGGCAGAAACGACTTGGTACGGTGGGGCATTAGGTGCGGCGGCCGATCCCTGACATGACCGCCAACCCAAGTGCCGAGCCCACACTTCGAAATCGACAGCGATTTTCGACCCATTTGCAACAACGCCAATCGACGTCAGATACAGACAATATTAGCATCATTGTGAGCGTCTTTCCGTGTTCTATACATAGGTACTAACAGCGTCAAATTTGGTGTAGTGAGCATCGACCGCAGCTGATGGTATGGCTTCACCGCTCCCGGCACGTGACCTGGAAGATCCTTTTCCGGGGCATCGGAACGCAATTGAAGAGATGGTTCAAGAGAGCTATACCGACGATGAAATCGTTGCCATACTTGCACAGCAAGGGCTAATAACCTCTGAAAGAAGCCTACAACGCCGTCTACAACTCTGGGATATTCGGCGTCCAGGCGGCATAAGAGGCAAGCGAATTGGTGGAGTGACGAATGGGGTCAGATACGGCTGTCGTGGGCTGCAGAGAACGGGCACGAGGCGGTAGTGAAGCTGCTGCTGGATGAGGGCGCTCAGCTGGAGTTTGAGGATAATGATGGTCGGACGCTGCTGGCGTGGGCTGCAGAGAACGGGCACGAGGCGGTAGTGAAGCTGCTGCTGGGAAATGGCGCTCAGCTGGAGTCTGAGGACAAGGGCTGGGGTCGGACGCCGCTGTTGTTAGCTGCAGAGAAAAGGCACGAGGCGGTAGTGAAGCTGCTGGTGGAGAAGGGCGCTCAGCTGGAGTCTGAGGAACAAGGGCTGGGGTCGGACACCGCTGTCGTGGGCTGCAGAGAACGGGGACGAGGCGGTAGTGAAGCTGCTGCTGGAGAAGAGCGCTCAGCTGGAGTCTAAGGACAAAGGGCACCAGGCGGTAGCGAAGCTGCTGCTGGAGGAGAGCGCTCAGCTGGAGTCTGAGAACAATGATGGTCGGACGCCGCTGTCGTGGGCTGCAGAGAACGGACACGAGGCGGTAGTGAAGCTGCTGGTGGAGGAGGGCGCTCGGTTGGAGTCTGAGGACAATGGTAGTCGAACGCCGCTGTTGTGGGCTGCAGAGAACGGGCATGAGGCGGTAGTGAAGCTGCTGCTGGAGAAGAGCGCTCAGCTGAAGCCTATGGACAATGATGGTCGGACACCGCTGTCGTGGGCTGCAGAGAACGGGCACGAAGCGGTAATAAAGCTGCTGCTGGAAGAGAGCGCTCAGCTGGAGTCTGAGGACAATAATAGTCAGACGCCGCTGTCGTGGGCTGCAGAGAAAGGGCACAAGGCGGTAGTAAAGCTACTGCTAGGGAAGAACGCTCAGCTGGAGTCTAGGGATAATAATAGACAAACGCCGCTGTCGTGGGCTGCAGCGAAAGGGCACGAGGCGGTGGTGAAACTACTGCTGAGGAAGGGCGCTCAGCTGGGGTCTAAGGATAATTATGGTCAGACATCGCTGTCGGGGGCCGCGCGAAACGGGCACGAGGCGGTGGTGAAGCTGCTGCTGGAGAAAAGCGCTCAGCTGGAGTCTAAGAATAATGATGGTCAAACGCCGTTGTCTCGAGCTGCAGAGAACGGGCACGAGATGGTGATGAAGCTGCTGCTGAGGAAGAACGCTCAGCTGGAGTCTGAGGATAATAATGGTCAGACGCCGTTGTCTCGGGCTGCAGAGAACGGGCACGAAGCGGTGATGAAGCTGCTGCTCTGGCAGTGAGAATTTGACAAGCCATAGGTTGGAAATGAAAAGTGCGAAATCTGCATTGAAAGTGGGATTGCTGGAAAGAGAAGTAATGTAAGACCATATGTCTGGCTCGCGAAGAAAGTCCACAACGGTCTTATGGTGGAAGTGGACCTGGGATTCCACAAGTGCCTTTAGCTTCTGCCAGAACTTGGAGTCATCGGGTTTGAGTAGTGCGTCAGTCCGTAAAGCTCCTTGCTTGTACGATCGATACTGAAGCTCGAACAGGCCACAGCACCTTCTGTCGAAATTGCGTAACCGCTTAGTAACGGTCTTGTAACGAAGATGACCCAAAGAGAGACACCAGATGCTTTGCGCACGATTTCGGTGACCAATTCAGATGTCTCAGCATTCGTAAGGATACACTGTCTTGTAAGCGGCCTGGCCTATCGGGCAACAGGCTGGTTAGTTAGTCAACAGGTCGGCCTGTAGGCTAACAAGAGGTTGACGGTGAGGTCGATTCTGATGTCGCCGGCGTTAATTCTGAGGTCGTCGGCGAGTCTGTCATTGTCTTTGAAATCGCCGATGAGGTTGCCATATGATAGGCGATGAGGTCAACGACGAGGTCTACAGTCTATGAGCCCGCCTATGAGATCGCCTACGCAACCTAGAAGATCGCCTACCTAAGGCCTAAGGGAGCGACCTTTTGGGCGGGCATGAGATAAATTACGGCCTGTTGCTTAACCAACTAGTTAGCCCGTTGACCACTTGGCCTAGCCGATATACGAACGGTATTAAGGGCCGTATAGGCCGGCCGAATATGAAACAGGCTGGTTCGTTAGTCAACGGGATTTGTTGAAGGATGGGTCGGAACATATCCAAATTTCAGGTCGGGTCGGTGGTAAGTTTCAGAATGCTTACCAAAGAGCTTTCTTACCGACCTTAGCAACACTGGAATCTCAAGGGCGGCTTTAACCATGCCTTGAGGGCTGATTGATGCCCAGCCCACTATCGCTTATCTGGAATCCACTAAAAACTGTACTCACAATTAGGGTGTGAACACTTTCTGGCCATCCGGGAATTAAACGGCGCAGTCCTGGCAGCCAATTCATTCTTCCTTTAATATAGTTCTGGTCCATGAGGTCGTCGCTGGACACTGAAATCAAGAGGCAGAGAGAGGGGAGGGGAGGGCGTGTGAGTCCAAAACGGGGCTCCCTGTACGAAGTTCAAAGTTGGCCCAAATTGGGACCCCAGCGGGGACGCCAGGGATCCTGAATTAGACCCTTGTCTAGCGCGGGTGCGAAGGGAGCAGAAAGCGGCGTCAAAGGACGCCAGAATCGGCGCCCTTTTCACCCAGATATTACTTTCTCCGTATCCTCAATCCGGGTGAAATGGATGCCTAAACCAGCTCCAGTCAAGCGCCGACCCGCCGACCGCCTGCCGCTTTTATTTCGCGGAATTCGCCGTGCCTTCCCGTCTATATCTTCGTCACAACCCCCCGGTCCTCGCCCACCTTGCTAATGCACCTCGACCTCGCAGCCTACCGTCGACCTTTACCACGCCGCTTTGTCTCTCCTTCGGCCGCTCCGACTGCGCCCTCCGGACCAGCGTTCCTAGCTTCCCCGGGCGGTCCACCTGTTTCCCCCTGGATAGGTCTGTGTCGCTCCCGACGTCGCTGCGGCCTGCAAGCGGGGCTCCGAAATGGTTAGCTTCAAAGGCAAGCAGTATGTATGGAAAGCCCACGAGGATAATTAGCGCGCCTTTACAGAGCCTTCCGTCATCTGGCAGCCCGGGGACAAATGGCGAAGAAGCTGGTTACCCCCGGAAAGGAACCGTCTAGCAGAGGAGATCATCGAGGCATCCGAGTGTTTGAAGAATTGAGGGGACCGTGGGCCAACCCAGCAGCTCGAGGAAGAGGAAGCGCCAACGAGGTGGTTGAGGAATGCGGGAGTTGAGTTTGTATTCTACACAGTCATTAAAGCCAATACGCTACCAAAGACAAAAATGCTCCAACGGCTCGAAACACATGTAATTTGGGCAAGCGGCTGATCATTTCATGGGTCTGGATTGGCGCCCTCAAATCAAGTTCAGCAATGTAGCAAAGACAAAAATTTCACTGCTAATAACAATATCCCATTCTCATACAATCTTCCCCTACACTTTACTACTGCTTCAAGCTCCTCCACCGCAGGTGCGCAGCACCCTGTTCGCCCACAAATACATACCCCGCCAGCGGAGTCAGTCCATCCATTCCAATGCGACCACCTTACGCCCTGTCCTTACCAAACAATGTCATTAAAGGCAGCGATCTGCTCGAGAGTTATACCATTTGGTACGGGAACTGGTGGCGGCGATCTTGTTCGTTTCCCGCCGGTTGAGTCGGGAAAGAGAGACCTCTTTCGCGCCCATATCGAAAACTTGCCTGCCCCTGTTGGGTCAATTGCTTCAACCTGTACCCAGAAGAAATGAGCTATCAGCAGCCAGCGCACAAAATGAACAAAACGTGCTCAATGGGTGGCTACTCACTAAATTGACCTGGCCACCTATGTTAGTATCCTGCTGGGCTGTAGGCAACTCAATTCGACCAAAAATCCCCGTCATAGGTACGTTTTGGGGGTCGTTCGTCATCACTAGGCTGCTGCCGCTGCAAAGCTGAGCAAAAGCGCGGGACATATTCTCAAAGTAGATTTGGCGATCACCATCAGGCTGGCTGTCGTCCATAAAGATGCAGCGCAAAGGATTGTCCAGATCGTCCACATTACTGTTATAGAATTCTGTGGGCCAGAGATCCTAAAAGAAGGCTTCAAGTCAGCATTGGGGTGAGCTTCTCCTGACGCAAAGATGTCCGGTACACCATGCCAACTTCATTACTAGATTCGTTACAAACTTACCCAGATCGTGGTGTACTTATTATTGCCCTCCCTAGCATATTCTTGGGCGTTGATTGAATTAGGGTGTGTGTAGAACAGACAGGAACCCACTGGAGGAATAGCCAGTCTGTTATCCAGAAAGAACTGCATTTAGGATGTTAGAGAATTTTGACCAAGGAGCTGTGAGAGCAACATGAAATTCTAAAGAGATATCGACCAAAGAAGTCCTGGAAATGTTGACTAACCTGCGTGGTGTACTTCGAGATGGGGTCGCACGGTACCTCACGTCGAACAATAGCCGGTAATTCTAGGGGTATTGCATTGACTAGATGGCGACCAAAGCCAAATACCGATATTAAGGTAAGGAGAACCTGAAAGAGGAGCATGGTGAGTGGGTTGTAAGGCCAATGGAAACTTCAATCAGTCCACGTGAGTAGCTTAACCTGACATTGATAATATGCTTGAGAGAAATGCAAGCGGAACGTCTCAATGAACAATAGTGAAGACCGGAATCGCAACAGTACTTATACACCCACCTTCGAGTACCCTTTAATAGATTTGCTCTATCGCTGAGCAGGCCAACAGTCCAGTCGGTGCCGCTGCCCCTGAGCCATCCATGGCCACAGACGATGATACAGACAGACCAACTTGTATCATGGTTGGCGTTACGCTTCTCTGCCTTCGCACTGCTGTTTAGATGGCTTAAAAAAAACGGGTCTGTTCTCACCTGCTTCACCACATTGAGGCAAAGTCAGTCATAGCCCCAGAGGTCGAAACGCACCGATCCGAGTTACTCCTAAGATAGATTGACCAAACACGTTCCACAGTGCCGAGGCGTTGATTGAGAGTACAATAGAAGAATTTCTGGCATCGTTGATCTCGGAACTTGTAAGTAGTAAAGGCATACCTCTGCGGCCTTTTCACCTCGTCACCGCATGTGGGCAAGTGGAATAGCATCTGTATTCTGGAAACATCGCGCCTTTCTGTCAGGGTCTGGGCCCCGGGGAGGCTGCCGGGCCTATATAGTAGTGTGAAGAGCCCACAGTAACGCCGTCTAGGTGCTAGGTCTAGATATAGTACAGTATAGTACAGAATAGTTCTACAATGGTCTATTGTATGACAGAAGCTAATCTCTGCCCCCCCTGGGCCAGAGATCTGGGGATGCCCTACTAATAAGGGAAAGGCAGCTGCACTGCCCCGCTGCAGTAGCGCCATCTGCCCCACGGTGGTGCGCCGCACCTCCGCTGTTGGACATATGGTCTTGGCACCCATGACACTTTCCCAGATCATGCACGAACCATAGCGGCTCACAACGATCTAGGAAGCGCAGTGCAACAACTCCATTCAAGACATCTATGTTTCAGATGCATGGCGTGTCCGTTTCGACCTTAGCAATGCCGTCAGCCTCGCTCAATGTGGTTGTTGTTGGGGACCTGAGGCAATAGCGCCAAGTTTCAAGTTGCCATTTAGCGCCAAAAAGGGAAATGTGGCACCCAGGCCAGGACCACCAAGGGCGGCAAATACGCATGTACGACTAGTAAAACAGCCGCATCCTGTCCGTGGCGAGGTTGGGGTGCTCAGATGGTCAGGGTGTCGCAGTGGATGAAAAAAAAAATCGAAACTATGTTAAGGTTGTTAAGAAAGCTGATCGCTGGGTATGAAAATGTCAAAAGGACACTAAGCGGGGGAACTTGACACTTGGCCCTATTACCTCCTGGTACAGGGATACAGAGCTAGGTGGTCAGGCCCTCGATTTTCGGCGCATGGTGTGCGTGGGCGCCTAGGTAATGGGCAGTGGTTTGGTAGTGGTTGCTGATGTTCAGAAATTCGATTTTGATCTTCCAGACTCTTGCCTTGCGAGCCCGCGTTCTGGAAACAGCTTGGAAAGCCCTCAGCCTGATGATTCCAAAAGGGTGTGCCAATTGGCCTTCGGCAATGCCAAGGCCTGTAGAGATATAAAGATGCCGCGCCCCCTCTAGTCCCCAGCCAAAATCAACCTTGGTGTGCCTTAGCATTCATGACAGTTCGGAATGGGAGCGCTGCTAGATGAATTTCAGCCGCACCTTTTTTCTGAAGAGAGCCCTGATAACCTTCATCCTCTTCCAATCAATCAACAAGTACAAGCGACCTACTCAGGCTAATACGCCCACAATGTCTTTATGCTTTCTGGATGCTTTTCAGGCGAAGCAGGCACACTTTATCACTAAGGACGAGTACATCAGACATTTGCTTGCACACTTTAGGGGAGTCCGACACCCCCAGGATGATGGCACAGATTGGCGTTTGGAGTCGTCTGACCCTGTCGGAGCTTCAATGAGAGAACTGGCTCTGAGTACTGACTATGAACCAATGAAAGGTATTAGAACTTCCTCGAAAGAATTCTGCGCTAAATTAGGTGGTAGATACAAGGTCTTACGAAGATCTCTTCTCCAGCTGCATGAGAGGTGACGTTGGTCAAGTCAAACCTATCCTGAAACAGATGGTAGACGAAAATTCTCCTCGAATCCCGCTTCAGCCGCTCGCCACGCTTGCGGCATATGAAGGCCATGCCGAGATCCTAAGACTTTGCCTCGATGAAGGTGCCATTTTCGATAGGTATCTTGACAAGGCTACTTTCCATGGCTTACTCTACAGCCCCAGGGATCCGACCATGCTTGACACTCTCTGGGCGGTAAATTGGCGAGACATGCAACATTCACAAAAAGCGCTGGACGACCTCGTCACTCGTAGTGTCGCTCGCAGCGATGACACCATGCTAAACTGGCTCCTCGACCATGGGGCCCGGATTAATTCCGACGCCATTTGCACAGTGTCTCTACCCGGAAGACGCCTGTCCACCGTCTCGATCTGTCTGGCAAATTGTGGTATTACGTCATTCAAGGGCTGGGGAGCGCTGCAGTATGCAGCAGGTAGTGGAGATATGGAATTGGCAAAGCTTTTGCTCAATGCCGGTGCCGATGTAGAAGAGATGCCATACCAATTGGATATGCGAGAACCAGGTCCATATACAGCACTATATCAAGCTGTGCTAGGACAACAGACGGAGATGATAAGGTTCCTTCTGGATCGTGGTGCCAAGGTAGACACGCGTTGCGGTAGGGCCGAGGATACCCCCTTAAAGCTGGCTAGAAGACTGGGCAACTGCGAAGTCTTGGATCTTCTTGAATAGAAACTTTCTGGAGTCTGGAATGGATGTTGTCGTCAGGCACAGGAGTGACCCAACTTTCGCTAGAATGTACTCCGCATCCAACAGCTGTTAGGCGTATATGATCAACATACGCTTAACACGATGTGCCCTCAAGGAAGTGAAATATGTCAGTCAGCCACAGCGCGACTGGCCTACATCTCCATCTAAGCCAACTACCAAAGTCGTGCTCGATCCATCACCTTCTCCCAGGCTTCCGGGAAGTCTACACTGAAAGGCTACTTCCGCTCTTCGCCGCCTCTCTCGATGTTTGTTAAGTCAACTACCATCTCTGCAAGCTTGAGCCACGTCTGCCCCTTGATTGGCAATGCATCATCTCCTCCCCGCGCCTCAAAAGGCTTTCGATGTGAGTTTGCCATTCTTCAATGCTCTAATGAATTTTGCGACATGACTGTCATCGCCCATTTCACACACTCTGTGCTTGGCCTCGCTAGCCTGCGCTCCACGAAGAAAGATGAGGGCCATGAACAGCCACCGTACTACGCCCAAAGTCCTCAAATACATGACGAAAATACCGACGGGCTTCAATCATCCGCTCCCAACGAAACACTTCTTTGCCTTCATGGCCAACCCACTCGGTCGTAACCCCCACCGCAAGATGATCCCCTTTCTGCTCAAATACGCCACCTCCAGCACCGAACCATCCTGCCACATAATAGCCCCCGGACCTCCTCGACTTTGGCCGAAGCAACAAACCTAGTGCCGATGCCATCTATGCCTACAACTTCCACCACAACTCACTCTTTCGTTTAATCCGCACCCTAAACCTAACCAACATCACACTCGTCGTCCAGGATTGGGGCGGGCTCCTTGGGCTCACTTTACTGCTGGCGATGCCACACCGCTTCTGCCGGCTCCTCGTGATGAACACATCCATCGCCACAAGCCAAACCCAACGCAGGGCTTTATCGACAGGCGCGCTTACAGCAACCGCAACCCGGATATGAACATCACTGCTCTCATACAGCGTAGCTGCCGACATCTCAGCAAAGCTGAAGCCAAAGCGTACAGTGCGCCATTCCGTGGAGTGAGGTAGAAGGGTGGTGTCCGCCGCTTCCCAAACCTAGTCATGACAAGTCCGGAGACGAAGGGCGTAGATATATCGGAGGCGAGCCTAGCGTTCCATGCCACAAGCGATGTCTTCGAAACAGAGAAACATGTTCATGGCATGCGGGATGCGGGATGCGGGATCCGGTGCTGGGGCTTCGGTAATGGAGCGGCTAGCAGAAGTGTGGAAAAATGGGATATCCAGGAGGGGGGCCACGTTTTGCAGGAATGGGGTGACGGGGTTGCGAAGTTGGCAATTCAAGTGCTTGAAGCGAAGGGTGAGGCGAATGTGGAGGGAAGTACAGAGGGTATGGCCGGGAAAGATTAGGTTGTGAGAAACTTCCTGCAAATGTTTGCTACCGTCGGCTTTCTTCACCACTTACTTAGTTGTGCCTGCCTATCGGTGAAAGTCAGTAAATCTGCTCTTAGATCCTATACTAGCCTTACGCTCATACGTCCTCTCATCATTGCAGCTGCCCTCAGTGACCGGGCTTGTATGTCTTGTGCGCTGATGCCGATCTCGGCCAAAGACATACAACTCCACCAATTGGGGGAGGTAGTAGAAGTGCTCTGCATAGTATAACCAAGCTTGGCATCCTTTGCCTTTCGTGCTTCGGGAGAGAGGACCAGCCAGGGCTGATGACTCGGTGGTAATGTCGAGCAGGTGAACTACCAGATGCAAAACTCCATCGAACGGAGCGGCAAAGCCGAAAATCGACTTTAACGGCGAGCGGGCTTCGCATAGACAATGAGAGAGAGGAGTAAATGGATGAAACAAGGGGCAGTAAGGTCCTGGAAAGAGGATTACTACGTGGTTGTTTCTCAGAGTCCAAGTGATGGCATTCCTGAGTAACCAATCTACATTTCTTAGGGAAGTACGAGGAAATTGCTCTTCAACCCAAAAGGCTAACCTTTCCACTCGCATTAAAAGGAAGCTCATCATATCTCAAACGTCGTCTGCGTGATATCTCTCAAGAAGGCAACCACAGTATCTAACGTGAAGTTGCGAAAGTTGCACCAGAGTTTTGTGCCCGGCAATACTCTTGGTATAGCGTCATTTTGAATGACAGAACAAACTCCGAGCTGCGAGTTGCGGAGTGTGAATTGCGATCTGTGTAGAGAAAGTAGGCAGTATCGATCCTACTTCATAAGTCACTCAAGGACCACATAGATGTCGTAACGCAGCCGCGAGTCACTTGCTTAGCGAGCATCCAAAACCGTCATCGAAAGCAAATGACATCCGTCGGTAATGTGGCTGAGCCTCTGTATTGTATATTCCGTTGAAACATTGCATGCGAAGAACCCGCTGATCGTCCGTCCGTCTCCTCGGTATCGCTGTTCACACTGCACACGCTAGTGCTGGAAGGCGTGCACCATCATCTTCGTTGGGCTGCTCTTCCATGTGTAGCCCTGAGTTGACGGCTCAGCCCAGCCAAGTCAGCAAGTACTGTATGAATGTGACCTCTGAAACTCAAGGGAGACTCTTATCAGCAACAAGAGATGTCGTATTTCATGACTGGTCGAAACATTCCCAACGGGATGGAAAGGTAGCCGTAGGGAGGGAATCAATATTGTTCTCCCGGTGAGACTTGAAAGGCTGTGCCCATCGCCAAAGAATCAAAGATCTGATCGTCCCACAATCCCCAAGTCCAAGCCTCATCCATCTGCATATAAGTCTCCAGCGTCCGTGATGCATCGGTATTAGAACCGCTTTTGCTGTGGGTCGAAAGCGCTGCGGTATAACTTGCCAACTCCTCTGGTGCTGGTGGCAAGTCTTCAAACGTACCTGGAGTGTTGGCAGGTCTGTCTACATTGAGATCAACATATTTGGACGCGTCACGCGAGAACGAAGAGTCTTCGCTGTGGGGTTGGGCTTCGGGGAGGGGAATCTCTTCGTGTGAATGAATCTTTACGGGGCTGGTTGGGTGGTTGGGTTTTGTGCTTGTGGAGGTCCCATTCGCGGTTTTGCTTATGGACGAAGGACCAACGGTGACCTGGCGAAACGAAGTGGGGACCCCTTCTCAACGGCCCTGCAGGGCTCCAGCCAACGAATCTCCCAGGCAATCCGCCGTGAATTATAAGACTGGACGGAAGGCCGAATTTCTCTCCGAAACCACCAGCGGGTAAAATTGCTCTGGCCGTGCATTGAGCAAGTAATCCATCGAAATTTCAGTCAGGTCTACCCGCAAGCTCTATTTTTTTTCACTCCTCTGCGGAGAGGCCGGACTTGCCATCGTATCGGTCGAGTATTGACTGTAGCAGGGGAGACAAAGGAAACAAGTTCGCCACATACCCACACCCTCTCTCTTGCAAGCTGTTCCAGCAAAGTTGGTTCAAGCTTGAACCCATCCTGTCCAGTCGGCGTGAAAATAGCCAGGATTTGTGCATACGAGCTCGGCAAGGCAGATACCATTCCAGTCACAATTCGCATGACCTCAGCCGATTCGATGAGAAGGTGACGCGTCGACAAGGCCTGGAAATGGAACGCAGATCCCGGCTAACCTTACGCTGACGACTCGATGTCTTGCTGTTTATCATCTGACCCGTATCTTGCGGCGAACGGGGGGGACACCATTGGCGTAAGGAAGGTGAAACTTTTCCAATAATCCCTTGCTGACGATGCCATAACCCGGCCCCGTGACACTACGACGTCCTTGGTTAGTGAAGGGACTTTCAGCTCGCTCCTCATTCTGTAAGCTCGTTAACAGCATAGAGACTGGATCCGCAGCAGCATCCACCGAGGCTCCAACGATAGCTCAAAAGCTTTGCGCCAAGTCCTAGAACCATTCATCACAGAAAAGCCCCCCCCGGTTGTGTTTTGTCTTCGGAAATTGAAGGGGACCTGCCGGTCGTCGCGTTAGCCATATTTGAGCTGTCGGGTTGTTGTGTAGCCGACCTTCGCTTACATGGGTAGAGGATCGCAGAGCCGGATTGGAGTATGCCAGCTGCCAGTCACGCTGACTTTCGCAAGGATCTAGGACTGCAGGGAGGATCCACAACCCACTGGACGAGTACATCCTTGTCTTGAAGGAAGAGGGGATTATGCCTCTGGCATGGCCGCCTAAACACGCGCATCTCTATACCGTCTGCCGCGATCATTCTTGGAGTGTGCGGGTCTGTATCAGGGTTGCTTAGGATAGCATCATAAGGAGTGGATATGATACGCCTCAAGGACAGTGTGAGATGTCTTCTTGGCAGGGAGCCATATGTCTCTGTGATTTCGTTCCATGACATTGTTGTTCGCCGATGAAAAGTTTAGCGCGAGTGGGCTGTCTGATCGGCTTTGGCGTTTCATCGGCTTATTTGCATACCCTCAGCATTCGGGACTGAATCACCATTTCACTTTTAAACCTGGCGGGCTACATAAGTAAGCCACTGGCCTCTTCGATTCCACTCACCATGGCCAGCCGCCGAGAACGTTTAAGCGTCCAAAGGATACGGCGAGCTTCGAAGCAAAGAGACAAAGGTACGGTCCCTTCACTGGGTCTACAGAGGCAGCGGTCCCGACCTGACCTTCACAGAAACGCGGCCTCGAGGTATCAAGAAAGAAGAACTACGGCGAGCGCGAAAGCCTAAACAGAGAAACGCCTCTCTCTCAATAGAGGCATGTACACCTTCCCTCTGGTATACGACTAGAATTAGGTGAACTGACGGAGTGACAGGACTTTCCGCCTCCTCTGCCATTGAAAGGGCCAAAAGCGACCCCGAGAAGTCGAACACCCAGAGAATCATATACCGGCCGAGTGGCCTCGAAAACGTTTTCGACCTTTACCCGCTGGCCCTTCTCTCGGGCAGACGTTTGGTCTGGAGGCAGTTAACACCAGCGCATCTCAGAAGAGCCCATATTCCTGTAGAGAAGCCTCAGGGCACCAAGAAACAACGAGTCGTTCGCAAAAGCGCACGCCTACAAGCGATACAACAACAGCGCAAGCAATCCATATCCAAAAGCAATCATATCCGGAAAGTACAGTCACCTCACTCCCCTCCAGCAAGCAAAATCCCCGAGGGCAGATTAGTATGCGCCTCCATTGCTCCTCTTGCTATATCGTATCGCTGACCTGATCGAGTTCCCGGGCACCCACACCTAAAGTTTAGGGGTGAACGCCCGGGGTGCGGCGGCCGATCTTGACATGCCGCGCACTGAGCCTGGCACCGTGATTGCCACTGAGACCACCGAAAATTCTAGCAATTAGTGGACAATGAGATACAGGTTAGCCACTTGGGATGGAGCACTTGCAATTGAATGAATGACCGTCACCGGAGTGACTGACTGCTGCGAATCCATCTATTCCAATGCACCATTTGCACTGTATTTGCACCTCAATTGCGCTGATTAGGCCTTCCAGCCCTGCCACTCTTGTGCGAGCCTGTGCCTGCCGCTCCATCCTCCTTCTGGGTATGCCTGTCTATGAGGTGTCTACCTATGAGGTGCATGCTCATGAGGTGCAGGCTCATGAGGTGCATGCCCATAAGGTGCCTGTCCAGTAGGCCTGTGCCGATGAGGTATCTGCCCATGAGATGTACGCCTATGTAGTGCCCGCCTATGTAGTGCCCGTTTATGAGGTGCATACTCATAAGGCAGGCACCTCAATCATTCCTCTATCAGGTATAGATTCCATTTGGGTGTCTTTCTGAGAATTATCATTTGTAGAAAAAGGCCTTTGGGAAAGCCGGCCTCTCCCACCGTATTCTTCCGGTTGTGGCTTGCGACAAAAAGGATCGGTAGAACTCATCAGCGCAGTCATTATGAGATAGATATCATCGTCTCACGATGCTTTCTTATGGTGTGGTGGAGGATTCAATAGGCCGGGGTTTGATTTTCGAAATGGAAAAGGTTTTTGGTCAAGCCTGGCCTCTTCCCCACCGTAAAAGCAATAACGTCGGCCACCAGTTTACCGGCCACCCCACCCACCTTATCGGCCACACGCGTAGCCCCGTTCCTCGTCCCCCTCCTTCTGATAAACCTTCCATCTTTCAACCAATTACTCCTCCCTTTGCTCTAAATCATGGAGCAAGCATCTCGAGCGGCCCGTCTAGTCGATAGAGGCCAGTTTAAGTCTATTCGGCAGGTTTCCCGGGCCACACGTCGCCAGATCCACCATTCAGGACCGACGCGCAGGCCGCCAACCCCGTGGACAAGAGGAGGTCAAACACGCTCGTTTGACGAGATATCAAGAGGAGGTTTTGGCTAAATATATACAGAATACCCAGCTCCAATATGCCCCAGTCAATCGCGAGCAACTACACTTGCGGAGATGTTGGCCCAGTTAATGCACGCCTCGGAAAGAACTGGCTCTCCCGGTTCCTCGATCGACACCTAGATTTGAAGACAGCTCGCAATCGTGGGCTTGATTCAAAGCGTATTACAGCCGCAATCCCCAGCCAGATCGAGGGCTGGTTTGCTCAGGTTGACGACGTCGTGCAGCGCTTTAATATACACCCCCAGGATAGGTGTTGGTTACCAACTCAGCCATAGCCAGAACGAGCTTGTTGTATTCGATCGACGCACAGGAGCCCCTCTATCATTGGCAAGTGGTTCAACAGGCTGGTGCTCGGTGCTCGAGTCGATCTCGGCTGCTGGGATACGATGAAGCCTCTGGTCATCCACAGAGGCGCCGCACCCGATAAGCCACTCGATCGCTGGTTTCCTCCTTCACTAGAGTATCCCCATTGGCGCTGGGGCTTCACAGAAAAGGGCTGGACTAATAACGAGTATGCGAGATCGAGTGGCTGAAGGAGGTCTTCATCCCTCAAAGCTGACGAGGTAGAGATCTAGATGACGCTTCTTATTGGCGCTTACTCATTGTTGACGGCCACGGAAGTCACACCCAGGGTGAATTCATCTTTGAATGTCTTATTAATCAAGTTCTTTCTGGTGTCAGCACTTTTCTGGTGCCAGAGCCTTTCTGGTGTCAGTATTTTTCTTGTACCTGATGTCGTTCCTTATCGAAATGGCATATGAGGACTGAGAGCCGTCTTTGAGGGTCCATGTCAGCACTTCTCTGGTACCAGAGCATTTCTGGTGTCAGCACTTTTCTGGTGCCAGAGCATTTCTGGTGTCAGCATTTCTCTGGTGCCAGAGCCTTTTTGGTATACACATGACGGCTCTTTGTTCACATCCGGCGCGGCGGTAGATTGGTAAGGCATCAAGATTATAGGAGAGAGCAAGACTGTGCTGAGCCGTGTGATCTACTGGCGTATCGTAGGCGCCAAGCCCGTGGCGATAGGCACGAGGCCGTGCCCCAGGGGGCTAAAGAAATAGATAGCTAGCCTACCCCCCATAATTAAAAGGAACAAGTCATGTGAATGCATCCCGCACATGCAAGCGGCAAACTCTTAACTCCCCGCCGGGCTCTCGAACTGCGCGCGTAGCTGCTTTACCTCAGAAATCTTGGCCACACATTTGGCCGTTAATGGGCCGGGTGAAGGGAGCAGAAAGCGGCGGCAAACTACGCTTGCTTCGGCCGCCCATTTCACCGAGATGTACAGTTTCTCCGCATTTTGAGGAGAGATGAAAGATCTCTAAACCCGGTTCGTAAAGATCTGACTGCAATCCCAAATCCATAGCAAATTCGGGTAGGATGAGGTTGACCGCACTAGTGATATAAGTATCGGCTATAAGGTACGAGGTACGCAGAAGTGATGCCTTATGCTAAATATTGAAGCGACAGAAGAGATAACAGCTTGTACCAGCTCACGTTAGTATTGAACAATTCAACAGGCCTTTCGTTTACTCTTCCAAAGCAAAAACCGAATTCTCCCGGCCGTAGTTTCTTGGAATTCTCGCTGGTCTCTTCTGATTCTGCTATCCCGCTTCGCGCACTTGGTAACCCTCCTTCGTCTTTGTGGTGAGCGACCTTCACGGCAATGCAAGCGATTGAGGAGAAGTTCGAGGCCGCCACCCGCGGTCCTAATCGGATTACTCCTGGTGTCGTGCTGGCGACTGCTAATCAAGATACAACTTGGACGAAATCCTTTGGTGCCGTGTCGATTGAAGAGGGAGCGGCTGACATGAAAGATGACACTCTCATGTGGGTAGCTTCGTGCACCAAGCTCATGACGACCGTTGCGGCTATGCAGTGTGTGGAAAAGGGACTTTTCACACTCGACGAGGATATCTCTCGTATCCTGCCCGAATGGAAGAGCCCGGACATCCTCACTGGATTCGAGGAGAAGACTGGAGAACCAATTCTACGGAAAGCTACCAAAGTCATCACCCCGAGGCAGCTGATGAGCCACTCGAGCGGCATGGGTTATGACGTGTTTAACCCCCAGCTCATAGCGTTTCGAAAGTATCAAGGCCGTGAGCCTGGAACGTTGTCAACCGACATTGTAGGACCATATTCTCAGCCCATGTGTCCAAACGCACACTAACAGCCACCCTAGGCCAATTCATTCGACACTCCATTGACGTTCGAGCCTGGAGATGGTTGGGACTACGGCTGTGGCCTAGACTGGGCTGGGCAGATGGTCGAACGTGTAACTGGCAGCGCGCACCTGGGCGACTACATGGCCGAAAATATCTGGAAACCGCTGGGTATGACGTCAACCACTTTCCGGCTCGCAGAGCGACCAGATATTGCAGGTCGACTTTGCGGAATGACGACGCGGTTGCCCGCTGGCCACCTCGCGAATCCGCCATTGCCATATCCCGTGAAGGAGCCGAAGGACGACGAGGGAGGTTCTGGGGCATACGCCACTGCGCCCGACTATCTCAAGCTGCTTAGTAGTCTGGTCAAGAATGATGGGAAGCTCTTGAAACCAGAAACGGTGAATGAGATGTTCAAGCCACAGCTGCAGAATCCGGCGTACCTGGCGACTGTCTTGGCAATACCAGAATTTGTAAGATACTTATCGCCTGGCATGCCAGCAGGATTGAAATGGAATTATGGCCTTGGTGGGATCATTGCCATGGAAGAAATGTCCGGTCGCGCCGCGAAGGGGACCATGTTCTGGGGCGGGCTTCCCAATTTGTACTGGGTACGTCTATGTCCGTTGTGCAATTTCTCGTAAGACTACTTTGCTGGCTGCTAACGGTGTAAACTGCAGTGGATGGACCGTGAAACAGGCACTTGCGGAATGTATGCTTCGCAATTAGTGCCGCCGGGAGACGAACAGTCTGCAGAGCTTTATGGAGAGTTCCAAAAAGCTGTCTTCCAGAAGGAGACCAAGGTTTAAGCTCGCCTTTTTGGGGGTAGAAGACAGGTGAACCATATTCAAAACGTTAGGCGGTACAGACTCAAATTCCACATCTTTCTTGGGGTTTTCCCGAGCCAATATTCTCACAGTGGTTCAGCTAGGGCCTCTTACCATACATCGTGCAGACCAGAACAGTTTACTACTCAGGTGGGACAGATCTCTGAAAGCAATGAATTGAGCAAACCGACTGGGCAATGGTACCAGGCATCGCTCCACGAATCCCTCCACTCTGCCTTGTACCACCTGTTCTGGAGTGCCGGTGGCCCGGATAGCGCCCTCTCCAGCTGTTGCTCTTTCGCTGACGGCCTCTACCGAAACAAGCAAGCATGTCCCACTCCTACTTCTTGAAGTAGATACACTTTTCTTCACTTTCAATTTATCAATTCCCTTCCCAGGCTAGCGCAACTTCAATAAACGATGGCACGAGTTGCTGTTATGCCCACATCGCGGAGGAAGTGTACCGCTTTCATCTTGCCTGAGTAGACGAATGCCTTGATATGCGTACGGATCTAATTGCCGTTAAGTTGGAGTGAACGAAGGATGGAGTATCTTGTTGTTCTTCGCGCGGGTATTTTCTTGGTAAGACGAGCTTCGCGAGATAGCATTCTTGAGAGCGCTTGCTTCCCGAGCTTCTATCGCGTTAGAGTACGCTATGACAGCCTGCAAGCGACACGAGAGCGCCAGCTGAACGAGAAAGGTGTTTGAAAGAGAGGAGGTTTATGCGACTGACGGATTTGGAGACTCTTGGTACGGAGATGCTGCAGTATGAACAATCACAAGACGCATTGAATAGCAGGTAGATATTTGGTATTACGACAAGGACATTTCTACACTTGGCACACACCAAAGGAAACGGCATTTAGTGAAAGTGTCCTCTCATCTAGACATTCCCAATCAGAAATGAGTGCAACTGACGACCGCTAAAGGGATATCAAAAGTGATACAACGCAAAGGCCAACATGGCCTAACGGTTCAATAACAACCCCAATGCAAACTAGGTTTTCGTTAGTCGGCGGGCGTATACTCGCATGCAATTGAACATGAACTTCGCAAGGACTGAATGGGGCGAAACAAGGACAAGCGCTAGCGATGTGAGCTTGCAGAGTAGGTCGGATACCCATCAACGGTCGTCTGAGGATATCCGCTGACGGGGCGATAATATTGATCGTCATTGGCGTAAGGTATTTTCTGACTGTCAATCCCACCAGTGGCCTGGAAGCGCTGCCTTCCTTCACGCTCGCGGTCCCGCTCGTGAGGATCATATGCTTTCATTCGACTCGCATCATAACGATCATTCGCATATTTCTCGCGTGATTTTTCATATGCAGGATAGCCTCGGCTGTCGTCGTCTGTAGACGATTGATATGATCCATAAGGCAGATCGCCCTGTGAGGAGCGCTCATACCCTCGCCCGTTCGCATTGGTCGGCGGAGAAAGGTTTCGGTTACCAAAGAGTGGATGTTGCTGATAGTATATGCTGTTGGATCTGTGGTGAGATGCAGGGGCCGAATCAGGCGTCGGCAGAGCTTCAGATGGTGGGCCAGACGCTCGTTGATGTATGCTGATGGGAATGGGTCGTGACTTCGGAATGTCGTTGGATCGCCCATGGCTCGCAACCGAGCCAGACCGTGCTGGCCTGCCCGTTGGCGGCGGTAGCAGGTGCTCTTGTGGGGATGGCGGTCTGTTGACCTCATCATAGCTTTTGCCACCACCAGGCTGAGCAACGTATGGTTTCCGCTCCCGTTCGATAGGCTGAGACAGTGGGACAGTGTCTTCGCGATCGTCCTCAACTGCACTCTCAGGCAGTGTTGCAGGGTATTGTTGACGGTCCCTCTCGACACTGGTGCCTGTTGGTGGTGGTTGGCTAGGTCGTGAACTTACAGGGCTGGAGGGACCGCCATCTCTCGCAGATTGGGATGGCGGTGCTGGGTTGGGAACCGATTGCGCGGATGATTCCGCTCGTGTATGTGTGGGTGTGTTTTGTTGCTGTGAGTCTGTCGCGCTTGCATAATTCAAGGGAAATTTCAAGTTACAGTGCGTTGCCATTGCCTTTTCGAGCTTGTCTCGGATTTTGAGATCTGGATGAACTGGAAAGAGTCTTCTCGAAATTTCCTTTGGGAAGCGTTCCTTCCTATCGTCAGGGTTGCTGATGGGCATATCCAGGACGGTTTTCTGCAGTCTTTCGAATTCTTGTTCTGGATAAGCACGTAAGAGCAGAGTGGCCCATGTTGCAAACCCGAGTGGAGTTAACCCCGGAGTGTCTGGTCGCTCATCGAGTTTGACTTGTGTTAGATGATGTTGGGCCTCAATCTCGCGGTACAATCGAGATATGGACGATGTGTGATCATCAAAAATGATGTGGAATGGTAAGAGCTCTGAAGACACCTTGGTGGCATCGTAGTACTTTTGCATCTTGGATGGTGTTACTACTAAACTGTTCTGAGGTTCATAGTCCTCGATCAAGTGTGTGGCAATCCCTCGCAGGAATTGCCCAAGTCGTGGCGTAGCTTGGCCCTCAACATCAAACAGCGTCCGCCATACCTTTTCTAAAATCGTAGGGTCTTGTTCAGTTGATAATCTTCTTGGCCCCTTGGGACGATAACCACGCTCTGCTCTCTCATCTTTGTGATCGGGTCCATCTGCTTGGCTGCTTTGACTAAAGGGTGAGACTGTGCGTCTCTCCATTGGGGGCGAGTTTCGAGCTTGATTGGGAACGAATAGCCTCGGTTGTGCTGTGGCAAGTGTGGGAGAAATTGGCGGCTGGATATGGCCATCCGAAGGCCGTGTCGGGGAGGGCGGTGTGTAGACGTTTCGATGTTCCATTTGAGGTGACTCAGACGCTGCTGGCGAGGTCGAGCCGGCTGCGTTATTGGCCGAGGGCGCTATGTTGGCAGGTAGGGGTAAATTCGACGTCCTGAGCTGCTGTATGACATTCGCGGTGATCTGGGAGGTGATTTGATTTATGAATTCGGGGGAGAAAGCGCCAGCGTTTTCTGTCCTGCGGAAGACTGAACTGACAGCATCATCAATAGGTTGACGAGCTTGTTGATCCCTAGTCGGATCGGGCTTGTAGGTCTCGTTTTGCACGGAAGCCATGTCCTGTGGTCGAGATCTTTCATGGCTGGGAATGGTCTGGTAGGTGCTGCCCGGAAGGTTTGAGGCAGGACGCGAATCTGGCTGCTCATAGGGATATGGTTCGGGAGGTGGTGGGCTGCGATAGCCTTCGCGAGCCATCCTGCAGGTTCGTGAATCGCCTGCAAGAAAGGAGCGCAGGTCAGTGTATCATGTGTAGAGCCTCCAGTCAATGTGGCAGCTCAACTGTTCGGTATACCAGAAGAGGTTCTATCCAACAATGGCACGGTTATATGCAGGATTGCTCGCTCCAACGAATCCCAGCCCTGTGGGGGCGGGCCTGAAAGATATGGAATGCTAGAGATACGCGGCAGATGGGTCAAAGAGCAAGGGGTCACAAGGTGCCAGTCTGGCATGTGGCAGAAGAGCGAATGGAAGAAAGGGTACTCGTTGGATGTTTGCCTATGATTATCGGCGGGGTGGGGTACTTCGATCGCTAAAAGTGTGGAGCTGGCCGGAGGGCTTGTTTAACAGGACAGAGCGGCCACAACCCTACCGCGAAACTTTTGGTCGAGTTATTCCTGCCCTTTTGGGGGGGGGGAGGGTTACAGAACTTGTGCGATTTAGAAACTGCGTCATCATTTTCTGGCAGGTCGAGACCTGCTTGGCTGACCAGTGCGAACAAATGCCTCGCAAGACCCAAAAGCAAGATTGCTGCTGCAGCGATGCCAGGTTTACGTCATCATCGAACTTTTACCAGTTTCTTGTCTATTTCCTGCCGCAGGATGTTACTTCAAACTCCATGTTCTAGCCCATTGTGACAGCGACTGCCACTTCCTCTAAGCTTAGCGCTCTACATACCGACAAGGCCCGCTATCAAGACATTATTTCATCGATCCGGCTATCTTCCAACTCAGGAAGGTGCAGGGCTTTCACGAGGCAGATTTACTTACCCGAGCAATCAGCCACGGTAGCTTAACTGCCTAAAATACATTCTAGGACACTCTCTTTGATTGGTAGTTTCCGCTTTTGGAACTTTGGGATTGACTCGGCCCGTATTAATGGGGCGCAAGACTATCAACTGTAGTATGAAGCCAGGTTCGGGCCGGGTTTGAAAGCCCCATCACTATTCGTATCTCTGTACGCGGTCTGCAGCTGAGAGCTGAAGCGGCATCTCTGGTATCTACGTAGTCGAGTATGTATCCCGTGCTGCTGTGAGGAATTATCAACCAGCACAGTCTGCATAAGAGTGTTGTATGACAAGTACCTACTAATGCTTCACCAACTTGCTCTGGACCTAACTGAAAATTCTCCGTGCTGAAAGGGAAGGGAACCACTTCCCAGAATTTCGTAACCTAGCCTGGTATTCGGGGGGAAGGCCCCCCGACCACGTGCTCAGACCTCGGTGTTAGCAAGCTGTGAACTTCTGTATGCTTACAATTCCCCCTCAAATGGTTCGTCATCGGAGTCCTCGTCGTCACGAAGGTTCTGTTGGGCTTCAAGCTGTCTCCTCTCCTCCCGCTGTGCCGCAATTTCCGCCCTCTGCCTTGGTGTCTGTTGTCTCCAATCTCCTCGAACGTTGGCAAAGCCCGGGTTAGTACCCCTTGTTGTCGAGCCATTGACACTGCCGGCATGGGTAGAGGGATTCCGGCGAGATGAGCGAGGTTGCTGGTATAGTTCGGCCCAGGTAGTGCTAGCCCTACTGGAAGCGGTCGTTTCCGAAATATTTGTCGAGGCTGAGGAAATTGAGGCAGAGCGATGTGTGTGAGCACGATTTGCTGGGTTTTGCATGTCGCTATAGTTGATACTGCTGCCATGATCCCTCGGAATCCAGACACCGTCGCTTTGGTCCACTACTCGGCTGCTTGATCCATTCAGAGAAGTGCCAGTAGCAGATCCAGAGTTATCATAACCTGTCAGAGAAGCGGTTGTGGAGAAGGCTGATCCTCGCTATCGGGCAGTTAGATGAAGCGGGCGTCAGATCACTCAACACCACTTACTGTGGTACCACCGCGCTCTGTATCCTCACGGATCTTCATCTCTTCTAATTGAACTTCGATTTCGGGCTCCCAGTCGACGATCTCCTGCACGCAATCCTTACATTTCTATAGGACGTCTGTATCAATGATTTTGGACTTTCAGTAAAAAGGGGGCTATCGTACGGCATTGTCTGGGTTCTTTCGCTGAACCTTCGTGAAGGCGTCAAGGCCTTTGGTGATATCACATTGTGTGCACTTCAACTCTGTCGCTGGGCGTCCAGTACAGTTCATGCAATCGGGTAGAGTGATGTTGGCTGCGTTGCCTCGATTCTGACGGTATTGTCCACGATACCTGTCAAGTTGCCGGTTGGAGAACCGGCCATGCATGAGGAACCTGCGGCAGGTTCCACATTGGACTCTAGGACTTGGCTCAGCTGGCGCTCCCCAACGAATGATGCTGATGGATCTGGTGAAAAAATACCTGGGGGGGATTTGATTGCTCGTATTGCTGTTGGTATGCCTTGTCAGTTCGGAATATGATTCGGAACGTCAATGACTCTTGTGCAATGCTCAGGTGAGCAGGAAAGACATTCTTACGGAGGAGCTGAGCCACGACCCCGGCTATTTCCTCGTTGAATGTTAGATTGACTCATTTTCAGATTGTAATATTCTCTGTTTGAGGACAGGAATGTCAAAACATCTGAGACCTCATGTGGTCAGTGGAATATAACTGGGTAGTGGTCGGAACTGGTGACTGGAAAGTGTGTCTGAGGTAACTGCAGCACTGGTGATTGGGGGGAGAAGGGGTTGAGATTGATAGGGTCTTCAGTCATGTGAAGGAAAGAAGTGAAGAAAGACGAAGAGCTGATATGAAGTGTTATGAGGTTGAAAAGTGGAAAAAATAGGGAGAGTGATGTTCCTCAAGGTTATTTGCCAACACCATCGATTTTTTGGCAATTGGTAGCAGTGCCCATTTGAATTGTCGAAGGATGTGTCTGGGGCAAGCTCCAGTTATAGAGAAGGGCTTCTTCGCCGACGGAACCTTCGAGGCAATGTGCACGTCGCCAGTCAAAGTCACCAAAGCCTCCATAGAGATAAACACTCACCTGAACCAACAATATTGAATAGATAAGGGCTTGCCAAAGGTGCAGGTGCCAAAAGTGTGCCCTGGAGAGACGAAGCAACCTTGGTACATATTTGCTAGTGGGAAAATAGCGACCTCATCAAAAGTTCAGAACGCTTGGCTTCTCAATTCGTACCCGACATGATTACAAAGTAACTACACAAATCTCGCTCTACACCCAATAAGATACGCTGATTATTGCACTGTTTTCAATCTTACGATGCCAAATAGGCAAATGGGCGACGAAAACAATTCGTTTATTTACTGTTTTATTTGTGCTCTCGGTGGCGGGGAGTTCTCACATTACCATCACGCGTTGATGAGATACCAGCTTGGTCAGTTTTTTACATTCTCGTCAGACGATTAGTCATTCTGCTCTCAGTTGTCTCTCCCCTTAATGCATAGCTCTTATCAAATGACTCTCTGACGAGTCAGTCAGTGGATTCTACTCGATAATCTGGTCCGAAGAAAACCTGGGTGGGGTTTTTGGCGTGTTCCGCGTCCGCGGATGGCGGTGTGAGACTACCCCAAAAGGCCCGCAATCTTAAGAACCAATTGCAACTGCACCGGAGATTATACAAAATATGGCCCAGGAGGTCCCGCTACTGCTAAATCTAGGTCAATAATGGTCGAGCTGGCGACCGCAGCACACCGTTCGTCGCTTAATCGCATTGGGCTTGGTGGTTCTACACAGTACAGCAGAGTACAAGCACCTGGATGCCGCATGCACCATGCCCTGTTTTTTGTCACTTGTGATGCGGTTTTTTTCGATCGCCCCAGGAACGCGGAGCGAAAGAACCCTTTAACCATGGAAAGGGGCATTAGCGCTTGTCCATGGAAACGTGGCATCGATACACTTGGTACTTGTATTTCACAATGAAAATTATGGAGCAAAGAGATTGGATGTGCATCATATCAGAGCCTTGGTTTTCCGTCCTATCGCTCTGAGGCTGACGTTCACATTACAGTTGATTCGACATGCTCATGATTATTTTGGAATTCCCACCGAATTTTCTACCAATCCACGAGCTCGTCTGCTGCTGTCTTTTTGCTATGATTCGTGAACATGCCTGACCACCCCCGCTTGTAATAATGTTCCGGAAAAACTCAGAAAACCGGAAAGGCGCGCGCAAATCCCCACTAGAACCCCCGGGCGGTACCCCTGCAATTCTGAACCAAACAATACTGTGCCTCTGCGCCTCCCAATAGTTTGCCCTTGCTCTTCATGCCGAACAGCACTCTCTTGCAATAATGTCCAAAACGACACCAAGCAGTTCTTTTGAGTGCCTCGGGGTAGAAAGCGTAGGGATCTAAAACAAGACCCATTTTCCGCAAGGCAATCTGCATGGTGTTTGAGTTTAGTCGAGGGTAGTTGTGGACGGGCTAAGTTTCGGAACTCCCTTCCTGGTGCTTCCCTTGGTGCCAGTTTCCGCTTCTCACTTCTCAGCCCCTGGGCCTAGCCGATCGGGCGTTAGCTTTGTCCGACAGGTTGACAGGCCCTCACTTCGATGTTGGCACCCCCCGGGCTGTCGCAAAGTAGTGTATCAACCATCACATCTCAATCTGCCCAACTCCATCTACCATGATTCGAAGATGATGCCATTACGGTTCCGCCTTTCTTTTCCTCACCAATCTCTCCATCACTATCACTCATGGTCCCCTGAGGGCGCAAATCCAGTTCGAAATTGCCACGAGATCCATTCGCTCCTTTTCCCAAATCAGACTGCCTCCCAGACCTTGACCACAATTGCCGTTGCCCCAGTAAATACATCGGTCTGCCAAGCGAACAACTATCAAGCGCGTCAGCGACAACAGCGGGACCGCTAGACTCACGACAGGATTTGACCCGCCTCCCGTGAAGCCTCAAGCCAAGATCAACATTGCTTTTGCGCTAGTTCCCATCACGCGTTGGCTCGAAGCCCTCAACGTCCAGACAACCCTTTTGGGTCCGCTCTCCACTTTGCGCCGACCCCTGGCCCCTTCCTCTCATTCAAAGCAACCAGTCCCACGGATCTGCTCCACTGTCTGAGCAACCTGAACGTCAATCGCTACCCCAACCTTCCTTTACAGCTGCTCAGCACGCCTCAGAATCACTCACTCACCTCAACGCAAGCTTTTAGCTTTCATTCCATCCCTCCAACGATCAAACGAGTCACTACCTCCCTTCCAGACTGACTAAAAAGACGATATCAACAGATAGGGCTGTGAAAAGAAAGCACTGCCGAGAAAAACTATTCAATCCAACCATGAAAAGGTGTCAGTCCGCGTAAACCACCATAGCACTATCGCCATACGAGGCGGACTGAAAAGGCAAAAGACACGCGGACCCGCTGGTATATATCTGGACAGTCAGCTTTTGCTTCCATTGCACCAAGGATCAATATGACTGTTGCCGCCGAAAACGGCCAGACGGGTCTCGCGGCCGTATACGCGCCTCTTGAAGGCCGCTTTGAGGTAATCAAAGAGATTGGCGATGGTAGTTTTGGAAATGTCGTCCTTGCTCGTGTCAGAGCCGCTGGATCCAGTGTTGCGAGGCGTGGCACTATGGTGAGCTTTTCCAGTCTAGCATTGTGATGTAGTGAAGCTAATCTTCCCTCAGGTTGCAATCAAGACAATGAAGAAGACGTTCGACTCCTTTGCGCCGTGCTTAGAGCTGCGAGAAGTTATCTTCCTACGAACACTACCTACCCACATCCATCTTGTGCCTGCCCTGGATATTTTCCTAGACCCATACAGTCGAAAACTACATATCTGCATGGAATACATGGACGGTAATCTGTATCAATTGATGAAAGCGAGAGACCATAAGTGTATGGATTCGAAAAGTGTCAAGAGCATACTTTATCAAATCCTGTCAGGTCTCGACCACATTCACGCCCATCAATTCTTCCACCGGGACATCAAACCCGAAAACATTCTCGTCTCAACATCGGTCTCAAACGATTCCTCATCCGCTTTCAGCCGGTACTCTGCTCTCGTCACACCGCCATCAACTCCTCCCACATATTCTGTCAAGATTGCCGATTTCGGCCTGGCAAGAGAAGCACACTCCAAACTACCGTATACAACGTATGTCTCGACAAGATGGTATCGGGCACCAGAAGTGCTCCTCCGAGCTGGCGAATATTCTGCTCCTGTTGACATATGGGCTTTGGGAGCTATGGCGGTCGAGGTTGCCACTCTGAAGCCGCTTTTTCCTGGTGGAAATGAAGTAGATCAAGTCTGGCGGGTTTGTGAAATCATGGGCAGCCCCGGTAATTGGTACAATAAATCCGGGGCCAGGGTAGGAGGAGGTGACTGGCGTGAAGGGACCAGATTAGCCCAAAAGTTGGGGTTCTCATTTCCAAAGGTCAGTTATCCCTTATCTGAACCCCCCTTGATCATTTACTGACGCGAATGTAGATGGCACCTCACTCTATGGACACCATTTTGCAACCTCCACAGTGGCCTGTTGCGTTTAGCAACTTCATCACTTGGTGCCTCATGTGGGACCCAAAGAACAGACCGACCTCGAGACAAGCATTGGACCATGAGTTCTTCGCGGATGCCGTTGACCCTCTGCGACCGAAGTCGTCTACCTCCCGACTACTTGGGCGAAAGCATTCTGATCTCAGCTTTAAATCAGCTAAGGATTCGCACGATACGCCGTCCACAACGACAAAGCCCTCCTGGTTCCGCCGGTCTCTGATCGCACGAGAGAGTGCACCAGCAGTTCCCCAGCACGATTCTAACCCCAAGTCAATGCAAAAACCATCAGTGTTGGATCTTAAGGCATCATCAACGAACAATGTGAAACCTTCGGCAAACAAAAGAGCCACATGGACTAATGGTATTCTGCCTGCCGGTGGTGCTCCGATGCCGATATTGCCGTCTATACGACCAATTTCTCCCTTATCCCATGCTGTTACTGCCCAAGCAAGTTCGAGGATCACCCTGCAGGAGGATACCAAAACTGAAGCGGCTGCAAACACTGACGAGAAATCGAAGAAGGTTGGACGCCAGCTTTCCGTCAACTCCCACGGCAATCATTATGCGGACCTACATCGGCAAGAGGCAGAACGAAGTTTAAACGGCGGAAGCCCATTGCTGTCGCCTCCATATGGTCAGAAAGAGAGCTTCTTCTCGCATCTCCGGAAGCGAGCCCGACGATTGTCTGGCAGACATGCACTTGCCTCTCCCAATGGAGACGACGTCGAGGCCAATGCAGCCGTTCCGCAGTGGTCTAATCGATCTTCAATGGCGGTCGACAACGTAATAGCAGAGAACAGCAACCAGAACGATTTTTCGGAGCTAGACAGAGCACTGCAGAACGTCAGATACAGCCTTGAGCGCCCACAAGTGACAAATGATGGCGCTCAGTCACATTTGAATGGCCATTCAGACCATTCTTCCCTGAAACGTCAACATTCGACCCCTCAAGCCCCGGCAGCGCAGTCAGCTGAAAATCTTGTGTCTTGCTCGACACCCGTATCAACTCGTACTCGTCGTGCCTTGCAGATGGCGACGCATCCTGTTCACCACTACGAGACCCCTGAGGAGGAGGACGAGCTTCTTGACGAAGTCCTAAACTCAACGCATCGTGCTGCGACAAAACTTGATCGTCATCACAAAGTTGATGAACAAAAGCAACGGGTTGCCCTAAAACAGAGGGACGACAATCGACAATCTATGTCGAATTTTTCTCACCATTTGGCTACTCCGGACTCTTATCCTACTCCCTCCGCCTCTGCGAAGCGTGACGGCATTCTCTTTGGTCAAGAAACTGCAACACCATCGCAGCCATTGAACATTACCAAGAATCGTTCGGAGAATGACTATGTCAGCTCATTGTGGCCAACACCTCCTTACGAGGAGAACGAATGGGCTACTGCGGCTACAGCTAGCATTTTTGCTACTGCATCAAACCGCCGGTGATTCTGGCCTCCATGCTCCGGACCTACCCCCCACAAGATTGTGACGAAACAATCAATCCTCGTACCGAGCTAATTCGTCCGAGGCACCTCGGAACTCTCAATCGCTAAAAGCATTCGCTTCTGCATTTTCTTTTGTTATGATGTACTAAAAAGGGGAGCGACAAGGCATGTTTCCCTTCGGAACAGAATGACTGGCGTTTTTAATGTCGTTGTTGTGACATATTGAGGTGTACTGTTTGCAAGGAGCAAGAGCATAGGAGCGACCCTTCATTTCTATCTTCAAGATATTTCACTTCATACCCCAAAAGGCCGCTGTTTATAGAGACTTGTCTGGCCTCGCGTTGTCTGCTTTTACTTTTGAACAAAGTTAGGAGGATTTTAAGGCGTACATTTTGCCATATGTGGCGCAATGACATATCGGTATGTTGGGGCTTTGTGAACGGCCTACAACGGAGAGCACCTGCGGTGGAAGTTTACATGCAATTGGCTTCTAAAGCCATAATGGAAGCAGAAGGGGTGGTCAATATGTACCCGTAGAGAGAAAGAGCAATCGAATCAGATGGATCAGCTTGAGATAATGTGCTTGCGGTGAAAGTGCGTTTCGTGTAACAACACGGGACTATCTCTACGAAACCTGCGAGCCACTCCCTGGAGATACCTGGTTTTCGTTGTTTTTGCCACGTTCATTCTCATCAATCTACCCCAACAGCTGGGGCTATCGTAGCTTGGAGAACCCCTCCTATTGGCTGGGGCTGTCGGTCTTGGACCTTCGTATGTTATGCCGCCTGCCAGTTTGAGCCACTCGCGTAAGCGGATAGGAAGGCTGGCTTCACGAGGTGTGGGTTGAGTTGGCGGGAGTGGTGTGTGACTGCTTTCAGTTAGTAGAGGGCTAAGTGACTGAACGCTGGGGAAGTGGAATTTCTCCACTGGCCTCAGCGGTCTAGATAGGCTATGTCTTGGAAGAGTACCCACCTTATAGATCTCGCTCCTATCTCCTTCGTCTGTCGGAGCACTAGTGACACGAGTGAAACCAGTAAAGAACCACTCGGCAAAAGTGTTGAGCAAATCAAATGTCAGTCCCTTTTTCAGGGTCGATCTTTCTACAGCCCAGGACGGCGTGAAAGCGGAAGAACTCCTTCTCTGGTTCCCAGGTCGGAGGCGTCAAGCCCTTCGTGGAGACAGCATCGCCTAGCGCTGGCCTTGGCGGAGATCTGTAGCCCTTGCTAGATGGGCTCCTGTATCTTTTCTGAGAGCACCCCATCTGTATTCAGGTACGCTAGCATCTTAGGGTCCACAATCCCTGACAGCACATAGCGGTCCAACGCTGAATCTTGATCCTTCTTATTCTTATCATTATGCTTCCGCGGGTCTCGGTTGTGGTCTTCTCCCTGATGGGCCCCCCCTTTGTAACCATTCGATTCAGCTAGAGCGAGCAGCTCCTCGGTCGTGACCTTTTCCCTGGTCATTAAGATGGAGATGTAGGGTGGTGGGAGAGGCAGAGTCGGAGGAGGGTTGAGCGAGCGCGCGAGATGTTAGGTCCCTCACCTTACAGTCACCTTCGCTCACCAGGCTCACCCGCTAAAGCGGCAGTGGAGGGAGAGCACCAAGGGCCGCTTCTTTTTTGACGCCAAGAACTGGAGAAACCGCCCCCAGGTCACTCGGATCCGGTCATTGGTCTAGTGGGGATTTCCAACCTTCTCTTCGGCACGTCTTTTCGATTCCCCTTTTATTTGACATTCTCTATGCGCATTGAAGAAAGAGAGCGCTGCATTCGATGCTATCTTCTTCTGGGTCATCCAGGATGGCTGAAACCCAAGGATCCGGCCCTCTCAGTGCTCCCGACACGTCGGGGACCAATTCTGATTCAACCTCTTTGACCGTTAGAACGGCAATATGCTCTCTGATAGTGGATATCTAAATGAGCATAGCACTAGGCCCGCTAGTCCTGCTATTTGCGCCCGAAAAGACTCTTCCAAGGTCGCTTTGAACGAGCTGTCAAGTCCTGACTGACTGGGTCCGGCGCCAGTTCAAACTTGATCTCTTCATCCGCTTCACTTCCAATTGAGCCTCGTTTCTTGATTAGGCCACGTTTTAGCGCATCATTAAATCTTGCGACCTCCGCTGCGAAAGCCTGTTCCTCTTTTGTCGCCTTGTACCAGGCAATTGCAGCTTGCTCAACAACACAGTATGAACAATCAGCCATCTCGGACACCAAGATGCGCTCACGTCTCTGCGAACGTGGGAGCCGTGAGCCCTGCGTGTCCTTCAAGTGAAGATAGGAAACTATTAGAAATAGGAGCACGTTGCCAGGTCGATAAATGTCGATTTCGAAGTTCTGATAGGATTGTCCAGAAACTTTAGGTGTGTTCCAGGCCTGCCATGTGACAACTGCCCAGGACATCCTCCGACCCGACTCGGTGGTTTGGGTAGATTTTGGTGCTACTTGGGAGCTAGTTTCAGAGCATTCGCTCAGAGACCACCGTCGCGGTCCAGGCTCAACCTCAAGATTGCGATTGCAGTCCTCTAGATGGAAATCACCCGTCCGCAGGCTACTCAGTAGCGCTTCTTGAATGATGGTGGTATTAAGATATACTGGACGATTGTCGGCAGAAAGGAATCTGTACGACGCTTCCATCGCCTCCTCGGCTTGTCTCTTCCCGGCTATCAGCTCTATCGAAACTCCGGGTCCATTTTCCGAGCAGATTTCTTTGAGGAAATTCGGATTTGGAAGATGCTCTTGGAGCCCGGGGGAGATGTCAATAATGTATTTGCAACTGTATTCCCCGTGTCTTATTTGTCCTGGAATCACTTCAATATACATGGCGTCCGCTGGTGACAGCTCTATGTCCCGGAGAAGTGAATAGAAGACGCAAACACCTTTCCCACAAACTGCAGAGACTCCTGCTGACTTGGTTTGGCAGAGATCTGGCCCAGTGAACAGGCTATGGATGAGGTTCAACCCATGGCATGAAATTGCTCTTGTTGATGTGCCTGAGAAAGGGGCATTTGTGCAATTGTACAGCTGCCGCAGCGCCATCACTGACGGAGGCACTGACTCATGAATTGTGACAGGGCAAAGAATCAGGATCAGCCGAATCAAAGTCAATGCTAATCTGGTCCCGCAAATTGGTGCTAGTTCCACACCTCGCTTTGACTTCTTGGGACAAGATGGGCATCCACAGGTATCCGCAATGTCCTTTACGTTGTCCTCTAGACTTTTCGTCTCAGGAATTGAGGCGAAGTCGTTAGAATTAGCAACGAAAGCAAGTTCTGGAAAGAGTTGTGAGACGAAATTCAGGAGGTCGAGCCCCGTTCTTCTAGGATGAAATAGGCAACCTTGGCCTTTCCAGTGAATCCACCAGATAGAGTCGATGTCGATTGCTGCAACCGGAGAGGAGGTATAATATGCTTGCGATTTCTGCGCCACACAATGGATGAGACCAGCAAACAGCTTCTGATACGATTTTTGGGCCAGAAAATACTTAGCCTTTGGAAAGCTATCTGAGAGCACCGTTTTCCAAGTGGTTGATATGCGAATGGCTCTCAAGTTGAAGAGGTCTACGTTCTCTAGTAGTTCGCTCCCACTTGACACAAAGTACTTCTGACGGACCAGGCCCTGGTGCTTTCCGGTATCTCCCCGAACTGTCTCTGGCATAAAGGTAACTTCTGCCGGACTTTGAAGCCTTCTGCTCGATCTGTAGTGTTGCTTTCCATTCTCATCCAGTATCTCAATCGACAGACAAAGTAGGAGCTCCGCAACAGCAGCCAGCCAGGCACACTCGACGCCACCGGCCATTAACACGCTGTTCAGTTTTTGCTTCGATATGTCTCCTAGCAAAGCCAATGCTTCTGCCATCATTTTTGCGTCGGTTGGTTCCCGTGCCTTCGAAGGTTCTGGGACGAGAAACCGTGTAAACGTGTCAAAGTACCAGGGGAACTTTGATTTTGCTAGAGATCCTTCGCATACGCTAATCAGACTTCTCCATTGTTCAATCGAAGGTACAAGGTGGTTTGGTGCTCCACGTTCGTGGCACAACGCCGTCATGACGTTCGCTGCATGGTCGGAGGGATAGTGATGGGCAAGAGCGGCGCAAAGAGCAGCGCATGCAGCGCCTTGCTCGGTGTCGATGAGATAATGAATGACATGTTTGATCCCGAAACCAAACCACAGCAGCTTTTTGTAGGAAGAACGGCCCTCGAGCTTTTTCAGAGATTCAGTGAGTTCTTTTTGGCCCCCTTTTGGAAAGACAAAGGATGAGCAGACTGCGGTGCCGATCTGGACTGCTTTTTCGTCGACTCCGGCGTTAGCAAAGCGCGTAGCAACCTGGTGGGTATAGCCGGTGACACTCAGCACCAAATTAACCCAGTCAAGCTGAGTCGAGTTCGTCAGACCTGTATTAGGTGCTGACATAGTAGAAGTAGGAAGGTCATGAAGGCTGGGTGTGTTATACCCTTCAGGAATTGACGAAGTCAATCTTAAGCTGACCGAAACGTTGATCCAGGTGAGGACTCTCTGGGCGCCTTACACGGCTTCTTGGCTACATTCAGGCGGAAATGCAATGGGAAGGAGGGGCAGACGCCTAGGCGCACATTATGCGGGTGCTGCAAGACCGCGTACAACATGCAGCTGATGAGGATCGCTTCCAACTAGCGGCCACGGGACCATTTTCCGGGAGGAAGCTTTTGCCGAGCAACGGTAAGGACGTCTCACTCCCGCCCCAAAAGCTGCGGGGAAGGTCCGGCGTGGAGGAAAAAGAAATCAACACAAAGTATCGTTTGCCTAGTCCCAGCCTTGTGTTACGGACCTGCCCAACCCTCTGCCGTTGTGCCCTTGCTCGGAAGCTCAAAATTCGGCAGCCAAAGGGAATGGAGGTGGACAGCGACCCCGAGCTAACACACCTTTACAGGAGCATCGCTGCTCTCAACGAAAGCGTACGGCAACATATCAGTGAGTTCGACGCTGCCCTAAAACATGTTCGAAAGCTTTGGGCAGAGATCGAAGAGTTGAGGAACTTGGTCCAGCATGGCCGAAGCCTTAATATGAGTTTTGACATTCTGGATGCCAGTGGAAGGGGAGAGGCCGCTGAGATAGTCCAGAATGCTTCCAATGTTGTGGACAGCCTTCGAGTTGCTGTCGATACAATCTGTAGCCATGACACGGAACAGGAGGTCGCTGCAACCCTGAGTGAGCAAGAGTGCGAAAAATACATTTCCAATATCTCGGAATATCGAGATAAGCTGGCTGGAGCCCTTGATATCTTGCAAATGTTGGTTCCCCTTCTAGCCTTGTGCAAGGCCGCTTCCACTAATGCCAATCCTTCATCAGCGAATATATGCGACGTTTGGCAACGGCAATGCATCAAGATCCGGAAACTCTTCAGTATTTTCAGGTCATGAATGAAAAGTTAGAAGGTGACCTTGAGCTTGCAACGCCGACCGGAAAGACGTTTCGTCCACGGCGCACAGCTGGACACCCCTTAATGGATAACGGCAATTCTAGAGAAGAGGCCAAGTTCGCAAACAGACCAAAATTTGTAAAATCCTATACAAGCACTCGAATACCACGAGGACGATGCGAAAACGGCTGCAAATGCAGGTGCCACAAAACTTCAATGTTCCCTTTACCCTTCAACTTCCGTCGAGCTTTCAGGAGACTTTTTCCAAGCATTGCGGACGATCCAGTTCTGGTTCGTCGATGCACAGAGGCGAATTGTCGTGCCCTACAATCTGGGCTACGTCGAGTATTCGTGGTTGTACACAAAGCTTTCGTGAGCAGAGCAATAGTGCTTGCAGCCATATCTCGAGGCCTAAGGATTAAGCTCCAGATCAAAAATTATCCTTTAGTGCCGGCGACTTCCGATGTCTTTCACTACGCAAATATAGGCAATTTGGATGGGATGCAAAAGCTCTTCAGCGCCGGGTTGGCGACCCCCCGTGACACTGCATCAGACGGCTGGACGTTACTTCATGTAAGTATCTAGTTTGTAACTCAGCGCTACTCATACTTACCACTCGGGGCTCAAAGGTTGCTGCTTACTATGGACGGAAAGAGATGGTACGATTTCTGATCAATCAAAACGCTGATGTCAATATGGGGGAAATCAAGCTTCGGTAAGTTATTCACAATCCTTGTTACTGCGCTCGCATTGCTGATTCTTGATAGAAAGGCGTATCATTTTGCCAAATTTCGAGCCCTCACTCGCAACGCAACCCAAAATGAGCTAGATGTTGCCAGTGCATTCCCAAACGCCGATGACTTTAGATACGATTTCGATCTATCCCCAGTCCTCAGTGCCCTGCTTCAGCAGTACGACTCTACGGATACTGAAAGACCCACGCTAGACGCTATTATCGACTTTGCTAGGAAGGCGATTACTGCACCGCTTGATGTGGATTGGAGGCAGCGAAAACGGGAGCTACGTGGTAGATCACCGCTCTTTCAAGAAGTCATCGGTTTCTTCCAGAATGCCGGCTCAACCAAGGGTGCAAGAATGGGGGCATTTTACGATTTTCTGGACAGTCCAGATGCGCTCCAGACCTGGACTCCGATTCAATGGGCTGCTTATGTCGATCGCAAACATGAATTTGATCTTCTTCTAAAGAACGGCATACCAAGTCAGATGCTCAAACTCACACCGTCACGGCGCAATATACTGCACCAAGCAGCTGAATCGGGAACCCAGGACATACTCACTTATGCACTAGAAGGTCAACTTCATTTACAAGGAGTTGATATCAACTTGCCTGACATTTGGGACGAGACTCCGTTGCACGTTGCAACTGGGAGGTCTTCTAAGTCCGCTGCTCTTCTTCTGGATTATGGGGCGGATATCAATGCGAGACAGTTTAGCGAACAGGTGCCTTTGCACTACACGAAATTCTTGAGGGGCGAGGATCGTTTCAACTGCATTGAAATTTTCTTGAAAAGGGACAATCCTCCTGTTAATGCCCGTGACATTGAAGGGAAGTCACCAATATTCTATCTTCTCGACTCGCCAGACTGCGTTAAGCTCCTGCTTGATAGGGGTGCAGACACCGGAATTTCAGATATCGAAGGAAAGACACTGCTTCACCACGCTTGTGCGGAGGACCATCATGAGACTCTCGAACTAATCCTCAAACATTTCCCGAAAGGTCTAGAAGCGCGTGCAGACAAGGAAGGATGCACTCCACTCCAGATATGCTTTCAGAATCAAAGAGTTCTCTGCGCCAGGATTCTCCTGAGAGAAACCACGGTGGCTCAAACCAAGGACAAGGATGGATGGAGCCTGATACACCAAGCAGTACGGATGGAAGACGAAACAGTCTTAAGGCAAGTAATTGCGCTGCAAGATACGAATATCCGCGCCCGGACGCGCGATGGGCAATCCGTCTTTGATATTGCTCGGAGCAGGGGGACCTTCTACACCGTCATTGGCGAGATTCTTCGAGAAGCAATGCACAGGAGTGCAGAAGATTTTGGAGAGTAAGATCGTGATAAGCCATCCTCCTGGAAGCTTATATCGATTTTACGATAGCCTTGCCGTTCAGAGCTATCCGGCGCTATTGAAGTTCCTCATACCCCACAAGGAGAGCAGCGGCGGTGAGAACGTAAGATATCAAGGTGCTCGCAATGCTTCTGGGGTATGGTCTTGTCACGTGTGCCACCAAAGATCTCGATCAATTTTTGAATCAAAATTGCGGGCACCGATGAATGCGAATCTTTGATATTTTTTCTGCGGATTCGTGTTTCTAATCGACGTTCAACGTACTTAGCCGAGAATGTTAGTTGAATGCCGAGAAAAGTAAACTGTTTTACTCAGCTATACGAAAAAACTTAAAAGCTCTTGCTCGAGAAGGGGGTTGAAGTCAATGCTCAAGGTGGAGTATATTCTAGCGCGCTATATGCAGGTACTGCTGGAGGTTATGAGACTGTCGTTGATTTACTCTTAAACGAGGAGCGAATGTACAAATCATCGACAACTTTGGTGCTACAGCACTGCATGTCGCCGCCTATACGGATCCATCCAGATATTCCAGCAACTCTTGCAATCAAATGCATCCCACATCTTTATCAGTGATGTTTCTCCGCCGATGGTAGCAGGCTCCAATGCGCCATGCCGTGGCAGCGACAGATGGCGAGATGCAGGACAACTAACCAGGACTCCGCAAAGTGGGAGTGGGTATGGGACGTTTCGCAGTTGTAAACGGGCTCTTCATTGGTGGATACTCAAAGACGACTTAAAGCATTGACGAGAAGCTGTATCCTGCTGGAGTGGGACAGTATTTGGAGGGATATGCTTAGGGGATTGGCCGAGATGCACTTCGTGACCGATAGAGCCATTGGGAGTATACCGATTTGGAGGAGGCCATCATTCGACCCATTCGCATATATCTTGTTATTAGGTAGGTGATGCTTTATGAGACTAGGGCCTCTACAGGCATCACAGCACAGTTGTGTGCAGAATTGGCCGATCATAACGACCATCCCCTTACTGATGATCTTCTTCGACTTTCTCGTCATCTAGCCTTCTTAGAGGAGAAGCCGAAGTACTCTCCTATAACATCGGAGATAGATGAAGTCACAAGCGTGTCAGATAATAGCAATACGCCCGCAACCATCGGGAAGACCTGCTGCGATCCATGCGTCACCGACGACTTCCTTTAATCCTCGACAAGTACCAGACCTGGAGACCATAAGTCTGAAAATCTGAGATAATCCAACTTAGAGAGGATTTGGACAAGATAAAGGCTCGGATTAAAAACACCATCCACAAGCAAGATAATACTCTGAACCAGTAGAGAGGGGCTGTATTCCGTGATACGTAAGATGAGGTCGCTTGCTTGAAGCGAGTCGTGCAAAATCCGGATGGAAGCTTGGTCGAGTGCATGGCGGCGTCTACATAAGCAAAGTTATGATTTGCTTGTCTCGGAGTTTGTAATGCTGCAGTAGATGGGTATGGAAGGTTGGGCTAGTTGCCTATCTATTTTGATGAGGGTAACGAAGCTAGAACAACCGCCATCGTTGAGTGCCCCCCAGTGCCCAAGCCAAATGTGGCCAAGACCTATTTCGAAACCACTTGCTTCGAGCTCGAAAAGTTCAACCCAATGCTTCTGGGGAGTAGATATCACGGCTCCTGCTGAAGAGCCATTCACTCATAATGTCTCGTCGCCTGTTCCTCTCTATTATGAGACCTTCATCCCTCCATTTTACCGCTCTCAAACCCTCACGGGACCTACCTACCATAGTCGCCCTGCAGCGCCGAGCTCCTCGGTTGTCAATTCGCAATGCCTCCACTGCAATCCCACCAAAGACGATCGTCCTCGAGAAGCCGGACAAGTTTCGCCCACCATCACATCCTCAACGACTGAACCGCAAGCCACCACGACAGTATCCTGGCCCGCCGCTGTCGGAGTCAGAACGCCAGGCGCAGAAGACGAGACGGTATCCGCACATGTTCCCGAACGAGGGAACGCCGCTGCATTGGTTCTTAACGAATAAATGGATCCACATGTGGATTAGCCTGGTACGTTTGCAATGCTCTCGAGTCCGTCGCCCTAAGCTTCGTCGCAAATGCTCGCTGTCGATGGAGCTCGAGGCATCCGCCCTAGTGGAATTCGTTTGCTAACTACGACTGTGGCTGCGCAGGGCACACTGACCCTCCTCGCCATAATAACTCTAACGCAATCCTTCCTCCTCACCTCCCCCTTCGCCCATCTCATTCCACCCATCTCCTCCCTTCTCCTACACCCCATCGACTACGTCTCCGAATGGTTCTCCACCATCCGCCTGCACGTCGACTACAACTCGCAGAAAACGGCCGAGAGCCGCCGTGAAGGGGTGTTAGATGCGCAGAAGCGGCGGCTGTTTAGACGCGCGCACGGGATGGAGGACCTGGATTCGGAAGAGGAACAGGGGATTGATGTGCGGGGGCTAGTGGAGTGGGATGACGGGCTAACGAATAAGGAGAGGAGGGAGGGTGGGAGGAGGCAGAGGCGGACGGGGAAGAATGTACTAGAGGAAGGGGGCAGTGTGGGGGATCCGATTGATAGTGGGAGTCCGAGGGCGAGGGATGTGAGTTTGGCGAAGCAGAATGACGGGTTAGGCACCGGGAACGCGGTGATTGAGGGGATGAAGCGGGCACCGGGGGGGTCGGCGGAACAGGGACATGCTGAGTTGAAGGAGAGGTTTGATGAAGAGCCACAGGTGAGGAGGAAGAAGGTTAAGAGGTGGTTTGGGATATGGGAATGAAGAAGCACGTAGAAGACGGGGAGGACTGAAGTCATTGTGGAACCACTGTAGATATTACACGGACGTATTCACAACATGCCTATATTGGCCACGCTGAGATCCCTGGGCAAACTGCGCCACGAGATAGCAGTTGCCCCTGAGGGATGATTGGTTGCATTAGGAGGATGCTAGCTAAGGGCCAGCATGTCGCTCTGCTCCGCTCCACTCAATCCAGCCCAACCTGCCTAGTGCGCTACCGTGGCACTACTGCGCCTGCCTTGAGATCTTCTAGCAGCATCGCGTTCCTCGCCGCGAGCCATACGCCCAGGAAAACTGTCTCCCCCGTCCGTAATAAGTGTTGAAGGTGTATAGGAGGCGACACGCACCTTACAGGTGGCCTCACCTCTCAGGATTCAGCAACCTCGGATTACCTCTTCGGATAGTCACCGCCACTGGAGTCGAATTCCGGAATATTCATCTCGACACCGCCCATACATCAACTCATCGTCATAGACAAATCGACCTGGTATGGTCACAGTCCCCACTTAAATAGGCCCTTTTTGCGAGACGAACATCCTAGCTGAGGCTTGCAGAGCCAATTTAGAGGGGCATCTTGATTTGGGCGTCGCACAAGGTATTCTGTTGTTGTCATAAAATACGAAGCGCTCCGTCTCCTTCGCTGAAATGTCCACCACAGTTCAGCCGCTGCCAGCCTCAATCTTCACAAACCCCTCGACACCTTCTAGCACATCAGCCGCCACGCCACTCTTGCCATTCTCGCCGAGCACTGCCTTTACGATCTCCATGAGCACGTTTCTCTTGATACCTCCGACCCGTGGCTGCCACACGCCCGGGACAGATTGGCCATCCCCCACTTCGCTGCTTATCGCAACGCCTTTCATGGTATCTCGTGCCTGTGTGTCGATAGTGCGGACCGAGCATATGCGCAGCGTCGGTTTCGAAGGTATAGTAGTTTCCGTCGTGACGTTCACAGACTCAGCCACAGAAACGGCGAAGACGCCATCTGCGACGGCGAGCTCCTCTCTTGACGGATCAAAGATCACGTTCGATCCTACAATCACTACGAGGAGCGTAACTGGTGGTCTTGATAGTCCTCTGCTTGCACCCTTGCCTTTGCCCGTGCCCGCTCGGGGATAGAGGTATTCGCTAGCCTCCCAGTCATCGTCGAACATTGGGTCTTCTTCTCCCTGGCTCTTGAGTCTGGGCAGCCGTGTCGCAAGGAGGGCAAGGTGTGTTGTCAGACTGAGGAGTGGAAGCGGGTAGCCGCTGAGGCCATAGGGTGATATGAGGAGCATGTCGACATAGAGTTTCCAGTGCCAGTTTTTGTTTATGACGAGGACGTCGGGTAGGGAAGGGGACGAGGACGAGATGAGGGATTCGCGGAGCATTTCGGAAAGGAAGGCTAGAGAAGGATCGTCGTCACGGAGGGTAGGAAGGTCGATTGTAAGAGATAACCATGAAGGACTGCCTCTTGAAGGTCCGTAATTCTGGTCCTCGTCTGTTATATGGGGGATGGACGAGAGGGTCCTTTCGACTTCAGCTTTAACGCCAACAATCGCTTCGCTGCCGTCGCTGAAACTTAAATGTGCTGAGCCATTCGTGGCGGGAAGGATATCCGTCTCGGCGCTGAGTGCTCGGAACTGTGTGGGCGTTCGAGAGTCGGGTCGAATGGGCGGTGTAAGCGAGAGGGACGTATGGAGGTATGCGAGCTCTGCTGGTGAGAAGGAAAAGGATGGCATGATTCTGGGGACAATCTGCAATTGCGAGAAAGCTCAAATGGATGGAAGACGAGGAAGGAGTTCCTGAAACAATCAAGCGACTTGGTAGCCTTTGCCGAACACCTCTATGCTATTACCTTGTCAGGAATGATGCTTCTCGTATCCCTACTTATGCAAGCTTCACAATGAAATCCTCGCGCGACTGTCAAATCATTATTGACATCACATCACAATTCAGATTTTGGTGGGTAGCGTTTGTTGACACCAAAGTACGACAGGTCTTCGCTACCCGGAGACTATGCCACTCAATCGACGGAGAGCACGCATGTCGAGTAAGGCTGGGCAAAACGGCGCAGTTAGCTACGAATCTCCTTGACATGGCCTCCGTACCGCATACCGCAGGACTGTAGGGCTTTAAATTTGATGAATAAGACTTTCCGAGAAGACCCGAGAGGCGCGCAAGGCCGAAATGAGACCTTGGGGGGCCGTCGAGTTCCGACGAGGAACCAAAAAGCAAAAAAAGTTGGCTATTGGCTGGCGGAGACTCGCGCCGAATCGCCAACTCAGATCCGTATCCCTGCCGTCATAGTTTTTTCTTGATCAACTTTCATCTTGTGTCTTTTGCATACTTCTGCTCACCTGCGCTACCCTCTCACGCAATCGTTTAACTCAACACAAGGCCAGCAACTTGCTGTTTGTCCCTCCGAATTACATCTTAGTCGCCATGCCCCCCAAGAAGGCAGAAGGCTTCCAGAACGGTAAGGGCAACATCTCGCAGTTCCATGAAGCTTCAATCCTGCGCATTGCATTCACGCCTGCCACAAACACATGAAGGTGGCTTGCGAACACAACATTGTGGAGTGGCAGCCGCGTTCACGTGAAATCTATCACCAAACGCTGCCTGCCGGCAGTTCATCTCAGCTCCTAACTCAACTTCATCCCCGGAACACACATTGTACAGCCAATTACCCATTTACACATGTTGCTACACCATCCGTCACGAGCTTCTGGGGTTACGGACTATCAACTCACCAATATGAGGAAATGCGCAAGCAAGACCTAGAATATTTGGCAACGAGGAGGGCTGTAAAAAAGGGCTGCAATAAACACAAGCTTACAATCTTTCACTGTAGGTGACGCAAAGAAGGGCGCCGGTCTCTTCAAGGTGAGCATATCCCCTGCAGCCAGACGAACGGCAGAATCGTTAACATTCTATAGACACGATGCGCCCAGTGCCACACCACCGTTGAATCCGAGGGCAACAAGATTGGTCCCAACCTACACGGTCTCTTCGGACGCAAGACTGGTTCAGTAGAAGGCTTCTCATACACAGACGCCAACAAAGCAAAGGGGATTACATGGAATGAAGATACTCTTGTCAGTCAAAGAACCCGCCTCAGGGCCCGCCTTAGGACCCGCCAGCAGCTGACCTTTTAACAGTTTGAGTACCTTGAGAACCCCAAGAAGTACATCCCCGGCACGAAAATGGCTTTTGGTGGCCTGAAGAAAGAAAAGGATAGGAATGACCTTATCACGTAAGTCCACTCGTCCGTCCACGTTATGACTCTTCCGCTAACGGACTCAGGTGGTTGCGTGATGAGACAAAGTGAAAATCTTGATCCAAGCCTTCTGTCCTTTCGACAAGCGACCCAAACCGGGGTGCTCGCGAAGCCTGGCTTGACAGTGCCTGTACCATCAATTCAAAAGCAAGCCTAGCCATCCTTCATGGGATAACTTGCAGCTTGCAGGGCATCCGCTTCTGCCAGCTAGTCCAATACTTGTACATAGTCACTCGATTTCATATGGCGCTCGATTCTGCATAATCTGCACGTCACGGGTTGGTGGATGGGGACTGGCCAGACCAGAAATCGAATTTCTCTACTTTTCAAATGCTCCGTGTTTCCTTAGATGCAACTTTGGAGTGAGTTCACTGACTTTGAAAGCTGTTACTCGCATAAATCTTCTTATTCTCTCAATACTTTGTATTTGACTCATGGAAGCAAAACATCAGCTAGCCAGCCGCTAAGCCAGAATAAACCGGTCAGAAAACTTCTCTTGAGGAGGTATGCTGGCGAGTTGGATCTTAAGATTCGTTGATTCATCATTTGTAGTGACCTATGCAGCCACAGTTGGGGCTCCCCGGAAAGAGGAGATAATGTGGCTGAACCTTGAACGCTGGGATCCTTGCTTCAAGCCCGGCTCCCTATACCCGACCTGAGGTAGCTGATTGGGGGAACCCAAGCTTCAGCTTGCAGTAGCAAACCCGCGTCTTCCTCAGGCAACATTCCGTTCATTGGACCAGCCTCGTGCTTTTTGCAAGACCATTGTCAAGACTGCAGATGCCTTTCTGTGCCGTACACTGCCATGTCAGAAGCCCGAGCTTCGGAGCCCAGTTCTGCAGCATGGAGGGGTAGCAGTGGCTGGGCAGGGGAATCTATTCGGACCTGCATGCCCACCGATGGACTTTCCCTAATGCTGCTATCAGACATTGAAAGACGTTCAGATTATCCAGCATTTTCCTTTGGCCTTTGGCCTTTGCCTTTCATGCTCGACCGTGGGTGAACTGAACGGCTGCCTTGCACTAACTGGGGTGAATGACTTGCTGTACCAGCAACCGGTGACCTCTTCTGCGACCTCCTTCCCCCGCCAGCCCTTTCCGCAAACCCGCCATAACCTCAATCTACATGAACACTTCCGCGGACAACCAAAGCGATGGCCGCGGCTCATATCGATGACCTGGACGCCGCATTCGACGATCACCCTTCTCTATCTGCATCGTTAGAAGACTTTGAGGAGCAGCAGAATCGCTCACCTCTGTTTGATCTCCCTTCGCAACATTCAGGGTTCAAGTCAGAGCCGGAAGCGTCCGATGCAGATGTCGAATCGAGCAATGGAGAGCCATGGTCGCCGCCGGGGTTCAAGAGACACAGCCGAGGAGGAAGTGGGTGGTTTCGACATGATCCGTACGACACAAAAGGAAGACTGGATCTCAGACCGTCTATAAGTCCATCGAGGTCGCGGCAGACAAGTCCAGAATATCAAGATGCGCTGGAGCCAGACGATGATTATACCATACCTGCGAACATCCCGTTGCCCACTGGCACTGATTCACCGCTGAAAGAGCGGTCGCCTGAGCCTGAAGCAGTTCGGGACAACCTTATGCGCGACTTTGATGAAAATGAACCGCCTGCCGCTGAGTATGCAAACAATTGTAATTCATTGTCTTAACCTTTGTTAGATGAGTCAAAGATGCTAACTTGGATCAAAGATATACGCTTTGCCATGCGCGCAGAAGTTCAGCACCGGGAACCATTCGTAGCATTCTTTAACTTCTTGCGCTCCAAGTTCGACTCTATGACGAAGACGAAATCTTCGACCTTGTTCACAATCCTCGTGTCATTGCTATCGATCTCTTTTCTCCGAATTGTATTCACTCCGCCTGCCCTCCCACCAGTCCCAGATCTTGTCAAACTATCGACGCTCGCGAAGTCCTTCGAACCGTTAATCTTCTATTCTGAGAATGGCTACACGCAAATCAACGCCCTGCAAGAGACTTCCGTTGCAGTATGGGACCTGGGCGAGTCAGTTCGCAGCGCAAACATGACCTCTGCCCCTATAATCGTCCGCTCTCTCGACGAGCTCTCCGACAGCCTCAAAACGCTCGGCCTTGAACTGACCCGCTTCTTTGCCGATGTTGATTCAGATGTTGACAGCATCCTTCTCGTCATGGACTGGGCAAAGCGCGAGCTTGCAGGCGTCATCTCCGCTCAAGATACGCCACTCCTGAGCCAGGTATTTGACCGTGTTCACTGTCTGCTCAATCGTGGCGGACTGCTTGAGGACAATCGAGGCTCTCCGACACCCCTGGGCGTATTGTTGACCAGCCTCGGTGGGGCGAGCTCGCCACAGCGAACACGCGCGACCCTAACCCGAACCTTCCACGAATTCCTCAATGTGCTTGAGGAAAGCATTAACAGCGAGCTGACGCACTCGACGGCGCTTTTCACATTATTCGCGTCGATTGACCGGCAGTTTCTCAATCTGCAGCGCACCGTTGTCCGCGAATCAGACACGCAAGAGCGGCTCGAGTCGGATCTTCTATCCTCGCTCTGGACACGGGTTATTGGGCCAAATTCAGCAATGCTCCGAAAATATGAGAAGAATAAACAATTGCTCTCCAACGTCCGGGCGCGGACCGTCTCGAACAAGCACCTCATTATGGAGCACCATGGCCGGCTGCAGACGCTAAAGGTGAATTTGGAGACGTTGCGGAGGAAGCTGGTCAGTCCGCTCGTGAGAAGGAATGACTCTGTAAGTATTGAGAACGGGAGCGTTCTTGAGGACCAGATTGCCGGGTTGACAGGGACATATGATTATTTGAAGGGCGTCAGGGAAAGTCAGAAGACCAAGCTTATGCATCTTATCTACGGGAGTCGGCCGAATTCGAGGTCTATGATTGTGGGGAATGACGCGGTTGGTATTGAAAGTCGATGAGATATCTGGAATGAGGCTGTCCGGGTCTCCTCTGTTGATAACTTGTTTAGTTATGGGCCTTCAAACTAGGTGCTTTCGGGCAAGGCGTGCGGATTGCCCTGCTTCGGACTTGGTGTCATGCCAGAATGCTAGAAGCCAAGTCGTGGCGTTAGACGTCCACAGGTGCACAAGAAAGTCTTCCAATAGGTCCCATTGTCAATGTGCCTAGATAATGCTACTGGAAGTAAAGCATCGTCGGTGGGGCTCTATTAGTAGGAGCGTTGCATGGAATCTAATAGAGGCAATGCTTCTTGGAGATCTGCGCATCGACTCCATGCTGGTAACCGGCTTGAGTAATGAGAAAAAGAAATGTTTGAAGACGCGGGTAAGCGGGCGGCGAATGAGATGACGGTGTGGGGGGAGAATTGCTTCCATTTCATGCAGGTGCCACGCAAAAAAATTGTGGAGGCTCGTGTTCATTTGCTCAAACAATAACACGATCAGATAGCTGCTTTGCCTCTCTCAACGTGGACACTCCGAATTGGTTTTCAATATTCCTCCACAATTTTCTCTGTGCTACTCACCCCTCCTTGTCGATCCAATAACCCGAATCCACACCGAATAGAAATACAAGACTTTTTGGTGTGTCCACATTTTGCGAAAGCAGGGTCTACGTTGATAAATCATCACGCTTACGAGAAGCAAGAAATCAACGTTCTCTGGCCATGAGTGAAATCACTCATCCTACCATCAAAGGTGTGCCCAGTGCGACGGAAGCAAGCTGTGTTAAGCTAATCAGAAATCAATTCGCAGATGGCTGGTTTCGTGAGATATCAGACCAATGGCCAGGCCAAGCGATGACTTTGAAGGTCAACCAGGTCTTACATCACGAGAAATCCAAGTATCAAGATGTCCTGGTCTTTGAAAGCAGCGACCATGGCATGGTCTTGGTCCTTGACAACGTTATCCAGTGCACCGAGAGGGACGAGTTTTCGTATGTCACATCTTGCATCAATCGTTCGCCAACCTCCTGAAAAGCTCAATGTTGGATTCTAGCATGAACCCTTACTGAATATTACCCAGATACCAAGAAATGATCACCCACCTGGCCATGAACGCACATCCAAACCCGAAATCAGTGCTAGTCATTGGTGGTGGCGACGGCGGAGTCCTGCGCGAGGTTGTCAAGCACGAGACAGTGGAGACTGCAATCCTATGCGACATCGACGAAGCTGTTATCAGAGTCAGCAAGAAGTACCTGCCGGGCATGTCAATCGGCTTCCAACACCCTAATGTGCAAACCCATGTCGGCGATGGCTTCAAATTCCTCGCAGACCGCCAGAACGAGTTCGATGTTATCATCACCGACAGTAGTGATCCAGTGGGGCCTGCAGAGAGCTTGTTCCAGAAGCCGTATTTCGAACTGATTCATGCCGCACTGAAAGAGGGTGGTGTCATGACTACCCAAGGTTGTGCGCACTTAATCCTCCTTCTACTCCATTGATTTCATGGTATTATCCGATACCGCACGATTACACTTTGCTAACCTGAATCTTGCAGCTGAAAATCAGTGGCTTCACCTCCCTCTTATCACACAGCTCAAGAAAGAATGCGGGGAAGTATTTCCTGTTGCCGAATATGCCCAAACAAGCATACCCACATGTGAGGATCCCTGTAGTCCTATCAAATGCGCCATGGCTGACTCCTTTCAGACCCAAGCGGTGGCATCGGGTTCATGGTCTGTTGCAAAGATCCAGAGCGGGACGTAAAAGAGCCACTCCGCAGCTGGAGCTTAGAAGACGAGGAAAAGCTCTGCCGGTACTACAATAAGGAAATTCACAGGGCAAGCTTCGTGCTCCCCACGTTTGCTCGGAAAGCACTCCGATGAGCAGATAGCTGGCCCAGAAATGGTGGTCTAAATACGCCGACGCACTTGACGTCCTTTCAAAGAAACAGACGGCGGATGCTGCAACTTATCACTAGCCTTTTTCTTGCGACTTATGATTTCTGTGAAATGGATCTGAAAAGAGAGCAAGCATCGTAATGACCTACACAGTAAATGACTTTTGGACATGGCTTTCAATAGATGACGTCATACATCTATTCAGGGTACCCATTCGGATCTGCAAAATGTACCATCACTGTGTATCATGAGCCACGTCGCTAAAATGCTCGATGAGCTGCTTCTGAGTCTCCGAGAAGCGATGGGAGCTCGGTGGATGAATTCATTTGAATGACAGGGATGGTGATGACATGATCAACCTCAACCTCAGATGTGGGATGAACTGACATCACCATCAATCCCCCAGCGGTTCCTGGCATATGACGTTTCGAACTTTCGAGAGCTCTCGTGGCTATTTCATTTTGTGTGACAATTTCATTGCGCTCATGCTGAAGCTGTCCTTCAACTAAGAGAACTTACTATTCTAGTGACACTTCCCCTTTTCACCCCCAAAGCATTGACGATTTGTCCATTATGTCCTACTCTGACGACCGACAGGACCCCGATGCCTTAACGTAGGCCATTCCAGCGCAGATAACCCCAGGTTAATAACTGACAGCTGACCTGTTCAAAGAGGCCCAAATATTGGCTCTACGGCCGCCAACCCTCGCGCACCCCAGCCAACTCCGAAAGACCCCAACCTCCCGCAAGAGTCCACAGGGCCCATAGCAGCCGACTCTCTCGCAGCCGACTCTGTGAGATCCGGAGGAGACTTCGCGAAAAACCACGATGCACATCCCATGGGCGTGAAGGGCAGTTCTTCCACACTCAACACCACAGACACATCAGCCGCCAAGGTGCTCAAACCGGCCCCGTCTGCGTCAGAGAGAGAAGGTGACGAGAAGGCCAAGTACCCGGAAGGCGCTGGCAAACCTCAATTCCCCGGTCCTCACAACCGCGACGGCTACGTCGGCGGTCCGTCTCGCGACCGCGCTACTGTCCAATCCTCGGGCAGCGGCGAATACTCTACCAGCCAAGACTCGTCAGGTAGAGAGACAGGTCACACATCAGACGAAGAATACCGAGCCAACTCGACCGCTGACCAGGCGCCGACGGCTTTTGGAAACTTCCAGCCAAAGAGGCCCCTGAAGCCGAAAGGCAACAATCTGAAAGAGGGAGATCTTCCGCAGACCAATACTCATACCGGCGATGTGGGCGGGCCTCACGACCCCGGCCGAGTTGCAGAGGAGAAGATGTTGAGCAGGAACGCGGACACTTCTGCGGGCGGTGCTAGAGGGTTGAAGACGGAGAGGGTGGGCAACCAGTTTGACGTCTTGGACTTGGAGGAGGCGCGCGATTAGGGCTTGTCGTGGAGGATGGCCAGGATGGCCAGGATGCGTATGTGGTAAATGCTGCGATTGAGGAAAAGCGACACGAAGCATGGCTTGTGGCTTGATTGTTTCTCAAATATCATGACGGATTGCATGGATAGACGGAAAACCCAAAAGCAACAAAAGCATCAAGATCAACAAATCTATGAACAGAGTTTCATGATCGTCATGTGGTTTCCACTCGTATATACATTGGTCCTAACAGCTAGATCTGATCAATTCTACCTGTCAATCTTCCATTCGTGTCTTCCAGCTCCTCCCTCTCCCAGGTCAGGGCTTATCGCTCGCCTCTGTTGTCAGAGCTCTAACTCGTCGTATTCCTCCCCGTCTCGAACCAGCGAGACCAATCTCTTCGTGAGCCTCTCTCAGTACTCTGTCCTCTATTATCATTCATTCATCCTCGTTAATCATATGCCCCATCTTCCCAATCTTCGTCTCCAGATATTTCTCAATCTCTCTCGAATGTATCCCCTTCTTCCCTCCACTCTTCCAACTCAACGGTATCATGGCCACCCTCTCCCGTACCCTAACCTCCCGCCCTGGTCCCTCTACCGCCCTCACTTTATCTGGATTATTCGTTAACAGCCTTATCCCACCGTCCCCACCACACCCCAGATCGACTAGAATCGCCGTCGCGAGGCCATAGCTCCGAGCATCAGCGGGATGGCGCAGCAGTAGGTTTGCCTCGACAGTGTCGGATCCGAGATCTTGCAGATTGTACGCCTTGAGTTTCTCGCTGAGGCCGATTCCTCGGCCTTCTTGGCGTAGGTAGACAATCACGCCGCCAGTGGCGTTGGGGGAAGTGGAGGTGGAGGGGAGGGACATGAGGCGGGCCGCTTCGTCGAGCTGTTCGCCGCAGTCGCAGCGGGCGGACCAGGCTGTTTCGCCAGTGTAGCATTCGGAATGGATGCGAACGAGGGGAGGTTTTGGTTCGGGCTCGGGTTCGAGCGAATCTGTTTGTTCATCGTTATCTTCTGCTTCCGCGCCTGGAGCTAGGCTATTTTCGAGATCCTCCCGTGCTGATTGTAAGGCCTCCTGCCCTTGTGTCTGCTGTGACTTGACAGTTGGCGCTCCATCCACCCCATTCTGCTCCCTCGGCACATAAACGTGCTTCAATGCACTTCCCGCCATCTTCCTCTTTCCCTCTGCTCTCAAACTCTTCATCCTAGTCTCCCCGTCAAACCTACTACTTGCCCTTCCCGGCCTCAAACGACCCACATACGCCCCGCGAATCATACGATCCATTTCGGTTTCTCCAGGTCTCTCGCGATCCAGACTCCGACTTCGGATCTTATCTCCAAATACAATCGCCAGGTGCTCTTTGTTGTCTACATTGTTCTGATATAGATGCAGGAACATCTCCGCACCGCTGACGGTGGGGATCCGAGCACGGACTACACATTCAACAACGGGCAATCGTTCAAGAAGGCGGGGTATTTTGCCTGTAGGTGGGTCAAGTGAGGTGTCGACCGGTGTGGATTTCGGTTCAGAGGTTAGACGGTGGGAAGGCGTGGTCGTGCCAGAGAATCCGGGTGTTGCTGGCGGAGTGAAGGCGGGAGAGAGAAGGTTTGGGGGAAGGCCGGGGGTTTGGGTGCCGCCATCGTTCAGGTCGTCCCAGTTGCTGAGGTAATGGGCCGCAGGGCGAGGTTGGGGGGCGATGACGGGTGAGGCGTGGGAGGGAAGGTCGGGCATTGGTACGGTATAGAGGGTTCAATTTCAATTGCAAAGTGATATGTACACGAACGAGGAAATAGTGGAGGGGTAGAGTGCGAGGACGGCGTACTTGGCGTGTAATCAATGTCAAATATTTCTCACACAGTTCCGAAAACATGCCCGCGGCCGACCCCGCAAAAGCGATATCACCGCGGCTTCGAAAATTTCGGCTATGTTGTTTAGCATTGGCGGCAGGTAGCCTCGTCCTTACTAAGGTAAACATGCGCCGATCACTGCTCGTCGCAACGACGAAAGAGTCACACCGTTGAATGGACGCGAGCTGGACAATCTAGCTGAGACCCGTCTTCCGGCAGCACTGACATGAATAGTTCTTCTACATATACAGCCGACCCTGAATGGCTTCTGCAGTTGGGCTGCTCATACAACAAGGTCCCAGAGCACTGTCCTTCACTTCCTTAACTAGTCCCTACTTCAGTGGCTTCAGCGCAGCAAGCTTCGTCACCTTCTGCTACGTGATAAGCTGGGCTTATTGCAACCGAACAATTTCCAACGGTCGTTATACCCGTCGGCGAGGCTTCGAAAGCGAAACGACGCAGTTGTGCATCAAAAGGCACAAGCAAGGCCGGTATAATTTGGATAGCGAGAGGGCCATACCCAGTGGCGGAGATGTCACGGCGATGAGGTTTCTTCGAGATAGATAAATTCTTGACACAATCATACCACCGTAGGCGTTCGCTCGTAGCGGTGTCTATATCGCGAAGCAATTCGAAGACAATGTAAGATTTTCCATCTAGAACCGCATAGTTAGCCAAGATAGAGAAATTGAAATAGAAAGAATCTTGACGGGATCACTGAGGCGAGCTATGCAGAGTCCAGGAAATATAGCAGTCAATTTGGATGAGCTCCTGCTCAATCGTCGCAAGAAAGGCTGGCGGCAAAAGCATACCTCACAGCACATGCTTTAGGCTTATATGCAAGCCTTTAGATTCCGCTGGATGCAGATCGCTGAGCTGTACGTTAGCGACACAATACTTCATTGCTAGATCATCTACTTGATGTTTTCATGTTGAACCATGGCAAGAGTCACTCGGCCTCTCTGGGCGCCATGTGAGTGTATCACGATATCATTGACTCGTAGAATTGTCCAAAAGATTTACTACTCGACAACCATTATTTGGAATCTATCTGCATGACGTAACAAGGCGAGAGAACAAGATGAATTAGCGTTAATTCCTGGAAATCAGCCACCTAATCCCCCGTTGCTTCATGTGAGTCCCAAAACCTTCAAGATGTCATCAGACCGCGAAGCCCTCCTCTACGCCGCGGCCAACCTGTGCAATGCCTTTGCATGTCAATATGCGCTTGAGGCCATCCTCGACCACTTCTCAACCACGTCCGAGCCGTTCGCCATAGAACACGGCCTGCCCCAACTAGCACCATTCGTAGGGCGTCCATTCAAAGGCCTGGACGGCATCAAGGAGTATTTCGGCCTCCTAGACGAGCACGTGTCGTTCAAAGACATGTACTTTGTGGACTACATCGTCGATACCGAGGTGTCAAAGGTCTCGGCTCGAGGGACCGCGACGTTTACTTGGAAAGCGACAAATCAGAGTTGGGACGAGGTCTTTACCTACGTTCTGGGCTTCGATGGGGATAGGAAGGTCAAGTCCTATGAAGTCTGGGCGGACACTGGAGCAGCTTATCTGGCCAGTCAACGGAAGTTAAAATGAGGACTGGACAAATAGACTGATATAGGTTAGAGCAATTTTGATGTCCCCAACGCCATGCTCCCCAAAAAGGGTATACAACAATGCTGATGATCTCATGCAGCCAGTTAGCCCCCGCCGCACTTATATCAATGCCTAGTTAATCCTTCGATCGATTGTTCCGCCAAGTGGAGTGGACTCTCACTTGGCCCGTAAGTCGAGCACAAATCGCTTGTCCACCTCCATCTCCTTGTCATCTTCTTCTCCTTCAAACTTCAAATTGTAGGTGTCTTTTCGGTAGCTCATGACTTCTGCGGGGTAGAAGGTCGTCGTGTCGGGATACCTTGCCAGGACGTGCTTGCCGACGCTGAATGTAGGTAGATGGCTTCCGGATTTGGGAATCGGAATCAGATCCGTGGCAACGGCTTTATGGAGGTCTTGTCTTCCGGCATCATCTGGTTCGGGATCTTGAACGTCGTAAGCGATCCTTGATCAAGGCGTTAGTGTACAACCCAGGAAACCAGTGGAGCAAGCAACTTACGGTTTCTTGTCTAACCACACTTTCTTGATGATGCACTGGATTCCTTCGCCTTCCACGTTTAAGGCACCCTTTTGATGGCGATAGAATACTTCAGCCCCAACGACAAACTGCCCTTCCTTTTCCGCACGGACGCCTTTATTAAGCGCTCCATCGTCGTCACTTTTACCACCAGCGCCAGCCCTTGCTCCCGAACTTGGGACGCTCGAGCTCCGCTGTGTTGCTCCTTTAACTCTTTTGAGACCGTCCTTTCTGCTCTCGCTTGGGCTTGGGCCTGGTGAGTCTGCAACGGCGTCTGAATCAGCGCCTTGCCGTTGAAATTTGCGAGATTTCGGTGGAGCTCCGTTTCGATGTTGCGCTTCTTCCTTTATGCTAGATGTTGAAAGTGCTGTCAGGATGGCCAATCTGTTGCTGAGATCGTGGGGCTCCTCGTGTAAAACTGCCTTTTCTGCCTCTGTAGCTTTCAAGTTCTCACGGTACAGATTATCCAGGCGATCAAACTCGGCGGATGTGGGTTCTACCATCCATCAGGTCAGCTCTCTCGAACTCAAGGACGAGCTAGCGCCCGTGGTTCAACGGAAAAGAGACTCCATGCTTTATATAGGGATAGCAACAAGTCTTCTCAAGGTGTATAATGTTGACAGAAGTAGCTTTATGGTGATAAGCATTGCAATTCTCACACGGGATGAGTAGCGTAAAACACGATAAGAACAAACCGCGAGCACAAATTCTTGATTGAGCAACAATAGCTTTTGTGCAAGCGGACCATCAAGGCTTTTTGGTTCGCTCCGCACACGATTTTGTTAAACGAACCATGTAATGAGTATGACAGTTGATAAGGGATTCGTAAACTTACTGCTTCCCTTCGATTTGATCTCTTCTTCTAACGTCACGATTTGGAGGCCAAGTTCACGGGCCTTATCATTATGCTTCTTGGCTTCGAGGAGACCTTCCCTCACCAGAGCTTTGACAGTCTCTAGTTCGCTTTCGCCAGGATCCCTATTGCTATCGCGGGCAGCCGTGCTGCGGCCGGTCCGTGGGCGATTCATCACTTCGCATGTGTCTCCGACTTCCTGATGAGAGTCAAATTGGGAAGGTTGGGTAGCAACTTGGCGGCTAACAGATATTGAAGCCTGTTTTGAGATACGTCTCCCCGGAGTGCCGCTTGATCGGTTGTCCTTTGTTTCACGAAAGGCGCTTGTCCCGGGCGAAGACGTTGGAATGGATCTTTGAGGTCTTCGTCGCTCGGAGCTCCACTGGAATCCTCACGGTCCTGGCAGCATGAAGGATTTGAGTCTGGACTGAACGGCGAGTCTGGAGGACAGAGCTGTAGTGATTCGGAGGATCTTAGTAAGATTCAAGCCGTGCGTCTCTGGTGTCTTGTAGTGCTCTTCCGTTTCAACAGTTCTCGGGAGGGGTTCAATTTCAGCGGTCGGAAATAAATCTCTCCAGCCCTTATAGAGCCGAGATCTGGGTGGAGTGAAAGAGTGATGGAAATAGTATCACTCGTATCTTCCCTGGAATCTGGATTGTCCTAATTCTGATCTAGGCCAGACGAAAGCCCGTTCGTTGAATGATTGTGACCTGTGCTGATTGGTAGGGAGGTGGAAGAGCTGCTTGCATCCAGTGACCCCGAAAATTTCAACTCTGCTGCCTTCGTACTTACAGGCACCAGTGTATCGTCAACAGCCTCATTGACGGCTTGTGCAGGGATTTTTGTCTCCGGCATCATCCCTTGTTCGGGGGGTTGTGGCGGCGGGTCTTCGGCCATACGCTTTACCTAAAGGTCCGGGCTTTGCTTCACCGATCGGAGGGGGTTTCCTATGTGGCGTCTCACCGCCAATCAGAACTCCAGGAGTGTCGTCGTGGTAATATTGGTCCACAAAAGTTTCGCAATCCAGGACAATAAATACGAGACTTCAGCATAGGTGTTTAGGTCGAAGAGAAAATTCCTCACCAAGTACTTTTGCATTGCAATAAGGACGTCGTCTTTCCGCCAAAAATGCAAGTGCCCTTGATTCGACTCCAATGTGGTATGCATATGTCGAGATGTCTACTTTTGGCAGTAAGAGATGGCTAACGTCTGTTTTCGCAGGAGTCAATAGTTACGAATGGGGTAGGTGGAATCATGAAAGAAATTGGACCCTGCTGAAGAGGTGCTAGGCAAGAAAGGCAAGGACTCTGCTGCTGCGAAGTACGCCTCTGCGACACCTTCAGATGGCTTCTCAATTCAAGAGGAGAAACCATACGCTGAGGTCAGTGTTGAATTGACTTGCTCACCTTCCATATTAACACTGTCCTCAGCTATGGATGGGGACACATCCTTCGTTGCCATCTAAAGACCTTTCCACAGGCCGCTCACTACTGGATCTTGTTGGTGACAATGAAGCACTTATGGGTAGCGAAATCACCAAGAAATATGAGAAGAGGCTCCCATTTCTGTTCAAAGTCCTCTCCATTGCCAAACCGCTGTCTATCCAAGCCCACCCGAACAAGAAGCTTGCCGAGAAGCTGCACGCCAAAGATCCCAAGAACTATCCAGATGATAACCACAAACCTGAAATGACAATTGCCGTCACACCCTTCGAAGGCTTCTGTGGCTTCAGACCCCTGAAAGAAATTGCCCACTTCCTTCAAACCATCCCACCGCTCCGCGAACTCATCGGCGAGGCTAAAGCAAAAGACCTCGAGAAATTAGCTGCCGACGCTGATGCGGACATTGTATCTTCCAAATCCGTCCTCCGCGCCGCCTTTACCTCACTCATGAGGCAATCCCCGGATGCCGTGAAGGCCAATTCCAAAGACCTCCTCTCTCTCGCCGCGGACCAGAAGATCACTCCTGGTCCTTCTGCCAACACGACCTCGGAACTCTGTGAGCTCGTCCAGCGCTGCAACTCGCAGTTTCCCTCCGATATCGGGCTCTTCGTGCTCTTCTTCCTCAACTTCGTCAAGCTCTCTCCTGGCCAGGCAATGTATCTCAAAGCAGACGACATCCATGCCTACATCTCCGGCGATATTATTGAGTGTATGGCGAGCAGCGATAACGTGATCCGTGCGGGATTTACACCCAAGTTCCAAGATGTTGACACCCTGACGGAGATCTTGACGTATGACCATGAGCCCCCCGAGAAGCAGCTTCTGGAGCCGGTCGACTATCCCTATGCAACACTCAATTCGACGGCATATAGCAGTGGGAGCGAGTGTCTACTGTACGATCCGCCGATCGAGGAGTTCAGTGTTGTGAGAACGGCGTTGAAGAAAGCAGGAGCGAAGGTAACATTTGAGGGACTTGGCGGTCCAAGTATCGTAATCTGCACGAGCGGTGGTGGATCGATCAGCGTGGGCCCGAAGACGGAGGAGTTGAAGGAAGGCTGGGTATATTTCGTTGGCGCGACAGCCGAGTGCGTGATTGAGAGTAGCGGGGATGAGATGGTCACTTTCAAAGCATTCTGCGAGATTGGCGGGCATCAAGAGGCACAACAGGCAAATGGAAATGGGCATTGACTGAGAAATCTGGCGAGCTTGTGAAGAAGATAGAAAAGACAGCGCGTGATGCCGTAGGCAAAAACGCGATAGCTCTCATACAATGCGCACTTCACAGGACTAGACTAGTACCAGAGCTCGTTACAAGTAATATCGTGTCCACCTCAAATGAAAACAAGACTTTAGACAAGAGGAGGAGGAAAATCAACATTCTTCAGATCGTATGCTCGTTTTGAGATTTCTCCCTTTTAGAGCGGGTGCCTTAGGTTCTCGCAAATAGAAGAGCGAAGACTATTTGACGAAGCCTTTTCTCGGGCGATCAGCTGGCTCCGCCAATCTCGTCGGCCATTGCCTCTACCACCTCGGAAGCACTTCTTGCGATTATGAATGTGGAAGTCGATGCCATTACAAGCCTTACAAGGCTAAAAGTATCCCAGAGAGTGCTTTGCACGCCGATGCACCACTTTAAATCCATAACATTCGCCAAAGTGCCCCTTCGCTGGTGGATAGATAAACTTTGCGTCTATAGGGTCGCAGGTGGTGGTAAACCAGTGTTGCATTTTGAAAGAAACCGGAGTACCTCCTTCCGCGATCATCTTCAGCCAGCAGTCATCATTGTCGGGTAGTATCAGATCTCGAATCGCACGATGGCAACAGATGGGCTCGATATACTCAGTAGTAAGCGTGATAACTGTAGAGACCGCCCCGAGGGGATTTCAAGCTGCTGATAAGCGATGTAAGGCATTTAGCAGTGTATATGTCCATAATGAGCTGGCCAATCTGGTGTCGCCCAGATCAGATGCATATTAAGACCAGACTGAGCCGTGTCGCGCTTGCCACCAAAATGGTGACTGACTCTTTGACAAAGACGATCAACCGTGTCGACAATTGGAGGGGCTTGTAGTAAGATCAAGGATTGGGGCAGCTGAGAAGATGATCCACGGCCTTGAAGTGGAAGTTTCTCCACGCTCTAGGTTGTTAGGAAACGTAGCTTGCAGATATAGAATATTCATGTGGATAAGCTAGTGGGGCACCTTGAAGCAGAGAATGAGTGAAACGCCGTTCGTCAATGGCCGAGCTTGATCTGGACCTGGGCGATGGTGGCCCCTGCGGCTAGGTGGAGGCCTGAACGAACGCTCTGCTGCCTTCGATGCTCAACATGTCCTCGAATTACTTCGCGAGTCTCGTGTTTTCGTGAATATAGATGGTTCCCGCAACGTCACCGCGCATGCTGGTCACGCATGTGAGAAGGATGAAGACATGTAATTGACGACAGTCCAACAATTCGCCACCCAAATCAACGACATGCTCGCAGCCAGCTATTGGACAAACCCTCCCTCAATGGGTTAGAGTAGCTAGCCTCAAGGATGGACAGCTTGATTACTCGACAGTGCTTTATTTGTATTTCGTGGTCGAGCGAAGAGTTGATTCCAAAAGGACTGGCTCAGAAAAAATGGTGGCGGGCATGCCGTGGAGAGCGGGATGAAAAGAAATAGCTTAGAGTAAGCACTGCTGCCTACGTTAGCGCTTATAAGGAGGGCAAGATCTAGTTAAGAAGTCTCTGGAGTGATTCCTTCCGTTGCAAAGCCCAGATAAAAGTCCCACCAGCATCTTTCACGCCATCCTCTCACGTCTTCGAATCCTTTTCTTCCAAGCATGCTGTACTCGTTACCACCCTCACAACAAGTTACTTCTGGTATCACGTTATAAGAGTTGGAATTCGCTGTAAACGGGCATAATATATCAGGGCTGAAGTCTGCCTGAGATTTGTACATACCTTCTCGAGATGTCCTACTATTCCTATGTCCAGCCTTTGGGGTTCAGTACTCTTGCCATCCTCGCAACGTGGCTTGTCCGATTCTCTTATCAATGGTTTAACCATCGACGACAGTACAAAGATCTGGTGAGTACCATATCTGCGCATTCTTTTGTTCGCCCGTTTTGACTTGGAAGGCCTACGTTAATGATTCACTATCGACAGCCATGTCCTCCTCACAGTTTCTGGTGGGGACATCTGAAAGAGATGGACCTCGTTATGAAAGAGTTTCCAGCTGACGTCCATCCTCATGTCGTAATGGCTAGGCTCGGGGAGAAATTCGATCTCGGCCCTGTCTTCTACCTAGATCTTTGGCCAATCGCGACGCCAATGATGATCATACAAGACAATGGCATTGCTGCACAGATTACGCAAACAAAATCACTCCCCAAGAGCACACTCACCAAGCAGTTTCTTCGGAATATGACGGGCGAGAAGTCCATCGTCACGAGTGAGGGTGCTGAATGGAAAATGCTACGCACAATGTTCAGTCCAGGCTTCTCTCCTAATTATCTCATGAGCCTCGTGCCTGACATCATCGTCAAGCACATCAAAGTTTTCCGACATCGTCTGCAACAAGTGGCAATTGTTGGCGAGACGATCAAATTGCAGGAAACGGCTGTCAATGCTACTGTGGACGTTATTGGAGAGATTGTGATGGGCAAGAATCTGAACTCGCAGAACAAATATTCCTCCCTTGTGGAGAACTTTAGACGAACGATTTCCTGGGCAGGCTCCTCAATGGACATCATCGCTCGAGCCAAAAGCCTGCTTCCCCAATGGTGGTATTGCCGGCTCCTGGATCGCGACATCAAGAAAGTCATCATCGAGAGATACGAGACTCGAGCCTTCGACGACTCCGGCAAGAAGACCGCAGTAGACCTGGCATTACGTGCATACCAAGACGAAAAACTCGGGAGTGCAACGAAAAGTCAAAAGGGAACCAATGTCCTCGACGACGAATTCATGCTCCTAGCCATCAATAATATCAAAACCATCCTTCTCGGCGGCCACGACACAACTGCCACGACCATTGCCTACGTCATCTTCCTCCTTTCCACCCACCCCGACGTACTTTCGCGTGTCCGGGCAGAGCATGACTCCGTCTTCACCTTTGACCTCTCCAAAACTGCCTCATTGATATCTTCCACGCCCACCCTCCTCAACAACCTCCCCCTCACAACCGCCTGCATCAAAGAGTCCCTCCGCCTCTTCCCCGCGGGCGCCACCCTCCGCATGGCTTTGCCCTCCTCTCCCATCCAAACCGTCTCCCATCCCACAACGGGCCAACCACTACCCCTCCGCGACCACGTCCTATGGGTGTCGCACTACGGCATAGGCCGGCGCGCCGACCTCTGGGAGGATCCACTCGCCTTCAAACCTGACCGCTTCCTCCCCGGCCATGAACAGCCCAAAGACGCGTTCCGCAGTTTCGAAAAGGGTCCGCGAGCATGTCTGGGCGAGGGTCTCGCAATGTTGGAGATGAAGATCGTGCTTGCGTTGGTATGTCGAGAATTCGAGTTTAAAGCAGCCTATGCACCTGATGCGCCAAAAGCGGACGACCGGTTTGGCGGCCAACACTATCAGATGGTTGCTTTCGGGCCGAAACCTGCTGGAGGAATGCCGATGAGGGTTAAGATGAGACATGTCATTGTGTGAGCAATATTACAACGAATTTCTCGAAATGAATACACCGGCGATATGCGAGTCTGTGATACTCTAGCTGCTGCTTCACACGCCCTTCACCGAGCCTAGTATATCATGAGCGTATCCTAGGGCTGCTGCTTAGGGTTCTGGTATTCCTATTCTTGCATCAGACATACCTCCAGCGCACTCTCTGGTGGCTGCTTCTACTCGTACACCAGTATAACCAGTTGTTGTATGGATGCAACGAGGATATCGACGTTGAGATTCACACAAGCTGCGTTGATGTATCTTAGAGATCATATGCTGATGGTTGCATATATTGAATTCCTTCCTTTGGTACAAGAAGCCCCCACCCCAGGAGGAATGCATCCAGTGAATGACCTAACGACCCAGACGCCGTGCTTCAGGCATTGCCATGCCGTGCTTATACACCTCTCAACCTTATATGCTATGCTACATTTTCCGTGTCCCTGCAGTAAAGGGAACCACGATTACCGAAACTCCTCTCTATTCATGCCTCCCTATGCAATGACCGTGATGTTCTTCAAGTGCCATCATAGCTCATCTCTTGTAGGGAAGTGGAAATCCCACGACCGAGGTGGGACCGGTATCCCAAGCCAAAAGTTCCAAAGACGATTCAACTCCATGACGATGATCGCCCACCTAAACGCATTGTCAGTAGTTTTATGACCATGGTCGAAGCAAGGGCACATACACTTTGAAAGGCATGCCGACCCAGCTGGTCAGAACAAATATGAAAGTCCTCCACACCAGGTCGAACTCTTCCCAAAATTCTTCCGATAGAGTGTGATTTGGATGCGCGTATGGATCATCCTCCAGACCTTCGAAATCCTCGAATTCTTTGCTTAGTCGCGTTGTGGATTCCTCCTTAGGCTGCTCTAAAAGGGGACCCTTAATTCCCAGAGTAGTTCCATCGCCGGTATTCAAGGCAGTCCTGAAATTCGTGATCGCAGTCAAGCTGTGTGAAATTCGATCCAGTGTATTTACCAATGCCACAAGCTCGGTCCTCCTGAGATGTGGGTTTTCGCCATTCTTGTTCTCATCGAACTCGAAAAGCACTTTCAATGCAGCTCCATAACCGGCGGTCTGCAATTTGCCCCAGAGCCTGCACTTGTCACAGCCCACGCAGTCCATTAATCGTGATACATTTCGGAATCGGTGTTTGAAATCGTCTTTCAGGTTAATCATATCGGGATCCTGAAACATGACTGTCTCGTCGAAGGTGTGAGGTGCAGACACAACACGATCCGCCAATGCTAGGACCTTCTGTTTGGTCTCAAAATCCTGCTCTGGGTCTCCCGAGCAGAAGGTGTAATGTTCAAAGTGTTTCCTCAGCTTAGCGACCGCGCGTGTGACTAGAGCATAGTTGAAGTATAGGTTCGATACGCGCTCAGGGTGCTCGTGGAGGCGCTCCTTGTAGCATTGCAAATTGCGAACCCATTCGCCCGTCGTCTGATTGAAGTAATCCCAGCAAATGTGAGTTGAGATAGAGGCGTGCATTCCACTGATGATCCTGTAGAAGGCCCGTTGCTCCAGGCATTCATCATTGAGTGGATATAGGTCATCATTGTTGACATGCTGACGTCCGTACTCCTGTATCACATTTCGAAGGTCTTGGGCAGCCTCCAGAGCTCCGGATGAAGAGGACCCTTTTTGCTTCGATCTCGACTGCGGCTTGTTCGAGAAACAATTTTCCTTGTAAATAGCATCCCAAACCTGCCTCGCACTTGGTCCGGAGTAACCCGTAAATCTTTCGGTGTTGTTTACTAAGCTGACATAGTCGCCTTTCGCGGCCGCTCCTTCATCCTCTGGGACACAATAATCTCGCTCATCGCACTCGTCGTCATCCTCAAGTACGCAACTTTCGTCCACATTGGCCCCAAGCATTCCTTGTAGTGGCCTGGCCTTTGGTCTTTCTTTTTGTTGTTGTCGTCCAGGGTGATTGGCTTTTGGTCCTTCCAATTTACTCAACTCCTCCGCCCGCCATATTAAGGGTATGTCTTCTTCATTCTCTAACGTATCAACTGCACAGGCACGATTGCCGCACATGGAACTTTCGTCGGACCAAAAAGGGCATACTTTGTTGAATAAGTTTAGTCGATAGTATGCGAAAAAGTCTGTATTTTGGGTGACGTCTTGAAGGTAGGGTGACAGTTCGGCGTTAAGACTGTCCAAGGCAGAATAGGAGGTGCAGGCATCGGAAACGATTGCAGATGGATCAATCTGAATTTTGACACTGTTAGCTTAATAAACGAGTCTCAAGTTACACTGAGGGCGTACTGCGCATGAATCTGGAGACTCTGAGCGAGACTTGGTCGCTGTTTGCCCATCCGCATGACTAGGCCTTAGCAATGCAAATACCGCCAAGTAGAAGACATGGGCAGCAGAGCGCATCCTTGCGTATAGATGAGACCCAATTCGCTGTAAAAAGTTGTTATGTGCAAAGTGTAGCCAGGAGAGGCGAAAAGGTGAGAGGCAAGGAATCTAATCGTAGGACAAGGAGAAAGTTGACAGGGCCTCTATCGGTGGAACATTGCAGAAAGTTGTAACGACAGGAATACGTCAGTAGACAGGCAAACCCTGGCAGCGAGTTGCTGTTGTTTTGCACACTGGGGTTGTTTGGGGGAAGGAGGAATTGAAATGGGTCGGCGGGCAAAGTGTCCTCACGATTCTGACAAAGCCCCAATTATTAACGCTGCGGACGATCATTCCAATGTTCCCACCGGCGGACGGAAAACGTTCCTTGCAGGCGCTTCGGGCACCATGCCATTTTCAGCATTTGTTTCAGCTCTGGAAAACTTCATGTGCCTGCAGCCTACTGTATGGAAGGTTGAGACAGTACGAGCAGGCCAGGCTTACAGGGCAACATTGTTCCTGTTCTACCATCTCTAAATGCATCAGGAGATGCTATACATTTTCAGCATCTCAACACCATTCTCATCATCATCCAGTCGACCCCGATATCCAACGCCTATCTCGTCTTATTTGGTCAACGACCTCACAAGTCGTCCACATTAGTCGAGAGATTCTTCATGTAATGTATGACTTACTTCGTCTATGAGGAGGTCTGGTTCGAGGCCAGGAAGTGGCTCTGCAGCAACCCATAGAGAGGAGCATGTGGGCATAAGAGTGTCCACACAGCCACCAACAAGAGTGGCGACCCTGGCAGCGACCCGTAATTTGGACTAACACCACTGTCCACACTGAAAAAGAGTAGATACGTCACAAGTATACGACCATCTGTTCTCTGACGAAATGGTGAGACTAGACACCAAAAGACTAAAAATATCTGGGGGGCAAAGAGTGATGCTTGCCAAGAAAACCGCCTGCCGCTGCCCGGCCAACCAATTCTCGTAAACATGTGGGATAGAGGCGTAGCCGTTTAGATTGCTATGCAAAGTATACGACCATGAGACGGCTCATGCGCATTGAAGATTTCACCAGCGACTAGTAAGACACGATGTTGCGGCGAGTCGACGCAACGCCATGCCCCGAAGGCCCACAAACGTACCACCAACGACCCCGAGACT
>Ga0335072_10000400_pt1 | contig 87999 bp, 79 predicted proteins | sample Lox_Sample_21_FD_206725 | JGI IMG/M metagenome (GOLD analysis project Ga0335072, IMG submission 206725) | Soil microbial communities from Loxahatchee National Wildlife Refuge, Florida, United States - Lox_Sample_2.1 | ecosystem: Environmental > Terrestrial > Soil > Wetlands | place: USA... | reverse complement strand
AAATTTCCTATTCTAGCTAGAATACCATCAAAAAATTGTTTGCCAGCTCAAAAACCTCTTTTTTTGCGTTTTTAGAGCTCGCTGGAGCGGCTTCAAACCCTTACTGCCGAATTAAAACCGATACTCCGGAATTAAGCCGAGGGATGAGGTTGGAATAAAATACGCTAACAAGATTTGGACTAATAATTTCCTAAGTGGGACGTTTTTTTCTGTCACCGCCTTTTCCCCCATTTTTCACGCTAGCGGTCGGAGTTGACTACCCCCTGTACGTAGTAGTGAGAGGCGCCCACCACACCCGCGCCCGGACTCGATAAGATATGCGCGGGACCCGCGATCCTAGTGAGCGCCTAAGAATGGGCGTAATTTACTAAGCAGGATTCTACAGTCGGTAAGTCAATTTTTCAACCTCCCATCTTCGACCTCCATTCCCCATCCTCGACTCTCCCACCTTCATCTCCAACGTTCCTTCCATTTCAGCCCTCCCATTTTCATTATTTCTAAACAGATACACGTCGAACCAATCGCCAGCATCGTCCAAGCCATGCCTCCATTTTTCGACCGAGTCCAACTTCACCATGCCCTCCAAAACCAAACCATCCCCGTCCTCGAGGCACTTGCTGCAAACGACAATCTGCACAACCGTTCGCTCAGACGCTTTGAGCGCGACGATCCTCCGCCCTACGCATCGTCGACCGAGGAGGAAGAGTTCGACGATGACTTCCTTGCGCCACCACCACGCGGCGAGCTACCAGAAGAGCTGAAAGCCATCATGGAGCAACCGATCAGCGACGATGAAATAAACCATATTGCATTCGACATGCGATCCATCATGGACCCCGTCGATTTCTATTACACAGAAGCGAAGAGAGAGGAAGACCGGGTAGAGGAATACCGGTTGAACAAGATATTTCGAGGAGTGGAGGGCTCTCGGCGACGTGGTGTCTTCGTTCGTCACAATGTCAAGCGCCGCTGGGAGAAACTCGGTATCTGGAATCCTGAGTGGGGGTTTGCCGGGCGCAACGTGCAGCCCAATGACAACGCCTACAGGTGGAAGTGGAGGTGGGAACAACAAACTGCCGATGACTCCAAGTCTGCTGGCTACACGAGGAATGCACATATGCAGCACCTCGTTGCACGCGCCCTACGCCTACGACAGAATCTGCGTCGTGGCGAGAATGCCCCCGTGCTCCCGCGGTCTTGCCTCGAACAAGATGCAACTACTTCCCAAGCCGAGTCATTCATCATTTCTAGACCTTGGTTCATCTTTCGGGTTGAATTAGCCGAAGAAAGGACGAGGTACGATCGCCTCTCTGCCGATGAACAAAAGCGCTATCCATACTCGGCCCGGAAGCAGGTCATCGAGTGGTGGAAGGAGCGTGGAGACTGGAGGGAGGAGTTCGACAGGAAGAACTGGGTTACTTCCTGGAAATGGTGGCACGAGTCTCCTTCCCCGGAGCCCGAGGATCTCACACCCATCAACAACATGAAAGACAGTCCGCTGGACACTACGGACATGGACTTCACTCCCTCCGAGATCGATGATCTAGAGACCATTGAGCGTCCGAGTTCCGAACAACCGAAGGGATTCTGGACTATATGGCTGAAGGACTCAGGCCTGCGGGCCCCCTTTCCTGGACAGCTTCTAGAGCCTTTCCAACCGCCTCCCCCACCTCCCGGGTCTCTTCTCTACGCGCCCCCAGGATCACTACCTCCCAGGCGTTCTATCTTCGAGAAAACACCATCAGAAGAGGAGCGCGGTGAAACATTGTTAGAAGAGTATGAAGACTCGCCACAAGAGCTGGAGCAGAACCCACCAGAGCCACAACGAGACACCACCAACCCTCCACCGCAGAAGCCACGGCGTCAGCGCCAGCGCCAACTGCAAGACAGGGTGGATAGTGCCCAAGACCGGGACCAGCCCCCGCCACTACCTCGACGCAGTGCTAGGATCGCAGGCATGAAACGCCCCGCCGAGCCACTGCCTTCGCAGGCGGCATCAAACAAGAAACCCAGGGGCAGAGCAGCACCAAAGGCTGCAGCGCCTGCCGCTCAGCCTACCACGCAGGAGACTCAACGCAGGAAGACAAGGCCCGTCCCAGCGCGCCCCCCACCAAAGATCGAGACGGAGACTCGACCCAAGCGAGGACAGGGACGTCCAAGAAAGGAGAATGGGCCAAGCACGCGTTCTGCCGTGACGAAGAAAAAAGCGGCCGGGAGAGGAGGGGCTACGGCAACGGACACGCCAGCGGTGCCTCGGCGACGGGGGAGACCGAGGAAGAATGAATGATATGAATGGATGTAGGATTACTTGGGTACATCTGGCGCTGGAGACCAGGGCTATGATTATGGCTCATATTATGAAGATGGAGAGCTGGTAACCAGTCAGCAGCCCAGCCACCCAAATAAATTTCCATGCCACTGGTTAACGTAACGTATTTCACAAGCGAGCGACGCACACAAGCGAGCGACGCACCTCACTAAGGCCTCTAAGAGGGTCGCTAATTTTAGGGCCCCAGGCCCGTGCATTCAGTGGGTGTCGCGTTTGTTAGTGGGTCCAAAACGTTGTCCCAATTATCTCCAGATATACGACGTCTCTTGCTTCCAAATTCAAATGAGACGTTTGCATTATGTGTTTGAAGATGTGTCTTAAGTTTGGGATTTCTTCGTGCACTTGTTGTGGAGATGTTGCGGTTTCAATTTTGTGATTTTTGGTGGGAAAACGGGTGCGTCGCTCGCTTGTGTGCGTCGCTCGCATGTGAAATACGTTAAGGAGGAGAACCTGGCTTATGTAATAAACTAGGCTTCATCGGGACCGTCGTGACAAGAGTTGCCTTCACGCCTGAAGAAGACGACGAGATATTTCTGGGTTTGAAAGAAGGGAACTTGAAATCGTTGATAGAGAGCGGGGACCCGCCCCCGGCCGAATCCGTCTTCCACCAGATGCTCCAGGCGATTGATTACCTTGCAGTAAACGGCATCGTTCATCGAGATTTGAAACCGGAGAACATCCTCTACATAACAATATCTCAGCCTGATAATCAATATCTATTCCAACTAGGAGATTTTGGTCTGTGCAACCTTGCCGCCATCGCCGCATCCACTGTCGGCACTCCACTTTATACGGCCCCAGAGATGTTTCAGCGAGAGAAAGGATGTTTGGTCGCTCTTTGTCACGATGTTGTCAGTGCTTGACGTGAGAGGATTTCGTCAGAAATCGAAAACAATTCAAGTCCATAACTGAGATACACGAGTTTGTCTTTGTCGCTTCGAAAGAGCAGGCTATGTCACAGATTCGAGAGATGGCGATCTTCAATCCGGAGAAACGTGCGTCTGCAGCTCAAATGCTTGTCAAGTGCTTCAATGGAGAGGGACTTAGCACTCCCCGAAATCAGGTACCAGCTCTTAACTCCAGTCCCGCTGCAGTCATCACCAAAGGCCCAGCGCAAGGTGTTCTGAATCTGGTTACCTGATAATTGGGGAATGGAAGAGAGCACATTAAATACTCATGCTAACTATTGTAGCGGCTTGCACTACATTATGGTATTGTGCGATGGGAGAATTGGAATAGAGCGGGATCAGATGACACAGACGCAACAGTTTTCAATGATTTGGACACCGCAGTCGCAACACACTCGAGCAAGTGTCGAAGGATCCCACCCCAACAGCACACAAATTTCCGCGAGGTTTGCAGAGGAATACGGCTCAGTACCGTGTCGAGAAAGCTCGCATTCTTCAAGCCCAACCACCAGTCCTAGAGCTTCTAAAGGCCCCGCAATCGGCAAAGCGACAGAAACGAAATTTGCAGGATTGACAGCGAGCGGATGATCAGTGGAATGTTTGGCCATGACTTTGGAAAGTTTGGATCGGTATCAAATAGCACACAATCCACTTATCACTTGAACATTCTCTCAATCGCCTCCGCGCCTGCGCTGAAGCCACGTCCCTCCCACTCAAAGTAGGCTGGCCTTTCCCCCATGACATTCACTCTACTTTCTTCAAATTGATCATGGACGAGGAAAGGTCAGCCTCTTCCAATAAAATTAAGCGATCGTCAGAGGAATTCTCGATCCTTGCCCTTGACGAGTTCCATTTGAAGCCGCTTGCAAGCGCGTCATACGCAGTGCTGCGGAAGCTAAGCCTCGGAAAAAGAGATGATTTATCTCGAGTGGGAGCAAGAGTGAATGTGGACGGACTTGTGAGAGAAGCGAAGTGCTCGTTTTGCACTCGGCTAATGCCCGCCAAGATTAGGTTGGATATTTCGCTAGGGCATGCTGATCTCTCAGTGAGCTTCGTTATGATATCTCGGTCACCCATGAGAACTGCGGCCAGCTTTGCCCAGTTGCGTGTATCAATCAGCGGCTGGATATCACTACCTGGATGCCCTTCTCTTGCCGCAACCGCGATCAACTTGTCCTCAATAGTGTCCCGATCAAGTTTGTATTCTTCGAGCGGAAAGACGACGTAGGATTGGTAGGTCTCGTCGACAATGCCCTCCCTAGGATCTCGGTGGTGTTGCTTGGCTATGAGCTTCGCAAAGGTAAGCGCTGGGCCGCTGACGATGTACGGTACATTTGCGTAGTCTTCGAGAAGCTTTGAGCGTAAGAAGTGATCAAATATGCGCATACACCATAATAAAGAGGCTGTGGTGAGCATATCTGCGTACACGCGTTTCCAGTGCTGCTCTATCTTTGCGTGCGCGGTGTTGAGATCTTCGCTGAAGCAGCTAATGCTCTCGCTTTCGAGAGCCTTCCTGTGTAGTTTGATCGCATGACGCAGTTCTTCCTGTAGAAGAGGAGTAGTATTGTGCTCTAAAAGAAGTTCAAAGTTGGAAATCCGTATTTGCACAACTGTCGCCATGATTTGGAGGGAGAAGGAATGACAAGTTGTTGGGACGTCTCAGGCAAAGGAGCCTGCAGGCAAAACGCAGATAACGTAAGCAACACCCTGCGAAACGGTCTCCGCATATGATCGCGACCATATGACCAGACTCATCGAGTGCCCACCTCTGTGAAATCTCTACTTTAGCTAGTACATCAATGAGAGATGATGTCCTCATAGAGGGTGACACCCCATATCCTCTTGATTCCATTGTTCAGGCTCCGTGAGACAGTCAGGCACACAATTCGTTCATCACATTACGATACGTCCGAGCATAAAGATACATCCAGCAACTCCCAGCTTCGCAATTATGTTCTTCATGGTAACACCCGTCCTTTGAATCACGCCTGCTGTCCTTGAACTTCATTCTCTAAATCCCTAAGTCGTTCAGCTGCATCTGGGTGGCCACTGGTCTGCAGATGACGTGCGATGCGATCTACCATCGCATCTGCATTTGGTCCTGCATCCCTCAAAGCTTGAGTAACCACCTCCCGTTCTCTACTGGTGGCAACTCCCTTGAACACCACGTCGTAGGCTGATCTGATAACGCCGGCGTTGCGCCAAATTATCTATTCCTCCGCCAACTTCCAGGCCCAATTCCCAGCCAGTCTTAAATTGTTCGAGAGTAATGGGCGCCATGATCTATGCCGCGGAGAGTTGTCAATACTAGGTTAGTATTTCCTTCATTCAAGCTGCTGGGTAATACTAACAGTTCTAAGACTAGGGCGACGGTAACAAGCTCAACACCGTCTTACAAGCTGGGCCGTGGAAAGTTTATATACTAAGACTGTTAGTATTTTCTTCATTCGACCTGCTGGGTACTAACTTTTAGGCCAATTGGATGGTGAGGAACCGCTGAGGTGCTATGACAGGAGCTCCGGAGAACTTTTATATTGGAACTGGTTTTGACAGCTTTAGAATCTACAAGATGAACGAGGTCCAAATCCCACAACCAGCGCCATTCGCCCACGGGGCGACGGTAACATACCAGCAAGAAAGAACCACTTCGCCGGTTGCGCGGCCAATAGCAATCGTTATGGTAAAGCCTTCGAAATGGGACGGGATGTCGCCCGCGGGCCGACGCAGTAGTTGCGCGGGAGCAACCGGTCAAGCTGTTTTCGAATTGCGCTCTTTGGAGGGAATGGATGCAAAGACCGGGCACAAAATCCTACTGCAGCTCACAGGCTATTGCTTCAAGAAACCGGGGAGGAAAAATGAGGCCAATTCAGCTCAGCTCGTAGCCAGAGCGGCGGCCAGTTCGAAATAGAAGGGACGCCACCGCAAGGTCGAGGCAGTGATTCAACGGTACCAGCGCACCCATCTGCCTACGGGGCGACGATAACGTACTCTACATCCTCTCACAACCAGCTAAGAAGAGCCGCTTCATTACAACGCAGCTGCCAATAGTAATCACCATAGTAGAATGTTCGGGAATGAAAGGACGTTACTCGCTAGTTGCTACAGCGATTTTGTGGGGTTAATGTGCCTTTCAGCAAGCAAGGCTGGGGGACAGACGCAAGACTGGATGCACCTCCACAACCCTGGCCGGGAAAATCCAAGCCAGTAAACATCCAGCTCACCCAGCTGATGGAGATACGTCGCGTTACTGGAGGAAGATTACTGGTCAGGTTCTGGCGGCCTAGGACGGTCAGCTGAAATGGCGTTGCAATAATGTTTTCTTTTCCATCGGACTCATTGCCTTTTCCACGAACTCAGCCTCGCCACTCGCCAACACATTCTGCCCAACCGGGCCCAAATTGCTGCTAAGCACTGGCAAAACGTTATGGGAGCGCGATTTCTGAGACAACTGATGTATGATGTGGACCTCTTTTGATCCAACCAAATCTTCTGTTGCTCAGCTTTGCAGAAAGTGCATGAACAACGCCTAATGATTGATTGCAGCCGATATGACTCATGGCGCGACGAATGTGCAAAGATGCGGATGTGCGGTGTGGAATCCTTGTCAGATACTTGGGTGCGGACGGAGAACGGAGTACAGTTTGGCACTTCGGCGTAGGAGCAAAGCCCCGACCCAGCCAAACATACGTATGTAGTACGTGCCCTGGCTGCGAGTTTTGACCGCACAAATAGTTTGACCGAGGTGTGGCATTGTGGCCTGAGGCTTGAACAAAAGACTGCATGATTAGCTACCTATGCTCGGACTTAAGCCTTAAAGACGCATACTCCCGCCTGCAACAAATGTGGTTTATCAGCCCAGCCGGAAGCCAGCTGGTAATGAGCGCACCATCACTCTTCTAATTCTCAGTTCTTTCTACACTTCCACTGTTTGGGTTATCTCTGAAGGCCTTCATTGATCTTGTCACGGCGATATTGAGGTTGCTACGATTTGGCCCCTGAATCTATCTTCGGCTGTGCGAACCTGCTCCGTACTACCAGCCCGTTAACTGCCGCAACCTGGTTGAAAGTAATTCTTCTTAGGTGGTCCCATTACTTGTGGTGGTGAGTTGGCGTAGAAATGCAGTCCGTAATGCCTCTCTGTCTCGACAGTTGCGACACTGCCGTCTTCGCTAGCTGTCCGATACAGAGCACGGGAACACGCCCACATATTATCACGATACGGATGTAACGCCGCTTTGAGGGCCAGGAGTCCTATCCACAGACAAAGAAACCATCATTTCTGTCGTCTCATCCCATCTATGGGGCGATCCGCAGCCGACATTGTACCGGTAGTAGTTCTCGGTTCCTTCCTTGACGAGTGCCTTTCGAAAGGTGATATTGATTCGTCCCTTATCACCCTCACCACCCTTTCTCTTCGGGATACTATGCAGCCACTTTGACTGCGTTGAGCCCCGCATCAAAATCATGTCTCCGGACGCCAACGACAGCTTCAGCGGTTTCGCCTCCATGGACCGGTGATCAGTGGACGGGGCAATCGGCTTGTGCTTCATGAGAAAGTCTCTACGCGCACCCAGCGAGAACGAAGCAATTGCTGGCTCGTGTCCGAGGAAGCGCTCATCATCCGAGTGAAAGGATATACTGTCATCGCCACTAGCGTAATAGTTGACGAGGCAAAAGTTGAATGCGCAGCCTGTTGAACTTTCTGTGATCCTGCGTAGGAATTCCAGACAACGAGGCAAAGGCCGAGGCCTACATTTGTAGCGGTCCGGTGGGATTGGGCTTTTGCTTTTCGAGTCTAGAAGGTCACTATCTTCTGAGAAGAATGAAGATTCGTCGACACCAAATACCGTTGTCCAACGGGGAGTATTGACTTCTGTCTCAACGGGGCCACGCCTGATCTTGTACTGAACGCGGTAGAAGAAGAGTTCCTTTCGAAGGAAAACGAACAAATCTCGTTCGATCACTTTCGGGATGTAAGATTGAAAGTACACCAAGTCTAAGTCTGCTTTGTCATTGATGGCCTTCCCTTCAGCAGCTGGAGAAAAGCCCAATGCGTTTCGAATTGAAACTGGCAATTGAGGAACTGGAAACGGATAGGCTGAATGGCTGCACGCTGGATCTGATGGCTCTGGTGGTAGTTCCTTTCGCTGTGTTGGCTTGAAGTAACCATCCAACGTACGCTTTCCGGACATTGAAGCAAGTGACTGACTTTTCGGAGAGTTTTACTTCTCTTTCCAAGCGGCCAAGGAATAGGGAATACGGTGGTGACTAGAGTAGTGGAATCTTATTCGGTACGCTGACAACATGCATAAGGTAATCATTCCGGGGAATTTCTTGCATCCTCATTCGTCTTTGCCTTTAGCCTGCAGAAAGCTCCTCTTCGCGGGTCAATTGCTGCTTGTCTTCAGCTCGCCGGACGATGGATTTCGGTTCAATAAGGTAAACCATAGTGTTGGCCCCCAAGACGCTTGATAATATCTGATTTGTCACCAGTTGTACTACCATCCGCGCCGTCGAATCAGCTCACAGAAGGCAGACCATACCCGCACCGGATACCTAGGTATACAAGGAGCGATCCGGGTTCCCTCGTCAGATTGTTTTCTTATGGCCTCTCCCAAAGTACTTCTTCGTTTAATTATATTATGATGGCTATAAGTTCTAGCGGTCGTTCTTCAACAGACTCACATATTGACCGGAATTCATAAACTGTACTTCACTGAAACGAATTTACACCAAACCGCCTCGTCAAAGTATTTAGCATTCTATTCGCAGTCTTTTCTCAAGTCAATGCCATGGCTACTACTCCAGAAATAGTCCTCGGCGCTGGCGTTTTTGGAGCCGAAACGGATCCTCTTGCCCGTTTTCATACCCCGGAGGAAGTCCAGTTATTCCTGAATATTTTCCGCGAGCACGGATACAAACAGATTGACACTGCGAGAAACTACAGCCCTCATGCACCAGGCACGTCTAAGCCGCTTCAAGGTCAAACTGACTTCGCTTCGTGGGCCGTCACCGACTCCAAGATCCGCTTCACTGGTCCAGGTTCTCATACGGCAGACAAGATTGAACTCTCAATTCGACAATCCCTCGAAGATTTGGGAGTAGATTCTATTAATATAATGTATTTTCACGCGCCAGACCGAAACACACCCCTAGACGAAACTTGTCGTTCCATTGCTAGTCGCTTGCAAGGCCTGGAAGTTCAAGAACTGGGGCCTCTAGCTTTCGGCCGGATGAAGTAGAAAAAGTTATGGAAATCTGCAAGAACGAGAAGCTTACTCCTCCTGCTGTCTATCAGGGTGAGTACAACGCGGTCGCCAGACTCGCAGAAGATGAGCTTTTGGCGGTCTTACGACGCCACGGTATTAGCTACTATAGCTTTTCTTCTGGAGCCGGTGGCATATTCAGCGACAAATGGCGCAAAGGCCAAGGGAGATGGGGAGACCATCCAATTGGCAAGCTTTACTCAAGTTTCTATAACAATGACGAGATCTTCGAGAGTGCTCAAAGAGTTCAAAAGCTCGCTTCTAAACATGGAATATCCGGCCATGCAGTCGCTTTGAGATGGGTCATGCATCATTCGATTCTCGATAGCAGTAAAGGAGACGCAATGATCATTGGGTCTAATAGCAACGCTCAATTGGAGGAGAATCTTGAAATTTGCAAGCAAGGACCTCTACCGGAAGATATTGTGAAGCTGGTTGAGGAAGTTTGGCCGGTAGTGAAGCCTGTCGCACCGCCCGCTTTCGCATGAAAGTTGAATAGCCAGCTATTCGATAGAAGCACTTAGATAATCTCAATCTTGCATGTTCTTTCTATTCAATGTCAAAGTACAACGAGTTTTATAACATTGAAAAGTAGATCACGTGGCACCGCGAATGCTATTGCCGAATCGTCGCATTGCAACCTCAAGCTGCCGACTTCAAGCGACGTACCAAGTTTTCACCCGCGAATTTCACAATGTGACATAACCCAGCGATCTCAAACCCACAATGCCCTTCAAGATTGATGACCGGTGGTTGTGGCTAGGTCTAGGTGGGACAGACAGCTCTACAATCAGACGCACACGCTGACCGCAGTATAACAGGTGCCAGTATCTTCCTTTCCCTCAAAGCGATTCATTTGGGCCTTCAAAGCGTCTACAAACTCTCTCACACCCGCGAAGAGCCCAAACGATTCGGCGTATGCACAGTATCACAGGACACTGAAGATGGTACGCTCTCCCCACCTTCCTCTTCTCCAACCCAAGGGAATCGCCCTTCCCAAATGTCTAGTGCATTATTTTGGAGTATCGTCAAGAAGACATATCACTGACACGCAAGATTTGTGCAGCCATTCGTCCCGAGTCGCTAAAGATCCTTGCCACCGGCAACAACTATGACATTCGCCTGGCCGCTACTCGTATACTCGTGGACCGGTTTCTCTGCATCCCTTCGGAATATGCATCGCTCTCTGCCGACCTCTACTCTGCGGATCCCACGAAACGTGACATCGCCCGTCGAACCGTCAAGATGATCGAAAAATATGCCGATCGAAGTCATATCCGGAGAGTAGAAATACTAAAGGAGCAGGCGGGGTTCCAAGTTGCTCGACCGTCAGCACCAGTTCCTCTACCTGGTGCCTTGACGGATCTCGAACCCGGGACTCAGTTAATGGACCCCGAATTATCATCCAGTAAGAAGCCTCATCACCGCATTGTAAAATACGAGAATAAGCACTAACTCAGTCTTCGTAGACTCGAATCTTCCCTTACCCACTGGAAACGCTAGAAGGAGGCACAGAGAAGAGAGCCCAGAGGAGCAGGCACTTAGACGCAGGAGAAGAGAGGCGATTGTGCTGAACGAGGGTGACAGGCCTCTCAGTCAAAGCGACATTATCCAAAGGCGAACGACAGGTTGAACGTGATAGGATGTCTCGTTACTCACTGAAGCAACACTAATTGCAACAAATACTGCAGAGACATGAATGCCCCGCCAAGTTATGCCTATGTACATATGCAATTTTTTGAGATGCAGCATTGCTGAATGCGACTCACAACCGGCCCAGAACTTCCATGCTAGAGTGTGAAATGCGATATGATAGAAGAGAAACCCATACAACATCAAAAGGCTCTCCAGTGTACACAAACTCAACCTCGTAAGTCAAGTCTCATCATCGTATGCGGCTCAGCATTTTTCACGTTTTTTTCTTCCCCCATTCTTTCACCAACTTTGCTAAGCCTTTCTCCATCTCCTGCCTCCCGTTATATGTTTTCCAAACCTGATGTGGAGCCTTATTGACAACACTCCAGTCCAACAAATTGTCCGTAATGGTCGTCAAATCTTCCTGCTTCCGCTCCCAATCTCGATCCGTTCGGACCTTGATACCACTTGAGATCACAACAAGCGGCGTACTCTGTTTCTGGATAGTCCTGGCGCTCAAAATTTCATTCTTCGTTAAACTCTCAGCGGCGAGATTCTCTTGAAGCTGTGCTTTGATGAACTTTCCGCCTTGGTAGGCAAAGCGGCCGTAAACGCGGTCTTCGCGCGTCCGGCCCTGAAAGAGCGCGCCGATGATGCGCGGAATGCCAAGCGGAGAGAGGATCCCGTACCCCCAAAGGACAAATCCACGGCTTGGAGATCCAATTCTGTGCAGAAGATCCTCGTGTAGGCCATCAACCAACATGATACCGGCCACAGAATCACGATGTGTACTGCTGAAGATTCGGGAGACTATGCTGCCGTACCCAGCAGAGACGAGGATCCAAGGACCTTCTTCGCCAGCTTTCGCTAACGCCTCGGAAAGAGCTGTGGCCGACATGCTAGCGCTGTGTGGTGAGGGAGCGTTGTCAGACCATGCATATCCCGGACGGTCCCAGAAGCAGTATCGACTTATCGTGCCGTTGTTGAAGGCACTGTAGGCCCAATACTCAAACTCGTACTCGACTGGCTCCTCGCCGGCTTCCAGAAGCATGGTGGGATTCGGCTTGCTGCCAGTGTGTGTTACGTTCCCAACACAAGCAACATGGATTTCGTACTTGTCGCCATCGACGTACCAGCGATCACCCGACATCTCTAAACCCACGTCAGTGGATCGAATGATGAGTGTCGCTGTCATCAGGATCACTATGATCATGTAGACGACAAGGATGAATGACGCAATGAAAATTGACAGCCATTCTTTCAACGTCCTTCGATTCTCAGGTCTCCCGGTCAAACGCTCCTCCTCTTCACGCTTGCCCCATTCCACGATGCGATCGGTGCAATTAAACCAGATTGCCATGAGCACTGCCCAGACGACGGAAGCAATGCCAACCCAGCCTTCTTCTGCTCTTACCCGCTTTACAGAGACTATGATTATCATGTCCACTAGCAGTAACGAAGCTACGATGGCAGCCTCGATGCGCATTGCCCTTGAAGGGGAGGAGAAGAATAGCAGTGATACCAGGAGCAAGCCTATGGTCAAAGTCGTGTAGGAGAAGTCGAAGAATCCAGAGCCGCGGGAATGCATCATTGGCGGCGAGATGAAGATGGATACCAGAAGAAGGACCCACCATATGAAAGTAATGGTGAGGAATAGCACTGTGAGGTACCGCAGGAAGCGAACTGTCCATAGATTATATGGCGAAACCTATTGAAAGCTCAGTATCATGAGTGCTAGTGCTCTTTTGACCGTGATTCATACGGCTGGGTCATCGGGATCGAGATAGCCAGTCGAAGTACCCCTTGCGGGTAACAGTCTTGTCCTCTCGTCTGGCTCTGCTCGCTCGTGGCTATGTCTATCGTTGGTTGAGCTTTCACGTTGCGTATCAGAGGCAGGACCCGTCTCAGCGTCGGCATTGCCACCGTCCTTCTTTGAGCCCCAGAACGAGACCATCTTGTTCAACAGGTGGGGTGATGCGGAGCTGTCGGATTGCGCTGTTGAGGTCGACCAGACCGCGTTTATAACCGGATAGGTACTGAGATGAACGCAACTGGTAGGAGACCGTAGATGTTATCTCGTGAAGAGGGCATGGACAGTTCCGTGGCGGGGATTTCTGATAATTTTGATTGATAGTCACGAGAGAGCATTTTCCGTTCTACAGCCAAGCCGTCGACGTCACGATTGGGTAGCTCCAGTCTAGACTCAAACTACGCTGCTCTCCAATTCTTTTGGGGGTACGTCTTAAACGGGATAATTTCAGGAGGCTAATTCCTTGAAAACATGATGCCAATTCGGTTTCTGGTCTTTGGATACATTTAATATCTTCCTGTTTAAGTTGAAGGATTTTACCAGCAGCCCGGATTGATCATCTGCATCCGCCACGCCCCACTCGTTTAATATTAATACAAAGTACAAACAGCTACGGTACCCTGGACCTCACGTGTCCTCCAAATCAAGCAACAAACTTCTTTACGGGCCCGTAAGTGAGAGTTCCACTGAAAGGTTCCAAATTCCCGTGTTCGATTTCCGCCCAGAATGAGTGATCTCGCCCGTTCTTTCGCAAAGGCAAAGCTCGCCTCCCTATCACTACCACCGGATCTACCTGTATCGGAAGAGCCTGAAGATGATCAAGACTCGTCTTCCGCCTCATCCATGTCAAGCACAGGCACGGTAGTTCCTTCGCCGGGCCACAAGCCAGCTCCTGCATTACCCTTACCGTGGAGTGACTTCTTCGCGCAAGAACTGTATCTGGAAGAGCAAGGAGAGGATTACTCAGCCAAGTATCACGTCTACGTTACTCCGCCAGCAGACGCAAAAGCTCCATTACTAGTTTTGCACCACGGTGCTGGCTCCTCAGCACTGACATGGTCTCTATTTGCGCAAGAGCTGAAAAGACAACTGCCCGAAGCCGGTGTTTTGGCAATAGACGCGCGAGACCACGGTTCGGTCGTATATGACAGTACTGGAACACCATCCTCAGACCTCGCCCTCCCCGTGTTGACGAACGACCTGCACGCCATGATCCGGCTCACAGCCGCCAAGCTGCACTGGGCAATGCTACCACAGCTGCTGCTAATCGGGCACTCGCTGGGCGGGGCGGTGGTGGTGCACGCGGCGGCGGCGGGCGCGCTGGGCCCCACGGTGCTGGGCTACGGCGTGCTGGACGTGGTGGAGGGGTCGGCGCTGGAGGCGCTGCAGCACATGCGCGCGTACCTGCTGGCGCGGCCCGACAGCTTCGCCGACCTCGACGCCGCCGTGCAGTGGCACATCCGCAGCCGCACGCTGCGCAACCCCGTGTCCGCGCGCGCCAGCGTCCCGCCGCTGCTGCGGCTGCGTGACGATGGACGCTGGGCTTGGCGCACGGACCTTGCTTCGACGGAGCGCTACTGGGAGGGTTGGTTCAGCGGCATGAGCGGGAAGTTCTTGAGCACGAAGGGCGCCAAGATCTTGCTACTTGCCGGAACGGACCGCTTGGATAAGGAGCTTATGATTGGACAAATGCAAGGTGAGTGCTTCTATTGATTCCTCTTCGTATCACTTTCAAAGTCTTGGGATGTGCCTATTTACAGATGAGCTCGCATGAGCTATGACACTCTATGGCTAGTTTAAATGGTCTACAGAGCGAGGATTGAGAAATCCATGGCAGAGAATACCATTTACACACCCATGCATAGAACCACTCCCAGCGTAGAATTTCATTCCGCCATTCATGTATCATGCCTCCTAGCTGGTGTCCGTCGTTTGACACCGAGAGCAGGTGCCAGGGTATCTCGGTTGGAGGATAAGGGAATATATTGTACAGAAGATTCTGACATACGCATGCAGGAAAGTTTCAGCTCCAGGTGTTTCCGGCAGCAGGACACTTCATCCAGGAGGATGTGCCAGAGATGACTGCGGAAGTGATCGTTGGATTCATTCGACGGAATGATCAGTCGGCGCTGAAATTGCCGCCAAAAGTATCTGAAATGCTGGCCCAAGGGAAGAAAGTGTAGAATTGAGAGTCGAGGATTGCTGTGCTTTGAGACCTTACGGGCCTATACTTTGTTACACGAGCCGATCGCATGATCATGCTGGTTGATCTCTCCGGTCGCTTGGTTTCCGTCGTCGAGATCTCTATTCTGGAGAGTTAGTGGTCTCGTTGATCCGATTCAACTGCCTATCGCACAGACAAACCTTTTTCTTAGGAGGCACAGTACTTGACGACCCACTCTGCATGTCGGGATTATCGACTGCGGAAGCTTTCTCAGTCGTCGGAGGAACTCGAGCACCAACACGATCAGCCAAGGGTACCCGCACCTTTGGTTTCTTCATCGATAGCGGATTCGGGCCCTTGGCACGGTGTGGAGTCTTAAGTTTACTCGAAGCAGGAGCATTGGAGCCGTCCGCATCGTCCGCCTCATCACGCTTCCGTTTACCCAAAGTGGCTTTGGGCTTCAATCCTGCCGTCAGTTTCTGCATTTCCTGCGCGGCTTCCAGCCTCTTGCTGGCCTTTGAGAAATCATCAAGGACTAGGACTCCATGTTTGTTGAATGTAATGACGGGTACGCCAGGAAGTTTGCTCAAGTAGGCCCTTGCTTTAGTATCCGCAGTCGCAACCACCAATGGTATGGGCTTCTTAATGGTAGCAGCGTTCTCCTCGACTTGATCAGACTTGAGGTTAGTGTCGGGCTTTGTGTCAGTCGGTGATTTCTTGGATTGTGAAGCGGATCTATTGTGGAAAATGGCTTTGTAGCAGTCGTGCAGCGACAGGCATTCTTTGGGTTCTATACGGTTTCCGATCTCATCAATATGTCTGTTATCAGTATGTTGGAATTTTTCGATGGAGTATGGTGCAGATAATGACCGGAAAACTGGGCCGCCATAGATCCGAGAGAGTTGATCTGCCTTGGCACCGCAAGGCAGGCCGTACAGACGTACTTCGGCTTGTAGGATATCTCGTATTTTTGCCTTGACGTCGAGTTGAGGCTTTGCGGCCTCCTTCAGGAAACTGCAGTCGACAATAACCTCGTATGGTTCTCTGAAACCAAATTGCCTCGCATACTGTTTGGAGAGCTTTCGGTATGCACTTGAGCGCTTGCCACGAGGCATTGCAAAGACAACTGAAACCTCATCAATGGGCCTTGGTTTGTTAAGAAACGAACAGTCGAGGGATCATTTACAGGAAATCTATCAGAAAGGAGACGGCTTTTGTTATTATTGAAAATAAAAATCAAAAAGGCAAGCAGTGGGCTGAAAGATGGATCCAACTGGTGACAGCAACTCAAAGTTCGAAATATTCTGTGCCAAGATATATGGTCCGTGCACCGACAGTATTGCATCCATATGATGATCCATTTATCCAAGTCTACTCCATGTGAATTGGTGCCTACTTAAACGTGGTAGTACTTTAGATTCAGACCTGTGTTTCGAGACAGTAATAGATTCAAAGCCTAACTTCATGCTGCCACAGGTGGTTAGGTGTCATGAGTCAGAGAACGCTTGCTTGTTATCCTCCATATCAAAGTTTGCAGCGACTCATGCCAGCACATGAATGGAACGGGTGGGGGGGTAATTAGACGCAACGATGAACCAATGTTAAAAGTATATGGGCTCTGGTTAACTCTTCGCTTTTTTTGTCCTTGCCCTTCCTTGCCCTTAGGACGCTAGGATTGGGGAAATTGGGACATGTCAGCAGCTTCGTCATTCAAGGGTGGATCGTTGCATACTATTTACAGTGTCGTCAACAGAGCTATCTCGCCTATGTACTGCATTGAAAATCAGGCGCCCTACAAAGCAACAGCATACAGAATCATCGCTCAGGCCAAAGTTTGGGGGTTTGTTTCTTGGAGGATCTTGGCTTTTGACTTTCGAGTGGTGCGATGTTGGAGAGACGAATCGACGACCCTTGCATCAGTTGCTCCAAGCCAACCCTGGCACCTCCTTGGTGCGCTGAACCACCCTAACGGTTGCTGAGAAAGTAGGCGGTGGTCAACCCGCAGAACCTCGTAAGCCACTCTCCACTCTCCATTACCTATCGTCGACAGCTTTGGGCCTTCGGCCAGGACGTCTGAGCCATCTCGAACGACTCCTTGTCCTTTGTCCCGCAGCTAGGCCACTTCGACACCTGACAGTCTATATCATCAACCTGCCACGGCAGCAATAAGTTTGTTGATGACTGCTCCGCGCCGGTCCTACGTTGCCCAACCGATGCCACTCGGCTTACGGCGCAATGTCTGGCGAAATCTACGAAAATGTCACCTCCGAGGCCAAGCCGCCCGTCCCACCCGTGGAAGTGCCGAAAAATGATGTAGAGAAGCCATGTCCGAGCGAACCTGCAAAGGCCGTAGCAAAAAAGATTGCCAATGAAGAGGTTGATGAGTTCGGTCTCCCGATAAAGCGAACGGTTCGAAGAAAGACGCTGGAGGAAGAGGAGGGAGCAAATGTGCTCACAAATGGTTCTCTGGGGACCTTGGATATACCCAATGGACCGTCAGCCGTGACAGCAGCCTCCGAAGCCGATGAGAAGGATCAAGATCCGAAGGAGGAGCCCAAAGATGCGTTCGCGACGCCAAAAGAGACGCCGAGCCCACGGCCTGCATCACCAGAGCCTACGCAAGCACCTCGAGAGCGCTCAACAAGCCAACCTTCACGAACCTCAAGCGCGGACCGGAATAGAACACGATCAAGAGCCACGACATTGGAGCGCCAAATCAGAGACCGAAGTAGATCGCACAGCTCGAAACGCAATTCCACGCTACGTTCTGCCGCGGAAAACCGTCAGTCCACGCACAACGCGCCTTCAGAGTGGTCACACCAGCAGCTTGCGCCGCAATTGGAGTGGGATGAGGAGGAATCCGATCACGAAGGCAAATGGCAAGACATGCCAGCGTATGCACCGTTTGACATTTACAACGACGACGGCAAGCTCATTGCGCGTGAACAAGAGGAGTCGGATGAAGAAGCTGGCGCATATGGCCAGTTGGGAGGCGCAGGGAAGGGATACACCAAGGTCCAGCTAGACGAAGATGCTCAATCTGCTACCAGCATGGACGATAACACTGCATACCTTTTCAAGGAAAGGGGCACAAATGTCCAGGATGAAGATGATGAAGCTAGGGATACTCTATTGCAGCTTCAAACTACGAAGTCACTGCTCACTGAAGGCCAGAAAATTGCATATGTCGGCCTCGTCCGCCTGGCCATGATGGAGATGCTTCATCTGATAGAAGAACTGGATCGTACAAAGGGCTCGAAGAAAGTTATTGACTTCTCTACTGAAAACCAAAAGATGTGGGGCCAGAAGATGATGGTGCGGTTGTACAGTCACATGGACATTGCATCCGCAGAGCAGATTATGATTGAACAGCTTGCTGAGCACGGAATTCAACCTGCCGACTTAGCACCTCAACTCAGAATCAATTCCCGTGTCAAAAATCCCGGACGCAACAGCATATCCTCTGACCGACCGTCCTTTTCTTCACCTCGCGCATCACTCTCGTCTCCACGACCACCTTCACCGTCGAAAAGTCCAAGAAATCTCCCTGTACCAGATACACCTGGTTCCCAACCTCAATCTCCACTCCCAGCATACGAAGAATGCGATGGCGAGGATCTTCCCGCTGCCCGCATCCCTTCCGAGCTCCCTGACACCCAAACCATAGACGTCGACATCCGCTGGACCGTTTTGTGTGATCTTTTCCTTGTTCTCATTGCCGACTCGCTCTACGACGCTCGATCCCGACGACTCCTTGAGATTGTGGGCTCGTATCTCGACGTTCCATGGCTTGACATCTGTCGCTTCGAGAAGCGGGTGACGGATGCGCTCGAGATGCAAGAGGCCGCCGATAAGGAAAACTGGAACGAAGACGAGCACATGGAGAATCGGCGGAAGCTGGCACGGAATAGGAGACTGATGATGATGGGTTTGGCGACTGTTGGAGGAGGCTTGGTCATCGGATTGAGCGCAGGTCTCCTCGCCCCTGTCATAGGTGCCGGTCTCGCCGCAGGATTCACGACGATCGGAGTCGCTGGCACAAGCGGATTCCTTGCAGGTGCTGGCGGCGCCGCAATCATCACCACTACCGGCGTTGTCACGGGCGGTGCTATCGCTGTGAAGGCATCAAATCGGCGGACGAGCGCCGTGAAGACTTTTGAATATCGCCCTCTGCACAACAACAAGCGCGTCAACCTCATCGTCTCGGTCTCAGGCTGGATGACGGGCAAAGTCGATGATGTTCGCTTACCGTTCAGCACCGTCGATCCCATCATGGGCGATATCTATTCCGTCTATTGGGAGCCTGAAATGCTGCAGAGCATGGGTCAGACGATCAATATTCTCGCCACCGAAGCTCTCACTCAGGGCCTTCAGCAAGTTCTCGGCAGTACCATCCTCATCGGTCTCATGGCCGCACTGCAGCTCCCTATCGTGCTCACAAAGCTGGCGTATCTCATTGACAATCCTTGGAGTGTATCCGTGACGAGAGCCGAGGGTGCAGGCCTCATCTTGGCGGATTCACTGATCGACCGGAACTTGGGATCCAGACCTGTAACACTAGTAGGCTTCTCGATCGGAGCACGAGTCATCTTTTCGTGCCTGAGGGAGCTGGCTCGCAAAGGGCAGTGCGGTCTGGTACAGAACGCCTATCTATTCGGTACGCCTGTTGTGGCGAACAGAGATGAGTACATCAAGGCAAGGGCCGTGGTCAGCGGAAGGTTTGTGAACGCCTATGCGACAAACGACTGGATTCTTGGTAAGAGCCATCCTCTCTACTTTGGATAAGCCATTCGTATTCGGACATTAACTTGGTGTAGGCTACCTCTTCCGCGCTACAAGCGGAGGCATAATGCGTGTAGCCGGGCTTGCGCCGGTGGAGATTCCGGGCATCGAAAATATTGATGTTACGTCACTGGTTCCTGGTCACATGTCCTATCGTAAAGTCATGCCAAAGCTGCTTCGAGAAGCCGGGTGGGCAATCGAATCGGATGAATTCACTGAGATTGAGGACCCGGATCCAGAAAATCATGAGAAACGCCAGCGCGAACTTATTAGTGAAATAGAGGAGGCCAGAAAACAGTTAGAAGAAAAGCCGCAAAAGAAGAGCATGTTTTCATTCTTCAGTAAGAAGAAGCAGGCTGCAAAGAGAGAGTGGGAGACATACGATGACCGGTCCAAAGAGCTCGGGGACGAAAAGAGTGGAGACGATAAAGACGAGAATGTGCTCTTTGATATCGAGGCCATCAGAAAGGAAATCGCTGCTATTTCTGCTGAAGGCTTTGAGATTAAAGAGCTCGAGAGCACACTGCCGCCAATGAAGTTGGATCTGAGTGCCGCTGAACATCCGCCGCTTAGACAAACGAAGAGTGACGGCTACGTCTCGGACGCAAAAGCCATTGGCGAAGACGAGAAAGGTTTACCAGAGCTACCACCCCCGAAACTTCGCGAACAGAGGATCCCAGAATTAGAGCTCGAGGCGCATAATCAGAACCGTGCAGTATCAATGACTTTTGAGACAGAGTATGATGAAGAGTCCTCAGTAACCCCTGCAAAGTCAGCATTCTCGTCGAGTCTTGGATCCCCACCGGCGCCAATACACGACAAGAGAGAAACATCTCCATTCAGGCGAGAACCATCTCCATTCGTGCGAGAACCATCTCCATTCGTGCGAGAACCATCCCCATTCGTGCGGGAACCGTCTCCGTTCAAGCAGGATCCGCCTTCGATCAAGCGGGAACCGTCTCCATCTTTCCAGCGACCGCCGTTAACACACGCTACAACGGTGGCGCCAATTGTCGGTTTGAATCATAATGTGTGGGCTGATGAAGATGAGTTTGGACAAGAGAGAGAGATGAAGATGACTTTTGAATAGGGTCTTTAGTATTCGCTTCTTTTCAGGATCTTCGAGTTTTGCTTTCCTTCGTCATTGGCCTAGCGAGCATTACTGGTGTAGGCTGGATGTCTGTTGATTTGTGTATTGATCACTGTATGAAACATGGACACGGTTCTGTGTGTCGTGGTTAGAACATCCACTCAAACGATGCGAAGAATGGCATCTTACTGAAATTGGAATATACTGTAATTTGTTACGTTGTACGGCCTCTCGTTATGTACATTAGCTCGACTACGGTTCAAGCGACTGTTAAGTTGCTCGATCAAGGTCAACTATACAATGTGGTACGGATTATGACCAATTCATTGCTCTGGTCAACTTCGAAAACCTTCCATTCTTTTTGCTCATTCGATTCCAAACCAACTCTCTCATTGGCCAAATGAAAGCACGTAGTCGTAATAAGCAATGGCTATTCGCAATTTCTATATCAGCACTGGTAACAGCCTATGAAATGACTTTCTACCCACACGATCAAATAGCCGACTATCCGTTTCATCCAAAGACTAACTGAAGTCCTCAGTATGTTGCGTCTTGTCATCGCTGTTGACAAATCAGTAGCTGTAGCTAGAAGCCACCGCCCCCCTGCGTCGTGGAGTAAAGCTCTATCTCCGATGGCTTGTGCAATTCACTTCGCATGTGTCGTAATCGTCGAAGAAGCATTTATTTCAAGTCCACTACTTTCAGTTGAAAGTCTAAGCCGTCCAATTTTCAAATTTTGATGGTATTTGGGAGAATTTCTTCCGGTTAATAGCTTTATTTCGATTCGAACCCTTCCGTGCACAACGTCGTAGACATGGGAGGCGGAGACAGAGCCCCAAAGACCGAGCGTGTACTATGCATACTTCCGTTCGCGAAGCCAACTGCAATTCTAGATGAGCTACTAAGGAAGCATCCAAACATCGAAATCACGTATCTGGAGCGTTCCATAGCGGAGGGTCTGAAGCGAGAGAGTGTCGACCAAACCATCTACCTTGACAAAACCATTCTCGTGACGCTCACCGCATTGCCAGAGTCACGAGAGGACTCCCCGAAGCTGGAGGTGGTGCATCTCTTCTCCGCGGGCTCCGAGCGCGTACAGAAAAGCAAGCTATTCCTGGAAACGGACATCACGTTCACGACGTCGTCGGGGGTCCACGGGCCGCAGATCGCGGAATGGGTGGTGATGACGGCGCTGGTGCACAGCCACCACTTCAAAGGGCTGTATGAGCTGCAGAAGCAGCGGCGATGGGCGCGCGAGGGCCCGTACAACAACTTCCAGCAGGTGCGCGATCTGGCTGGCCAGCGGCTCGCCATCCTCGGGTACGGCAGCATTGGCCGCCAGGTCGCGCGCGTAGGTAAAGCGCTGGGCATGACCGTCCTCGCTTACACCGCCAGCAAGAAAGATACGCCTGAGAAGAGGAGAGATGACGGCTACATTGTGCCTGGGACGGGAGATCCCGATGGGAGTATACCATCTGAATGGCACAGCGGGACCAGCAAAGAGGAGCTACACGCGTTTCTCAGCGCCGACGTCGATATCCTTGTTGTCAGTGTGCCGTTGACGCCGGCGACGAGGCATATGCTATCACGAGACGAGTTTGCGGCACTAGGCAAGAGGAAAGCTTTCGTTGCCAACATCGCGAGAGGGCCGATTATCGACCAGCCTGCGCTTGTGGAGGCTCTCAAGGAGGGAACCTTGCGAGGAGCAGCTGTAGATGTAACAGAACCGGAACCGCTCCCATCGGATGATCCGCTGTGGGATGCTCCAAATGTAACCATTACTCCTCATATATCTGGCTCCGGTAGCAACTACGCGGAGCGAGCCTTCGGTGTCTTAGAGGTCAATTTGGAGCGAAGAGAGAAGGGAGAGCCATTGATCAACGTGATAGATAGGAAAAAGGGCTACTGATGTAGTTACGATGATGGAACTTCACACTTTCGATAGACGGATACTCATTTCTGTAATAGTTCTTCGATTCAAAAGTTCACGCGGTGCCAATATACAAAATAGGACACGGTTATTCCTTTGCTGGACGAAAAGTATCCGAAGTCGCAGTCTGGTAGAAACTACTCACTCTTGTACGCGCTAGAGTCAGCATAACGCTCATATGCAAATTGTGCATCTGTATAAATGGCCTGCGACCCATTCCATCGCAGCGGGAATGATGGCGCAGACTGTTGCAGATACAAGGCTCTGTACAGTATACGCAAGATGGCGTGCTTTTCTCTCGCGTGTTCTGGGGTATAACCGATAGCGACATGTTTGAGGACTTTATCGGGCAGCAGCTCCACCATTGCAGGCCCTACCCGGAGCCAAACTCGGTGCTCGTGATGGATAATACGTCATTTCACCGCACTAAACGAATCGAACAGATGTGCGCTGAAGCAGGCGTTAAGCTATTGAACTTGCCGCCATACTCGCCAGACCTTAACCCAATTGAAAAGTTCTTTACGGAGCTCAAGGCCTTCATCAAGAAGCAATAGCATGAATATAAGGACAAGCTGCATCAAGACTTTAAGATATTCCTTTGAATGGTGTGTTGGTACGGTGCGGGGCAAAGTGCAGAGCGCAAGAGGCCATTTCAGGCATGCTGGACTGAGCATTGATGAGATATAAGTTTCATTCATTGTCATTATTCTAGCTAAGAAATATATCACCGGTGCTTTGAGTTCAGAAATCGTATGCTCAGTTTCTTCCAAAATTCATTCCACTGACTCCACCATTGATCGTCCCAGCCTGAAAGCCTGAGTTCTGACTGCCAAAGTTATGACCACCGTAGTTTTGACTGCCAAAGTTTTGATTACCGATGTTTTGACTCCCGGAGTTTTGATTGCCGTAGTTGATATTGCCGGAGTTCTGAATGCCAGAGTTTTGATGGTCGAATGTTACAGCGTTGGAGATTTGTGAGGAAACAGCCTTGGAGGAAGCTTGGTCTGCCTCTAGCAAGCGTGATCGCTCGTCGACTTCTTTGATGGCTAGAATTCGCTGAGCGCCACCATAGTCTTCATCCTCTGGCTCTTCCTGGAGCTCTTCTTTTCTTCTTTTGGCATCTTCTTGCTGCTTCTTTGCGACGTCTACATGCTCTTGAATGGTTTCTTCGAGAGACTGCAATCGCTTCTTTAAATCCTCGCGATCAGAAGCAGAAGTGTGTTCGGCGCGGAGTTGAACAATTCTTTCAGTGCATTAGTATATATTAGTACTCCGTATGGTGTCTCGGGCCTTACTAAGGGCTCGTTTGTGCACTGAACTTATGAGTGAGCTACATACCCCAATGGTTCAAGAGCGCGTGCAGGGCTTAGTCTAGACCGGTCGCCTGCCGAATGGGCTGAATGAGCCACGTCACTCAGTTACCAGCCTGATGGGCTTAACGTGACCAAATTTAGACGGCCAGCCCCAGCACGGCAGCATTTCGAGAATTCTTAAGTATTCAAATGCTACTAATAGTCTCCTATAGTCATGGAGAATACGATATCTTTTGGTGACAAAAATTTGGGCTTCCAAGCCGGCACTATCAATGGTCCCGTCAATACCGAATTCCACCATCATGCCGCTCCCGGTACGTTGCAAAGGGTCTGAGTCGGCCTACGCTAACGATTGACCCGCCAGAACGACCAGAAACCCCACCAAGTATATCAGGCGTCATCCCCTTCAGTCGCGACACAGACTTCATCAAGCGCGGGGGGATCCTTGATTTACTCCACCAAAAATGTTCCACAACAGGTTCACGGACTGCGCTCGTGGGCCTTGGCGGTGTCGGGTGAGTATCAATGCATCCGCCAGTACAGATAGCTGACTGCTTAAAGCAAGTCACAACTTGCCATTGAATACGCGTACCAAACCCGAGACCGATCGCCAGATACATGGGTTTTCTGGGTCCACGCTAGTAACGCTGCCCGGTTTGAGCAGAGCTTTCGAGACATTGCAAATTATGTCAAGATCACTGACCGACAGAACCCAAAGGCGGATATATTCCAGCTCGTGCACGACTGGCTGCGCGACGAAAGAAAAGGAAAATGGGTCCTCATACTAGATAACGTCGATGATGCTAGTTTCCTCCTGGATACTCGACGCATGAGCCGTGATGGGCAAACAAACGACGAGAATTCGCGGCCGCTCGTGTGGTATCTTCCGCAAAGCCAGAACGGATCTATCCTCATTACAACGCGGAGCAGGGAGGCTGCAAGGAAGCTAGTTATACCACGCAACATCATCGCTGTTGAACCGATGAGCAAGGCGGATGCGCTCGCACTCTTCGAGAAGAAATTAGGAGCGCAAAATGACAGCAATGATGTTGCAGCACTTGCCTATGCACTTGAGTATATGCCGCTGGCTATTATTCAAGCTTCGGCTTATATCTGCGAACAACAACCGTTCTGTTCAGTTAAACAGTACCTTGCTGATTTCCAAGATCTTCTGAGCAATAATGAGGAAGCAGTCACTGAGTTCCGTCGGGACTACGAAGCGAAGAACTCCATCATCCTTACCTGGCAGATATCGTTTGATCATATACGTCAGAAAATACCATCCGCAGCTAACTTGCTGTCGCTAATGAGCTTTTTTGATTGCCAAGGAATTCCAGGAGACCTCCTTCGAAATCGGAGCGAAAGTGGAGACGGCCAACAGACTGAATATAAAGAGGATTCCGTAAAACTACGAAACTACTCGTTCATCTCTATTAATACCGATGGGAAGACTTTCGAGATGCACAGCCTGGTGCAGTTGGCCACACGGAAATGGCTTGAAGACCACGGACAACTAGAGAAATGGAAGCAGCAATTTATTAGTAATCTTTGTGCAGAGCTTCCGACAGGAGAATACGAGAACTGGGCCAAATGCCAGGAGCTCTTTCCACATGCAAGGTCGGCAGCCAGGCAGCAGCCACAGGCACAAGAGTCGTTGAGAGACTGGGCGTCGGTGCTATACAAGGCGGCATGGTACGCATGGACCATGGGGAATGGGTTGGACGCGGAGAATATGTCGTTTGAGACGATGAAAGTATGGAAGAAGATACTGGGTGAAGAGCATGAAGATTCACTTAACAGTATGGCAATGTTAGGCTTAGCACATAACCTCCGGGGCCGATGGGATGCAGCCGAAGGGCTGTTTGTGCAAGTGATGGAGACTCGCAAGGCGAAGCTGGGAGCCGACCATCCAGACACGCTGACCAGCATGGCCAATCTTGCGTCGACGTACAGGAATCAAGGCCGATGGGAGGATGCCGAAGAGCTGTTTGTGCAAGTGATGGAGACGAGCAAGACGAAGCTGGGAGCCGACCATCCTTCCACGCTGACCAGCATGGCTAATCTTGCGTCGACGTTTTGGAATCAAGGCCGATGGGAGGATGCCGAAGAGCTGTAGGTGCAAGTGATGGAGACTCGCAAGACGAAGCTGGGAGCCGACCATCCAGACACGCTGACCAGCATGGCCAATCTTGCGTCGACGTTTTGGAATCAAGGCCGATGGGAGGATGCCGAAGGGCTGGACGTGCAAGTGATGGAGACTCGCAAGACGAAGCTGGGAGCCGACCATCCAGATACGCTGACCAGCATGGCCAATCTTGCGTCGACGTTTTGGAATCAAGGCCGATGGGAGGATGCCGAAGAGCTGTTTGTGCAAGTGATGGAGACGAGCAAGACGAAGCTGGGAGCCGACCATCCAGACACGCTGACCAGCATGGCCAATCTTGCGTCGACGTACAGGAATCAAGGCCGATGGGGGAATGCCGAAGAGCTGTTTGTGCAAGTGATGGAGACTCGCAAGACGAAGCTGGGAGCCGACCATCCTTCCACCCTAATGGCCATGTGGAATCTTGCCTATACCTGGAAAGAGCAAGGACGAACAGCCAGAGCTTTGATTCTTCTAAGAGAGTGTGTGCATCTTCAACGCCAAATTCTAAAATCCGAACACCCACATTATATCTCTTCCTCGAGAATGTTGGCAGACTGGGAGGCAAAACGAGATATCAACGTCAGTAATGAGGGTAGCGAGGGCAGTGATGGCAACGAAGAGGATAGCAAGGAGGGCACTTCGGAGACAGGAAAGGACCTTGGCAGTGTGGCTGGAAGCACAGCACGGCTGGTGATTAGTCAGACGAAATGAATTGCCCTTGCAAATTAGCAGGCTCTCTATTGCCAAGACATAGCGGCGGCTGGTTGGTGGATTTTAAAGCTAGGGTTCCTTGCACAGCAAGGGTTTCAAAGAGCAAGAGTGTTTGCAAAAGGTGACACTGGATTCGCAAGCTACTGTACGAAAGTTATGCAACTCAAAAAAGGGGTCACACATGTTTGTTCCCTTTCGCCGAGATGCACGGCATAGACGCGAACACGAGGGCGCCACGTCCGCGGGTCGAAGGATCGATGCTCTGGCCGCGAAGAAATCGTACTGTATTCCAACGTCAAATGAGTTGAACTGTAGGCCCCCTGCTCTATGTCTCACAAGGTTGCGTAAGACGCTTTCAATGCGCTTGGTGGTCCGAGGACTGTTCGAGGATTCGACCGTATGACTAGAACATTCAGCCCATATCGTACTCTTAGGTAAGGTACTTCACGAGAAATGAGGCCTAACACGGCGTTTCCGTAAACACCAGCTGAACTATCGTTCTTACATACATGATATTTACAACTCTAGGCTGGGATCTCTGTGCTTTTATTTGCCGAGAGAAAGTAAATTTGTTCTCGAAGACATTAATACGAAACGGCGTGCTCATAGCTCAATCCGTCGTGAGATCCATGATCTCTCCTAACGCGTCGCGTAAATCCAAGCAATGCGAACATGAGTTCTGGTGTGACGACGACGGATTTGCGAAGTGCACTTTTCCCTGTTCCATGGTCCTATCCTGCTTCTTCTGCTGAACGCACGCAATGCCTGATTCCTTCAAGGCCTTCTTAGCCCAAAGTTTTGGAACTGAATCCATGGGACGGCGCCCAAAACACCTTCGCTGAAGAATACTCATTGATGAAGGCTATCCCAAGTCCTTGCCGCGAGCGAACTCCTTTCTATGCGTGTCTATAAGCGAGCGACTTCGTAGGGAGCGATGGTCATCAATAAATGGGTATCGAGAATAATCGACTTCTGAGGCCAACCGGCAATAACTTTGCTGATATTTTGCAAGGCCGCCTCAGAGCTGAGAAGCGAAACTCCTGAGGAGTAATTTTCATATCTTGTTGTCCATGCCGTCGCCCTCGCTCGGTATACTTGGACTGCGTGGTGGGTGCAAACCAAGGCCACCCCTTGCGCCCAAATTGTTTGGCATCTGCCAATCCATGCGATTGGCAGCGTTAGATGGAGCCTGTGGGCCAGCAAAGCTCATGGTAGGTTTACGCCATTGTCTCTCCGATTCCTGATTGGAGTTGTCTCCCTTGGAAGAATATACTGCTCTGCTCGCGTACGTAGAAGCGGGAGCTGTCAACGTCGGGGTACCAACCTTGAGAAGCTCATATGTCCGCATGTCTGATGAGAAGCGTTTCGCATCGAGCGATACAAATTCGCGCTTCTTAATGAACTTACTCTTGAAGAACTCGTACCAACCCGTGAACATTTCTGAACGAGCCATCATGAGTCCGGTCTGAATGCCACTCAATGATATCAGCATCAGGATAGCAATGGCGATCTTCTCGCCGATGACCGCTTGCTGTCCCAACGCGAAGCATTTATCTCTATCTCCGCCACTCTCAAAGAGGCAGAGCAAATAAGGCATGAAGCGCGTCAAATCGCCCGATCTAGCGCTGTTGATGTTGTTGTCGAGTTGAACCCAAATGATGGAGAAGAAGATAATGTCGACCAAAAGGAAAATCACAATGGTAATGCTTCTCCATTGCAACCACAAAACTCGTCGCACTCTCCTGTAGACTGCTTTGATGGAGCTAGCGCGAATGCTGGTCGTGAATGATGGCAATCCAGTGCTATTCGTGGTTTCGGTCGCTTCGTCACTCCACATGCTCTGCAAGTAGACTTTGATACAGTAGACGAAACTAATTGCAATTAGAGATGTTGTATCAAATGAAGTAGTGTTCGACTTACGTGATGAGTTGGACGAGGCCTGCCGCAGAGGCAATGCCGAGAAGCGGTCCCCAAAAGTCTTTCACGGAGTTCAGAGAATTAACGTGGCATGCGTCGCCAAATCGGAATGAAACTCCAGTGAAGGCCATGGTCATGACGAAGAGTATGGCGGCTACACCCCAGCCTACTCCCATGGAGACGTAGAAAAATGTCTGCCCCGGAACGATATCCCAGCAAATTTGCAGATGCATTGATAGAGATCGAATGAAGATCCAGACAGCTGCCGCGAGCGCGCCAGCCACAAGGAAAGCTCCGGAAAAGGCGCAGGTTAGATTGCTGAACATGTCATTCGGCGTGATCTCGTTGTAACATTGAGGCGGACGCGATCCTAGAGGGATGACAAAAGCGAGTGCCATGCAAAATATACCCACGACAAGGCATGTGCTGAGATAGTGACGTCGTGTTTTGTCTGGTGGTAGCACCACCCAGGTGATGAGAAGAAACACACATATGATCAAGCCTACCACGCTGAACCACTCTGCGACTTTGAACCAGATGTTGAAAGCTTCGCCACGTTAGATTCTCGCGTACGATAGCGATGATGTGAGAAGCTTACAGCTCGGAAAGATCCATTCCGTAACAGGACATGGCAGGCAACAGACGAGATCTGGGGATAATTGAGTTACCGGGGCGCATAATCGACCGTTAATGCCTGAGCCATGTCAGTGAAACCTGCACGTCAAAGACGAGAGAGGGCGTATCCTTACTGCCTCCATCAGATGGAAACTTGGTCACGTCCAGGAACGGCGTTGGGCACAAACCCTGAAGATTTGTGGTGGTGGTCATGTTGTGGGCTCAGACAGGAAAACGCAGCACAATATGCTTTAGGAATTGGCCGACATGAGGTTCGGGGATTGATATAAACTGGACATGTGCAGAGAAGGGCCTCGGTGGTTAAGTTGTTGAGTAGGTGAAATGGAAGAGTGACAAGGGACTTCACTATACGCTCCGGTAGGAATGGGCAAAAGATCTTCGAGAATAGCAAGCCGTTTTGATAGTCGAGGCACTAGACGGTTCGGCAGTAGAGTGATCAATAAAAAGAGAGAGTAAATCGCAATTCCAGGGAAGCAGTAGGTCGTAGCAGGGTATATACTGCTTGGGCCAGCAGGAGGGCCGAAGAGTAAAATCCCGGCAAAGCCACCAGATGCGTCGAGAGCGATCAGGGAGATGTGATATCCGAAAGGAAAGGACTGAGGACGGAAAGAGAGGACGAATGTCACAGAGTTCTGACGCAGCAGCCGAAACAATGGCAGAGGGAGCAAAAACAGAACGGGACGAGCGAGTAGGGTCGGATAGATAGATAAACGCAGACAGTGGGCAAGAGTTAGTGCCGCGTGTGTGTGGAGAGGCGGCGGTGGGCCACTGCGCTTCCGTCATCAGCCTTGAGAAATGGGAAAGGGGAGTGCATGGTGAGGGAGAGAGTATTGAGGATGGAAATGAAATCGGAGCAACCATTGGGGAATTGTGCTGACCCTAACCGAAAGTGACATCCTGGACGACCACGTCCAGGCCAGAGTGGATGAATGGTGTGAAGTTCTACTTAGCGCAGAACGTTAGCATGAGCTCGCCGTTTGGTCGACAGTGGGCAGAACAAGGGGAGTACGTCTCCACCCTGTCAGCGGTGGGCGTGTGTTCGGCACCGGGGTCTTCGGCATGCTTTTTCTCTTCGATTGATGAAGATTGGAGATGGTTTTCGACGGGTGGGAATGCACGGGGTGGTGGCGTTCAACGATCGTAGGCGGCTTCGCCGCTGTGAGTGGCTGCAACCGCTGCGCAGCGTTGAAGGTTCTGAGCGAACTGCTGCCAACCGCTCCGCTCACAGCAGCCATTCAGCGCCCAGATCTGCGATTCCCGCCTATGCATTCGCTGCTTTCGGTACTGCCTACTGCTTTTGCCAGTGGGAGAGATGCGCACGCGGCGGAGACCGCGAGACGGCTGAAGTAGGTGGTTGGCCTGTCGAGCGCCTAAAATTCTCCGACGTCCACTCCCTCTTCGGCTTTTGGCCCCAGGAGTCAGGACGCCCAAGTTCCAGCCTGTCGGACTCAGCAGCAACTGCTTCAGCAAGTACGTACCGGTTCTGACTCTCGTCCACGGAGCCTGGCCGCGGCCCCCCGTGCCAATCCTCCGCACATGCTCTGCATCGTAGTGCATTCGCGACGCCCAATGAGCACGATGCCAGCAGCGGAGCGTTGATGCGCAACCTGACTGGCTTCGCGTTCCGCGTACCCTTCGCCTGTAATTTCTCGCTCTGTTCGGTCGTGACGCCATCAAGGTATCAACTGCCCGAGTCGGCGCTTCTCCGGTGTGGACGCTGCAACGACGGGGTCTGAAGAGCGAAGAATGAGGAGGCTGGAAGGCCCGCCGACAGGGCTCTAACTGAACAAGTGGAGTGAAATTTGCGCGAGGGGGCTTTGGAGCCGTTTGTGGTCTCTGACTTCTTCGGTGAAGATGCCTAGAGGGGATGTTGCCCCTGTCCCGATAACATACTAGTGCCGGCTTCCCTTGACCTCATCCACGTCTTTCCAAGTTCCGAGCATGCGAACTTACCCCTTACGCAAAGCTTCCGGTATTTCTGCTGCTAGCACGATGCGGAAGCACGCCGACGCACATTATCAACTTCTATGCTAAGCCCTCAGACGAGAGATCTGTCTTCAGGATGCTCTACCGGCCTCCAGGCTGGTGGGCACCACGCTATCATCTCTAAGTCCGCTCGGCACACCATAACCACGCGAGGCGGAATTGCCGGCTGCCTTTTACAGTTTTAGAACTCCTGACCATCGCTTCTAGAATGCCTGCCCTTCGGCCGAGGCGTACGACGCTTGCTATTGGTACCGCGCGCTCTTTTGACAGCTTGATGCCACGCTACCGACGCCAGGTCCCGCCGCAAGTGCTTACTGCGGTTCGTATACCATTAGGTACCACCGTCCAGAACGTTGACAAGACGACGCCTTCTTGTTACTCAGTACATTTAGTTACTGGCATATCGGTCGGTTTGTTCTCGTTGGCTGGTGCGCAACAAATGCATTCTGTGAAAGGGTCGCAATAGCTACTCGTGCAGGTCTAATTCTTTGCCGATGCCTATTCGACGGTACTTGGCTCGCTACGAATTAGTGAACTCACCATCTATCTCGAACAGCCAAAGATTCGCAATTTCGCCTCGCTGCAGTCTTGTTATTATATGGCTGGCAAGCTAGTTGTTTAATATAACGTCTTTGGTTCGGTACGCCGTTCTCACTTGCCGAACGTGGACGCTAGTATTGACTACGGGTCACGTCAAGGAGATGATGCAGCAACTCTTTCCAAAGTTGTAGCTTGCTTGGTAGGCCTTATGTCTTTCCTTTTGTCCATTTCTTTTGCCCACTTCTTTTTTCCGATATGGTGCCCATTTCATGACTCGTATCTGGTCTGGGTCCAATACTGAGGAAATTTTCATTAGTTCTCCAATTCGTCCGTTCCGTCATACTTGGCAGTTCCACCCGAAGGCGAACGCGGATCGTTCTTGTTTCAAATGTCTCGAGCATTGCATACTACTATGCATTGCACAGTCTGCACAACTCATGTTACCGTCCCAGCTCCCTGGCCCCCTGCCAACATGCTGTCAAGTAGCGGCCCACCGCTGAGGCCTCCTTGCGGTCCTTGAAGTGCAGCTCTAGCTGGATTTTATGATTGTCGATCAGGTGGGAACCAAATTTCAACTCAAATGAGTTGCGCAATTCGAACCGAGACCGGGTGGCGGGTTGCTTTCGGGAACCTACCCGTCTGTAAATCCTGTTGTATAAATCAGAAGGCTTAGAATTCCGCCAGCACGTTGTTGTGGGGCCGAAACTGCCTCATGATCGAGGCATTGTGACAAGTCTGTGACGCGCAGCAGTAGTGGTTGAATCTGGACGCCCACGATGGGGACTTTGTTCTTCAACAACATTGAAAGCAGCCATGCGGCGGAGCACTTGACTGAAAAGGGAGCTCGGCGTTGATTGAACAATCTACCCAGCGGGCCACAGCAAATCTGTCCCGAAAGATACAACCTTCAAAGGTCCATCGTCTCAGATGTGTGAAACAAGAACGTCTCGAACCCAATCCCTCTCTCCGGCGTCCGGCATTTGTTTGCTCACCATTTTAAACCCTTTTAATATCTGCTCTGAAGCCTATCAGAGTGATCAATTTCTCGAAGTAGGTAGCAATCCCAGAACTTTCTATACACAATTGGCGTGAAACATGTATGCACGACCGTGACATCGCTTGCATTCCCCTCTAGACTCGAGTTGGAGCTCCGGGGAAGTAACGTTAGTGGCAGCCGCTGCACAAGATCGACGCTGTGATGCCCGTTCCTGATGATGGTCGCACGACATGCCGAACTTCACACAACGCTCTCAAACGGGTGAGGAATCATACCGGTTTGTTGAAGTGTCGTCGCAAGGAATTGCAAATGTCATTGTGATTGCAAAATGTCACTATCATCATCGCAAGGAGTGGCAAATGTCACTGTGAATGTCAGGCTTTCGCATTCATCGCACTTCAGCTTCCTATTACGCCTCTTTTTCTTTTACGTGGCCCGTCCCGTTCCGCCAACGCGCCAGATTGCATCCTACCATCAGACCACCTCGTCATGAAAAATCCAAAGCAGACTCTGCAACTGGAGGCGCCAAATTCCTCCGACCCCGGCTTCGTCCAGGGTATACGGCATTAGTTAGAGATAGAGGTAGATGCAGATGCAATCGTCTCCCAATGATACAGGCTGAAACAACTAAAACATGAGGCAAAAAGAATGCAGCGCTTTTTGTCGCCATCTTTTCACGTTGCCAACGAATACAGCGGGGGGAATCCCATCCCTCGCAGAGACTTAAGAAACATGGAAAACTCGCACTCGGAAGCTGCCTATCCCGGCAGAATCCATGAAATGGATATGATCAAAGTTGCGTGACAGGGGCACAATTAATGCATAGATGCTAAGCCCATCCATCCGTACCGCAGATATAAACATACCCATTAGGCCGATTCCAGAGTTGCTGCCCAAAAAGACAGCTCATGCAGAAGAAAAGTACAAAGTACGTTCGAAGCGTGGCGGTCAGGCTTCGTGAGGTATCATACAAGACGTGACAAATGAACAAGCATGTTCGCATGCAAAGCTGAGTCGACTCCTGGCTCTTGAGAACCCTTCTTCTTCTAGCAAGCAACGTAGGTCGGGCATAGATGATAAGACATCATGATAAAAGAGAACTAAGCAGGAATGTCGTTGTGCTTCAGGAAGCTGTAGACTTTTTCCTAGCGAAGAACCGCGATCGCGACTTGCTCCTCTTCTTCTCATCGGTGCCTTTCCGCGACAATCGGCCGCTGCGGTCTTCGGAGTCATCATCCATGTACTTCTCCTTGTAGATCCTAGTTCATATGTTAGCACAATCTCTCTCCAATGCCATCAACGGCTATGCAAAGATTCGTTCACTCACCAGCTGTTGCCCGCCATGCTCATGCCCTTGCGCTCAGCAGCGCGGTAGAAGCGCGCAGCCTTCCTAAGATCCTTCCTGCAACCAACGCCCTCGGCGTAGCAGAAGCCGGCCTCGGCCAGCGCGTCGGCGTCGCCCCAGTTGCCGGCGACCTCGAAGCAGCGCAGGCCCAGCGAGCGGTCCTGCGCCAACCCCCACCCGTTCATGTAGGAGACGCCGAGCTCGTAGACGGACAGCGCAAAGCGCGCCTTGTGCGTCTTGCGCTCGACGGCGTCGGGCACGGCGGCGGACGCCGGCCCGTTGGTTGCGGCCGACCCCGGCGCGTCGGCGCCGCCCGCCCGCGCAATCAGGTCCTCGTCGTCCGCGATCTCCAGCTGCGCCGAGTCGACGGCCCGCTGCAGCCAGGCCACGCCCTCGGCCGCGTTCGGCTTCATGCCCCAGCCGTGCCGGCACGCCAGCGCGTACAGCAGCATCGCCGTCGCGTGCCCGGCTTTCGCCGACAGCCGCAGGTGGTACGTCGATTCCTGCAGTGCCCCCGCGTCGTGCAGCTCGATGCCTCGCTGCAGATGCTCGTCTGGCGTCATGTCTGCCACCACCGTCGACTTGGTCGATGTCAGGCGTGCTTTGATCGTCGACGCGTTGGACGATTTGGTCGCTTCGCTAGCTTTGGACTGCGCGCCAGGTGACGATGCTCCAGTTTTGTGGAGTCGCTTGCGAGGCGACGTCTGTTCGGCGGAGAATGAGCGATGCGGAATGACGATGTTTGCGGGCCGCTCTTTTCGGCGTGATCGAGGTGGTGATGGTGTCTTGGCTGGTGTTGTGATCACAGGTTCTCGTAGTGAATGAGTCTCCCATGATGGACGAGCATCTGTTAATGGAGGTCGAACTTCGAGATTTTGACCTTGGAAGATGCCGTTTGGTTCGGCCGTAGTAGAGTGTGCGGATTCATCGTTATCCCAATTAATGATCTGATTGAAGAAGCGCTCAATGCCAATGGACTCGCGCTTAAGAGACTTGCCACGAGGCAGGGAGTACTTGGAATATGTGTAAGAAGATGTAGGGTTGCTTTGTGGTTCGGCAACCGCGAAATATTCATCGCTAGTGATGCTGACGGGAGTGTGCGGCAGGTCGTTGGAGAAAGGTGTAATTGGGCTATCTCCAGTATCTTGCCGAGAAGGGACTTCAAGTGACGGTCGTGTACTTGAGCTATTCATAGAATCCTGCCTGTACGGGCTGCTAAATGGCGGTTTGATATCAAAAGATGGACGGCTGAGCGGCCGGGAGTAGTTGAATGAAGGTCGAGGTAAGTTTGCACTGGCAATCGATCGTTCCGAGGCCAAAGATGGTGATCTCGGTAGGCCAGGAGGCATACGCAGAGGTGAATCACCTCGTTGTCGCGATAATGAGCTTATTGATTCACCAAGCGACAGATTCTCAATGTCCTCGGTGCTGCTGGCCAAGACCGAAGATATGTTTGGGGAAGCTTCCAGTGATCGTCCAGAGTTCGGTGACGCTGGTAGTCTGAGATTCAAAGAAGTTGGTAGAGGGTAGGTTATGGCGCGAGGGTCTGTTGATGGTGGTTGCGAAGACGCTTGTTCTGGGACTTGTCTTATCATCGATGCATGGCCTCTCTGGTCCAATAGTTCCGGTGATTGCGATCTAGAAATATAGAAATAGTCTACGGCAGGAGATTCTTGATCATTCTCGGCTACGCGTGACAGAGTATTCTCAAATGGTTGACTTCTGGCGGCTGACGACCCGCTATTTTCAGAGGCAATTACCGGATAGTGCGATCGCGGGCGGTCTTGTTGCTGTATCTCTTGCGCGCTTCGCGGTGTGATATCCTCCTCTGGGACAGGTGAAGTATCTGGGGCGCCAAACGAGTCTTCGCGGAAGTATGTTGGTCGCGGTTTGCCAAACTCGTTTACAACCGTCAACGGTGGAAGCCTACTCAGCCTCTTGCCATTGCGATCTTCCTCCTCAAATTTCTTGGCAAGGAGTCTACTCTGGAAGGCGAATGCGTCGAGAGGTGACAGCGCTGGTGGAACGGCTCCGGTCTGTGGAGTTGGCAAGTTACCGTTCGGGGTCAGGAAGTATTGTTGTACTACTGGAATGGAGTTATCGGTAGACGACAGGTCTATGAAACTTGGTCGTTCGGCCATTGTTGCTGGCTCGAGCAGCGAGCGACAACTCGGGAGTGGTCTTCGTCAGAGTATTCCGAGGTTGCGCCAGATGTCGCAGTTGTTTGCGGTTGTTGCAGTTGTGTCTTAGACCGCTATCTGCGCAAGTGAGGAGTAAGAGTTGGCGCAAAGGAAGAGGATATGGGGGTTAGAGGATCGTCTTTGTTTTTCGAGGGCTGAATTCGCCGGGCTGACATAGAGTCGGTCGAGTTTCGAAATGGGAGGCTGAGCGGGTGGCGATGGCGAAGATACAGGGGTGAAGCTGATTAACGAGCGGCAATCGATTCGGCCAGAGCAACTTTGACGACAAAGCGAAGGACGGCAGTGAAGGTAAAGATAGAAATGGTGAGATTCCCAGACAAAGCTAAGAAGCAGGCAAAAGTTGGCAGAGGAACGAGAGGATGTGGAGAGAAAGAGTCGGGCCAAGCTTGTTGTTGGAGTGTTGGATGTGGTCTTGGCGGGCTGCTATTTTCTTCCACCGTCCCCAGTCAAAAGTTGTTGCAGGTTGCTGCGCGCCAGGTTCGAGAACCTGTCGAGAGCCACCCCTTACGTGGCCATGCTCTGATTGATGACCAAGTATTCTCAAATCTTGGCTGCTGGCGCCCTCTGTTCAGGGCGTAGTTGTCAATAACACAACAGCTGTGATGAGGTCCCAGCAGGTCTTCGATGGGCTTGAATGGGTGGGGCCCTCGCCCTCCACCCCGTACGTTTTGGACCTGCACTTAGGGGCCACAACGCGCCAACTTTACTTTTAATTAACGTAACAGCCCGCCTGGACGAGTCAGATCGAGGCTCGAATTCCCGTTGCGTGCAAATTATTGATCAAACGGCAACCGCCAGCGCCTCATCAGAGCCTGATCGCGCTCGTTCTCCTCCGCATTTTGCGCATCGCGTGGCTCTATTGGCGTAGCGCGAGCGCGCAGCAGAAATGAAGCCACACGGTCCATCGCCTTCAGGTGTCCAGCTAGCAAAAAGTATATGAACTACCGCTGTACCACCCAATTGCTTCGCTGAGTGCCAGTCCATTGCCAGCTACTCTCGCTTGAACTGTCTTCCTCCCTTTTCTCCAGACCCACTCCGTTACACGTTTGGCACTAGAGGCACGAAACGGTCTGCGCGCAGGGATGGCATGCAGATGCAGACGGGACCCTGAGTATTGGTGTGCGCCACGGGCTCGGAGGTTATCCCGATGCAGTCGCCGCGAACACATACTCGTACCTGTAAGTGCGCTGCAGAAATGTGTTTTCGTCGCATCCTAGTACGTCCTACATGCGGCAAAATCGAGACTATGCTATTACGGTAGATGCTAATTTACCTCTCCTTCTACCATGACCCTTTCTCCTCTCTATGGCTCGTGTATTCAATCAAAGGTTCCCCGAAAACGCTCTCCATTTACGGCGTCATAAAGAGCCGTCAGAACCACCAACATCGACGAAAACTTCATGTGAGATGTTCCAAATCCCGAGTGGTGATGCCTTGTTCGTGTCCTGTCGAACGAGAATGCCTAGCCATACAGGATATCCTAGTAATGAAAAGTCATGCCCCAAGATGTAATCCACCTAGATTCCACCGCTCTCGACCTTCTCCCACGTCTGCGATGCCTCATCAATCTGTTGAGGTGTTGCGATCTCCGCCAGCGACATCCTCCTGAGGCCCAGCATCCAACCGATAACGCTCGAAGGGACCAGTTTACCTATCAGGTCGTATGCCACACTTCCACGGCCCACTCTCCAAGTGTTGTACGGGCTCTTCGCCGTCAAAGCATCGAACACGACATGATGCAGTTCCCGTAATGAACTACCCTTTACCACGCTACCGCTCTCGCCGAAGAGCCCTCTGCTCTCCGCCAACCGGCTTTGAGTGATGAAGTTCTGCGCGTAGAAAGTTCTTGCCGACATGGGCCAAGCGTAGGTCCGAGATTCGCTGATGGGCTGGAGCGAGTTCTTGGGACTGTAATTGCTGCAGTCGAAGCTGCCAAGCTTGATCGAAATTACGGGGATGCCGAGCGTGCTGAGTTCGCGGCTCAGCGTGGTTGTGAAGCCATCGAGTGCCGAAACCACCATGTTTTCGATCGCGTGGAAGGGCGGTCGCAGCGACGAAACGATGCTTGGTGTGAGGACCAGCACCCGAGACTTGAACTCACATATCGTGGGCAAGAAAGCCTGTACCGTCGCTATAGTCTTTAGAACTTTGGTGTCGATGGCGTCCGACCAGATTTCCGCTGGCAATGTCTCGATTGGTCCGGATAAATAGAGCGGATCTGGGACAACGATGAGACCGGCAAAGCTGAGCTCGTGAGGGGTTGCGCCGGAGAAAGCGTGATGTTTGGTGGATAGGAGGTTGTTGAAGCGATCAATTGATGTCTGTGTACTCAACGGCTCAACGAGGTCAAGGTGGAATGGCCGAAGATCAGTTCGAGCCTCTCGCTGTACCAACTGCTCATCCTCTTGCGTGTTTACAATGCAGTAAACAATGAAACCGCGTCGTTCAAGGTCGAACATTAGAGACTTGGTGATGGGCGATGTAGGTGGACCGGCAATGACAACGACCTCTTTTCTCGCGCCATTTCCTGCACGCTTAGCTCTTCTCTTTCTGCCTTGTGCTCTCTTGGTTGTATATATAAGAAATGTGCCCGTGCCAAAGAAGGCTAATATCGCAACGGTTACTGCCTTATGTCGTGAGACCCAGCCAGTAACACGTCCAACGAAGGTTCCAGGGACAACAACTGGAGGAGGCGCTTTGTATGGCTTAAGAGATTCCGGTATCAAGTGTGTAGATGACAGAAAGTCTTTTATGCTGCCGGCTACATTCTCGAATTGTCTGTCGGTTGCATCGAAGATACCTGCCGTGAACTTCCGAACGTCAGATGAAATGCCTGCGAGCTGTCACGCTTGTTAGCCAGTATGTCCCACAGCTTCGCGTGAATGCTCACAATGTCCAGAAAATGCTGATCATCACTCGTCATCGTGTTTTACTTTGAAGGAACGAGGTCTTGGATGAGGTGGCGAGATGTGCCAAATAGTAGGTAGTGGTGGGGTTCACAGGAAGGTCTGCGATGGAAGCTCAGGGATCTGGCAGCCTGTGACGTGGGTAGCGTTCAACTACCTACTTCGAAAGCATGCCGTTCTAAATGCACAATTATTTCCACAGCTATAATTTTCAAAAAGCAGGCATTGCCTCGATTTTTTAAATGGCGGTTCTCACAATTAGTGATGAATTTGGACATGTTCCTCTATCGGCTGAGTATGTGCTATGCATTATTTACTCTGGCTCTTGGTGCGTCCACTTACTCCGTACTTCATCTACATTGATTCCACACAGCTCAGCCTTCTTTACCAAGGCCTTGGCCTTTCCTACTACCGGAACATCAATCATCTTACCATCCAGTGTCCAAGCACCTCTACCCTGCTTGTCTGCCTTCTCATCTCCGATGACCACTCGCACCGCCCACTCCACTTCTTGATCGCTTGGTTGAAATGTCTTCTGAGCTACCTCTACCTGTGTAGGATGAATGAGCTGCTTTCCATTGAATCCGAGGTTCTTGCCTCCTATGCACTCCTCCTCCAACGTCTTCAGACCTTGCTCCCCTTTGTACGATGTGCATACAAGATCAATTGTCGAAGGGAGCTCGTGGGCTCGGCATGCTGTGGCTATGGCAGACCGTGCGTAGAGAAATTCAGATAGCGAAGGTGTTCTCGTCAAAGACATATCGAGTGCGAAGTCTTCCGCCGCAAAAATGAGTCCCGAGAGGTACGGTGAGGCTTTACATATTTCGGAAAGATTTGAAAGTGATTTCGCAGATTCTATGAGAGCAAGAAGCCGTAACGGATATCTTGAGGATGACTTGGGCGATGTTGTAGGGTGTCTATCCGGTAATCGATGTCGGATAACATCCGTTACGAAGTGCAAATCTGCTGCAGAGTTTACTTTCGGGATGACTATCGCATCCAAGTTCGGTGCTTGCAACTACTCATTTTGCTTAGCGAATGTACGGCCTGGGTTCGTCCACACATCAAAATACATACTACTTCTGTCAGATCATCCAAAGCTAGCCCGCTCTCCACCGCATTGATGCGAACGGCCTGTTCCCGTATTCCATCTGGCCTGGGCTGTTCGAGGAATTGACGAAGGTTGGTTCTAGCCTCTGCTTTTCTTCCTGGAGTTACCGAATCCTCCAAATCGTAAGCCACACAATCTACATTTAGCCCGCGAGACTTCTCAAGAAATTTCTTCGACGATCCGGGCACTGAAAATAGTGTTAACCAAAAGATCCGAGGTACAATGCAGGGGAGGCAGAGTTACCATACAGGAGAGCCCGCCGAACGATTGCCGTCGCCATAGTACAATGGCACTGGGACAGGCAACGACAACAGATATGTAGCAGAACAGTAGCGGAACGAACGACCGGATATAGGAACTGAAGTTGCGGAAATGTTCAGAGTTCTGATGACGTTGGCACTTGAGTATCGGTAGAGAAGCCGAGGCCAGGAATCTCGCCGCCAACAGAAAAAAGGTAGAGAGAATACGCAGGCTAAGTGGCTTGCGAAAGCTTAAGTCTCCTCACAAGCTCAATGATTTCTCGAAGGGGATGCGGCTCTGATAGTGGTTGAAGCTTGAAGCGAACCTAACCACTGTGCATCCTCTCGAATGAAACAGATTAGGGACCTTCCAGTGAGCCTAAGAACACCAGAATGGTGAAAATATCCGAATCATGAATTCAGAACCTCATCTATTTCAGGAAGATTAAGTTCGAGAGAATAAAAGTCTCGGGCCAGTTCGAAGCACTAACTATGTACTCCGTAGTTACTCCGTCGTTTAGTTACGGAGATGCACGTCAAAAGTTTTGCCCAAGCATCAAGGCATCGACAGCTTTGTGCCTTACCAGCGTCCCTAAAAGAATAGGGGTAGGGCCCCGTAATTAGTGAGACTTCGCCATTCTTAGGGCGTCACTCCACTAATGTGGCCGCGGTTGTCTATTGATGCCTGAAAAATATTTATTGATGCCTGAGCAAGACTTTTGACGCGCATCTCCGTACACACATGCTGACTAAGCAAGATTTATCGGCGCGACGTTTTACCGACAAGGCTTGCTTCATCTTATATCTCGCTGGTACTCTTAACATTCCTTCAACAACACCCTCACAACAGTGAGTGGACTCTTGGTATCCACGAGCAGGGAGCGAAGAGTCAGCCTGAGCGCTTAACTGTAGTCGGAATGAAGCTCAAATTCAAGACCGCCGAAGGAAACGACTTGACCTCGATCGCGCCACCTGCACCTGGGACAAGCGATCCGCCTACACAGCCTACAGAGCCTAAAGTCAAGATATCCTTCAAGAAGAAAACTAGCACGGAACAGACAGAGCCAACTGCAGCACCCACAGCTTCAGAGCCTCCAAAGCCCAAGCGACAGTACAACAAGAAACCGAAGCCTGAAAAAGATGAAGATACTCCCAACTCAGCCAAGAAAGCACCAGCAAAGAAACGCAAAATTAAAGCTGAAGATGATGGGGAGACAGCTACACCTCCGGCAAAGAAGCCTAAGCCAGGCATCAGACTCAGCTTTACCGCGCCGAAAGCCGATGACTCTGTACCTAAAGCACCCACGACCAAAGTGGGAAAAATCAGAATCCCAAATACCGTATCCTTCAAGCCTCCCGTGCGTTCAACATCTATACCGCATTTGAAGGTTCATGCTCGCGGCAAGCCTCCTCCTCGCCCTGTTGGTGTTGGATATGACAGCGAAGGAGAAGAAATCGAGGAAGACCCTGCTATTGAAAACCAGATCATCCTTAGCTTCATGGTTCAAGATGAGAAAAAAGATGCTGAATATATACGCCAGATGATCAACGAGCGCAAGATTGGCGTCAGAGTGCAAGAAGGTGGCGCAGATATAATGATTCGGTTCTTCTCAGGGTCTGACAGCAGAAGAGCGGTAGTTACGGTGAGAGGTCGGCGATATGCCGCGATTCTTGTCGACCTTCCGTGTGTCATTGAGTCGATGAAGGGCTGGGACAAACGCAACTGGTGGAAAGTTGCAGACATATGCCAAAAGCTTCTTGTCACAGGTTCTGTTGCTACGGACGAGGAAGCAAGGACATATCCTATTCCACCAGAAATCGATTCCAAGCACTGGCTCTATCCGCATGGGTTGACACCGCCGATGAAGTGGGTCCGAAAACGACGTTTCAGACACAATGTGAACTTTCGTCGCATAGAAGAGGTTGAATCTGCGGTAGAGGCGCTGCTAGACAAGAATGAAGACCGCCGGGAGGCAGGTTGGACTATCACCCATGAATTCCTCGAACCCGGCCAGGAGCTCGATCAGGACGACGCCGAAAACGACGATGAGGCTGATTTCATTGAAGCATCGGAGCTTGAGCTCGATCAAACACAGACTGGAGAAATGGTCGAAGATGATGATGACTTGACGAGACTGATGGAAGAAAGCTTCGCAGAAATAGACGGCGAAATGGAAATCGAAGCGAGCCCAGCAACCATGACTCCAAGCGCAGCAATGGAACATCGCCATAGTCCAGAGGCTCTCCTGCAAACAGCGATCACCTCTGACTCAGGTGTTACGCCAGCATCACAAGACGAAACTGGAGATGAAGCTATGGAGAGTGGTGACGATGATGAAGGCGAGGTTAACGAGGAGGACGAAGAAGAGAAGGCGAGACAGGACGAGCTTGCTGAGCAGAGAGAAGAGATCCAAGATCTTCGCAAGGAAATTGCCGCCTTCGAGGAGCAAGCCAAGAAGCAGACAAATCCAATGCTTAAGAAACGTGCCGTTGATAAGGCAAAGAGTCTGAAGGCCGAACTAGAGCTCAAACTCGCTGGCCTCGGAGACGACGAAGAAGAATAGGGGCGGAGACGCGTGACACACGATAACATCCTATCTCGCCCTAGGTTTGAATCACTAAGTCATTGTTACCTGGTCGGAGACAAGTGATCTCGCATAGTTTTGTCTATTGGTTTCGATTGTATAGTATCAGTATCATACTTGTGCAATCAGAAATCCCTAAGCCACGTTTTGACACCGATCTAAATGTGAATCTATGGACCTCTTCATTAGACCATATTACATTAGGTTAAGCAGTTCGTGGCATTGTGGACCAGCACAAAGACCACGTTAGCTTGTCTCAGGGTATCGCAGGTCATAACGAGCGTCAGCGGCACAGCAGCCGGAGTCTATATTGCCAGATAGCGTCAAGGCAATGCCATAAAAGCTTCCAACATCTTGGGAAAAATCGGAGTCCCCAATCCCGTCAGTGGATCCCAGCCTGGAACAGCGGTAAATCCTGTGGTGCCGCACCCTTGATTCGATCCAACTGTTACATCCTTCATCATCCTGTGATAAGTTAGCTATAAGTCCAAATGGTCTCATCGTTCAAGTGGTTGATTCTCACTCGGGATTCTGATACAGAACGTTATTCAGGAAACCCACAGAGCTCTTTCCTGCATTGAGCCTCTCCTCATTGATCAGCGTTATAAGACTGCCGAACATGGGCGCACTGGCACTCGTCCCATATACAAGCGAATAGTTACCATCGACTGCAATCACATAGTTTGCACCATTGGCGCTTACGTCGGGAAAGCCACGCGACCGCTGGCTGTTGTTGAAACGATTGCTTCCATATGGAGGTGCGTGCTTTGCAAAATACGTATGCACCGCCGACGCCTGATAGTCAGGCATGCTGAAGACATTGCTGAATCCGCCGCCTGAGTGGATTACAGTTTCGCAAGCTTGCTCGGGCTGTGTGTTAGTTGCGTCTGCTAGGACTTGAGCGATGTTGGTGTTGTTTTGGACCTGCGTTGCACCAACAGATGTAATGTACGGACATGTGCCGGGGAAACTGGGGTTGAACATGCCAGTCGCTGCGTTCGTGCCTGTGTAGTTCCCAGTCGTAGGGTCGATGCAGCGGCCTAGGTTACCCGCGACACCATAGTCGCCGGAAGAGTAGAGTACGGTGACCCCTTGCAAACCTAGTTTCATGTACTCCTGACATTGGCGTTGTGCGTACGCTGGCGTGACATCTGCCTCGTTGAGGCTGTATGATGTCGAGATAACTTTGGTAGCTGAGTAGCCACCGCAATTGGCAGGTCCAATGTACCCATCGGGTGGATCTGGATAGACTGCGTCATCGTTGGGGTCATCTCCGCCTTCAAAAGTGCAATATGAACCGTCAATCGCGTCGAGAAAATTATTGAATGAAGCACCTTCGATTAGATCGCCAACCTGGAAAAGGGTGACAGTTTGGGGATAGATCAGTGACATTGCAACTTGAAGATCCAGGTCGGATTCGCCGTTAATCTCGAAGCTTTGGTTGGTATTGAGAAGAACACCTCCATCGACAGATTTGAATGTTGGCCGCGCGCCAACCTGCTTTGTGGAGAAGTTACTGAAGAATATATCCAAGTCTCCAGGTAGATACGACTGAGGCGTATACTCGACGATACCATAGCTATTTTGTGAATTTGCAGTTGTTCCCACTGAGAATTGATATAATGATCGCAGGCAATCCGGTGTGATTTGTTCGTCACAGTTCTCCAGCTGTCCTGAGACTTCGGAGGGTGCTAGAGTAGCGCCTTGCTTTGGTAACGCTCCCGATACGGTGCCAATCGTGGCGGCGAATCCAGTACGAATGCTGCCAATTGCGTTTGGGTCCACTCCATTTATATTTTCTTGGCGCTTCATGGATTGTCGATGCCAAGTTCTCTTCGTGTTCGCTCGCTTGCGCCGTTGCTTGGGAGTGACTTTGGCATCGAAGTGGACGGTAGGCGTGATGAAGTCGACCAATTTCGAAATATGAGCTGGAAGGTGATAACTATGGCAAGCAACTTGTCTTGTCCGGGTCATTGTGTGCTCAAACATGAAGTATTCCGTTCTCATAAGTCTTTCAGCTTCCAGTATTGTCGTGTTCACGTATAGCCAATTCATCCCTTGCGAAAGCTTGACTCGATTTCTTACAATACCGAATTCACTTAACCAATTTCTCACTGTTTGAATGTCTTGTTCACTGTAAATTGTTAGACTAGTATTATACTTCGTTGCGACTGTCGAATATACCTAGGTGCAAATGTCTCTGCAACCTGCTTTGCTGTCCAGTGCTGACCATACTTCGCCGAATGTGGGTGCGATACATCGTACATAAAATCGTCAACACGGTCTAGGTTTCTCTGCTTTAATGCAATTCTCAAGGGAATGACTGCTTGACGATCCAACTTTGAACGCTGAATCCAATCAGGAGGAGGCCTGCTTCTCATTTCGTGCAACACGTGAGAGACAGTAGGAGAAGAATATACATGAACAACGAAAGAAAACACAAAAGACAGGAAAAGGAGATGCATATTCAAAGACGCCGAATGAGCAACCCGTGAGGTCGTCTAGACTTCCCACATGCCTAGAGTATCAGGGATTCTTCCATCGGCTTTCTATATCGGCGGTAGACAATCGTGGCTTACCTTCATGTTTTAAGAATGGTTCCAACATAAGATACGTAGTCATGCGATAAAACCTCGCACGTCTTGAATGCTATAGGGCGAAGGAAGCGGAAATCTATCCTGAGACCATGAACTCTTTACCACCACGCATCAGAGGCTGCTGGGTAATCTCTATGAATAGAAGAACCTTGGCTAAAGAGCCTCATGAACCGTATGGTTGGATGAATGGCCTTATCAGGGCGAAACAATTGTGAGGTCTGCGGTAGCTTGCGTATGTTACGAAAGTGTCTACGACCAAACCTAGCCGCTTAGTTTGGATTCTGTGGGAGAATGTGTAGCATGATGCTTGTTCGCATAAAGCCAGCTTGACACAATCGCCAGTTGCATGATCTTTAAGATCTGGAAGAAGGTATTCCTGCATTTGTGTAGAACCTGATAGAAGAAAGCGACGCTGGTTTTGACTTCTGTTTACCAGTAAAGAATGAACGAAGAAGAGATGAAAAGCGTACCATTCCTGTCGGCTAACTTGGAGGTCACTTGAAACATGCGACGTCGAGTGTCACGACGCATGTCCTCGCGTGCTTCGTTGGTAGTTAGAAATGCGCAACCCACGACGCGTTCGCAATGCGAAGAGCTAGTGATTCAAGGACTGCGTTCATTACCGTATAGCTAATTTCGTGCAGACTTTGTGGAAAATAGGACCGATAATCCCGATTAGCAACAACTCACAGTTCAAGAGCCATCAGAAACGTCGCCACGCAGGTGAATCCATGAGGAGCGCATTTGCTTGTTCCCGTGAGTTTTGTTTGAGATTATTCTTCCAAGTGCATCCGGAGGAAAGGCTCCGAGGTAGTTCTGGACACCAAGTTTTGTCGGAGCTGGACCAGGATGACATACGAGGTCTCCGAGTCGGACATGTTTCATGGCGATCGGAATCCAAAATGTTGTCAGAAAGTTTCCATTCGTAGACACAATCATGCGTTGTTATACTACTGAGGGGTCACCGCCCTACCTCTCCGAACTTTCAGGATTCTTTCAGGTAAACATTTAATCAACACTCAACTGCCTCGGTCGGTTCTCAGTGTTGGATAGATTAAGTCTTAGAGGGATCATACGAGCAATATAACTTACGTTAGTGCGGCAAGACGAACGTGGAATGCAGTATGGTCTCTTGCCGCAAGCCGGCTTAGGCTTCGCGTGTAGACATGAGACCCTCCAACTTGGAGATTCCCATAACCAAGCCTCACATGCACTCAAGCTCGAGTTTGATGATGGATCGACATTGCGCTGCAGTGGTATACAATGACTTGAAGAACATGTTGACATTTGTGGATTACGGGCCCCCTCCTCCGCGGATTCAAGCCATGGAAGCGTTGTTACTTTCCATATACAATTGACATTCAGTGGTGTGATTCGCAATGATCTCGCTGAGGAGTTGGCATAGTCTACCCTTTTTTCTTACACAAGAAGTCGTCCTTGGTACATATAACCTTATACCAAGTAACTAGATGTCGGTTGTTCTTCGCCTCATTCTTCCTCATGCAACTGTAGACAACAGACCACTTTGGGAGTATGGAAACGCTCCGCAATCCATAACGCCCGTAGCCTGACGGGGTTATTGACTGTTGTCATTCAAATGAATCGTACACCAGTCCCCTACCCATCTATATGCTAACAATGACACGGTTGTGGTTGCTAGAAATACAATTCTACCGGTCAAGTCTTCGTATGATTCGTTACGCCTTGGTAGAAGTAGTGGCCGTCGCAGTTGATGAAGACGTGGAGCTAGAATGGCCATTGTTGGTAAGGTTGAGAGGAACCCCGGCCGCTTGCAGTGCCGAACCGACGTCGAGTTGTGCTTGAAGGGGCACGGCTTGGAGTGCTTCCTCGAAGTAGGGAATGTGCTGACCATTCACGATGCTGCTATTGCCGATAATGGTTACAGGAAGTATACCGTTGGTGTAATTTGTGGTAATCAGGTCGAGAACAGTAGTCTGGTCCGAAACTCCAGTGAAGTTGAAGACGTTATTTCCAGGGATGAGTGTTAAGTTTGGAATCGTGTTGTTGCCGATGTATTGACCGCCGACATACAGATTCAGCGTGACCTCGCCCATTTCCACGGAGATATTGGTAGGATTTGGTATGTATACTTGGCCCCTGACGTCGCTCCCGTCCGCGGCTGGGAGCAAACTGACGCTAAAGTTGAGAACTTTGAAGCCCTGGAGGCCGTTCATACCTATCGATGTTCGTTAGTACCAGCGCTTGAAACGATGGATTTCTGCATGCTAAGAAGTACCTGGCGACGTTATAACTTTATTAAAGTTCACATGGGCCGCTGGAAATGCCTCCTCTTTAAGCGTGGTCTTTCCGCGCATGGCAACACGATATGTATCGCTCTGAAGGATCAGTTTGTTGTACGCAATAAACTGGTCCATGTTCGTAATAGTGAACTCCTGGTCGACGACGACATATTTTGTGCTCAGAGATTGAGTCTGAGGGACTTCAAGATAGCCGAAAGGGATGATATTGGGCTCAGTATCCTCCAGGAATAGCGAGGCATTGAAGGCTTCAATTGTCGGATGGAAAGTGCTATTACTTTGGCTGATGGTGACCAGGTGCAAATGGACTGAGTTTGGAGTCGCACCCGTCACTATTTGCTGGTAAAGCGAAAGCGTGGCGGAATTGAGTTGAGACTGTGCAATGGACGGCATTGCGACATAGAGTAAAATGAAAATGAGAACGAGGGAAATGGCAAGGAATATTATCAGGTGCAGCCACCAGAATCTAGAGGGCGTTAGAGTTGGCGTGAACAGCATATTCGATATCAACAACAGTACCTTGCGCAATGACGATTGAGCCTGCTACGAAATGACCCTCGCGGTTGGGCTGTGTAGTCGGTGGGAATGCCCTTGGTCGTATGGGCGCCGACCTTCCAATCATTTTCGTTATCGCTCGCCATTTTCCACCTTCAACTGCTGAAATTTGGCGTTGACAAAGAAAGACAAAGGGGAGAAAATCGACTTGCGCCAAGGGTTCAAAGAAATAATGGAAAGAACAGGCCGCAGCAACAGTGATTCCTCTCGCACAAGTTGAAAGATCAAGCTCGAGGATGTCACGATGTTTTTATGTGTGGTAGGGTATGGGTGCACATGTTCGCCTTCTGGAAGAAAAAGCAAGGATTAGCACGCAATGGAATGGATTGAGAGGTGGGCGCAGATGCACAAGCGGGCGGAATGCACACCCTCTAACAATATCAAGCGGTCGCACAGCGTCCATACCGAGGGCACACATAGGCCAATGACGATATTAAAAGGGTGGCCTAAACGGGTATATGTCCGATACAAGATGCGGGTGGCCACGTTGAGAGGTCAAGGATTCGATGCAGCAAATCTTCGAGGCTGCCCGGATTCTGCGGCTGGCTTGAAGTTTCACCATCACATGGAAGCATTGGGCAGGAAATGGGGAAGGGCCGGACAATACGACAAGAAAGGGGGGCCAACGGACCAAGGGAAAGGGGATGCCGAGCAGCAATTGGCGGGGAAGATCTCTGCGGTGACATCGGAGCGTAGCTGGAATCGAGCCCGCCCGACCGCGCGACTCGTAGGAGCCAGCAGATGCTGGTTGGCGCGAGATGTAGAGTTGAGCATGTGAGTATGAGAGGGTAAAAGCTGGAGGCAATGGCGGGAGCCGCAGAGTACGCGCGGCGCCACGTGTGGTCCTTGTAAAGCCATGGTGCAAAATCTAAGCGGAGAGGCCATCCCCAGATGGCAAAAGTGGCCATTGACGATGGCTAATGTGCCAAACTGCGCCAGCGGACATTTGCACAGAACCGTGATCTGATCCGCATTGCGCAGCTATTGGAACGCCGCGCCGCTCCGATACCTTCCTACTCCAGTCTTTGGATTGGTTTTCACTTCGCCCATCGCTTTGCCGCATGAGATTTCCCATCTTGCACAGATCGTGCTCGCTTGTGAAAGTCGCATCTTTGCAGTACTGTCGAACTTGATGCCGGAGATGACATGCCGATATGCAACGGCCACCTCTCGAAGATCCTTGAGTCGCTGGGGTATCTGTTATCACCTCAGATCCGGTGTTGACTGTCTGAGGTTCTCCTACCTCCGTTTCCAGCGTTTCAGTCCGAACTGGCATGAGACTAGACGAATATCGGTGGCCATCCGGGATGAAGGATATTACGACGCTATTGTAACCGTAAACATAGCATGCAGTTCGACCGTTGCTGTACGATCAATGTTTTGTAAATATGTTCGAGCGGTGCCTCGATTGTGTCAATAATCAACTCCTTGAGTGGGGATGATCGATTGCAGCGAACGGAATAGGTCACCGCTGCGAGACATCAAATTGATTGCATTGCTTTAATGAACTTTTTCAGCTTGACCTTCGAACTGAATAACTGATGCACCAGATACCATAAAATCAACCATTCGAGATCTGAGCAAGATGATGTAGAATATAACATTCCGGTACAAACCACGTGATCCTTATCGATACTGAAATTAAGCTGTTCTTTTGTTTTGCGGCAAGCCTTGATGAGCTGCTCTGCAATCAATCAAGTCGCTCCTCCTGGAGCTCTCTGAAGCGAAGTGCCGAAGATGGCACCGCTCTGGGGTTCAGGTAATGAAGTAAAAGAAAGCACTTTGCGGTCAGAAGATGAAGATGAGAGCGAAGAGGACTACATGACGATGGTGATTCCTGACGTACAGGGGCCCGAATCATCTCTTCAAAGACGTCGTCGAGAAGCGCGTGAGGTAAGTTCCAGCTCTGAATCCATAAAGCTAGCGGTCAAACTGAGATGTTCTGCCAGGGCGAGATCCGAGGTCGCATGAAATCCAAAAAGGAGCTCGAAGAAGATGAATTAGCAAAGCGAGAAACAGCCTTGATGACCCCCATCGATGCTTCGAATAAAGGATTTCAGATGATGGCGAAACTGGGTTACAAACCTGGTTCAACACTAGGGAAAGCCGCAGATGCTCGGACAGAGCCTATACGGATTGCTATGAAGGACGACAAGAGTGGTATCGGAGTGGAGAACGAAAAGAAGAGGAAGTTTAGAGAAGCAATGGAAGCTAGGGCGAAGCGTACAAAGGCCGAAGAAACACACAAAGTCGACTACAGAGAGCAGATGCGACTCGAACGCGAAGAGGCGAAGGTAGAAGGTCAGCTCAAGAACGCGCAGAAGGCAATTGAGAATCTTGAGAATAAGAGAAGCAATGACTCTCAAGTGGTAGAACAAGAAACAGACGCACATACAAAAGAAGATGTGGACGGCTCGTCCGTAGTGGACAAATTACCGCTGAAATCAATCGACGTCGTCTGGAGAGGACTTATTCGTCAGCGAAGGCAACAGGAGGCTGAGCGCTCCAGGCAACGCCTGTTCAAAGATCACTTGCAGAGAGTTACTGAAGATGATAGCGACGAGGAAGGACTCGGAACCGACTCGAAGCCCGGACGCACAAAGAGCCAGGTCTTCGTTGAAGAAGACGTAGATGATGAAGATGAAGAGCTGGACGAATTTAATGCTTTACAGGCTCAAGAAAGGCTGAGAAGAGTAGTCGAATATTTAAGAGAGAGATATCACTACTGCTTTTGGTGCATGTATGAATATCCCGACGAGCAAATGGGAGACTGTCCTGGACTTACAGAAGATGAACATGAATAGACGAGTAGTACCGCTTCGGTATAGATTAATTTTAGTAGAAGGGAAACTAATATTACACCATGCAACTCTTAATTTAGCCTGACAACATTAAAGCTCTTCATGCTCGACATTTTGTGGAAGCCTTAATTCGTACAATTGTTGCAATGGTCCGTGCGTTGCCGTGTACGTGAACTCGTGTTAATTGAAGCGCGCTTCAGTGATTTTCAAAACTGCGACCGCCATCTGCGCATATGGACCACCAAGCTGCATATGTTTTTGCCCCAGAGAGCAATCGACCAGTCAAGAGACGTCGAGTTGAACTAGATGGATTACAATCATCGTGGCCCATCCGCGAACGAACGTTTCAAAAGCTCTGGACCGATCAACGAGCCAGAATTGATGAGGTTGTAAAGGACGCTAATAAGAACACACAGGATAGAGTTGTCCAATTTCTCAACGATATTTTGAATTCGGGCTCCGATGGTAGCCTACCCTGTGGATTCATCCTTGGAGATCTCGACAGCACGGTTCATTCGTCCTTTTTTCAACAGCTTGATACTACATTAGGAGGTCTCGAGGGAAGACTTCATGTACAGCTGAAAGCGTCCGAGTGTCCCAATCTTAAGGCTTTGCTCAAGTCTCTAATTCAAAAGGCCATATCGGCAAAGGATAGCCTGGAAGACGAACTTACCAATGGAATTTCTACCGGCAATGGACGAAAGTTGCTCGATTACGATCTTGAAGTCCTCCAGGATTGGGTTCGGAAGACGAGAACGACTCAGGTTATTGTGACATTTCAAAACAGTGAAGCGTTCGATGGACATGCCCTAGCCGAAGCAATCGAACTCTTCAGGTAAGTGATTTCGCTTCATTCGTGGATGTACCATGTCACTAAGAGTCGTAGTCTCTCGCTGCCGCAAGTTCCATTCGCACTACTTTTCGGAGTAGCAACGTCAATCGAGAATCTCCAGGATAAACTTCCACGAGCCAGTCTTCGACTTATTAACGGCCAGCAGTTTGACGTGGTTCAGAGTGACGCTGTGCTCGAAAACGTCTTCCATCAAACTACGGCCGATCCAACCACAACGCTAAGGTTAGGCCCGCAGCTGAGTCGTCTCCTCCTCGATAGGAGCTGCGATCAAATTGCAGGCGTGGAAGATTTTAGCGATGCATTACAAGTATGTACAATCATACAACACTCCCAATGGCAGCTAACATACGTAAAGTATGCGTACATGACCCACTTCTTTGCCAACCCGCTTAGTGTGTTTCTTTGCGACAACTTGTCTTTTACGGACGTCTCGAGTGAGCATTTCGATGCCTTACGGAATCTACCATCCTTCAGACAGTACGTTTTCATTCGACATCCTAGACTTTCTTCAACCTAACTTGGTTAGACTTGTCGAAAAATCAGTGAAGGAAGGCAAAGACTTGGATCTTGTGAAGTCTTGGCTAGACTCGAACTATGCGCTCTTCCAATGCGTAAAGTCTAAAATGATCACCGCGCAGATTACGATCTCACACATAGTACGAGCTGTCGATGTTCTTGCCATGTGCCACAGTGTCATCCTGAAGGCTTCGCGCGGGGCTCGTAGCTTCTTCTATATTGAGGCTCTACAAAACGGGTTACGAGATTCGTCAGCGGTGCGGGAAGTACTACTCGCTATTAAACGTGCTCCCTCGGATCAGCTTGCTGAGCTGCTTCCCGCCATCGCAGGGGTCATCGGATATGCCGACGTTCAAGAGCTAGGCTCGGTTCAGCTGAAACTGCAAAATCTTCTCAACTCAACCAAATCTCGCGCGCCCTTGCGTAGTGAACATGATGTGCGCAATGAAACCATGCGAACGACGGTGATAGCGCATAAGGTCGAACTGAGCAGACACAAAGAGAACTTATCCAAAAGTGACGCCGCTTACTCCGAGATATTGACTATCTTTCACAACTGGCTGCAGTCGTTTTTCGATGCGCTGTTTGTTCAATTGGACAGCGTGTTCCTCAACGAACTCTGTATATACGACCAGCGGGGAGCTCATCGCGCCGTCTTTACACCCAAAACTAGGTTTGCAATTGAACGAGCTCTGTCATCGCCGTTCGACTATCTCGGCTGCTCTTGCTGCGCCCCGGACGAAGAAAATCACAACGGCGACATCAGTCTCAAAGCATCTCATCCCGCTACTGCAAATCTATATCTGCTCTATCTTGAGTCTGGCCCGCTCATAAACGTTAGCGATCTCTGGTCTGCATTTAGTTCAATTATGGAGGACGAGGAGAAGGATGGGAAGGAAACAATGGCAGTCTTTGAACATTCCCTCGCAGAGCTGAGACATCTGGGATTGATCAAGAGTACAAGGAAGAGGACGGATCACATTACAAAGGTAGCCTGGAAAGGATTATGAGAGAAATTGCTTTCAGTATCTATAATAAGCGGAGAGCTCTCACACAGGTACCAAAGTCTACGCTGATCTGATTGCTCGTATCATGCCTTTTTCTTCGGCGCCACATCACATAACGTTCCGCAATTCTTACACGTCCGAGCCTCCGTGTCTGCTTCGAATTTCTGAATTGCCTCCTTGATCTGAGTACCCAAGTCGACACAGTGGAAGGATGCTTCATGTACCAGCTTGTCACAGTTCTGGCAGTACCACCGTAGACGATCGATGGAATCCGGTGGCCTTATTTGCTCCAAGACAATACCGACAGTGTTGGCGAATCTAACTGGATTGTGGGGCGTATTGGGAGGTAGAAGAAAGATCTCCCCTTCCTTGATGGGTATATCTTTAAACTTTCCCTCGTCCACTGTCTTCAGTAGCATGTCTCCTTTGTACATATAGAACCACTCTGGTGTTTCATTGATGTGATAATCTCTCCGTTCATTGGGGCCACCAACGATCTGCCTGCGTTAGAATTTACCTGATCATGCTTGTCGAAAGAATTAGAAGGTACCATAACTGTCATGTGTTCATTGGTCACCAAATAGTTGTTCACCGGCGGCTTCAGCAAGTGCGAATTCTCCTCAAGCCTAAATATTGTCAGAGCTCATCCTTCTCTCCTGGAACCGGCAAAAATGGATCAGGAATACCATTTGGGAAGATTCAATGGGCTCGCCAGAGCCTTTCGGCTGGTGCATGCGGCGAAAGAACGACGGAGACTTGGAGATGTAAAGGCTTGACGGGATAACCGCAAAGCAGGTCTCAAACTTTGCATATTTTCCAAAGGTACAAGAAATATGATGTGATTTTAATGAATCGAAACACATCCCAGGTTTATAGTACACGTAGGAGTCATAGTCGATTACAAAGCACACAAATCTGCCTCGCCATTCATCAGAAGTTCTCGAAGACAAGATGACCATACAATCGCATCAGATCAGATTAGATTGGTGTCTTTCACGTGACGATCAGCCTTGGCGCTTTGAGTCGCGACATGCAACTGAAGCTGTTTGAGCTCCAAGTCGTTACAAAGTCCTTCTGGAAAACTGTTCTTGCATCTTCCACTCCATTGCTGCGCAACGTGCCGCCAATACTGTAGGCAAGATGGATCACAGCCAGATGGACCACGAGCAAGCTAGGTGCAGCATGAATGTACTACGAAGGCGCCTTCAAAGGACAGTTAGAAACGCAGCTAATTCGATTGCAGATGCTCTTTACCTGGTCTACAAAGGATCTCTGCATTATCTTCCGTAGCTGGCACGTCCGCAACATGGCCACGTTACTCCTCTCCCTAGTCGCAATCATCGCCATAACAGCCGGGTATGAGCTGGTTCGGGAGCTGTCACGGCGGTACGAGGCCGCGGCTGACAAGCAATTGGAAGATGTACCCCGTAAGTTGTCTTGCGTGGCCTGTTCCCTAGCGCCCATTGGAGATAGAAGTCAAGGCTTATACTCTCTTTTCGTGATGCCCAGAGCTTCGACTTGAAGGAACGGAGGACTTACCCGTGCGAGCAGGGAAGAGCAGGGAAAGCGTCGTACGGTCGACGAAGGTTGTAAAGGCTGCATTTTATGCTGTTCAAGTCTTTTACTCGTTCTTTATCATGTGAGTAATGCCCTCGCATTTGTCCCTATTCCGAGGGACATTCGAAGCGGATGGCTGACAGCTCGCCTTCAAAAGGCTTCTATTTATGACGTACAATGGTTGGGTTATGCTTGCAGTCGCAGTTGGCGCATTTATCGGGTATCTGGCATTTGGAAGTGGTACTGCGTCGAAGACGGTTGCTTGTCATTAAGTTGCACCATGGCGTTCAGAGAGAATCATGTATCGACAAACTAGACTTTTCGGCTTATGTAGTCTACATATTGCTTCATCTTAGATGAGATCTCCACCGAGCCCTTCCCTGACCAGCTATTGCTCTAAGGAGGCACCGAACGCCACCCAGTGCCCTATTCGCAAGAACCGAAGCACCGTGTAAATGCTGGAGCGCTAGCCCATTGCACAGAACATCAAGACTTCGCAGAGCAAAGCCGAGCAATACTCTCATTGCACGTCATGTGTTACTCCGATTCGTCAACTTCCATCTCCTCAGGAGTTTCCTCTGCGGCTTCAGCATCTTCTTCCTCGTCCATTCCCTCCGCTACATCAACGCTGAAAGTCGGCGCCTGGTCGATGCCAACGTAGCAGTCGCTCATCAAATACAGAGTGTACTCGCGCTTGCCGGCAGCGTTGGGCGTGAACTCCAGCTTGACGTTCAAACCCCTACCCAGAGTGACCCTCTTGATGCCAAGTAGGGACTTAGTCTTCTCCTCGCCGACGACGAGCCACCAGCCTTCCGTGCGGCTACCTGGATAATACGGCGCGTGGACCTGAGTTATCGGCTCCTCGTCCTCGCCAATCTGCCGCTCGATCGTGACGGACAGGTGCGATGGCACATCAGTGGTCAGGCCGTCCTTGTCAAGCAGCTCAAAGCTCATCTGCACGTTCGGATAGACGTTGTTCGTGAACTCGGCCACCTCGCGGAGCCGCTCTTCGCTGAGATCAAGAGCCTGCACGAATTTGTCGTAGTCCGGGTTGCCATCGGGATCCATGGCATCCATGAAGCCGAAGATGTCCTCGACGCCAAACTTCGCGCATGCCTTCAGCTGCTGCTCACCGAAGTGCTCGATCTGCATCAGCGGCGTGTCGTGGTCCCACATGGCTTGCACCACCATCTGCGACATCTCCATGGCCTGCAGCGCGTTCAGGTGGCCGTTGCCAGAGAGCACGTCGGCGCTGGCGGCGAGCAGAGTTGGCACGCGCCTGAGCACCATCTCTTTGTCCTTTGCAAGGTCGACCGGCAGTGGCGTGCGCGAGAAGTGAGCCTGCAATAGTACAAAGGCCTTGAATGTTGGTGAGCTGAAATCTGGATTGACCAACTTCACTGGCACACGATCGTAGATGCGACGGAGGAGATGCTCCTCATGGCGTCGAATTTGGATGCGCTCGAACTCGTGCGCAGCGGTAACAATCTCCATGATTGCCTTGTGCTTCGACTTGCCAGTCAGAGAAAGGTTGAGTGTCTGCATGGTAATGAAGGAGATGTTATGGTAGTCGGCAATTGCACCCGTCGTAGTAATTGACAAGCTGTCATCCTCCTCATCCAATTCTACCATACCAGCTTCAGCAAGTTCCTTCAGAGTTGTCTCAACGGTAGAAGAGAGCCATTCGTTGATTGAATCCATGGTTCCATCTTTCAATCCATAGAAGCTGGGATTACCATCCAAGCGTCGGTAGAAATAAGTGTATGTTGTCCAGTCAACAGCTTCTTGGAGGGAAGATACATTTCCAGAGCCGACTTCGGGCACAAAAGCATCGTGGAGGTTCAGATGCAATTGACTCTCCACAGGGAGACCTTCGTTGAGAAACTTCTTGTAGAACTCTCGCTTGACGCCTGGAACCATGAGAACGCCTTTGCTGAGTTTGTCCCCTCCAACACGACCTGCTTTGCCAAACATCTGAAGCACCTCAGAAAGCTCGTAATCAACATAACGATGCTCTCGACCGTCGAAGTACTGAGTGCCCATGACAACCACTAGATGCGCGTTCAAGTCAAGTTCCCAACAACAGTCCCTGGAAACGAGAAGAACTTGAATAGCTCCGATTTGGAACAGTCGCGAGACCAGGCGTTTGTCCATATCGTCCAGAGCCTCGTGGAAGTAGCCAATGCCGTGCTTCAATGATTCGGCGAGGGCTCGCTCGTTGATTCTAGATAGAATAGACTTCATATCGTCAAACGATGAATTTAGGAATCGATTTTCATCGCCAGCAGAGTTGCAAGCGGCGAGAAGGTCTAGAGCCGTTGTTCGAGCTTGCTTCCTGCTCGGTACGAAAACAATAGCAGGTTTGTCAGGCGAAAGTTCGACAATGGCATGGTAAGTTGGTCTCGCCATTGCGAGCATGAGGGAAGGGAAATGCGGGATGTTGTATGACTGGATATGAAGCTCCAGGGGAACGGCGCGAATCGAAGGTTTGAAGTTGAAGACGTTCTCTTTCTTCACCCCCATCCACGAACCGATATCGCGACCATTTGCGAGTGAGACACTGAGGCCAATCATGCGAATATTAGTCTCCATTGTTGCTGCCATCGTAGCCATCCGAGTCACTACCGCCTCGTAAATATCACCGTCTTGATGATTGATGAGGTGCACATCGTCGGCGATCAGCAGCTCCACAGTCTGAACGACTTTACGACGCTGCCATGGCCGCGACATTTGATCCCACTGCTGTGGAGTAGCGAGAATAAGATCCGCTTGCGCCATAGACCGAAGATCAGCAGCCATATCACCGGACAACTTGATCACCTCTTTTTCACCGCCGATTGAAGAGAGTCGCTTCTGCCAATCCTGGAATCGACTATCAACCATCTCCTGGAGAGGTGCCAAGTAAACAGCTTTGCCAAATTCCGACTTCTCCCAGAAATGGAGCAAGGCGAACTCGGCACAAACCGTTTTGCCGTTTCCAGTTGAGGCGCCAATGAAAACACTCTCATCAGAGTCGTATAGCGTTTGGAACACGTTGGTCTGTAGTTGATTGAACATATCCCAATTCGGATAGAGATCTCGATACTCTGGTTTAGGAAGAGCGCTCACCGGCATGAGTTGGAGGTCCAACATCTTCGTGTGCGGTGGGAATTTAGTGGGGATCTCAAGATGATTGAACATCAACACTAGCTTGGTCTCGGATTTTACCCAGCGGTCCGACATGACGTGAATAAAGTAGTAGGGAGGTTTGGGATCGAAAATAGGTACGGTGAAGGTGATGTGGTGCTCGTTGTTTTCGCTCTTGGCGAACTCCTTTCGGAGAAGGAATTGATCATGGAAGAGGAGCTGTTCTGACTCACTGTCCTTGCAAAGAATCCAGAAGCTCTGCGTAGCACCATGATACTTATCTTCCCAAATAAAATTGGGCGTGATCGTCAAGTCAATGCGGAGCATGGAAGGGGTGATGGGGACGGCCACAGCGTTGAGATCTAGTCGAGGAAACCTCTCAACCAGAGCACAGATTTGCCTACCAACTTTAGGCATTCCGAGGAGCTCACCCATGCGAGGAGGATCCAGATCGAAATAGCGCTCCCATCTAACGTTGATGCGTTCAGCCTTGGCGATGATATCGCGGCCAACATCATCACCGAACTGACGCAGTGGTGAGAGGACCTTCCACATACGACGGTCTGCCTGCTTGCAGAAATTCAGCGCCAATGTGGAGGTATCAGCGTAGCCCTTCTTCAAGCAAATTTCAAAGATAGCGCGCAGGATACGTCCGGCAGATTGGATGACGTAAACCAGATCTGCCATCAACGCAAGTCCATCAAGTTTGAGGCGAGAGATATACGCCTGGAAGAGCACGTTGATCTTTGCCGCAGGTTCCTCAACAGTTTCCTTTACCGGAATGGGGACTTTGTTGATCAATTGAGCAAGTTCCACCTTCTCGTCTTGACGAACCGGAATATAGCGGAACTCATCACTGAGGGAGAAGATGCGGAAGAATTCGATGTCGTTGATGCCGACTGCCAGCTGCTGGTTGTACGTGAACATGGACCTAGGTGCGACATAGTAGTGTGACGCAATTCGGCCGAGTTCAGTTGACTGCAGTCGTCCAGTCTTTTTATCGTACTTGATGAGTTCACATTTCTCGAGAACTGTGGCAGCAGAGTGGATCAGGTCGACACGCCTCTGCTCCAGCGCAACATCATCGTCGTAATCCTCAGTGATTCCGTAAAGTCCAGGTGAGTGCAGCATGCGGACATAGAGATACGTATATTCGAGCCAGTTAACAGCTTCATCACGGCTTCGAACGTTGCCAAGGACAATCTCAGCGTTCAGAGCGTCAGGAAGCTTACTCATCAACTGGCTTTCGATGGGCAGCTGCTGGTTCAGTAGAGCCAGGTAGTATTGTACTTCATTCTGGCCGGTGATGATTATACCCTCGCCGTAGGTGTCATATTGCGGACGGCCAGCCCGCCCAAGCATCTGCAAAACATCTTGAGGACTGAGTTCAACCCAGCCACCCTTCTCCGGAGAGTAGATTTGTGTGCCTTTGATAATTACGGTGTGAGCTGGTAGGTTGACACCCCAAGCAAGCGTAGCAGTGCAAACGATGACTTGAATTGCACCATCAGCGAACAAGTCTTCGACTGAAGTCCTATCAGGTCGGTCCATTCCGGCATGGTGAATGGCAAATCCGTAAGGTAGCAAATCTCTGAGGTCTGCATCTTTCACCGTTTCTGCTTCTTCCTTGAGAATTTGTCTGCTAGCTGCGTCATTCCTGAGGATTCTGCCTATGGTACCGTTTTCGACAGCAAGATCGCGTATGAATTTCGCAGTCTTGGCAGTTTCTTTCCGAGAGTGCACAAATATGAGCATCTGGTTATTGTTTTCACCAACATGTTCGAGAACTTTCTCATAACAGACTTGGTTCTGAGCCTTCAAGGCCTTGATGGCTTTCTTTTCCGTGATGCCAATGTATTCCTGTCGGAGCGGGCATGGTCTATACGAACCATCAAAATGGAACAAGCCAACCTCAGGGTCAACTCGTAAGAAGTCTGCGACGTCCTTATAATTGGGCAAGGTGGCACTAAGGCCCACCAAGCGTACAGGTTCGCCACTACGCTCCGTTTGACGGATGGTTCGGCTAACGATGCTCTCAAGAACCGGGCCGCGGTCGTCATGAAGGAGATGGATCTCATCGACGCATATGAGGCGCACAAGATTCGTATAACTTGTATCACTTGCTTTGCGAGTGATGACATCCCACTTCTCTGGGGTAGTTACGATCACTTGTGTGTTGGTAATTTGCTCCTTAGTAAGTTGTCGGTCTCCGGTCAATTCGGCCACGGTAATGCCATAGTGAGCCAGCCGAGTGCCAAAGTTGCCGACTTGTTCTTGAACAAGTGCCTTCAAGGGTGCAATATAGACAATTTTGAAGTCATCCAGCATAATGTTGCCGGTGTGAGGATCGCGATGCTTGCCGATCTCTCGAAGCATCGTAAGCATGGCAACATTTGTCTTTCCAGATCCAGTTGGAGCGCAAATGAGCATATTTTCGTCACTCTCGAAGGCTGTGGGATAGCATGCGGTTTGAATTCGATTGAGCTTCTGCGACGAACCAAACCCAATTCTCGCCCATGCTGGAAGGTCGGAGGTCAGCTTATCAGGTGGTTCATTGGCGCTGTGCTTTGGTGTGGGAGCCTTTATACGGATTTCCTCCCAGCTCTTCAGAACACGGCGCGTCGTTCCTTCAGGAAGGTTGACGTGGGTAGCTGTCAACACGTGGTTGCCTCGTGAAAAAGCTAGACTCTCCAAATCGACCACCTTCTTGGGTTGAAGTCCACCGATCAACTTTCCTTCGCGACCTTGTGTAGGTTCTGGGTTGATGGGTTCTTGAACTTTGATTTGGCCAATCTTGAACTTCTTGTCGGTGGCAGCATTGCCATCAGACGCGGCTTGTCTAGTTTGTAACTCTACAAGAATTTGCCGATGGCCTGCAGCTACCATTTGTCGTTCAACAACTGCCTGCGCCTCTTCGTCTGCTCCAGCTTTAAACCATCGGGTGGCCCAGACAATCTTGTCCCGATGAAGGATCAATTTTTGAACGAGTTCATGATTTTCATAATCAAAGAGTTCCATGAGTTCGTTTTCAAGCTCTCGTAGAGGCTTATCTTCATCGGCGTCGCTGAATGCGTTGAGGATTGTTGATGCATCAGTCGCTTTTTCTTGCCGAACGTGAGGATCTTCATAGTATTTGCCAATCTCTCGAGCTAGCCAGTATGAATCAATTTCGTACGCGGGCACAAGGGTGATGCTAGCCTCCGAGGCCTGGATTCCGGCAGGATCAGCACCAATCATAAGCTCGTCCTCCACGTCGATCTCTCGCGTCTTGGCTTCAGCATCAGAATCAGCTGCGCCCTCATCATCGGCACCAACTTCACTATCAGACTCGTCGGCAGATTCCACCTCGAAGGTCGGCCCGGTAGGGTCATCGTCTCCAGCATCGGAATCGAAGTCGACGGCGACACCTTGTACATCTTCGGCATCATTGTCCTTGCCTTGGATACGAATGACCCGCTCATCTTCCTCCTGAATGCCGTAATCTGTGATCTTCTTCGAGAGGGAAAGCAGTTCATTGAACTCCTTCGGGGTCAATGTCACTCCAAGTATGTCCTCGATCTCTGCCTTTTTGTCAAAGTCTTTGAGCTCTTCGTCTTTCAGAAACTCAAGTACAGCATCTGCCGCGCTCCTAAGTGCGACGTCAGGCACTTCTCCGAGCTTCTGCGCTACAATCGTGGTGATCAGTTCAAAGGTCGCTCGGGTAGCTGAAGTTCGCGGAAGATAGTTCAAGCCTTCGATTTCCAGCTCGGCTTGGATCGGCGCGCCTGAGATACCTCGCTGAGGCGCTGCACCCTTTTTCTGTTGTTTCTGAAGGATGGCCATGTCTGACTGGCGGTTGGCGGTTTTCACTGCTCCAAGCGATGACGGCTTCTGAGGTCGACCACGCTCTAGTAGATTTCGCGAACCCATATCACCCACACTGATACGTCCTGCTAGCGACTCTGGATCGCCAGTGGCCTCGTCACTCCGTCGTGATACGAATCGACGGTCGGCTTGAAGTACAAGATTCGACATGGCTGTGTATTTGAACTGAGCCAAGTTGTTGGCGCCATCTTGACCTTGGCCACCTTTGGCCTGACCCTTAGGCGCCATTGGGAAGACCTGAGATTGAACACCTCCCTCAGCGGACGAGGGCGAAGAGGATGGGTCTGGGGATTATGAACTTCTGGCCATAGTTAGTTAGTTCACAGGGTAAAATCCGTAGATTTAGCGGTCGCCTTACAGGTTGATTTAGTCAGTAAGACACGTAGGAGAGGATATTAGATGGAGGAGAGGGTGAGGAGGCGGCAAGTAAATATTTGTTGTGTTGACATTCGCCGCGAACTTTTAAGCAAAGAAGATTATTGTCACTTTTAGGCTATTAGGCAGCTCGGCACTTAGTAATTCCGCACCGAGCAACCAATAAGGTACGGAGTACGATACTCTATCGTAGAGTATTTACGCCTGCACCTTATAGCTAGCTCTCTTTCTCTTCTGATCGTAGTTACTTCATCGTCAGTTTGAGTTCTTTCTGCAATTTGTAAGCCTTCTTTCCGATCTCCAATCTCCTACCCATGACAATTAATCCTTACTTATCCTTCTCTTCCGATACAGCTGCCTGCGTTGCTATGTTTGTCTCGTGATTCAATGTCTTTTCCATCTCAATTTTCACCTATGCGACTTCGCTCCCGGTCCTTTCCATTCCATCAAGTGTACTTCCTTGTCTCCTCTCCGCTTGATACTCTAGATCTAGATGTTCTGTCCTATTCATCCTCGTGCTCTCCGTTACGTCCTTGTATACTTCCACTTTCGAGACTGTCCTTCCCACTTCTGAGCCCGTAGTTTGTGCATCTTTGAATCTAAACTTGTTATGAGCAGCAAAGCCGTGATCATGATGATTGTATTGATTGAATTGTGCTGTTGTTCAGTACAAATGGTGTGGAAGGGTAAGATATAACCGTCGCCACCGCACCTGCCATAACAAAACTGTAAATATCACAACAACTTTCAACCGAGCTCGCACTTGATAGCCAAGAGTACTTATTTCTCATCCTCCGTAACACGATCCACCCATCGTCCCAGCGCCTCAAAGGATATTGGGCCCAGAACCTGACTTATATTAGCAAGACATCTCTAACTCTGTGTTATGGGTAGCGAGCCGTGATCATGGTGATTGTATTGATTGTAGTTCGATGTTGTTGCCAAGTACAAGTGTGTGGAAGGGTAAGATATAACCGTCACCACCGCTCCTGCCCTAACACTCTGTTGCGATATGCAGCGTACCAGGCTCCATAAGCTAAGTAAGGAAGCCGATAAGAGGCTACATATTGGATCGCAAATTGGTAAAGGCTTAGGTTTAAAGAGAAGACGTGACTTTGAAGCCTTCGTCCCGAACGCAAGGTATGTCAGAAGCCTTTGGAACCCGATGGTAAGGGCAAGCCAGGCGGACAAAATAATGACAATCGCTATAGCCTTCTTAATGCTTGTGGGAAGAGGAAACGGTGGCGCAAAACTGTTCTTCCAGTCTGATTCCTATTCACTTTGAGGTTAGGGATTCTCAATTCATCCGAGCCCGTACTTTACGACGAATCGATAAGATTCAGTTACTCACTGGGGTCTTTAGGTGCCCTACGAATTCCAAGGCGAGTCGCGCCAAGAGCATTTGGACGGTAATGCTATGCTTGAGAGGATCATCGTCGGGATTCTGTGAGCAGTGTTCGTAGATGGTCCTGGCAAGGAAACCTAGCGAAATGGCTTCAACTAGTAAGAGGCTGACGTAAAGTGCCCCAACCGCCCATCTCAATATATAGTGGGTACTGGGTCTTTGTAAGGCGAGGCAAACTAAGGGTATAAACGTCGCGACGGGGATCGATTCGTAAAGCAACGGTTGTTTCTGAGCTGCAAGCGGTCCAACAAGTGACCAAAACGCCGCAGCACCGATGCAAGACAAAAGCTAGTAAGCGGCTTGTTGCGACCTGGGCGCCATTGAGAGTTGAGAAGAGATGGATGGAAAATGCTGGAATGAGGAGCGACGGGGATGGGAACGATTATATGCGACAAATTCTGGATCGATTCCGTGATTCATAGTAGAGTTCAAGGACTGGCTTCTTCACTACGAGCATCGTCGCTCTGAGCTTGCCAAAGGGAGCCACCACTAGGAACCACGGTAGAACTTCAGTGGACACCCACTTTGATAGTTCCTAGCAATTCCAAAACCTCAGCTCAAAAGACTATGCGCTACGAACCAACAAAGGTAAGGTAAATGTGTGTCAAACTTGTCGATTTTTGTGCGAACCTCTGCATTGAAAGTTGGCGGATTGGTTTTCCCTCGTCGAATCTGGCGCAATGAATTTCCAAGTCTCGGAAATGGCTGTCAGCTCGTTGGATACACGCTTGCCAAGAGCGATTCTTATGTAATTCAAAAAGTATGAAGACACAGTACGGAGTATTGTGATAGCATTGGTCCTAGGAGATGTGCAGTCACCGGATTCACATATCAGATTACGGTAACTGACCACATTGGTGGCTGCAGTCTAATAAGACGCTCAAGGAAGCGTGCGGCGACTCGATTGGCCTGTTACCTTTTGAAGGTTTGTGGCTGCATCTGCGTCGTTGCTTTATTGGCCAGGTCACTTTTGGTGCGTGCGATATTTTTTTCCCAGCAAAGGCTGAGAGTTGAATGTCAGAACTGACTGCCTGCAATATATATTTAAAATCCAAGTTCCCTTCTGTGATAACCATCACGCCGCTGTTCATGATATTCGCTTCATCATGGATCGACACACCTTTGAACACCTACAAGAAGAGCTTAGCGGCAAGCCCTATGAAGCCAAGTGGGAGGTTCTAAGGCCTGTCATTGAGTATCTTTTCATCGAGAAACGGGAGACCATCCCGCAGATTGCGAAGGCGCTGAGGGAGCAAGTTGGATTTTATGCGACGTAAGAAGATTCCAATTTTATTTCGTGGGACGTCCAAAGTACCTCTACTGATGTGTTCATTCTTTCAAAGGGATGCACAATACAAATACCACACCAACAAGAAATGGGCCCTTAAGAAACGCCTAACGGCTCGACAAAAGGAAAAAATGATAGCATCCATTCAAAAGACGGTGTTGCAGGGAATGCCGAGCGCACCCACAACGTGCGACGCAATCACGACGAGGAAACTTATCCGTCATCTTAAACGAACTCATGCTTCGTGTCTAGCAATCCCATCTTCCCAGGTAATCGGCATGCAATCTCACACTTCAGGAAGTGGAGTACCTTTTGTTCAATTGTAAGTCCTATCTCGAAATCTCGACAGATGCTGACCACTTATGTGAGATCCTTGTCGTGGTGCACTCCATGGGGCCCTCTCAATTGGGCACAAAGATCGGAACAAAGCCCGATCTTTGCTCTACACAAAGATGGATGGACACCATCTCCCAATGGAACGCCGCCACCAGAAATGCCTACGCCTCCGCAACAGCTACCCCTGTCTCTCATGTCTGCGGTCCAACAGAAAATTGCCGCCGACAGAGCTCGTCTTCTCGTGGCTGGGGATTATAACAGTCTTCTCCAATCTATGAACAAATTGGAAAGACGGTACACTAGCCCAGAAGTTTAAGTGTTAATGCCGCTAATACATTCTAGAACTATGAGCTCTTGGATGTATCAATTTTGGCTCCATGCATACAAAACTGCTAAATACTGGGGTCGTGGACCGAAAGAATGGACGCAAGATTTAATTGGGCATGCTAACATCCTACCTGCACATTTCAAAAGTTCACCTTCCACGCCTGGAAATGATCCCATAGACTTGGAGCCCTTGCAGGATGATACTAGAACCGATGAAAACTCTCGCCCGGACACTGATCCTAACAAGATCATCCTTGGATCGGATGCGAACCCAAAATTGAAGCCGGATAGGCTATGCTTCTGGTCTATTCATGGATACTCTGAATTATTGGAGCTTCACGTAGAGGAAGATGCGTGGACAGACGAAGAAGCGGTTGCGGTTGGCCCATTTCCCGAGAAACTTATCCGAAATCTTCAGTCCAATTCATTCAGCAATTTACCGCAAGCATCGCTACCTATTTCCACCGCTTATGTCGCCAAAGAATGTCAAGGAGTTCCAAAGCAGTTCATTATCGAATCCGTTCGGATTGCAATTATGAGCGGTAATATGCAACTACTATTGGATCTCCTTATGCAAGCTAAAGAGTCCAAAGTCAACATTGACGGAATATTCCCGCTCCACTTAGCTGCAACGTATTTAGATGGAGCGGTTCAATGCTGCTCGATTTTTGACTGCTTGTTGTTTGAAACAGACGACATCTTGAGAGACGATTACATCAACGACCTGGGGCATACAGTTTTGGATACACTCATGATGACTATCCTTCGATGTCATTCTGCTTGCGACCCCGGAATAGTTGATCCAGCGCTCAAGGGCCAAATCCACTTTCTCGGAGAGGACATCGATATATGCGGCCGATGGGCTGCCGATTCTGAATGCATTCGGGCTTTATACGCCTCTGGAAAACGAACAATCCCGTTTGAATGGAAGCACAAGTTTTGCCACACGTCGGCATTAGCAATATGCCACTCCATATCCTTCATTTTATCTTGCTTCGCTAGGTATCCCCTGGATCCAAATGCTCCCAGCGGGCTTTTCCGGAGAAGTTGTGGCCACTGCGGAGGGCGACTGGACATTCTCCCATTGCATACGCTCATGTTAGTTGCGCTACAGCTCTCCCTTTACGGTAAAGATGATGAAGATTTGTTCGGAATTCTTGCTTGTCTTCTGTGCCTCCTGGTAAACCATGCCGACCCTTCCAAGACCGCAGAGATATCTGACGCACTATTCAACAACATATACAACGACGACCAATGCTCACACGAGTCGTTAACTCCGTCCAGGCTTGCAGAAAGGATCCTTGCTCAATTTTCCGCTAGTTGGTCGCCGAAGCTTGTAACCGGGTGGCGTATATGCCATTGGGTGTTGGTACACGCTGAGTTAGAATGGATGCTCGGGCCTGACCGGACACAAGACGAAGCCCTTGATTCCGTGATGCAAGACATATGGTTAGAGGAAATCTTGGAAACCTCTTCGGAAACATCAACAATTTCTCTGAGCCCTCAGAATCCTCATATCCCCTGCTCCGTGCTACACTCTGACGAAGTAATTGACCTTGTAGAGTCCTTCAAATGGGGCTGGGAAGAGAGCGCATTCGGCATGAATCGTGACCTTGCAAAGCTGTGGGCCGCTGTCCAAACGGAAATGTTGACTTATCGTCGCCAAAATGTATACGACTCATGGGTTTCGGAAAATTTCAACATGGAAGACTTGCTGCAGAGCCTTGAGTCCGGGGAAGGAGCTTGTGTTAGGCTTATTACAAAAGACATGATGGAAGAATACTGCAAGTGTGGGAAATTTCTCTGTAGCTCTCCCATGTGTCCGACAGAGCTCGATGTCCAGGCTACGTGGTTTTCAAATATGCATACTCCGCGGGCGACTTACATCGATGTATCCCGTTGGCAACAGCCTAGCATCAGCTGAGGTGGTGTCTCTAAGACTGCACGTCGACGAGATTCATATTTTGCCAAGGGCGGCTTCTCGTCGACTTGAAGCTGATAGATGCCGTGGAGAAGATCCTTGAGTGCCGGCAATACCATGAGAACTATGGATCGGACCACCGAGGCACATACCTAGAGTAGGACACTCAACCGTCCGCACGGCCCGAAGCAAGACTCCGTAAGGCATTCGACCGGATAAAATGGAGCAAAGCTGTTCAGGAGGTTCAGATCGCCATAGGCAAGGAACGAGCCCATCTCTGATGGATAGCACCTGTGATGGATTGGTATCTGTGATTGTGCTTGAATGTGTTGTTCTCACTAGCTATTTAGCATACGTGCGGATTGAAAGGAGCTGCGGTAGCTTATAAGTCTCCATTCTCCTCCGTACATGTACCTTCCTTGATCTCTTACACCGTCATCACCGCAGAACAACTCGATGGCGTAGTGAGCCACCTGACTAGAACCGTGCAACTGGCAGTGGAGGCCAACACGCCTTTACTGAGACCATCGCCATACTCGAAAAGGCGGTTCACACCGGAGTTGAAGCAACACCAGAGATCTCTCAACAAGGTCCGAAGAACCTGGCAAGCAAGTTTTGCCAACAGAGGCAAAGACGATGAGTGAACAACTGAGCTGTTTGTGGAGATGCGCAAGAAGCGAAGAGAGTGGACAAGGACCATCGCACGGGCGAAGCTGTCGCACTGGAAGGATTTCCTCGACAAAGCCAGCTCCAACACCACACCGTTGAAAGCAGCGACGTTTTTGGAACCAGTCGGTAAAACATCGGAAGGCTGAGAAATATTGCGGCCTTGCAGCCTCGATCTGTAGCTCACAGCTGTGGCCCTAGCCCCACCATTTTTTAGCATGCGTCGTTGCATGACGCAAACCGAGTTTGACCGCTCAGCCCCCCTCCCTTGGCGACGTGGCTTGCGAGGGTAGAAGTAGATCAGGTAGCTCCTGTTTCCGTCTTCAACGCCTTCCTCTTATATTTCATATCTGGTCTCGAAGTTCGCATTACATATTAAAGTCATCGCCGAGTAAGTGACCATATACTCCTTCTCTGCATGAGATCTTCGCAGTAGACTTTCAATTGAGCGGAGCTCTGCAGCACTTTGATAAGTGCACTTTCCAGTGTCTATCTGGCCATGCACAACAGCTTTCGCATGTCAATTACATTCACATTCTGACAATTGACGCCTAGGTAGACGCTAATGTCCTACAACGACGATTACCAGGGCGGCGGTGGTTACGGAGAGGGTGGTGAGCGCCGAGAGCATCATCACCATCACCAGCAGGGAGGTGAGGGCTACGGTCAGCAGGGCGAAGGTTACGGGCAGCAAGGAGAAGGTTACGGTCGACAGGGAGGAGGCTACGGACAACAAGGTGACGGCTACGGGCAGCAAGGTGGAGGCTACGGAGGTGACAACTATGGCTCTCGCCCTCAGGGCGGGTATGGTGGCGGAAATGATGGATATGGCGGAGGTCAAGGAGGCTCTGATCAAGGTGGGTATGCAAGACCACAGCAAGGCGGATACGGAGGCAATGAGGGAGGTTACGAAGGAGAGAATCGACCACACCGCCAAGAAGGGTATGGACAAGACCAGGGCGGATATGGAAGCAACGATGGAGGTTATGGAGGGGAGAACCGACCACACCGTCAAGAGGGATATGGACAAGACCAAGGCGGATATGGATCCAATACAGGAACTTCATACGGCGGAGGAGGGGGTTACGGAGGTGGCAATGATGACTATTCTGGCGCATTGCATCACGCTCAACAGCATGCCGGAGACAGCGGCGATGGAAACATGTTCAACCAGGCCCTAGGCATGTTAAGCGGTCAAAAGCAACACCTCCAAAATCAGCCCATCGATGAAGGCCAAGCGGTGCAGGCGCATCAACAGATGTACGGCAATCAGTCTGGAGGCGGAGGTCCAGCCAGCCCACAGAATATGGGCGTGGCTGCTGCCATGCAAGCTCTGAAGATGTTCACGGGTGGACAAGGAAGCGGCGGCGGTGGTGGTTCTGGCGGATCGAGCCAGAATCAGTTCATTGGCATGGCAATGGGAGAAGCTTCAAAGCTCTTCGAGCAGCAGTCTGCGCAGGGCAACGCCCCTGTCGGTGGGAAGCAAGCCGCCATTGCATCCGCCGCGAAGATGGCTATGCAAATGTACATGAAGAGTGAGATGGGTGGTGGTGGATCAGGTGGCGGCGGTCTGATGAGCTTGGCGTCCAAGTTCTTGCAATGATCGGATCCTGGATCGAATAACCCCGGTTCAGACAAGACATATATATAGAGGTGGTAGGAAAATGTGACAGACGCAAAAACAAAAACGAAGCTGGACCACTCCTTTCAAAGCTCTTTCCCCAACTCCATAACGTTTGAAATAAGCGTACATAAAACGGACTGATGCAGAATGATGCCCGAAAGCCAGAAGTACAGAGAATGCAGAGCTTCGCCCGTACGACATGTTGGCCACCGTTGAAATATGCGGGAGATTGACTAAAGGGGGTGGGCGCTCAATACTTTTTTTCGCACACTATATTGAGTGGCTGCGACGAATTGGCTCGTGGGAGCCGTTCTACCGCGGGCGACCGGGCGAGGCGTATTTTTATCTGGTGGAGATTCAAACCGAATTCTCCGAAGTGCCGCAAGTCTCGTGGTGCTTTCAGATGTGTTACTTGATGTGGAGAGTACTCTACCGCCCGAAATCTTTCGGCTGGCACAACAGCACGGCTGGTCTACAATCCGGTCAAATGAAATGTGGCATCGCATTGACAAGAGTATGGTTTCATAGAGAATGGAAGAAAGCGTTGACCAGTCGTGCATGAACATGCGATGAGGAACGAAGTAGCTGGCTAGCCACGACCTGAGTTATCCTGTAGACGTTCGTATGCGCAGCGGTGCAAAGTCGTACAGAGCGATTCGTCTACGCTTTGCAAAGCCTCAATAGAACCTACAGTGACGCCTCAAATCTACTGGGTACTGTTAACCTTGTCGCTTCCCAGGTGAAAGAACGGCGACCGAATTAACTTTTGCTTTTCCGATCTTCCTCGATAATCAAAAGCAATCGACGATGTCGTCCTCTTGGAAATCAAGTAGGCTTCAATATTCTGAGGCTGCCCTGCGGTCCCTTGTAAACTGTCACATATAGCTTCATCGAATGGCTTTTTCGGAATAAACACTTTCGCAGAGGCTTGAACGCCATCAATTTCCACATCGATTGGATTTTCAGGATTCCCCACGAGAGGGCTGCAGCCACGGCGTTAGATAAATCCAATGTCTTCAACGCTTTCCTCGCTCAGGCAAACGCGGCCCTACGTTCTAGCCCTGGGCTGACATGTTCATTGGGCCGAGGACGAAACCCAGACAGTTGGGCGGATGTTTCCACGAACAGCCCGTTGCGTGGCGGTTCAAGTGACAAGCCTGAAGGGACGCTTGATTCGGTCGTCAGTCGCAGCATGAGCACAGGTTACGCAAAGATAGACTTGACTTGGATGCAAAAGCAATGCCAGTGATCGACGGTCGGAAATTACACTTTCGCTTGTGAGTGCAAGGTTATGCAGTGCAGTACGTGCCTCTGCATTCTTCTTCACAACCTGTGCTTGAAGACATCTTGTACAGCGCGCTCAGTCCATCAATTGTGCTCAGGTACGTTGGGTTTGCTCGACAGCGACGAGTGAAGGTGAAGCGGTATGCCGACATCAGCGCCGGGGGTTGGCACATGCAAGAGGCTAAACACGGTATCCATGCCGCGTTGTGTACTCCTGAGAAAGGTGAAACCTCCACTCCGAGGCAGTTCATTGCGTGAGGGTTTTCATATGACGTGCAGGCGCCGCGGACGCTAGGAAGGCGGGCCTGAGTCTTTCGCACACAAATTGAAGCTTTTCAGCGACAGAGTATGCACGATGCTTCGTCGGTTGAGCTTCTCCTGCTGCCCTACTTGAGTCTTTCTCCGCGTGGATGAGTTGGAGAGCGCTCCGTGCCCCTTCAGACGAAACGGCCGTTAGAGGGTACCATGTACTTAGGTACGTTTGCAAACCGCCCGAACCCGACGTCTTGAGCTTCAAGCCGTGTGTAGTTCGTTTTAGTTGAGCTTGAAATTGACGTGGCGAGTGAAATGCTCCGTTGCCGCACGCCCAAAAATACCTACGGCAGCGAAAGCGATGAGGCGTGCTGGCCGATGATGCGCGGTGCGCAAAGGCGCTCATGCAGTGGATGGCAAGCCCAAGCCGGGTTAAGCTATGTACAAACTGCCAGACAGTACGACCCGCTACCGTACATTCCGCACATCAGCCAGATGATCGGCACATGTCCTGCCGCAACCTTCAATGGCACCGTCGCGCCGTAGCGGATTGCTGACGGCAATTACCACCAACCGGCGCTGAGATGATCCCCTTTTTGGAGCCCAGAGCGGGCAGGAGACGAGATCCGAGATCTGAACTGGTCGTACCGCGAGCAGGGGAGAGCCTTGTAGAGGGCCCTAATTACATCGGCCTGTCGATATGGTTTTGTTTCGACCGCCGACCAAACGCAAGGGCGGTGGCGATGGGGGTGGGAACGAGACACACGAGGGCCACGAGCAGAGGGGGCTCCGCGTGCTGAAATCGCGCCTGTCGCTCACCCGTGTGGGCTTTTTCGCTGGCCTTTCCCTCTCTCTCGCTGGCCAGTCAGGCGTCGAACCAGCTCTTTGGCCGGAGCAAGCTCATCCGGCGGGCCACCTCGCAGGGCAGGGGACGGGACTCGTGGCTTTAGGCATGGCAGCAGCAGACACCGATGCGCGCTAATCGTCAGCATGGCGATCAACATACGGGCCATCCGCAGTTGGTAAGGTTGCAAAGTATTTGTGGGTACTTGGCTGTCGGCCACGTTCTCATCCCGGCGGGAGGAGCGTCCTTGATCCTGAACCTGATCCTGTGTGTTTTTTGGGTCCATGGCGGTTTGAAGTCGGCGACTATGATTTCTTTTTGAGAGCCAGACATCCCGTTCCGTTGTGCCATTTGGCCCTCTGGCTGGTTGCATTTTCTTTGGCCGGTGCAATTCCCCACTCCACAGTTTTCTCGTGCCAGCCCCAGTTTTCGTTCCCAATTTGTGCTTGAGCTGGCCGGCTGAGTGCGCGCCCTTCAATCTGACACACACGGGCAGGCCAGCATCGCATCCCGCATCCCGCATCCATCCAGCTCTCGGCGCAGTTGCAGATGCGGCTGTTGTCGGCGGGCAGCAGGAAATATGATTGACAAGGACGCGGGCCCGACATCGTCCCCGTCCCGTCACGGACAGCGTAGGCTGGTTTGCAGGTATCCATGGGCGTGTAGGCTTAGCTGATGCGACCAGAGCACGTGGATGGCTGCGACTGTAATTGGGCCAGCGTAACGTTGTGCGCTAGGCCGTGGTGGAGAGTGGTAAGTAGTGGGAGTGGTGGCCGTGGTGGGCGCGGCGGGCGTGGCAGCCCTGGCATGGCATGGAACCTGGCTTTGAGTCTACCTTCAGTGCAACTGTACTGTACCGGCTTTCTCCTCCACCGTAACTTCAACTCAATCTACGCTTCACGCATCCTCTCACTCTCCTCAAACTCCCTCGAATGCTGTCTCTGTGCACTCTCCCCTCGCCCCTTACCCACTCTTTCGCACGCGCAACCGCCATACACTGAGAATTCTTACCCTTCCGTCCACCCTGCCGTCTTGCTTCTCTCAGGCCGATTCTCGTGCGATCCTACCGTCCTGGCTCATGCGAATTGCATCTGATCTGGACCTCACAACCATCCATTCGCATTCACACCCTCCGATTCCCTTTCGAAGCCACCTCTACCTCTAACGTATCTATTTTTCCGGCCGTTGGCCCTCGATTGCACCCCGCTGCTCGACTCACGACTCTCGACTATCGACCGCCATCGACGCCGATCTCTTTGATATTTGCTCCAGCACCAACCACTTCGGCAATTCCATATACCCAACTGCTTGCTCGCCATCTTTCAACACTCCTTTGTGCGCGAATTCGATCTGTTACGATTGCTCTTTCCTAGATCCACTTCTGCACTCTTGCAGCTCGATGGCGTAGCGGTCGCATGGTTCCAAATTGGGCGCATTCAAAGCCGGAAGCAACAGCGCGGACCATCGCACAAAACTTCATTGAAGAGTAAGGTCACTTTTTTAAACCAAACGGCTTCTTCCACTCTCTAGCCGTCATTTGAAGCAGTCGATTACGCAGATTTCATGCGCAATCGCTGACACGTGCTCAGCTTTTCAATCTTCTCTACTACCAAATTCTTACGACTCCGCTGCGCTTTAATCCAATAATTCGGCCTTCTACACATTCGCTTCAAGACCCTTTAGTCTTGCTATCACAATGGAGGCCACTCAGACCGAACGTCCACAGTCATACCCACCTTCCCAACCGCAGCATCAGTCCTTACCTCCGATAAGTTCCCTCACCACCCAGCTTCCTCTGCCTGAACCTTCCCCAAATCACTTGCGATCCGTTGATCAGGACATACGGGACTCGGGCAATTGGTCTCTTTCACAGAGCAAACGTAAGTACCTAAGTCATGTTCCGTTTTGCGCTTCGCTGTCGTCGGCGAATATTAGTCACGAACAGTGTTGGGAGATTGGCAGGTTCCCGATGCTCCTGACGATCTGTCCTCAGGCGAGTTCTTTCCAACCTCTCGCTGACACTTATATGTAGATTCCTCAGGGGTCTCCAACGCAACAGGTCTTCAACTCCAAACCATTCTCAATGCCGAGGACTCACCCTCGAGGGTGTCAGGCATATCTGTGCCTGACACTCCTCACTCCGCGAGAGCGTCACTTCAGGTAGTCAACCCTGTTATAAGTTTCAAGGTGTGCATGCTGACAATTTCCAAGCCGACATTGCCACCGGTTAATCAAGCTTTCGGAGACCCACGCGCTAGTGCGGATGCCAATTCTCTCCTTGAGCGCGAATCACGACGGAGCAGCGTCGATAGCCGTATGAACTTAGGCATGAACCACCTAGCAATCAGTCCACCATCTCCATACACAAGTGAAAACGTTTCTCGAGTGTCACTGGTTTCAAACTTACAGCAACAACGAGGCATTACCAATGTGGATCAGCGCACCAATGGAGTCGGCCCTCTCTCGCCTGTGGGCCAGCGAGCAGTCCTTCGGCCACAAGTACAACCAAGACGTGCGCCTGTTATCAGCACGAACCCTCGAAGCGTATCAGGAATGCCAGACCCTACTGCTCCGAATCCAACCAAAGGTTATGCATGGGCTTTTCCAGATCACCGACCAGAAGAACCTGAAGGCCGTCGTGGTTCCAGCAGTGGTGATTCCAGTGTTGAGCGGTCCGTACCTTCAAGGCAGAACAGCTTCGCCGCATCAATCAACAGCAGCATATTTACAACGGACTCGGCATTGCCACCGGGACAAAAGCGCTTTGAAGATGGAGATGTCCCTCAAACACATCACCACTCTCTGCAACATCGATCCGTTTCCAATCTCCAGGTCAGCGAAGGCGGTGGTGTACCAGGAACCGGTAATTACAGCAGGACACCGGAGCTACGCATAAGCCACAAGATGGCCGAACGCAAACGTCGAAGCGAGATGAAGAACCTATTTGACGAACTGAACGGCATTCTCCCCAATTCGCCTGGTGGCAAATCTAGCAAATGGGAGATTCTCACAAAGTGTAGGCGTTGCTTGCAATGATCGTGACGGAAACATGCTGACCCTCATGTAGCAATAGAACACATCAAGAACTTGAAGTATACCGGCGATGTACTCCGCCGCGACAATGATCGCATGCGCGGAGAATCGGACATGGCACGTCGTTGTGAAGAGGATAACCGGTTACTTCGTGCAGAGGTACATGCAATGTGGCAGCATCTGCAACGAATGGAACCAGGAAGTCCACACGTGTTCGGAAACATGACAAGCCAACTCAACCATGATCAAAGCCAAGCGCCAAATAACCACAGTGGAGTTCTTCCCCCACTGTCGCAGACGCAGTGGGCTGCCCCGGCGCCTGCTGCACCTCCGACTGCGATGCAGGGAGTGGAGTTTGCCTCTGGCCAACCGTACGAACATAGGTGATGAACTTTCGGCTAATTTCACGCCATTGCCACGTTTCGTGGGCCGGAGAAGTCTCCGCGCACATTTACCAACGTATCCGAGACACGTGCGACCTTTCATTCTCGAAACTACTCGGCTGTGTCCTCTTGCGGCACCAGAGCGGATTCGGATATCTCGAACTGTATTAATATCAGCGGCGCTTCCGCAGTCTACATCTCTTAACCATCAGCATTTTGTTGATTGCAGCGGCGTGATCGGTTGAGTTCCGGTGCACATCGACATGGCTATGGCCCCACAGAGCCTTTGAAGTTAGATTATGTCGCATGCCTGCACTCATATCATGCAGGCAGCTAGAGCGCATCTTGCTCATCGGTAGTGACTTTCGGTTCTTGCTCTCGGGTACAGTACTCTCTCTGGCGCGGTTAGTCCTGGCGTTCCACTCCTCGACATGTTTTATCAGCATAATCTTTCCTTGTCTCGTCCTCGATGCGAACAGCCAGCATACATTTTACTTTTTGACAATTTTTCCAACACATCCTTGAAAAGGCGAAGGATGGAGTGGGCAATGTAATCATTCCGGTTTACGATCTGGAGAATGTCCCATCCAATGTATCTTTTATGGCTGCGACGAATTGCTCCCTGGGCCATGTTACTGGAACTCAAAAAGTAGGAATACCCGGTTCATTTTCTTATCTAGTCCAAATATATACTCCAAGTCATGTCTATGCGATACAAGAACACGATTTAACATTGAATATGTGTTGAATTATACTTGCTTCGTTGGTTTTGAAAACGCAAACCGCGCAAGACGTCCACTCTCCTGTGGAGAAATAGGTGTAAAAGGGAGGTAGATGATATTTATATGGCGAATATCGAATGATGAGGATTAAGATGATAAAAGACGGTTGACTTCAAACGATCCGTACTGACGTTATTCTATCTCATAGCCTCGGGTACATCCGACTTGTAACATTTCATGGGTGGGAAGGTAAACCTCGGGTGTTAACGAATAATGCCCACAGACCGCAATCTTTTGGAATTGAGACGTCAAAGTGCAGCTCGATATCGATTGTCACCGCGAAGTTTGGCAGCGCTAGCTCAGCTTGAAATGTTATCCATGGTTCGTTTGATGATTTCGAAAGAGTGGCACAGGGGGTCTGATATTGAATGATTACCAAATCAATTGGAATATCTTATCTCATTGCAATCTGGAGATGAGAGGTGCGTCATCTCGTTTTATATGTTTGCACGGTCGCATAAGAAGTCTTTGCGATGCAATTGACATTGACGTTCTCCACCTTAGGGGCTTTACATTGGAAATAAGCAGTAACATTGATTAAACAAAGACAGGAAAGGTGTCGCGCTAAATGAAAATCCTGGAGAATACGTCAATTGCAGTGAAAATTGCAATGAAAAGAGATTCTCTTATCGGCGATCCGCACTCCGTAGTGGAGTCTTGACAGTCGCTAAGACCAAGCGCCTATGGTCCCATACCGGCTGCCGTGTAACAACTAGGGATTCCGCATCTTGAGGATACATGCCAGCAACATTGAATGGATCCGAAAAGGAGACGTGAGCTGGATCATGGCTAGTAGACCTTTCGTTCGGTCCTGGCCTAGGACTTGAACTATTGGCTCTTACTCAGCCGTTGTCGCTCTGTGACGACGATATTCCCTCATTGAGACTTTTGGAAATCTTACAATGCCTTGGCCTCTGGATCTCGATAAGCCGGAAATTCTCTGGCTGAAGGTTTAATTGAGAGCTCAGGTGAAGGTATTTGCCATCATCGAGTTGCTCATCTGCAACGGAAAGACAATCGGTTTGCAATGGGTTTACGGCGACATCACCGAGGGATTGATAATGGGTACTGGGTCCACATGGAGGCGGGCCGACCCCGCGAGCGTGTATAGGTGACTTTCATGTGGTTGAGTGGAAAATGTGGATCCGCGGCAGCGTGAGGAAGTTGCCGTTTATAAGAGGAGCATATCAGCATTAGGCTAAGGTTAGGGATGGCTGCGCCAGAGATTGCCGGACGTGGTTTGCTGCAGGCTAAGCAGACGAACGACTACACTTGCCCAAAGCATCAAACAAATGATTCTAGGCAAGGTCTCGGCTTGAAGATGCATAGAAGCGCCCTGGTAAAGCATATCCGCGTTCATGGGCCCGTATTTTTCGAATGTCTGGCCACTCGTTCGAGGACAAAGCGTCCCGTCCTGCGTCGTCATCTACATCTAATTGGACAATGGTAGTGGCAGGCAAGAGGAAATGAAGGCCAAATGGAAGTACAGCCTTGTTGATGATTTTCAGCGGTCGGAAGGAGTCGGGACGAACACCAAGAGCCAATGCTTCGACTACATACTCTATGTGGTGGCTAAGGGCATTTCCGAAAAATCAACGGCATTAGATCCTGTTCAACGGCCAATGAATTTGAAGCACTAAGTCGTTGTAACTGAGGAGCCAAAACTCCCATTCTCAAGAATCACTCAAAGCTCTCGGTTACATCGTGGCCTGACAGTCTAATGGATGCTTGATGTGGCGTAACTCGAGCCGCCCAAAAACCGTTGGGAGACGTGGGGGACACCCCAGGCGATCGGGTACAAAGGTACATCTGGTACGCTTACATTCCGATCCGGGAACACAATTGACGGTCTGTTTAATGGAAATGAATGATCTACAGCTTGGGCCAACTCAAAGAAGTGACGACATGCACGACCGTTGCAGGCTGCACTCCGTTCTTTCTTCGCAATCCAACCCACCAGAGCCATGAGGCACATGTAAATGTCCGAGAGAGTACGCCATTGCTTGACCGAGATCAGAAAAGCATGACGCTTTTCTGACCACGGTTTCCTTCCAATCAAAGGCGTCGGAAGTACCTCCGATGCGGCCATTCATGTTGAGCTGCACCGCAAAGCTAGGGGATGGGTTTTGGTAGCAGGCAGGACGGGCAGCTATCGATGTCAAGGTGACAGTGCGAAATTCAGAAATGACTAAATGGAATGCACAGTAAAGCTGTAGCAGACAGTACGAGGAGAGTAGATTTGATCCCATGGGACACTCAGACTGGAGGAGCAGAGAGGGCACGCCCTTGTGATTGGTGGTTCGACCGAGATAACCAATGACTGTGGATATCGAAAGCGGCTGATAATCAAAAGTCGATGAAACGAGGAGGGTGGTGTAGGGATTAGAGTGTGATGGTAATGCAGTCTCGCTGCAAGCCACAACTGTCCGATGCCATCATTTGCGTTTTCTTCGGACAGGGTTGATTGAACAGCGAGCAAGAAAATCGAAATTGCGAACACGCATGCCATATTTGACCCAAACAATGGGAAACGACAGCTTTTTCTTTGCCCACGGGGAAATGGACCATGTCAAGTCGGAGACTACCATCCAAGATGCATCTTTCGAGGACGAACCCGCGGCGCCGCAGATCCGATGCACGCCGAGTGACCGGGCCCTTCCCTTATCGCCGCTCTTGAACAGGAACCTTGCAAACCTTACACACCTTACCGGAAACGGCGTACCGTTTAGTAAAGGATTCTAGGCGAGAGGTAGTGTATACAAGATCAGACGTGCCGACGTAACCACAAGCAGGTGCAATATACGGCCGCAGAGCAAAACGCGGGCAGACGAGGGATTGCCTGGATTGGCAACATCGCGGCTGTGCGGCCACGGGGAGAAGCCGGAACGGTTTGGATATGAATTGATGCACATGAAGCGAATTAAGGGCTGGACTGGAATAAGGCATTGCGTGGGTAGACAGATGCGCACTGCATGGATGAATGGAAGCAAAGGCTGAGCGTCGAGGCAGTAGACTAGCAGCCATACGTTACGAGGGTAGAGTACAGTAGTGAAGAAAATTATAAGCCGTTAGCGGGCCATGGGCAAACGGGTGGCCATATTTCCTCCGACGGAGTCCTTGTCTTTGCTCAGAGATTCTCGAACGCCTCTCAGCTGCCCGGCTGCATCGCATATGCCCCACACCACCCCCCGCCCAGGTCCCAAGACCGGCGACCGTCTTGCACCGCTTGCGGCCTGTATCAACCATAACGAACCCACACTCTCGGCCTTCCTCCTCACATTTTACCACCCACCCTCAAGACGCAACCTTTCTTTCCCTTCGTACCACGGCCATACCTCTATACTTCGTCCCTGGGAACCCAAGCCACCCGCATCGCCTCGTTGGAGCACGCGATCGCCATCTCTTTTCCTTACCGTCCGGCCCGCCACATACTAGTAGTCGAGCATAGACCGCCCACTCCACCCACCTATCCCCAACAAGCTTTTCGGTGCCCAAGAACCTCATAAAAGCCGTCTATATAGTTGGAATTTTCCCTCTCGAGCCTCCCGCACGTGTTTCATACATTTCTGCTCCATTTGTCCCGGCAATTGTTCCCCCGGGCCGGTCATCGCCACTCGCGTCCGCTCGAGCCACTATGAGAATTTCTTCCACCCAGACCGATCGTTAGCAGGCAATTTACGACGCATGAGGAGGAATTGATACGCTGCTTCACCTTACGGTGGTGAGGTTGACCGTGAAAGTCTCGAGTCTGCCGTAGTCCACCTCTTCTCCATCTTCCCAGTCGATCAATCTCAACTTTCGTTCGCAATGGCCGAGGTCTTGTCGGTCCAGATGCAACCAGATGGTCAACCATACTTCCCTTCCTCTCCTCTACGTCGCTCATCACCTTCTCAGACTTCAATATACATTGGATCACCTCCATTCTCTCCAGGAAAGCAGCAATTCTCGCCGACACACGAGGAATTACTTGCCGATTCATCATCTACGTCCTCTACCTCTTCGCCCACAGGCTCTCAGATCAACTTTACTCCTGCTTCCTCTCAAGCTTCCACGTCTACCAGCATACTGTCTCTCGACACGTCTTTCGGAGTAGACATCGATGAGGGTCTTACTTTCCCAACCTACACCAGCTCCTCGAGCTCCATAGCTGAGGAGCTTGAACCACCTCCAAGTCCATGTACCGACAATTCCTATACCGTTCCCTCTCCAACAAGTGAGTCGACTCCCATCCACACCACCGACAGTCCTCTCCAAGTCGTCGACGACACGGCGGCCAAACCCGAGCCATCGAGACATGTTGACTACCTCTCACACGACTGGCGAGAAGAGGATATATGGTCGTCGTGGAGGTATATCGTATCGAAACGATCGTACTATGGTGAGCGGAGCAGAGAAGAAAATGCATCTTGGCGGACATGGGCGAAGCAGAAGTACAACCTACGCACAGTACCTCCAGATACACTCAATTGGTACGTTTAACCCACGAAGATACCTTCTATTGCATGTACTAACGCTTGACAGGTTGAAGGACTGCGATGTGACATGGCTGTATGGTCCTCTACAAACTGCAACGAGATATTCCATCTCACAGCCAACCTCAGAACCACCAAGCCAGCTCTCGAAGAGCAACTCATTCCTCACTAAGAAACCCATCTTGAAGAAACGGAGTGCCTCGGAGGTGATGCTGCAGAAATCATTATCAGCATCCTCGCTTGTTAAGCAAGCCACTGCTGCCATTGAAGCGCAACGAAATGCTCATGAACGAAGTGCATCACGGGATCGGCCGTTCATTCGTCCTGCTCATTCAGATTTTACTGACGCTCCCGGTATCCCATCTGATCCTGCCAGCAGAGATCAAATCGACTCGTTGTCTTCTCGTTCAACGTCTGGTCTGCAGACGCCACACGGTGAGAAGAAGCACATCCGGTTCGATGATAATGTCGAACAATGCATAGCAGTCGAATTGAAAGACGGAGACTTCGACGATGAAGAAGAGTCTGCTCTTCATGATTCCGACTCATCCGACGAAGGTGTTGTCATGATGAAGAAATCCAAACGGAAACCACTGTCTCGGAGTAGCTCGAGAGGTAGCTTCTCGGGTGAAAGCAAAACCATTGCGAAATTACCATCTACAACTCTAAAATACCGTACCGATTCTCCTGACGTTCCCGATCATATTTCGCACTCAATAACCCCAAGCTCTGGCTGGCGGCCGGGAAGACTATCTCCATCTCCATCTCAAGAGACCCTCCGACCTGTCGATCCGTCAAAGAACTTCCTGATCGAGGATGATGATGATGATATCTCTTGGGATCCATCAAGGGCGTACGCTGATAGACGAGACAGCGGTGTCATTACCCAAGGCTCTGGTGATGATCCCGACAAGTCTTCAAGCGGACTTCGCCGCACCGCCAGTGGTATGTTTATGCCGTACGACGACGAGGACAATATTTTAGTATCTGGTGGAATTCTCGGTCGAGTAGTTGACACAGTAAACACTGCTCGCGACATTGCCCACGTCATCTGGAATGTAGGGTGGAGAAAGTAAGATACATTTGCATATTTGGTTCTTAAATATGAGCGATCTAGCATGGAGCCTCTTGGGTAGGGCGGTCTACATTCTCCAATCCTGCACGGATTTTGATCCTTCGAGGGCATTAGTCCTGCATTTTACACCGGCGATTGATGTCGAAAGGTACCTGACTATCTGAACAATTGGCGCGCGCCACGCCTGCGAACAAAATCTTTCGAGTACATTTGCGCGATATATATAAGCGACGGCTGTCTTTGAATTACGTGTTAATAGACGGCCTCTGGGATACCGCGTAAGAGAACCAGATCTTACTTGAATAGCAAAATATTACGAATGGAATCAGTTTGTAGATTTGAAACAACCAAGGAGCGCTCTCCTCGTTCACATTCAGTTGAAGAGATCATCGCGTGCCTGTCATTTGGCGTTTCCACTTTTTCCTTCCGATACGCATGGAATCCTTCGGGCTGGTCCACTTCGACTGCTCTTCGAGAACGATTCCATGGCGACGATCTTCGCTGTCAGCCACACCTTTAATGTACAAAGCTCCAATCTGCTCAACGAACCCTGGTAAGACTTCCGTCCTCTGGTGGGGCTCCTGTTTCGCTTGCTAACGGCGCGGGCCAGCCCAGGGACGGGTCTGTCGCGTCAAACACCAAAACTCCTGAATTGGAACACTGCCACCGCATATCCTGTCAAATGACTTCCTCTCAAAGCGCTCAACTCTCGCCCAACCTTGGATAATAACTGTGGCTTTTGCCTCACTCGCAATGGACAACATCAATATCCCAGACTTGGTGCAGCGACTCGCCAGTGATGAAGACTCGGTTCGAAAAATGGCAGTCTTCAAGCTGCAGTCAGCCATTGGCGACCCTTCCTTCGTGGATGTGTTCATGATCGAAGGTGGACTCCCTAAACTCGCAAATCTTGCTCTTCACGCCAATGGAAACACTCTCGCATACGCTCTCACCTCCCTATCAAGACTACTGGAGCTGGACAAGGGATGGGATCAAGTCTCATCTGAACTCATAGAACGAGTATGTGATAAATGCCAGGTCGAGTCCACTCAATGCTAACTTTCTTCTCCGCAGGCAGTCGAGCTTGTTGTGACCCAGCCGCTGGTTAATATCCTCCGCAGCGCCGTCTCCATTCTCGTCGCAATAGTCTCGCATCCGTACTCGCGCCCTTCCGCATCGCAGACTTCCAGCAGCCCAACGAATCCCCAATTCGGCTTTCGCGCCCTAAAACCGGCTGTTGCCACTTACCCACAATTCCTACAGATGCTCGTTTCTATGCTCTCGTCGGCAGAACACCTACTCTGCGCCAATGCCCTCCAACTTATTAACTCGCTCGTCCGAGACGCCGTTACACACGACCAGGATACGGAGTGGCCCAAGTTCATCAAGAAACTGCAGGACCTAGGTGTGATCAAGGCCGTGTATGTACTGATGCAAAGCTCGGCTGTGGCAGATCTAGCCCATCCGTTGTTAGAATTCCAAAACTTGACCAAGGTGATGCTGAGGAAGTGGCGTGAAGTGCACGTCGATTTGGAAAAGAGTGATCACAAGAGAGCGCTGCGGGCCATTAGCACGGCCAGTTACCTCGACGCTGACTCTTCGTCTGCAAGCTCGGGTATTGGCGCCATTGCGAATGGCAGGACTGGCCCTCTCGGCAGCAAGAGAAGCAGAGATGCCGATCGCTGGAAGCGGGTAGGGTTCCTTGGTGAGCTCCCCGGGCCGGAGTTTAGCGAGACGGGATTCTTGGGCATGATGGACTTGACAGATTTCGTCATGAAGAACGAGGATCAGTTCCGCAAGCTCGTCCTCGAGCAAAGCAACAAGCCTGCCGAGAAGAGATGTCCGATCGCGAGGGCCAGCCTTGCTGTCACGGCAGTGTTGTACGATCACTTTGAGATTGACAAGGGAGAGAGCGAAACCACGGAGCGATACGCAATTCTGGAGAGCAGGGCCAATTTCGAAAAGGCCTTTAAACCGTTACTGCTTCACTGGAGCAGGCTACATACCGCAGGTCTCAACGCATTCCTACGGCTGTGGAAGGCTACGGGCGCCGAAGTCGAAGATTTCGATCGAAATGCGGATCTCGTAAGGATCTTGATCGAGCAAGTCGTCGGGCAGGCACCGCGAACCAAAGATATCTCAGAGACAGAAGTCGAGCTTTCGGAGTTCGACTACCTCCGACTTCGAGAATTGCAGATGGAACTTCTGGAGCTCACGTACGAGGACGCATGGGGTCATCACTTACGGTTTGTATTCGTCGATTTTAATGACTCGGTTTGCAAGATTGCACTAACACCTCTACAGTCAAGTTCGTGACGAGCTAAATCACGAAGCACTGGCATTCGTTAAGGAGCAGCGCATAAGGTGTCTCCTGGCAGGCGGATGGTTTCCCCACACAACCGGCCACGGGCCAGAATCGGGACCAGTAACCAAAGCTACCGTTAACCGGTCACCACAGACGAACTGGCGCTTCGTCAAGCTTAGCCACAACCGGCGATACCTGCACTACGCGGACTTCGACACACGGAAAGATGCAGAGCCGCAGCTGGACGACCTGGCGGAGAAGATCGACCTCAGCATCGTAAGCTCGGTGGTGAGCAACGTGAGCGCCAGCCCACCGACAACGAGCAACTCGAGCAACCCGACGTTGCGCGACACGCCCAACGGCTCGTCCGCCAACCGCGCGAGCAACACGTCGACACGCATCACCATCCACGGCTACCTGCCGGCCACGCCGTCGAAGGAGAGCGTGCTGCTGCAGCTGCACCCGCAGACGCACACGCTCGCGTCCGAGTGGCTGGACGGCCTGCTCATGCTACTCAACCAGCAGCCCATCACCGCCGAGACCAACAAGCTCGTCAACCTGATCGGAGGCTACGGCCTGAAGATCCGCCTGCTGAACGTGCGCTTCGACACCGGCGAGGCAAGCGGCGTCGCCGAGGCCCCGCTGATGCCCACCCGCGAAGGCTTGGACGAGGATTACTGGTTTGATATTGGCGGCATGGAGGCTAGTGCGTGAGGAACGCGAGCGGGAAACGGGGATCTGGGACGGGAGCGTAGGGTTCGGCATACAGGAAGGCTTTTTGACGAAGAAAATATTTGGGCATTCGGCATGGACATACCCGGCTTGGCCTCAAGTCTGCTTGTATACCCTCTAGTCGCAATGGATTGTATGATATGTGGCGCATGCAAATTTCTATCAGACAAATTTTGTGCCGAGCCTCGAGTCTGTTCTATCCTGTCACTCAACCAGGCGAGATGGATGTTCGACAACGTGCTTACAGAAGAGCTATTGGCAAGCAACCAACTTGTTCTTGGGTAGCATCCGTAAGTTCGCAAATCACCAGCGATGTTACTGTCTGCCTTGACGAACGTTAGGCACTGTGGTGGTACCGTCTTACACGTTGAGCCATTGCCACTGGTAGTTTGGTATAGCTAACTAACTATGCAGAAGTACTCGGCGCCGACAGTGTCCGATACTTTAGCATTCTCAATAGTATGGGCAGAAGGATACAAGCTATGCAGAGCCACCTCGAGGATCCCATCTTCACGCTTGAACTTAGCAAACGCGGCATATTTTTTCGAGTAGTCCTCAAGCTTGGTGTCGAATGGTTTCGGAATATACCCAGACATTTTCCTCGCGTAGCAGTGCTTTGCTTATGATAGTTTGTCTAGACGCAGACTAGAGCTTTGAAGGTAAATAGCGGTAGATAATAGAGTGAAATCTACGCTCTCCTTAAGCAGCATGAAGAGGGCCCGAAATTGGGCCACCAAAGGTTCGCCAAACCTGAGTCAAGACGAATGGCAAGGCTCAGCGTTAGAGACAAGACTCGATATGGCGGAAAGGTGTTCCGGCTATTCACGACATATGCAAGAGAATTAGCGCCTCGGGACCCACAGCTATCATTCCTTTTACGGAAAATGCGGCTCACCGGACGAGCTCCAGCCTTGAGGCTATCAGCCACAACTCTTGGCTGTCCATTGGCAAGCAACTCCAAGCTTCCAGCCACAAAAGCCATTAATAAACTACGGAGTAGGTTGACTTCTTTCAGGCAAAGGGGCAGAACTATTCTACTCACAAAAGGCATAAATGCCCCTTAACGATGAAGTCGCACGGCGTTTTGGTCTCGTCATTCGCTCAGTCTCAACCTCGCATCTTCACCTTCCGAGCCCATATTCTTCCGTCAACAACAACCTTTCAAAAATCTAGCAAAGATGCTCGTCGCGTATCTGATCACCGCCGCAGCCACTCTTGCTTCTGCACTGGCTAACGCGGCTCACCCACTGCAAGTTAGACAGGAGACCACCATTGTTCCACCGGAGTGCTCCAGCAGCAGGTTAGCATGCCCACGGTAGTTTCATGTAGAACAAAGCTAAATTTGAGTTTTCGTACAGTCAATCATGGATGAGCTGCATGTCAACCGTCAATTCACAGGACACTATCTGTGACGAAGGAGACGACATATCGCCATGTGTATGCAACTTCTATGCCTCGCAGTCCATGTATGTCTGAGACCAGATCCTCATTCGGGTTCATAACGTGATTGAAGTATATGCCTGGCTAACGATTGACGTTTTCGGAAAACTGTAGCTGCTGGACAAAATACTGCACCACTGCTGGACCCGCGTTGGATCTCCTGCAATCCCAAGTTTCTATTGCTTGTACAACCGACGGTGTACCTGGCGTGGCGGCAACGGCTGCAGCAACGACGACCCCCGCAACAGGACAGACCGCCGTGGCTTCCGAATCGATCTCAACACCTACCCAGTCAGCATCTCCGGGCACACAGACGACTTCGACGGCGGCCTCAGCGACGGCTTCGAGCAAGACTGGTTCGCAAAACGCCGCCCCTGCGGATAGGCTGCCGGGTTACGGTTTGGGAATTGCTCTGGTGGCTATTGCTGGAGGGCTTGGACTTGTTGCTTGCCTGTAGTCTGGTTTCCAGCGTCGTTTGTATTGAGAATCGAAATTTCATCCGTCATGATTCATAGTCTAGTAATGGCGTTCACAATGCTCCCAAGATTCTCTCGCCTAGGCCGGGGTTTCATCTGGTCCCAATTTGATTCTGAAGTTAAGCTCCTGCGTGGCCCGAACATGAGGTTAATCATTGTCAGGATTTTCGCACCGCTGTGGGCTATCTATGCCCAATTTCAGGACCTGTTTGCGATGGTGGGGTAAGATTAGGCTGGATTTGGAGGTACTCAGCCTCGAAGGACACTTGTCGTAAGG